>Ga0136846_1210446_pt1 | contig 64604 bp, 94 predicted proteins | sample HopSoiMetagenom2_FD_96841 | JGI IMG/M metagenome (GOLD analysis project Ga0136846, IMG submission 96841) | Grasslands soil microbial communities from Hopland, California, USA - 2 Assembly 2016 (version 4) | ecosystem: Environmental > Terrestrial > Soil > Grasslands | place: USA: Hopland... | reverse complement strand
GACGCGCTGGAGTAGCGCCTGGATCTGTTCCGGTAGAACTTTCGTTTGCACGGTTGGCTCCTTGGCTAGGCGGGTTACTGCTTGGCGGCGACGAAGGCCATCGCGATGGCATCGCCGAGTTTGCACTCTGCCAGATGGCGGTATTCGCTATCGGGCATGGCGCGGATGATAGTGGTAAGCCTCGACGAGGCAAGGCGCAGCTCGTCGAGGCCCGGTTCGGTGGCCATCGTGGCCAGCCATTGATCGATGTCCGTCATGCGGTGGTGACCGTCCTCAAGCCGCGTGCGATCAGGAGCGCCAGCAAGGCGGACATCACCGCGATGCGGAACCAAAAGGTGGACGTGCGGTGCTCCTTCGCGGCCACGCCCAGCACGATCGAGACCGTGGCGGAGACGAAGAACAGGACGAAAAGCAGGCCGAACGTGATGGTGATGGGGGTCATGGCGTGGGTTCCTTTGGCGCCGTGGTCTGGCGCGACAGGCGGTTGACGGTGTCCAGGCGATCGAAGCACTGGCCTGCCGTGGTGATCAGGGCGTCGAGGATGGCCTGCACCTGATCGTTGGAGAAACAGCCGTCCTTGCACACACTGCCGTCGACCTTGGCTGGCTGGGGTAGCGGTGGCAGGCTCGGGTGCGCGGTGAAGTTGCCCGGGATCGGCACGTACTGCGCCCGTGGCGCGTCAATCACCTCCTGGCGGACGATCGCGGAGGGCTTCGTAGCGCTGCCGCAGGCGCTCAGACAGAGGGCCAGGCATGAGAGCGCGGCCATACTCGGCAGATGCCGGATCGTGTGCATAGATCAATCCTCTGGCCTTCTCGGCCTCGCGTTGGGCCTTGACGCGTGCGGTGTCCGCGTCGGCCAGGTCATGGTTTGCCGTGTCGAGGCGGCGTTGCAGGTCTTGGGCGTGGCCAGCGGCGACGCTTAGCTTGCCTTGGAGCGTGACGATGGTGGCGCTGTTGGTGCGCGAGGTGTCGGCCGCCTCGGCCAACGCCTGCGCTTTGGCGCGGTTGTCCTGGGCCAGGAGATTGATCTGGCCCTGGCGATCGTTGGCGACGTAGATGGCGATGCCCAGCGCGATGGCCAGGAGGAGGCACACGATGGCGAGGGCACGGGTCATGACAGCTTCTCCAGCTCGGCATCGGTCAGCGTCTCCGTGCGCATCACCTTGTCGCTGTCGAAGTAGGCGACCAGGTACTCATGGCCGTTGGCGGTGTTGCATTGCTCGCGGATACGGCCCACGCAATCGGCATCGGTGAGGCGCACGCGCTCGTTGATGGCGAACCGGAACGCGACGACGTTCTGGCCGACGTGGGTACGGGCTTCGGTGGGGAGCATCACACTTTCCTCCCCGACAACTTGCGGTGCTGCTGCCAAAGCGACCAGGCGGTGAAGCCCAGCGCGCCGACGATGAAAACCACGCCGATCACCTTGGCCCACGAGCCCAGCCCGGCGGTGCCCCAGGTGATCGAGCGCCACGCATCGATAAGCGGCTGGAGCTGGGCATAGCCCTCGGTGACCAGGCCACCCGTGCCCGCGAACAAGGCGGCGATGCCGGTCTTGCCGGCCGGGGTCTGCACGACCGAATTGGCCGGTGGCGTGGGCGTGATGTTGGACAGCTCGACCGCTGGCGACGGTCCGGTCGCGGCCACCGGGATCATGGCGGGCGATGAGGCCATCGTGATGTTCTCGTCGTCGGGGACCACGCTGGCCTCGACCTGCGAGAAGTCGGGTGCCTCCTGTGGGTCGTTGCTGCCCAGCCGCTTGGCCGCGTCGACAGTGCCAAGCAGCGGCAAGGGCAACATCGATGGCACGGTGAGGAACAGCGCTGCCTCACTGGCGCGGCGATTGGTCAGGCCCGGCACCACGCGCGACGGCTTACCCTTGGGCTTGATCTTGTTCCAGCGTGCCATTTCCGCCGGCACCAAGTCGTAACGACCCTGGTTCAGCACGCGCAGCAAGGTCGAGGCACGGAAGGCCTCGACGCCGATGTTGAACACCAGCGAGACCAGCGCGTCGAACTGGTTGTCGTTGAGCGGCACCAGCACCATAGTCGCGACGGCGTTTTCCGCCTGGTCGAGATCGCTATCGAGCAGGCCTATGGCTTGGCCCACGGTGATGCGCATGCCGGGCACAACGCCCGCCGTGTGGCCCCAGCCGATCGTCCACACGCCCTTGTCGTCCTGGTAGGCGGTGAGCATGGGTTTGCCGGTGCCCGGCTCGCCCTCGGCGTGCTGGATGAAGGACATGCCGCTGGCGCTGACTTCGCGCGGCGGCTTGAACGTGCGTTGGACGGCGGTGGCTAAGGCGTTCATGCAGTGGGCTCCCTGGCGATCAGGCTCAGTTTTTCGATGGCGCGGTCAAACGCCTCGGCCTTGCCGGGACGCAGGCCCCAGCGGTGACGGGTCGGTGCCGAGCCATCGCGAAAGTCTGTCGAATAGACCGGGTACAGGCGCACCAGCGCCAGCATTTCGAGCACGGCATCACGCAGGCGTGCGTTCGCATCGATCTGCTCGCGGATCGCCACGAGCAGTTCACGGTGCTGGAGCAGGCGTTCGGCGACCGTGGCGTGGCCACCGGATGCAGCGGCCTCGGCATCTTCGACCAAGCGGGTAAGCCGTTCGCGCGCATTCACGTCAGCCTCGCGGAGAGGGACCGAAGTTCCTCGGTAAGGGTCCGAATGCGCACCTGGGCGTCCTGGTTGTCGCGCTCGATGCGGTCGGCCCGGGCGGCGGCCCGCTCCATGTCGCGGCGCATCTGATCGATCGAGGCTCGCAGGTCGGCGTTCTCGATCACCAGCCGGCGGTTCTGCATGTCCGTCTCGCGCTCGGACTGGTTGGCGCGATCGAGCTGGTCTTGCATGGACAACCGCAGCTTGTCGCTGGCGTCCAGCAGCTCCTTCACGTTCTTCAAGGCCATCTTGCCGCCGTGGCCCGCGACCCACACGACGCCACCGAAGACGAGAATCCAGCCGGCGCCGATCACGCCGTACTGCTTGGCCATTTCGATGATGTCTTTCAGGACTTCCATGCGCCGTCGTCCTTGTCGGTGGGGCGTTCGATGTAGCTGGCCAGCTGCGAGGTCTTGGAGTCGAAGCCGATCAGGATGCGTACGTACACGCCCAGCTCGGCGATGGCGATCAGGCTGTGCATGACGAACGCCTGCACCAGCGGCAGCGGCGGCACGGCCAGGTCGTAGACGGCCAGACAGGCCCAGGCGATGAAGGCGAGCACGCTGGTTTGCATGCGCCAGTGCCGGCTCCGGGTCTTCATGCTGCCCAGGCCCAGCGCGCCGGAGATCGTCAGCACCCACGCCATGTGGATCGGCGTGATCGGCCATTCGCTGCGGTAGGCGCTCCAGGTCTGCGTCCAGTAGCTCGGATAGACCAGGAGCGACAGGCCCCAGCAGGTGGCCATCAGGGACAACCAGCCTTCCAGCCCGTTGCTCCAGCCGAGCAGGCGAAGGAGACGCACCTGGAGCCAAAAGGCAGGGCCAGGCGTCTCGCTGTCTCGCTGATTGGCCATGGCGTTGCTCCCCGGTGTAGCGCGAACGATACAGGCGGGCTAGGCCAAACGGGAAGGGGACTATAGGGGTTCTATAGCTCTTTATGACTATGACTATTGAATGGCATCGCGGGGGCATATCCACGGGTAGTGCCGTGGTAATGCAGTGGCTTATGCAGTGGCATACGATAGGCTATAACCGCCTACGTCATCGTTCGCGGTTTCGTTCCAATAAGCCGATCGATGGCCATGTGGTGTGCAGAAACACCGGTACGGTATGAACAATCACCGGCCCCCAGGCGCATACCGCCGGATAGCCCTGCTTGGGGCGAAAAAAAACCCGCTCGGGGCGGGTCTGCGGCAGGGGGATTGCCGGCGAAAGTTGGTCAACGCCTCGGCTTGGAAGGGCCGGCCCCTGCGTCGCCAAGGAACTCCGCAGGGGCCGGGTGCACCACCGGGGTCGATGGCGCGCGGTGAGTATGCCTGTCGATATCGTGCTCGGGAAGACTCCAGAGCATCGTCTTGCCGTGGCCCTTGCCGGTGAACCGGCGCTTGCGGGCCTTGCCCCGGATCACCAGGTTGCCCAGGTGGGCGCAGGTGATCTTGATGGGTAGGTCGAGTTCAGCGGCCACCTCGGCAGTGGTGGCCGGTCCCTCGGCCAGCACGCGCAGGATGCGGCTGGCCTTGCTGTTGGGCTCCATGGGGCGGCGTGGGTGCATGGCTACTCGTCGCCCGCCTTGGTCACCAAGGTGAAGCCCTGGCCATCGCAGTCGGGGCACGGCACCGTGCGCTCCTGGTGCCTGCCGCCGCCGCCGACATACGGTTCGACTCCCTCGCCTCGACCGCCGCAGGTTTCGCACTCCACGGTCTCCTCGCTGGCCAGCACGTTCACTTGCTTGCCCTGCCCGCTGGCGAACAGCGCTGAGGCGCCTTTCTCGTCCGGCGCGTGGCTGGGCCAGTTGCCCGCGTCCACCCGCAGCGACAGGTGCGTCAGTTCGTCGAGCAAGCCCCTCCGCCGCCCTTCGTGCTTCTCGGTGGCCAAGTCCTGCCGCAGCTCGGCCACCCGGCGATGGCGCGCGGCCTCCTCCATGGCAAGCGTCGATCGGTAGTCGACCGCAGGCTGGCCGAATCCGCTTTGATCGCCCAGCGTCACGTCCGCCACGCCCTGGGTGGGCGGCTTCACCGGCTCACGCGCCAGGCTCGCGTACTCCTCCTCGGAGAACTGGAACCGCTTCGGGTCGGGTTCCGACTTGGCGAACTCGCCCAAGGTAGTGTCACCACCGCGCAACTTGGCTTTCACGCTCTCGGGCAGCGTTTCGAACTTCTCGTCACTGACGAAATCCACAGGTGGCCTGGTCGCCTCCATGTTCAGCACGGCTTGCAGTGTCGCCTCCAGCGCGTCTCGCATCGCCTTGACGCCCTCGCTGGTGGCCTCCGTCATGGCCCGAACGTCCGCGCCAACTTGCACAATTTCTTCCTCCACCATAAGCAACTGTCTCGTAAGTTGCTGACGGCTATCGAGAATTTCGCGTGTACGCGTGCGCAAAGAGCCGAACTTAACGGCCGTGAGAATCACCAGGACGGTCAAAATTCCCTTCACGACGCCGCTAATTCCTGCGCTCTCCCAAACATTGAGCAACATGTTGGAGACCACGATGGCGAGCATGAACGCAAGCATCACAAGGGATGCCTCGGCGGCGTAGGTGAGTACGTGGCCGATAGCTCGGCCCAAACTGAGGAGTGAAGAACGCATCGGATTATTCCTTGACGGGTGGCATGTCGGCCAGTTCGGCCGGCTCGGTGAAGATCACGGCCTGGGTGCGCAGGAGGAACAGCTCCCAGGAGGCAGGGGGCATCCGGTGGTCGCCGGCTTCCCATTCGCGCCAGCGTCGGCCGGTGGAATGCACCACGGACGCCGCTTCGCTTTGTGTGAGGCCAGCCTGTAGGCGTGCCTCACGGACTCGGTCAGGGTTGGGGGGAGAGAGGCGGGTGGTCATCGATCACCCATCAGTGCCGTGGTAAAGGCCGCCGAGATGCAGGCCAGCACGATCCAGGCAGCGGCGAATACCCAGGCCATGGCTTTCGTTCGGTCGTTCATGACGTTGCCCTCCATGGGACGTACGCAGTGCATAGGCGCTTCTTGTACTCGGCCTCCAGATAGATCATGGCGGCGCGCGGGCTTCGGCCGAATCCGTCGATGCCTTCGAACGTCGCGCGCCAGCGGAACTTCTGCGAGTTGCCGGGGATGACGTTGACGCTGAGGTGGGGCTTGTAGAAGCTGGGACGTGGATTGGTCACGGTTTGGGTCTCCACGGTGGCGGCAGGTGCTTGCGCGTATAGGTGGTGAAGAACGAGTCGAGCCCGACAGGCGCCAGCGAAGCGGGCCAGGTCTTCCTCGGCTTCCACGGCGCTGGCGCCATATCCCGTGTAAACGCCATAGGTGGCAATCCATCGCGGGTCCCCGCTTCCGGGGTAGGCCAGGAATATGTGCGGCTTGAGCGGGCGGCGCGCGTACATCCTGTTCCGCATGCGCATGACCGCGCGCATTGCTGGAGCGGTCATGGTGCCCCCTTGTGGGCTTGCAGGTGCGCCAGCACGGCGATCGCTTGCGAGCGGTTGAGGGCTTTCGAGCGGGTGCCGTCCTGGACGTAGTAGCGGGTCGAGGTGATGGTGCCCAGGGTGTTGCGGAAGACCTGGCAGGACAGCGTGCCCGTGGAGGTGTGGAGGTCGGCGCTGCCGCCTCGGTCATTCTTCGCGGCCGATTCCAGGTCGTCGATGGTGAATGCGCGGGTGGGTTGGCGTAGCCAGCTCATGAGGTGGTGCCATCGCACGCGGCATCGTTCCGTCGCCTGGACTCGCGTAGAACCACGCGACGCTGGTGGGCGTTCATAGCGGGCTCCAGTTTCGGCGCTTGAACAGCTCCTCGCCGTCCTCCACGCCCTGGTCGTGACCGGCCTCGTAGCCCTGGATGAAGACCTCCGCCTTGTCGAGGGGCATCACCCCTTGACGCTCCAGGATGCGCTTGCCCGTGGGGGTGGTGATGACGGTGTGCGGCGGATCGCCAAACACGTCGTAACGCTCGACGGTGTAGCCGTAGATGATGACGGGCGTGGCGGTCACAGGGTGGCCTCCCGGATCTCGCGGGTCATCTTGGCCAGGGTAGCCTCGCAGTGCGCCAGCTCCTCGCGCAGCACCTTGATGGTGGCCAGCATCAGCATGGCCATGCCCGGCTGGAGGCGGGCGGGTTGGCCCGAATAGAACCGCCTGTTCAGCTCCATACGGTGCCCGTCGACGAAGACGACGACGGCGGCCGAACACGTCGGGGCGGTCGATACATTGAGCAGATGGTTGTTGATCGCGGTGATGCGCTGCCGCCAGGGCTCGCAGGCCTTGATCAGGTCAAGGACTCGCTGGGCGTCACTCATGTGGGGGGTTCCTCGTATCGAGAGCAGGCCGGCGAGCGCGCGAGGATGTCGCTGGCGCGTCCGGCGGTCCAGTTGGGGCGGGTAAGGGCGCACTTCGGGTAATCCTTGGCGCCGCCTTGGACGCGCCGGTAATGGGCGCAGTCCATGCATCGCTTCCCGTCCGGTCCGGTACCGGGCAAGCCGGCGTAGCCCTTGGGCTTGGTGTAGTGCTTGCCGCCCTTCGGGCCACGGCCCTTGGTGGTGGGCTGGCCAGGCGGTACCGGGCCGAACAGGTCGCGGTCGGTCATGGTTTAGATCGTCAGGCGATCGATGAGCTTGCCCAGGCGTTCCTCCTGCTCCCGAAGCCGACCCAGGATGGTCACCAGGTCGCCATGGTGCGTCGATATGTGCACTTCCGGGTCGTCCTTGGCCTGGTCTTTTGGCTCGGGCCGTTCAATGGAGAGCACGGGCGAAAGGCGCTCGTACACCCGCGATATCATCGCTTCCAAGTCGTCCTGGGCATGGGTGATCCTTGCCATGGCGGAGGTGACGGGGGAAACGAGGCGGGCTTCGGTGGGTGCTTGGTTCGCTCCGTCGGCCTGCGGTGATCGGAGATGGATCGGGTGCTGGGTCATGCGTTGGTTTCCTTGGGTGGGTGGTGCGGGATTAGTCGGTCTCCCCGCTCAACAGGTATTTCAGGACGACACCGACACGCTGTGCGTGCTGGCGACGACCCTCGATCAGCCCATTGCGGTGGCCGGCTTCGAAACCGTGGGTCCACGCGTTCAGCTGGGCCACGGTGGGTTGCTGGGTATAGAGGGCGCGTTCTTCGCCATCCTCGTCGTGCAGGGTCCACGATTCGGACCCGTTGGGCTTGACCTCGTGATAGAGCGACCAGCTGCGCTCCAGTTCGGTGCGTTCGGCCATGATTTATTCCTTGGGCGGCAGTTGCACCACGACCGCGTCGTGGGTGACGTTCTTCCAGTACATCGCACCGCACTTCGGGCAGAGGCACATCGAGTCCCATTGCTCGGAGGTATTGCTGGGCGCGGTGGTTTCCTGTGCGGAGGCGCAGCACGGCGTGGTGTAGGGGAGGCTGGGCTTGCCTTCGGCCTTCCACTTCGCCATGTAGGCATCCAGCTCACGCTGGAGCCGGGTCAGCTGGTGCTCGGTATAGGTATAGGTGATCATGTCAGTCCTCCAACAGGTGGTTGATGAGGTCGCTGGCCTGGGTGACCGTCAGGCTGTCGATGAACTCGTCAATGGTGGGGAAGTCGGTCATCCCATTGGTACCGGGTGCCGGTTCGTTCTTGACCGCCTTGAACAACGGCCGCCAGAGGGGGCCGGTGCGGACGTCGACGCGTCCTCGCGCGATGTACTCGTGGCGTTGCAGGAGCTTCACCAGGTACACGCGTTGCTGGTGCGTGGAGCGGACGTCGGCCGGGGCGCGTGCGAATGGGTTAGGCATCGCTACCCCGCATGAACTGCTCGTACACCATTGCCTGGGTGGCGCCCTGCTCGCGCTCCAGGTAGACCTCCGGCGACGACCATATGAAGTGGTTCAGGGTGGTGGCGGTGGCGTAGAAGCGACCCAGCATAACGAGGATGCGGGCGTCGTTGGCGGTGTAACCAACCCGCTCCCAATGGGGCGTGCCTAACGCCCGCAACGGGTACCGTTCATCCAGCGCGGTCGAGGCCTCGACCAGGTCGTCCGGGGTGAGCATATGGTGGGCCGACCTGACGCCGTTGGCCAGCCAGTCGCCGATCAACTGGCGAACGCTGTCGATAAACGTGGCCCCCTCATTCTCATTGAATTCCGCGTCCACCACATCGCCGACGGGCGGGGGAAACGGCTCCATCTCGCGCTTGCCCATGTGTCGACCGTTCTCGCGCGCGGTGTGCTCGATCTCGGCGACCGACTGCATGCGCATGCGCTTGTGCTCGCCTTCCTGCATCTGCGTGATGACGGCATAAACGGCTTCGTCCAGCGCCAGCCCCTCGACGAGCCGGCCATCTTCCTGCACCTGCCAGTAGCCGCCGCGATAGGCGTAATAGGGGTCCGTACCCGGCTTGGCCTTGTCGGCGTATGCCTTGCGCGCGGCCTCGACAGCCTGCGGGGACGGAACCGCCGTGCGGGTGACGACGATGGTGCGAGCGCGGTTCTGCGGCTTGCCGTTGTGGGCATCCTCGGCCATGGCCGTCAGCTGCTCGGCCGTCGAATGGATGGCCCGGGTGGTCGCGTTCTCGGCCAGCACGCGCCGTTCCTGCTCGTCGCGGTAACCATCGTGCAGCGTGCCCACGGCTTCGGCCAGCGTGCCCATGGTGTCAATCAGCTCATGGATGGTCGCGGGGGAAAACGGAACTACGGCGCCCGGTTGCGCGTAAAGGCTCGCGGTGGCGATCGCCTGGTCGATTTTTTCCTTGTCCAAGAGCGGTTTCTCGTTCACGGTTCCATTTCCTTGACGGTGACAGTGGCCAGCTCGTGCTGGAGGTGGGCGAGATCGCCCGGTCGCACGGGATGAAACGCGTGCGGCTTGCCGTCGGCGATGGCCTGCGGATCGACGAGCGCGGTCAGGTAGCCTAGGCGCAGCCACATGTTGGAGCGAAGGTCTAGGCCGGCCGCCGCCGCGCTCTCGCCTTGCCCCTCCACAGTCAGCTTGATCGTGATGTCCATGGTGCGATGCTTCATGTCGGCGACGCCTCGGTCACCTTGACTGTGGCCAGCACGACGGCCGGCGTGCCGTAGTGATCGTGCACGGTGACCGTGTCGCGGATCGCCTCGCTGTCGTCGAGGAGGTTGCGGCGGATGGCACCGGCCACGAAATTCAGGCGCAGCGGGATCGCGTCGCGGGCTTGGAAATTCAGCGCGCGCTCGGTGTCGCCGTAGACCTCCAGGGTCATGGAGATATCGACCTTGAGCGTGCGGGTCTTTGCGGTTTTCAGGGGCATGGTCGGTCCTATCGCTTGCGAGTGAAGACGGCGCGGAGGCGCTGCCAGAAGGTGGGTTTGCGGCGGGGCTTGAGAGACTGCAAGCTGTAGGGGTTGGCGCGGCGTTCGCGCGCGGCCCTTAGTTCGTCCTCGCGCCACTGGAGATCGTCGTGGCGGCCCATCAGAGGTGATCCTTGATCAGGCGTTCGATGATCTCGCTGCTCAGCTCTTTCCCGATCAGTGGCGCGGCGCTCGACCATACGACGACGTGCGAATGCACTCGGCTACTCCGGCGCGGCAGGTAGAAATCGACCTCGCGCTTGTTGTAGGCATCCACCCGTGTGGCATGGAACTCGCGTTCGTAGCGAATGATCGACTCCACCACCACTATCTGCATGGGCTCGTCGACGGAATCCTGCACACCAAGGGATAACGCCACCTCCTTGGCATGGTCATTGGCCGCCTGGCGGCCGCCCTCCGTCCATGCGCTGACGCGCTTGATCAGGTGGCCCCGGTAGATCATGGCGACGTGGTAGCCGGTGGCTTCGAACGTGCGCGTGATCTTTAGTGCGACTGCCGGTGGCTCGATCGTCTCGATCGAGGTATTCACCACGACATCGCCACGGTCGGCTGGTGTAGGGTCGTTCCAACTCATGAGCGCTTCCCCGTGAAGCCCGGCGCACCCTTGCCGAGGGTCAACCAGTTGTCGGGGTCGGCGCCTTCGACGTGCCAGCCGAACAGGGCCCCCACGCGCATGGCGATCGACTGCTCGCGGGTGATGCCCAGCGTGGCGTTGATATCGGTGGCCTTCATGCCACGCCCTTTCTCGGTCAACGGCGGGGTAGTGAAGTAGCCGCGCTCGCCCCGCTTGATCAGCACGATCCCGTGGTCCGGGTCGTCGTGGAACGAAATGGGCGGCAGCTTGGCCAGGTTGTTGATCACGATCTGGCGGAGAACGCCAGCGGCGATCGATTCGGGGTTTGCGCTTAGCATGATCTGCTCCTTGGTCAGGCATGCATGGGTGAGAAGGGGTTAGACCTGGCGGCGCTTCCGCGCAAGGGCCAGGAGCGCCCGACGGCGCATGGTTCGGAACGTGTTGGTGGGATCGCGCGCAGCGTCCTCGCCCACGGCCTGGAACGAGTCGTTGAAGCGCTTGAGGATGGCATCGCCATCGTTCCACACGCGGCTCGACCAGCGCTTGCGTCGCTCGGCCTGGCGCTGGTCGTAGGTGTAGAAACCGAAGACCAGGAGCCAGGTGAAGATCGAGGCCCCGCCGATGACCAGGCCGACGACAAAGCCATCCTGTGCGGCCAGGTAGGTAGCGACCACCTGCGCGGTGAGCATGATGATGAAATAGGCGACGATGTCGCTGGTGACTTGGCCGCCCATCATCAGGCGTGGTGTTTTCTGCTGGATGATCATGCGTCACTCCCGACGCGGGCGAGGGCGTCACCCTCAAGTACGAAGCAAGCAATGTGTCGTCCCGTCCCCTTCCCGGTGGATCCATCTTCGGTAGCCACCCAGCGGACGTCGCCCAAGTTCGAAACCTTCGCACCTGCGGCAAGCAGCATCAGTACCCACTTGTCGATGGGGTACACGAGTACAACGCGCTTACCTTTCTTCGATTCCTCGATAGCCTTTCGCGCCCAAGCGGTCGGCCCCTTCTTCTTGCCCTGGTGGAGGATCGAGCCGAAGGGCGGATTGACGTAGTTGGACTGACCCCATTCACACGTAAGGCCGTCGAAGTCATCCGGCTTCGGGTACGGGCACGGGTCGAACGTGAAGCTGTGTTCGCCGTCCAACTGCGCGTACAGCGCCGCAGGCGTCAGCCAGTAGTGCTTCTGATCGGAGCCATTGCCCTTGTGGAACTTGTTGTCCTCCGGGCGCAGCTTGCTCTGATGCACATCCACCTTCTGCGTCTCGGCGTTCACTTGGCACCCCCAACGCGGGCAAGGGAGGCGGTAAGGCGATGCGATAGGCCGGTAAAGTGTGAGCGTAGCGGGCCCTTAATTGCCCTCTCGGCAAGCGCTAAGCGAGTGATCCTCTGCGCCTCCTGCATGACCTCAATCAACTCGGCCATGGCGGCGCGGGCTGCTTCCGCCTGAATCACGTCTTGCTGCAATCCGGTGCTGTCAGGGTTCTCGGCTGCGATGTCCTTCGCCTTCGCGACGTACATATCCATCGCATCCAGCACATCCACCTTCATCGTCTCGGTGCTCATGCCTGCTCTCCGCACATGTCTTCCATGGCTGCCAGCCAGCCACGGCTATACGCTTTGGCCTCGTCTCCGAGGAGGGACTCATCCGGAGCCTTGTGCGACTGCGCATCGTCATATCCCGCTTGCCAAGGCGTCGCATTGGTGCTCATGGGCCGAACTCCTCGCTGACGTGCTGGACAGGGTTAAGCTGGGTCAGGTGCCCGTGCGCACCCAGCGTTCTAACGCTGATCGACTCGGCATGGCGGCGCAGGCGCGCGATGGCCTCGGCTGCCCCATGTGGCCAGCCGTTGCGCTGGTAGATCAGGCGCGTAAGCACCATCACCTGATAGATGGTGCGCCGGTACCGGCGTGGGTCGTTGCGATAGTCATCGATGTAGTGAGCCATTAGTGCACCTCCGCCCAGGCCGTGACCGGGCTATCGTGCTCGTTGGCGTACAGGCGGATCGCCTCGCGCCGCGCATCGTTGGCCGATTCGGCCGGCAGATGGAACGTGCTGACACCTTCGGGACTGCGCACGGTGACGGCGAAGTGGTGAATGTCCGGCTTGCGCGGACGCGGGTACATCATGATGTGCGGCATGGTCATTACCTCGATTTTTGGCAGGGGCGCCGGGGTTCAGCGCCCCGGACAGTCCGCACACTACAGGCGGATACCGCCTATGTCAACACCCGCGTTGACGCAATTCCGGCATCGGGATGCCGGGCATCTGGATGAGGTAGTTCTGCCACGCCAGCAGGTAATCGTCGCTGCCATAGCGTGCACGAAACTCAGCGGGATGGTGATGCAGGCTCGGCCCCAGCGCGATCTTGCATCGCTCAACCTTCGGCGAAATATGCGACTCGCCACGATGGTGCCAGGAGCAAAGACCGATGGTGAACCAGTGCCCTCGGCGTCGCTGACCATGCTTGCCACCCACGGTAAGGTGGTGCACTTCGGTACCACCACCTATGCCGGTACCGATCCCGTAGGCGATGACGTTGGCGCTGTTCCATAGGAACTCGTGGTAGCAGGCGATGCACCCGCCGTTGGCCACCTTGTCCATGCGCTCGGCCTGGGCCTTGGTCGGCTTTCCCGTGCTTCGTCCTTGGCGCAACGTGCTGGTCTTTTTCGGCTTCCATCCTGCCACGGCGCCATTGCCGTCATATATGGCTTCCAAGGCCACACGCTTCAATGGTGGACCGGGGCGCAGGCCTTTCTTTCGCCGGAGTGGGGCTCCGCGCTTCATGGGCCGAGACCAGGACGGTGTTTTATCCCGAGCGCGGCGCGGAGCAAGGCCTCCCGCTCGCGGGCTTGATCGATCGTCATCGGTGGACGCCGGTCCAAGCGTGCCTCGGCCTGGCGCTCCTTGCGCGTCAGGCCACCCTTGGTTTTCTGACCGCGTTTCATAGTCCCGCCCATATGGTTTTCGCGTTGTAGGCGAATGCCCCAGCCAGCGGCCCGACAATGGCCAGCAGGAACACGATCATGCCTGTTTCCACCGTGCCCCAGGCGGCGCCGCCCGCCCACATGCAAAAGGCCCCCGCGCCGTAGACGTACAGCGTGGCCAAGCTGGCGAGCAGGATACGCATCACGGGTAGGTCTCCAGCGAGGTGCTGTTCGCCAAGTACAACGGATGGCGGGGACTGCCGTCCTTGGTCCGGCCCAGGCACAAGGTCGGCAGGTCGGTACCGGCGAACGCGCGCATGGCCACGCCGACAACCTCGGGGGTGACGCGCACATTGCAGCCCCAGGCGCAGATGACCGAAGCGACGTGGCTGGCCAGTCGACGCAGGTGCGTCTCGTTGGCTGGGCCCTGGGCTTGGCCGACCAGGACCGGCAGTTCCGCCGGGTGCGCCGAGCGGAAGGCGAACAGGTTCACCACGCGGATACCGCCGTAGCCGTGGGCCCGGGCGAAGTGGATGCACTTACGGATGGTCGGGTCGTCCTGCATGGCATCGGCCGTGCTCGGGTTCAGCATGCAATAGCCGACCAGCGGCAGGTCGTCGTCCCACACGCGGGACAGGGTGTAGCGATACTGCCCGCACTCGCTGATGTCCGCCGCGCTGCGTACCGTCTCATCCGCCAGGGTAAAGGTCATGTCGATCAACTCTCCACGTTGAAGAAGCCGAGTTTTCCCTTGCAGGGAATGAATTCCCTGGGCTCGGCATCCGTGAGGATGAAGCCATAGGGACCGAAGAAAAACGGGTCTTTCTCGCCCCGGGGGTCGACCGGCCGGCAGTCGACAAGGGTGGCCACGCCAACGATGCCGCCGAACCCCAGCGCATCCTCGTGCGGCACGATGATCCCCTGGCGAAACGCGAGCGAAAAGGCTCGGTAGTAATCGTTTTGGGTCATCTTGCCGGCGGCGTGTATTAGAAACTCACCACGGAACGGGGTACGCCAGGAGCGGTTCTCCACACGCTTGTACCCGTGCGTGATCAGCCAGGCCCAGGGCTGTCGGATCGAGAGGGCTTTCATGCGCGCACCGCCAGCTTGTTGATCACCTCAAGGTGCTGGAAATCCACGTAGTGGGCGTAACGGGACCCGCCATAGGTGGTGTCGTAGATCGGCGAGAAGAAATCGACGATGCAGTTAACGCCCGACTTGCACGGGTAGCCATGCTTGAAGACGTGACCGATTTCGCCAACGGCTTCCGGACTGTGATGCCCCGGCTTAACTCTGACTGTGGTGCCCAAAGGCCAAAAACGATGGTCCTTCTTCACGCGGCGGCGATAGGTACGGCGTTGGTGTGCGTTCATGGCTGGCCAATGTCTCCCGAGGTAGTCCGGTCGGTACCGGCACGGACGCCGTACTCCATCGGAGCGGTGTCACGGACCAGCGACAGGCGTGCGTCGCGCTCGGAGCGGGCGATGTCACGCTCCCGGCGCACGTCCACGACGCGCTGCTCGGTCTCCCGGTGCTGGCGGCGCTCGGCGGCCAGGTCTTTCTCCACCCGCGCCACCCGCGCCCCAAGCTGGCGCAGGAGGGCGATGGCGCGCATGACCGGCAACGGCTGCACGCCAGCCTTGAACCATGCATCCGGCATCGTCGCCAGTTCCTTCGCCGCGTTCTCCGCGTCGAGTTCCACCTGCGATAGCTTGCGGTCGGCCATCACGATTCTCCCCAGGGTAGTTTTCCGATCAGCCAGCCGGCCCACCAGCCCACCACGCCGATAAGCACGAAGGGGGCCAGAATGGTCAGCACGATCCAGTCAGTTTTCATTGTTCTGACCCACCTCCGGCGCGGCGGCGAGCACGTACTCAAACATCGCCTTGGCCTGTTCGTAGGCGAACAGGTTGGTCCCCGTCGGCCATAGCGGCGGTTGCATCCCCGGGGGATTGGTCAGCGGCTTGAAGCTGATGCCGCAATCCGGGGCGAAGGCGTCGGGAAGTCGCCAACTCAGGAATCGCCGCGTCATCGCTTCAACATCCGGCACCCCGCCCATAGGGCGCGGCTGGGCGAGGGCGGTGAGACGTTCTAGCTCAGCCTCAAGTTCACCAATCCGCGAATGCAGCCGATAGTTATCCGCAGACAGGTCGTTGTTTTCAGCGTCAAGGCTATCGTCCGTCACCCCCGTGGGACGGAGATGGGCGAGGGCGGCTTCTAGGCGTTCGCGTAAGCACGCGTCGAAACTGTGCCGGACATCTTCATCGTCAAGGTCTTCCCCACCGTGGTCGCGAATTACTCCCTCAACAATCTCCATGATCGATTTGACCGTCACCTCGGCAACCGTGGCGACAGCTTCCACGGGGCGAGAGGCGAGGGCGGCGAGGTGATCGCAATAGGTGACGTACACGCCTTGCGGGTGCTCTCGCATCGTCGCGCCGTCCCGCTTCACACCGTCACCGAATATGCGCGGCATGTACTCGACGTCGTAGCGCTTGATCGTCACCCCATCCCCATCCCCAGCCGTGGCGACAGCCGGGCTCTGCTTGTATAGAGGTTCGACGACGGCACCGACTTCCGCCGCGCGTTTCCTCGCGCGTTCCTCGCACGCGTCGGCGGCAACTGTTAGTTCTGCGTCGTGCAGCGGATCGTGCCACGTATAGAGCCACGCGCTCGGCTTCACTCCATCGCCCACCGCCTGCTCGGGCTTCGGCTGGGCGGAGTACAGGGGATCGGCCTCTGCGCCGTGTTCCGCCAAGTACCTCGCACGCGCCTTGCTGATGAACACCGTCCATTTGCCGGACTCAAGGGCATAGCGATAAGCCACCGGCTCGCCCCTCGGCTGCTCGGCAGGCTGAACCAGTCGCAAAGTGAGGTGGGCGTCGATAGCATCGGCCATCTGGCGTAGCTCCACATAATCCATGCGGCCCCTGCTCAACCTTTGTAGTGCGTCACGCACCTGTTCCAGCGTCATCGTGCTCATGCCTTATTCTCCTGTGTGCAGCGCATCGTAGGCGGCCAGCATGGCCTCCCGGTCAGCAATCGACAGGGTTTTGTTCCCATGCACAACCAGCGTGGCGAACCGATTTTCGATCCGCTGTTCATGCATATTTTTGCGCACGTTATCGGTCATTGGCATCAAATCAGTGCCCCACCGATCGCTGATCTTCGACCCATCGCTGCGACGAAAGCGCTCCTCGCGGGCGTATTCATTCCGGATGATGATTTGCGTCGCCGTCAGCCGATCCACCTTGGCTAGGGAATAATTGGCCCGTCTCGAAATACCACCGGGTCGCCTAACCACTACGGTGTCGCCCACGGCGATGCCCTTCAACCATTCTTTCGATTCGTTTTTCATACCGTGACAACCCCGTTGACCCCGGCGTGCGGGGTGGTGTGACCGGCGCGGTTCTTTCCGCATCCGGCGCAGATAATCGAGGGAATGACGTGCCCGTGGTAGAACGCGTCGTGGTAGCCCCCGGTCAGCGTTCCCGTATGGGTGCAGTGCTCGCATTCCAGGGTGGCCTGGAAGTCGTTCCGATGCTCGCGGGTGACGGTTTGAATGCGCATGGGTCACTCCTCGCTCATGCAGGCTTGGAAGGCGATCGAGCCGAAGACCTTGGGCGACACGCCATCGTCGGCGTTGCCGTGGTAGGCCATATAAATTACCGCGTGCGCCGAGGCGCGTGCATACGGGTTCTCGATCGTGAAGACCATGCCGTGCGCTTGGGTTTCCGTCAGGCCGTTCAGCTTGGCGGTGGCCGTGGCCACGGCCATCCGACGCACGCTTGTGCACCAAGCCAACTCGTCCATCTTCGATGCCGGCGACAAGGCCGTGCCGGTGGCAAGTACGATGGCCAGGATCATGCCGCACCCCCGACGCGGGCGGTGCGGACGGCATGGCGCGTGACTACCTTCATATGAAGATCGCCGCACCATGGGCACGTTGTGAGCGAGTCCCACGTCTCGTCGTTCGAAGGGGCCGTTGTTTCGATTTCCTTGCCGCAGCAAGGCGTTTCGTAATTGCGCGTTGGCTTACCACTTTGACGCCACGCGATCATGTATTCCTCGTGGCGGCGACGAAGATTCATCAGGCCCACCTTCTGCGTCTCGGCGTTCATTCGGCCACCGCCTTGCCAAGGCCTGCGCGTTCGGCCCGCTTGGTAAACTGGTAAATCGCGTTGCGCAAGCAGTCATCGGCCTCGCTCACGGTTTCCCGTGCCGCCTCCAGCTCATCGAGGGCTTCGCTTTCGCTCTCGTCGTCCTCGTAGGCCATTTCGTTCGCCTCGATCGCCAGGTCGAGGCGATTACGCGCGGCGAGGTAGCTGGTCGCGGCCGTGGCCAGGTAGCCACCGAACTCGATGGCGTACTGCTCGTCGGTGCGCCCCGCATGGACAGGGTGCGCGGCCAAAAGCGCCGCCTCGGCCATCGCCTTGGCCGTCTCGGGCGCCAGGCGGCCGGTGCCGGGGAACTTGGGGAGGGGAGCGCCCGCCAGCGAGAAGCCCAACAGGGCGGCAGTCGCGGCGGTCAAGCGGGCATCGTAGTCCATGGTTTGCCTCGGTCGGTAGGTCGGTGTAACTTAATCCTCGTTTTGTGCCGTGTCAACATTGTTGTTTACGCGGAAACGGCTTGGCTACGCGGATATCCGAATCATGAGCACTACCCCCAATATGGGCAGCGTCGTTAGCGTCCTGCTCCCGAACGCGGCCTCGGAAGCCTTCACCATCGAGCCCGGCGAAATCCGCACCCTGGTGCGCATGGTGATGCGCTGCGCACCCCCGGGGACCCGGGCGATCACCATGGATCACGTCGCCCGCGCCATCGGCGTCGCCCGCAACACGCTGACCAACTGGTGCGCGCCGCGCCGTCGCCGCGTGGTCAGCCTGCGCAAAGAAACGGGGCCGATCGGCTACGGTCGATCGGCCCCCTATGCGGCGTTCTATTGCCTCCAGGTACTCGCAGCGAATCCTAAGCAGGCGTGGGAGTCGGTGTTCGCTTCCTTCGCGGATGGGGAACCACGGGCACCGCGAGCGGCGAAGGGGCGCCCACGGAAAAGTCGCCAAGGTTCCAGTAGGCGCGCACCAGTTCGATCGACTCCGCGCTCCCCCGACTGACCGCCACGTAATAGCCCTGCGCGATCAACAGGCGGATCATCTTGATTTGCTCGTCCGAGACCGGCCCCACCTCGGACTTATGCTCGATGTAGAGGCCGTGGTACGGCCCACGCGGCACCGGCCAGGCGACGTCCGGGATGCCGGCGGTCAGGCCCTCACGGCGCAAGCGCGCGCCCTCCGCGCTGTAACGCACCTTTGTCCCGCAGGCCTTGCGCTTGACCGTGTGTTTCAGCCCGGCCCCGTTGGGCACCGCGTGCAGCAGCGCCAGCTCGGGCAGCTGGCCTACCGCGATCGCCCGCCAGTCGAATAGGCCGACCTGGATGCCGTGTTCGATGGCGGTGCGGCGGCGGCGCTGGAACAGCGGGCGGCGTTTCGGTACGGCTGTCGTCATGTATTTCCCTCATCGTTGCGGGCCTGCTCACGCAGGTGGGTGAGTACCTGGCCGATGTACGGCACGCAGCGTGCCATCCAATCGAGCGAGGCGGCGGACTCGGCATCGTTCGGGCCGGTTCCGTTGTAGGTGGCGACGCGCACGCGGGCCGAGTGGAACAGCATGGCCACCATGCGCGGCAAGTGGTTGCCATCGGGCTCCAGGCGGCAGCTCTCGGTCAGCAACGCCATGGCCGCGTTGACCATGTCGTAGGCGGCGGCCCGCATCGCCGCCGCGTCGCGCGGCACGCCCACCATGCGCACCGGCGCGTTGGCGCGGAATTCCGCCCGCATGTACGGCGGTTCGGGCGGCTCGCGCTCGCGCCGCTCGGCGTCCAGGTCGATGATGTTGTCGTCAACCATCGTCGCGATTCAGCGAACGACGCACGGCCAGCGGAAGGTGGCTTTCCGCCGCGCCCTCGTCGTCGCGGAACTGGATGCCGCGCAAGGCGGCCTGGTAGGCCGGTTCGGACTCGATCCGGTGCATGTGGGCGTGCTCGATCGCGATGCGCTCACTCAACTCCTCGTCCGCAATCAGGTTCAACTGGCGGTCGGTGATCAACCGGGCGATCACCTCGCGGTGAACGGCCATGCGCTGTCGCCCGGCGGCCAGGATGCGCCCACAATGCGCGTGGGCCATCGCCGGCAGGGTCTTCTCCAGGTGGCCGCGCACGTCGGCCGGGGTCGGCTTCCAGCGGCCTTTCTCGATGTCCGAGGCGTGCAGATTCATGGCCGCCTGCACCATGTCGAGCCGGTAGGGCTCCAGGATGGCCCACCAGGCGCTTAGCAGGTTCTCGGTGATCTCCTCTCCGTAGATGGCGAACAACTGCGCCAGGGAGCGCGAAAACTCACGCCGCTGATGGGTCTGCATCGCCACTGTCCTCCGCTCGGGCCTGACGCAGGCGTTGCTCGGCCCGCGCCATGGCGTCAATGGTGTTCTGGATCGCCTGGCGCCGGTCGGTGGTGCTGGTCACCAACGCCTTGCCGTGCGGTCCGTCCGGGTATTCCTGGGTGTGGAAGATGGTCATGGTTTCCTCGTCACGGGAACATCGATCTCGGTTACCACTTCCTCGGGCGCCGGATCGGGCAGGTGCGCCATGGCCGCGTCGATATCGCTGGCGGCCAGATGCAGCTTGTAGTGCGCCAGCACGGTCTTTTTCCAGCCCCGGCCATACTTGCTGTCGGCGGCATGCTTACGATCGACATGCACGCCACTGGTATGCGCGGACGGCCTGGTTTCGGGGTACCGCTTCTCCCAAAACCTCAAGCCGTAGTAGGACCGGCACGGCTCACCGACGATCGCCCCGCAGACCTTGCATTCCACCGCGATCACGCATAGGTCCGTGAGCAGGTAGCGCCCGCGCTCGCTGGGCACCTTCACGAAACACAGGTTGCCCACCGCGTGGTAGGCGACCAGGCCAATGTTGAGCGTGCCCATGGCTAGAACCTTCCCAGCAAGGGCGTGGTTTTGCCGCTGGCGTAGGCCTCGGCGATGTACGGCAACGCCTTGTCGGCCATGGTGCAGCCGTCGGGCAGGAGGATATGGGCCAGAAACTCCTCCTCAAAGCTCGATATCCCCGCCTCCACGGCCTCCAGCTTGGCCTTGATGACCAGGGCCAACGCACGCCAGCGCTGCCGCGTCGCCTGCTCGTGCGCCTTCTTCTGCGCCTCCGGTGAGCGGCGCACCCGGGAGCGGTGCTGGGTCCACTTGAACGCCTCGTCGTCGAGGTGCGGCAACGGGATGGTGAAGCGGATGCGGCGGCCGTGCGCGACGAAGGCGACCATGGCCCGGCCTACGTCGCTCATGTAGCCAAACTGGTCGGCGCCGTAGCGGCGCAGCGTGGCCTCGATCTCCATCCGGCTTTTCTCGCTGGACACGCTGGTTTCACTGGCGAACTTAGCCATCGGCGCGCTCCCGGTGAACGTTCTCCAGGCCGATCAGGTTGCGCCGGGCGGCGATCACGTTGTCGCGGATCGCCTGCGCGTCGTGCCCGCTGGTCAACGCCACCCCGCTCCGCTCCTGCGCCTCCCACAAGCGCCCGTGCGCTTTCTCGGCGAACTCGCACACGGCCAGGTTCAAGCGCGCGGCGGGCACCACGCCGTGCACGCCCGCCAGGTGGTCGAGGTTGCGCTGGAGCGCGGGGAGCAATTCCAGCGTGTTCATGGCGTGCTGTAGTTCGCACATGTCCTCGTGGCTGAACCCCGCCACGGTGAGCTTGCGCACGTTCTCCAGCCGGTCGGCTTCGGCCTGGGCGGCGCGGCGGGACACCAGGCCCACGATATCTTCGATGGTGGTCATCCGATCAAATCCTCCATGGCCCACCGATCAGCGGTGGACTCGTTGTTGCGTTCCGTCGTTTCGCGACGGTTCTGTCGGCTCAGCGCGGCGTCCTTCAACTCGAAAATCCCGGTCCAGCCGTTGGCGATGGACTGCTCGATCACCCGCTGCGGGTCTTGGCCCTTGGCGCGGAGGTCGAACAGCTTTTTCACCAGGAGTTCGATGGCGTGGTAGGACGCGGGGGTCTTGCGGGTGCGCAGATATTTCCTGAACGTGTCCAGCGGGAGCCACGCCGGGTACTCGAAACTGGCGGGATCGGGCAGGTCGTCTTTTTGCTTTTGTTTTTGCTCTTTCTTTGGCTTTGAATCTTGACTCTTGACTGGCATCGCTCCGGAAGATGCAGCGGGAGGTGCCGCTGGTGGTGCAGGTGGTGATGCCGGGGGATGGATGGCGGCGGTTTCCGCCTTCGTTCCCCAGCGTTTGCGTGCCTTTTCGCTCTGCACACTGGATTCCTTGGCGATGCGCGCCAGCTCCGTGTCGCACCGTTCGTTGATCAGCCGATCGCCTTCCACTTCGAACTGGAGAGCGACCACGTAACGCACCTCCGCCTGCTCGTCGGGCGTCAACGCGCCCGTGATCCGAAACAGCTTCATTTCATCGGACGGTAGTCCACCCAGCGAGAAATACCCGTCCAGCAAGCGGCGGTAGACGCCGTGCTGGAGCAAGTTGAAATCTTTCGTTGCGGTGTCGTAGTCGCCGATGTAGTGCCGGTAATAAAACGGCCCTGCCATGACTACCTCCGGCCCTAACGGCGCAACGGCGTTCCATCCAACCCTGCAATCTTCGGCGTGTCCGCGTGCTGCATGGCGGCTTCGATGGCCGCATCCAGCGCCTTCCAGACAAAGCCGACCCGTGTCGCGGTGCCTTCCTTGTCATGCTCGATCGGTACCACCTCGATCACGCCCGCCTCGGCTAGGCTTTCGGCCACCGATACGATATTGCTCCAGGACATCGAGTGCAGGAGCGGCAGCTTTTGCAACAAGTCGCTGGCCGGGAACACCTGGCCGCCCTCGATGCGCCAGACCAGGAGCGCGGTCAAGAAACGCTGCTCGTCGTGACGCAGCGTGGCCAGCACGGTGGAGAGGTCGTCGGCGATATTGCCCACCGCGCGGATGCGCCGCATGACCAGGAGCGCGCCCTTGTCGGTCTGGAACTGGACGGCCAGGTCGATCACGTTCTCGCTCATGCGTGGGTCCCTCCTGCCGCGTTCGCGTTGTTGCGCTCGACCAGCAAGGCGTCCGGGTGCAACTCGCCGGCCGTCACCGTCACGCCCACCTGGGCTGCGTCGGCGATCACCTCGGCGTGGTACTTGAGCGGAATCTGGCCACGCTGGTACCACTGGTGGAGCACGCTGCGGCTGGACAGCTTGTAGCTCCTCGCCAGCTCTGCTTGGCTACTGGTCGCGGTGATCGCGTCGAGGATCACGCGAACCCGCTTTTTGTTCTGCTCTTTCCACTTCATCGTGGTGACTCCGTTGTGTACGCATGTAAACGGCATCTTTGCCGTTGGTCGGTTTCGACGCATATTTAGGCTCGCATGGCGAACGGGTAGTTGTCAACGCGTAAGTTGACGTGATATCGTCGTCTTCACTTCATAGGAGCCCTGCCAATGTCTGCCCCGTCCTCGCACGACGAACTGGTGAAGCAAGTCCGTAAGCATTTGAATGATTGGATGGGTTCGGTGGAGGAACGCCTGCGCCTGCCTCCCACCGATCCGAATTTCCCGTCCTCGGTCCTCCTGCTGGCGCCGATCCACGGCAACACCGGCTCGCCGCTGGCGTGGCTGAAAACCATCAACGTGACCACCCCGGATCACCCGGACGGGTGGCTGCATGCGTTGCAGCTGTCGCGTGACCTGCTGTGCCTGCTGGCCCAGCTGGATACCGACTTCGGCCTGGGTATTCCGCGCATCAATGAACTGGTCATCGGCCACCCGCTGCTGCGCGATCTGGCCGTGTCCTTGAACGGCGGCCGGGTGGTTAACGAACTCGTCGAGGATCGCGGCACCGTGGGCGATGACCATGGCTGACGCCGTTCCCTGCCACTTCTGCCAGTACCCGACCCCGCCGATCGAGGGCGACGCCCTGGCCGTATGGGTGGCCTGCCCACGCTGCGGCGCGCGCGGCCCGGCGGTGATCAAGACCCGCGCCGATCACCAGGCGCAGGCCCGGGCAGCGTGGAACAGTCCGATGGACCGGCTGGGTCACCTGGGCATCGCCTTGGTTCCCGGCGGCATGCCCGCCGCGACGGTCTCGGTGGCCGAACGGCTCAAGCTCGTGGCCCAGGGCATCTACCGGGGCAGCTTTGGCGCCCCGACCAGCATGGTGCTGATCCTGCGCGAGGCGAAACGGGCGACGGTGTCACCGCACAACATGAGCGAGGGCGACATACTCGCCACCATCAACGCGATACGGGATTCGACGTCGATCCGGGCGGGCATCGATATCCCCAACTCCACGCCCCGGTAAGGAAATCATCATGGCCAAGCCCCTTTCGAACATCCTCGCCCTGATCCGTGGTGGGGTCTTCGACAACCACGCGGGTGAAGAACTGCGAGACCTCGTGCAGCGCTGCCAGGAGTCCGGCAAAAGCGGCACGATCACCGTCACCATTTCGCTCTCGCCCAAGGGCCGCGACAACCGCGAGATGGAAGTGACGCCCAAGCTGTCGGTGAAGAAGCCGCCGGCCGCGTTCACCCAGGAAGCGGGCACGTTCTTCGCCCAGCGTGGCGAACTGCTGCGTGACGACCCGGACCAGGAAAAGCTCCCCCTGGAACAGGCCCGCGAGGACCGCGAAGCGCGCGGCAGCACGGTGCGCGCCACCGGCACGCTCGGCCGGCAGGGCTTCACCGACGCCAACTGACGGCGTCCGCCGTTGCATGACCCGCTGGGCGGTCCGCGCCCAGCGGTTTCCCATCCACCAAGGAGTTACCCATGGAACAGTTTTTCAAGGAGCTGGCCGACCGCCTGAACCCGGTCCAGCCCGTCGCGTTGAGCATTCCCGGCGTCAGCGTGCCGCTGGCGGCGGTACCGGACGGTTTTCGCGTGGTCCCGTTGCAGGGCCATGCGGATGCCCCGCAGCGGATCGTCGGCTTGACCAAGCTGCACCGCTTCGATGACTTCGTCGATTACGTGAACCTGTACAAGTCGCCCAGCGCGCGCATCTTCGTCGCCCCGAACCTGCGTTTCACCGACGGCGGCACGCTGGCCAAGGCCTACCTGGACTTCCCCGCGCCCGGCACCCCGGCGTGGACGACGCACGAGGTCGACCTGTGCGTGGCCTGCTCGCTGCCGTACAAGCTGCTGACGGAACTCGATGGCAAGATGCAGGATCAGAACGCTTTCGCCCTCCAGTTGAAGGATGTCGCGAAGTTTTGCTCCTCGTTGAGCGTGGCGGACCTGCTGGAACTGGTGCAGACCCTCACCTTGTCGAGCAAGGGCGAGTACGCCAGCGTCGAGGACGATTTCAGCGGCTCGGTCAAGATGGGCTACGACGTGCGGGTGACGGCGAAGTCCGACGCCACCAGCCGGATGAACATCAACGTGCCCACCGAACTCTCGTTCGAACTGCCGGTGCTCCACGGGGGCGCGTCCATGACCATCGTCGCCGAACTGCTGTACCGCCTGCCGGCGGGCCCGGGGCAGAAAGTGCAGATGGGCATCCGCTTGCCGGAACGGAAGTACGTCGAGCGTGAGGTGCTGGAGTCGACGGCGGAGAAGATCAGCGGGGCCGTGCAACTGCCGGTCGCCCTGGGCGAAACCGACGTGCCGGATTCGCCGGAATTCGACGACGCGGTGTAATCGCATACGCTGAGACGTGCGGTAAGCAACATGGCGGGCGCCCGAGCGGCGCCCGCTTTTGGAGAGTCAAAATGCACCCTGCCATGATGAAACTGCCCGCCTGGTCGGCGCCCGCGTTCGCGCGCGGCCAGCCCGGCCACGCCTTGCTGGAAGACCTGGACGAATCGCTGTACCACGGCTCGCCCTCGATTGTGTCGAAGTCGGCCCTCTCGCTGCTGACCGGCAAATCCGCCTTTCACTTCCTCGACCACCTAGAGAACCCGGTGCGCTTGGACGAGCGTGGCGAACCGATCGAGGACGCGGATGTGCTGCGTTTCGGCAGCGCCTACCACGTCGCCGTGCTGGAGCCGGATCTGTTCGACGCGAAGGTGATCGTCATGCCGGACTTTGGAAGCCTGCGCAAGCCGGCGAACGCGAAGCTGCGCCAGGTCTGGATCGAGGAGGAGACGCGCGGCAAGGTCTGGATCACCCCGGCCCAGCACCGCCATGTGATCGGCATGCGCGATGCGCTGTACCGCTTCAAATGGGTCCGCGATCTCCTGCGCAAAGGGGGCCGGGCCGAAGTCACCGCATTGTGGACGTGCAATGAGACCGGCATCCGCTGCAAGTCGCGCGGGGACTGGTTGCACGCCGAAAACGGCCTGTTCGTCGATCTCAAGTCGGCTCGCTCGGCGGCGCCGGAAAACTGGCGCTATGCCGCCAAGCGGATGAGCTACGACATGCAGGACGCGATGTATTCCCGCGCGTTCGAAGAAAACAACGTGCACATCGACAACTTCATTTTCCTGGTGCAGGAGAAGACCCCGCCCTACGCACCGGCTTCCTACCAGTTGAGCGACGACGACCGGCTGGATGGGGAAAACAAGTACATGGCCGGCCTGCGCAAGCTGCGTGACTGCATCGAGCGCGACGATTTCCCCAGCTACACCAACGGGGTCGCCGACCTGCGTCTGCCGAAGATCTACACCGGCTTGGATGAGGCCATGGCCGCATGAGCATCATGTCGCCAACCCTCGCGCGTCAGCGCTGGTGCCCGTTCGCCATGTCGCAAATCCCCGTGGTCGATCGGAAGGATGTGGCCGCCATCGGCGGCACCTCGGGCAATCGTGTGCCGAACACGGGCGGCGTCGCGGATCGCGATTGTTGCTGCATCGCCGCCAGCTGCATGGCCTGGCGCTGGGAAGATTCACTCACCGGGTACTGCGGCCTCGTTGGCCGTCCCACCGATAACAAGGAAACCACGTCGTGACCGAACCGAAAGACAACGCACTGGCGGAAAGCACCGCCATGGAGCCGTCGCTGTTGCCGGCGATCGCCAGTGACAACAACCCGCTGGCCGTGTTCTCCAGCGGCCGGAGTTTTCATGTGGCCATGGAAATGGCTAAGACACTCTCCGAATCGACGATGGTGCCGGACCAGTATCAGGCCTACAACCTGCGCAATGGCCAGTGGGTGCACAACCCCGTTGGCCTGGGCAACTGCTTGGTCGCGCTGGAGATCTCCTCGCGTATGGGTCTGTCGCCGTTCACCCTCATGCAGAACATGGACGTGGTCAAGGGCCGCCCCGGCTTCCGGGGCAAGTTCAAGGCCGCGCTGGTCAACAACTCGCCGTTGTTCTCGCGCATCAAGTACGAGTGGAAGGGCGAGCCCGGCCAGGATGGCTACGGGTGCCGCGCGTACGCGACCGACAAGGAGAGCGGCGAAGTGCTACTTGGCACCTGGGTGACCTGGAAGATGGTCAAGGGCGAGGGCTGGGACAAGAACGCGAAGTGGACGACGATGGCCGATCAGATGTTCATGTACCGCGCCGCGTCGTTCTGGCTGGAAGCGCACGCGCCCGAGCTGACCCTCGGCTTGCCCACGGTCGAGGAAATCGAGGACGTCTCGATCATCGACGAGCACACGGCCAACCGTCGCCGCACCAGCGCCTCGGCGGTGAACGAACGCCTGCGCGACACCGCGATCGACGAGGGCGAACTGGCCGACGCCACCGACGCCACCACAAGCCTCGATCCCGATGCACCGGAGGAGCCCGTCACGGAGGATGCTGGGGACGAGCCGGTGCACCCGCTGGCCCACGACGAGCTGCCGTTCGAAGTTACCCGCGACACCGAAGTCGATCGCGAGGTGCCCGCTGGCGACAAGCGCGAGCCGCTGCCCCAGGAGTTCGACGAGCCACCGGCCAAGGCCAAGCCGGCCGCAAAGCAAAGCGCCACCCAGGATGCGCCCCCTTCGGGCCGCGACGACGACCTGTTCAACGTGGAGTAACCAACATGCGCATTACGGAAATCCGTGCCACGAACTACCTCTCGCATCGCGACCTGGCCATCAGCATCCCGCGCCACGCCAACGTGCTGTTCATCTGCGGCGACAACGGCGTGGGAAAAACCGCGATTGCCAGCGGGATCAAGCTGGCCCTGACCGGCGAGCCGATCCGTGGCATCGGCTACAAAAAGGACATCGCCCAGCTCATCACCCAGGGCGAAAGCAAGGGCGACGTCACCGTGCTGTGCGAGGTCGACGGCATCCCGCGTACCTACAAGCTGGGGCTCAAGACGGGCAACCATAGCGCCAGCGCGCCGCCGCTGGACGGCTCGCCGCTGTCGCTGGAGCCGGAGGCGTATTTCGCCATGGAACTGGCCGAGCGGCGCAAGCTGCTGTTCGGCATGGCCGGGGTCGAAGTCAAGGCCTCCACCGTCACCGACATCCTGGTCAAGAAGGGCCACGACGAGGCGCGGGTGGCCGCCGCGCTCAAGTACATCAAGCTCGGCTTCGATGGTGCGGCCAAGGAGGCCAAGGAGCTGGCTAGCCAGGCGCGTGGCGCGTGGAAGTCCTTGACGGGTGAAAACTACGGTGAGGCCAAGGCCGACGGTTGGCGAGCGGCGTCGCCCTCGTTCGACGAGCTGCCGGACATCGAGGCGTTGCAGGCGCAGGTGAATACCCTGGCCGACGAGGAGGCCGAGCGCAAGACGATCGCCTATGACCTGCAACGGCGGTTCGATGCGCACAAGGCGGCGGAATCCGCCCAGGCCGCTGTGGAGGGGATCGCTGCCGCCGAGGCCGCCCTAGCCAGCCGTACGGCCGAGCGCGAGGAACTGGCCGCCAAGCTGGCCGAACTGGCGGAAAGCGCCGCGTACAAGGGGAGCCACACCTACACCTGCCCGTCGTGCGCCTCGGTGCTGGCCCTGGCCGATGGCCAGCTGGTCGCCTGGGAGGCGGTCAAGCCCAAGCACGACCCGATCGAGGCCGGTCGGGCGGTGGCGGATCTGCGCCAGCAACTCGGCGATCTGGATTCGCGCATCCGCAACCTGGAGTCGACCATCGCGCGTGGCAAGGCCTCGCAAGAACTGCTCGACAGCCTGCCCGAGCGAACCACCGCGAAGGAGGTCGAGGCGGCCAACGGCCTGCACGCGGCGAAGGTGGCGGAAGTGGCCCTAGCCAAGGCCGATCTGAACCGCGCCACCAACGCGCAGGCCGAGGCGGCGCAGGTCGAGGAGCGCACGCGCAAGGCGCGCGATCACCACCTCGATGTGGTCGGCTTCACCAAGCTGGCCGAGGCCTTGGTGGCGTTGCCAGCCGAGTTCCTTGGCTCGACCGTGGCCACCTTCAACGAGCTGCTGCGCGAGGCCTCGGCGGGCCTGGAGACCATGGTGCAGATGGGGAACGACCTGGAGCTGTATTACGGCACCACGCCCTACCCGATGGCTTCGGATTCGCAACAGTGGCGCGTGCGCATGGCCATGGCCTATGCCCTGGCGGTGCAGGGCGGCTTGCGGGTGATGGTGCTCGACCACTTCGATGTGGTCGCGCCAAAGCACCGGGGGCCGATCCTGAAATGGCTTTCTTCGCAGGCCGAGGTGCAGGTTATCCTTGCCGGCACCTTGAAGGAAATGCCGAAGTTGCCGGCGGCCTTCCACGTTGAATGGCTCGGATAAGGGGATAGGCATGGCACGCGGCATCAACAAAGTGATCATCGTGGGCAATCTCGGCGCGGACCCGGAAACGCGTTACACGGGCAGCGGCACGGCGATCACGTCGCTGCGCATCGCCACGTCCGAAGCCTGGACGGACAAGCAGTCCGGCGAGAAGCAAGAGCGCACCGAATGGCACCGGGTCAAGCTGTTCGGTAAGCTGGCCGAGATCGCCGGGGAGTACCTGAAAAAAGGCCGCCAGGTCTACATCGAGGGCTCGCTGCGCACCGACAAGTACACCGACAAGGATGGCATCGAGCGTTATTCGACCGACATCATCGCCAACGAAATGCAGATGCTCGGTGGCCAGGGCGGCGGCGAAGGTGGCGAGCGCACCGGCCGGCCGGCTGGTGAACGTCGGGGCAGCGCTAGCGGGACGTATCCGGGCACGGGGGGTGGTTCCAGCTACGGCGCACCGCGCGAGCGTCCGCGTGAGAATCAGATGCCCGGACCGGGTGGGCGATCCTTCGGGGAGCCGCGCTCGCAGGACACCGACGGCTTTGATGAGGACACTATTCCGTTCTAAGATGCCTCCCGACGAGACACACGCGCCGAACGTACCGTCGTGAACGCACGTGCCATCGTAAGCAGAAAGGCCCGGACTCAAAATCCGGGCCTTTCTCTTTTGCTCACTCCCCTTGATCGTCGAAGGACACCGCCGCGCGCAGGCGTGCATCCAGCTTCGGGTTGAGCACGAGGCCATCGACCATGCGCTGGCTGTACTTCTGCCGCGACTGCAAGCTGCGCCGGATCGTGCTGGCGTTGATCCCGATTTCCGGGTTCTTCCGGTTGAACCGCTCGATGGCCTCCGTGGCCGCGCGCACCGCTTCCATGTCGCGGGTTTGCGTGGCCATCGCGTAGGCGTCCAAGAGCGACTGGCGGCGTTTCACCAAGGTCTGCTCGTAGCCCTTCATCGCGTTGTTCGCCTCGTAGCGCTCGGACACCTCGGCCGGGGAGAACCCGGCCGCCTGCATCGCGATCTGATACGGCGACAGGTCGGGCACCAGCGGATCGCCCGACAGCGTGCGCACGCCCTCGTTGGCATAGCGGATCGTCTTCAACGCGTCCTTGACCGCCTTGGGCATGGCGGTCTCGATGCCACGCCAGAGTTCCCCGTCGGCGTAGAGCTGGCCCGCGCGGTAGCCGTTGGCGAACATGCCACCGACCGGACCGGCGACCTGTTCAAGCAGGTAGTCGTACGCGGCCCGGCCCTCCAGTTCTTTATCCGAGGGACGGAACCACATTTGATCGAGCTTGGTGCGGTCGGCGATGCCCAGGCCGGTGAGTGCCTGCACCGGGCCGACCTGGGCGATCCGGCCGAAGGTGGGGCCGAGGAAGTCGGACAGGAAGTTGCGGAACTCCGTTTCGGCATCCCACGGCTCGTCGTCGTCGCCGAACATCGCCGCCATGGCGTTGGCGACCTGCATCGACAGGGTCATCAGTGGCAGGCCGAGCACGCCGGAAAACACCGCCGTCATGCCCAGCGTGCCAACCAGCTTCTTCCGCGCCTCGCTGCGCTCCTGCGGGCTCGCGCCGCGCGTGGCCTGGTAGAAGTTCCGCCAGAGGTAATAGGTCATCGACTGGCTGTATTGCTTGAAGGCGAACAGCACCTTGGCCGCATTGCCCTGCATGAAGCGGGCGCGGTTGGCGTTGGAGTAGTCGAAATGGGTCTGGAAAATCGTGTCGGCGGCGTACTTCACCGCCGCCTCGTGGGTCTCGCCCGCCTCGCGGCTCAAGCGATACGCGGCAAGGCCCGCACCCTCGCGGTTGAACACCTCGGCCTTGTGGAACAGGTGCGATAGCACACCCATGGTCTTGCGCCACGCCGGGTTGTAGGAGAGGAGCGAGCCTTCGCCCATGCCGGCCAGGTCGTGCGACAGCGTTCGATCGATCGCGCCCATGGCGAGCAACTGCTCGTAGGCCGTGCGCTCGTCGGCGTTGCGCAGGGTCTTCTCGATGTTGCCGTAGGTGCGGATCGAGGCGTTCGTGGCCGAGGTCAAGGCGGAAAGCGCCTTCACCCAGCCGTGCTTGGAGGCCAATGCGGGGAAGGTCGTGACCGCGCCCTGGAGCACGTTGACCAGCGCGGCGGCCGGGGTAGCGCCCAGGTAATAGGCGAAGTTGGCCGAGGAGACGCGCTGGACCCACGCCGCGTCCTTCGGGTTCATGATCCACTGGTGCCGCTTGTCGACCTCGCTCATCGCCCGCGCGGCCTTGACCGCCTCCACGCCGCCGCCCTCGCTCAAGGCCTCGACGTCCTTGCGCATGGTCCGCAGCAAGGTCTCCATCACCTGGCTGTTCTCCAGCCGCGACAGCTGGTAGGCGCCGTGGTTCATGTGCCCGGCGAACGCGCGGAGCGCATCCTGGTCGTAGCCGGCGACACCCTTGCGGTGGATGAACTGCTTGCGCACGGAAAGGTCCGGCAGCGTGCGGAGGTAGAGCTGATAAATCTCGTCGGTGACATCCTTGTCCACGTTCGCCTCGTTGAGCTTTTCGGTCACCTGGGCCATGAACGAGGCGCTGGCGCCGTCGACCGCCTGGAGCATGTCGAGCTTGGCGCCGGCCTTGGTCGTCCAACCCTCCTTGGCATAGGCGTTCTGCACGCGCCGCTGCTGGGCGCGGTTTTCCATCATGCGGAATTCCTTCTCCCCGTTCTTCTCGGCGGCCACCCAATACTCGCCGAAGCGCGCCAGCGGGAAGTATGGGGCCTGCACCCGGGCCGATTCGAAGTGGGCACGCACGCGATCGGTGAGATCCTTGCGCGCGGCCTCGCCCAGCTCCAGGCCGGCGATGCGCTGCACCAATGCCTCCTGCATCGCGTCCGCGCGCTCAGTGTATGCATCGCGCACCTCGGTATAGATGGCCTTCGCACCCTCGGGCAGCGCGTCATAGCGCTGCTTGAGTTCCGGGTACGCCTGACGCCGGCCCGCTTCCTGCGCCAGCGCCTCCTGGAGCCGCGTGATGTCGGCCTGCAACAGGCTTTTCACCTGCTTGGGCGCGTTCGCTGCCTTGGCTTCCAGGCTGCGTACCTCCTTGGCCACCGCCGCCTCGGTCATCGGCACGGTGATCCCGCCGGCCAGGGTCACGCTGCCGGGGCGGAACGGTTCCGCCGGGTCGACGCCCGACAGCGTCGCATCGTGCATCACCTCGGCCATCGCCTGTCCCGCCTCGCGGTTCTTGCGCTGCCACTGCCACCACTTGTCGGCGGTCTTCGCCGCACTCTCCTGGAGCTGGTTGCGGCGGGTCTGCATGGTCTGCACGGTGTCGGTGTAGGCGCCGATCTTCGGCAGGTACGGCGCGGCCACCTCGCCCAGCTGACGCAGGGTGAGCATGCCCAACCAGTTCGGGCGCCAGTCCTCGCGTTTGTCGCGCAGCGTGTCGACGATGTCGGTCACCTTGAACTTGGCGGCCTTCTCGATATCGTCGTTGAGCGCGGCGGCGGGGTTCTTGCTGAAGGTGATGCGCTCGTCAGCCTTGCTAAAAGCTCCGTTATTCCCTACCGCCGATTTGATCTGCTCGGGGCGCAAAGGAATCCACTGTTTCGTCCCATATGGCGCACCTGGATCGTCGCTGATCGTCGAAATGCCGTCGTAGCCCTTGGCTTCCAAGTCGGCGACGGTGGCCGCCCACTCCTCGCTGGTTCCGCCAAGCCGGGCGCCGAATCGGTTGGCGACGTGTGGATGCATTTCCATCGGGTTCTCGATGGCCAGATACACCGGCGTGACGTTGCCATTGACGCCCTTGCCGGGCGGAAAGCGATCATCGATGTGTTCGCGGTAATCCGTGACCAGCTTCCGCGCGGCCTTCCTGCCGTCACCACGCTTTAGCTCGATGGTCATGTCCTGGAGATTGAACGTCTTTTTATCGCCCACCAGGTCCGTGAAAGCGGTGATCGTGCCGTCGGCATTACGGATAACCACGCCCTGGTCAGTGGCGAACGGCTTACCTACCGAATTGTCATCATCGACGATCCCGGTGTAATCCACCCGCTGTCCGGCGTACTTTTCCGCACCCTTGGCAGTTTTGTACTTGCTGTTTGCCAGCGCCTTTTCACGCTTCGCCAGCCGACTGGCGAAGGTGTAGGCACTGGCTTCGGTCGGGTCTTCGCTGAAGTAAGCTGGACCCTTAAACGATTCGATATTTGCCGTGCTGCCGTGAAAAACCGCCTTTGGTGTACCGTCCTCGTTGGTCACCTTCGACTCGCCAAACCACTCCTTGAAGGCCTTCGTCTCGGTCTGCTTTCCATCGGGTACGAACTCCGGCGCCGGTTTTTCGTACTTGCTGAAATTGATATCCGGGGTGGCCGCGCTGAACGTGCCCCGGTTGCTGGTGGCGCTTTTCACCTGGTCGGCGCCAAAGGCGATCAGCGTCTTGTCCGCCGGCACAAAAATGCTGTCATAGCCCTGCGCGGCGAGTTCCTGCTGGCGTCGCCGTGCATCGCCGACGGTCTCGAAACTGGACAGTTCGTCGACGCCCATGCGGTAGGGCTTTTCCGCCTTCACGTAGAGCTGCATGACGCGATCGCCGTAGCGGCTGGCGGTGTCTTGGTTGGGCGTGAGGAAGATGCCCAGGCCAGACGCGGCGTAGCCGGTTGAGGTGCCTGCCTTGGTCGTGTCGAACACGGAGAAATCGCCGTTGGTGGCGTGGTAGAACGTCACCGGCTTGCCCGCCTTGGTCTTGGCCTGGCTGTTGCCGAACCATTCCTTGAAGTACGGACTCTCGGTGCCCTTCTCGGCCCACTGCCGACGTGCGTCGGCGACCACCGCGCTGTCGCCCCGGTTGGGCACGCTGGCCCACCAGCCTTCGTCGAAGGGCGAATCGTTCGACTCCGGATCGCCGGCCGAGGTCTCGCCCGAGGCGAACGAGGCCTCCTCGCGCAACTTGACCAGCGGGCGCGCGCGGCCGGACTCCAACCACTTGCCGGCGTTGGCCAGGATGTGGCGCAGGTCGCCCTCGCTGAACGTGATGGTGAAGCCCAGCGAGCGCAGGAATGCGCGCAAGGCGTTCAGGGCGCGGCCAAGCAGCGGCGTGCGCGTGCCTCGCTCGGCCATCACCGCCAGCGCTTCGGACGCCAGCGTGTCGTTGTCCAGGGTGCCGTACCGGCTATCGATCTCGGCGAACAGCTCCTTGAGCCGGCCGGCGTCGCGCGCGACGATCAGCTGGTCGCGGACGTTGCGGAAGCCCTGCGGGCCGAGGATCTGCTCGACGCCGTAGTGGCCGATCGCCTCGTGCGCAAGCACCTGCTGCACGCGGGCCGGCGTGCTGAACCTGTCCGCGATCATGTAGATCGCGCCGTTCTCGTGCGCGGCCTCGACGCTGGCGTCGAACCCGGCCGCCACGCGGATGTGCGCCGGCAGCTCGGCGGCGGTGGCCACCACGCGCACCAGCGGCGCGTTCTTCCAGGCCGAGGTGATCTTCGTCACCTGCGCGGTGACGCGCTCGGGATCGAGCGTGCGAGCGGTCGGCGTGCTGGCGGTGTTCTTGCTGAACAAGGCCGGCTGGTCGGCGCGGTTCTCGTTGACGCCCTCGCCCTTGCCGGGCGCGGGCACTGCGTCCGCCTTCGGCTTCGGCTTTTTCTTACTCAACGTCTCCATCACGGCGTTGATACCGTCCACGGTCTGTTCGCTCGCGCTGGCTCCCTTCGGGATGGCCTTTTGCGCGGCCTCGATCACCGCCGCCACGTCACGCAGGCCGTCCTTGAGCACGCCCCCGCTGCGGTCCTTCGCCGTTTCCATGGCGTTGATCGCCTTGGTCGCGGCGGACTTGCTGGCACCGCTGATATCGGAATAGAGCTTCGCCGCGTCCAGCTTCTCGATCACCTTGCGGCGGGCGAGGAGCCTCTGTTCTTTCGGCGCAAGCGGGTCACCATTGCGGGCCTTGGCCAGCGCTTCATCGGGGTTGGTGGCTACGGGCGTTTCACCACGAGCGGGTAACTTGTCGCTAGATGCTGGAGTTTCAACGGCTCCGGCGGGCTCTCCGGCCACGGCTCCATCGGAAACGCTCGCGCCAGCGCGTTCCTCTGTTCCTTCATTGGCTCGGCTAGCTTTTCCATCAGGACCAGCTCGTCCAGAAACGGGCTCCTCGTTAGCAGGGGCTTGCTCATTTCGCACTCCTTCACGGACGACGTAGCCGCCGTCCTCCAGCTCGACCACGCTGTGGCCAGGGTGACGCGCGGCGGTCTTCTCGGCCGCGTCGCGGATGGTGAACGGCGAGCCGCTGGGCGTGGTGATATCCCCATCCAACAGCTCGCCGCTCTCGTTTACTTCGGTCGGCTGGAGAGCATCTTCGCGGCCCGTGCCGCCATCGGCGACGGCTTGGCCTTGCCGCCCATCTTCGACTGCCCGCCCGAGGTCCGCAGTTTCGGTGCCGCTGCCGCCACGGGCGTTTTCGTCGGCACCGCCACGCCCCCGCCCAGCTTCGCCGACGGCTGCAACGGCATCGCCGGAATCGCTCCCGCTCCCGCCGCTGCCGGTCGCGCTACCGGCGTCCGGCGCTGGACCACCTTGGACGGCGGTGCCGCCTTCCTCGCTGCCGGCTTGCCGTTCATTGCCTGGCGCATTTTCGCCGGCATTGGGACCGACTTGCTGACCACCTTCCCGCCGAACGGGCTTGGCTTCTTCGTTGCCATTACTGTTCTCCTGGCTCGTAGATTCCGCCGCGCCGACAGGGCGCAGCTCGTAGGCCTTCGGGCCGGTTTGGGCAACCACGAAGGTATTGGGATCGGCCATCGCTCGGCGCGCGCGATTGGCGGCGATGACGGTCGGGTAAGTCGTGGCCGAGGCCGGCGTGGCCTCCGCCGGGGCCGTGCCGGAAACGCGCTTCTTCGCCTCGGCGACCTCCTGACGGGTCACCCCGAGCCGCTTGGCCAGGGCGCCGGTCGCCTGCGCGTCGAGCACGCCGCGCTGGGCATAGGCCTCGGCCACGGCGGCATCAAGGGCCTGTTGGTTCGCGGGGACGTCCTTCCAAGAGGTGACGGGCTTCACCGGGTCGTCGGGAGCTGTTGCCAGGGCTTTATTGAGCTGATCCAGACGCGCGGTATTCACCTGATGGTTGGCTTGGAGGGTAGCTCGCATTTCATCAACGGAAACGCCCTTATCCGCTGCATACGCAGTGAGCTTTGCCTCGTCACCAAGGAGGTCGATGCGCTTCGCCTGTTCCTGCTCAACCGTGAGAGCCTGCGCCGTCAACTGACGCTTATTCAATCCAGAAATATCCGCCGTGACTGGCGCGGGTTGGGCCAAGCGTTGCTGGGCCTCGGCCGGGGTCATCCGTCGAATGGCATCGTTGTCGACCCCGCGCGCGCGCAGCTCGGCACGCTGGGCCATGGTGATGAAGAACGGCACGCTGGCGGTTGTCGTGTCCGGTTCGGTCACCGTTGGCGTTGGCGTTGGCGTTGCCTCGGCATTTGCCACGGGTGATGCCGGGGCATTTTCCACGGCAGTGCCAGGGGCCGGTGCCGGTGGGAGATCCAGGGCCAGCTCGTTGCTGGATTCGGTTTGCGACGGGGCAGGCGCCTCGGCCGTCTTGGCGGCGGCCTTGGCCTGCTTGGCGTCGGCTTCGCGCTGCTGGGCGATCTGCTCGGACGGCCCGGTCAAGACCTCGCCGGTCTCGCCATGGACGACGCTGCCGTCGTCCATCGTCACCATGGCGGGGCGGTCCATGGCCCCGACCACGGCGCCGGTCCCGAGCGCCTTGGACAGCGGACCGTCGTTCGGGTTGACGTTGACGCCCGGGGCGACATTGATATCGCCGGTCAGCGGGTTGACCGCGCCAGCCTGGTACGGCGCGCTGACGGCGGCCGGCTTGGGTGGGGCGGCCGGGGCTTCGCCCGGCGCGGAGGCAGGGGCGGCGACCGGGGTGTCCGAGGATACGGGGGCGCCGTGACCGTTGTGTATAAGGCCACCAGCGGTACCGACAGCGGCACCACCCACCGCGCCCAGCACGGCGTTCTGCACGCCGCCCTCCTGGAGCGAGCGGTCCTCGCCCGTGGCGGTGTTCGCACCGCTGATCTCGGCCGCGTTCTCCAGCGCCTCTTGGCTACCTTCGGCGATGGCATCGGTGACGCCACCGGCCACCGCGCGGGCCACGCGCGAGGTCCCCACCACCTTGCCCAAGGCGTTCTGGAACTGGCCGGTGATCGGCAAGCCCTCGGTGAGGCCGGACAGCGCCGACACGGGCGCGGTCTGCGCGAACGCGGTCTGCCCGGCCCGGCTGGCCAGGCGATCGCGCGCGGCGGCGGGGGACATGCCACGCGCAATGGCGTCCTGGTAGGCCGGCAGCGTGGCCAGCTGCTCGGCGGGCATCGCGTTGATCCGGTCCTCCTCCTGACCGGCGGCGGCGCCACCGCCCAAGGCCGCCGAGACACCGGCCGTGGGCAGGATGCGCCCGCGCGTGGCCAACGCGGTGGCGGCGACCGGCGCCACCTGGCCCAGCACATTGGCCGCCTGGAGCGCGTAGCCGCTGACGCTGGGATCGCTGCCCAGCGTCCACGACGACGGATCGGTGAACGTGCCGTCGGGCGTCGACGCCGCCATGCGCTGCGCGGCGGTGGGCGAGACCGACTTGCCTACCTCGGTCCCCTTGGCCGCGATGCGTCGGCCCAGCGCGGTGATCGGCGAGGCATCGACGAGCGGTTGCTGGCCGTTGCCATTGGACGGGGCGTTGATCGCTTGACCGACGCCCTCCAGGCCGTAGCCGACGGCTTGGAGGGCGCCGCTGCCGAGCTGCTTGCCGAAGTCGGAGGCCTGCACCTTCGGCGTGTCTTCCGGCGGGGGAGGCGTCGATAGCGCGGCAATCAGTCGGTCAACGTTCGGATCACGCGCCATCGGTCATTCCCCTAGTTTTTCGCGCTGGCCTGCCCTTGTTTCGCAGGCGGTTTAACCAAGTCCATGAACCCATCGGGGATCACGAACTGGCCCGTTTCGGTGTCGATCGGCAGCTCAAGGTTACGCGCATCGAGCCCGTCGCCGATCGGTACGCGGATGTTACTCAAATTCCGCTTCGGCGGCTCTTTTCCAGACAGCGCGGCCAGCTTCTCGGTGGCCGCCTTGCGCGCGGCCGGCGTGGTCGCGTCGATCACCGCCTGCTGGAGCTGCTGGGACAGCTTGGCTTGCGCGTTGGAGAGCTGCGTGCCTTCCGCACGACCGGAAGCCTCCTGGAGCTGGGCCAGCTCCAGCGCTTGCTCGACCGGCGTTTTCGGCGCCTTCGCCGCTGCCGCGCCATTGCGCCCGCTGCGGGCGTCGGCCAGGTTGGCGTCGGTGTTGCCGACCTGGTTGTACGCCGACAGCTGACCGATCAGCTCGCGCGCGGTGCGCCGCTTGCCGCTGCCGAGGGCGCTCGAAATGTCGCTCATCAGCTTGTTCACGGTAGCCGTGCGGTCGGCACCGGGGTTGCGCCCACCGATCCCGCCGCCGCTGGAGCCACTACCGGGGATGACGATCTGGCCGGGGGCCTGGGCCAGCATCGAGGCCGCGTTGCCGCCGTTCATCCGCTCGCGCAGGGCCAGCGCTTCCTCGGTGGTCGGCGTCCGCCCGCCGTTGGCCTCGGAGAACAAGGTGCCCACGGCCGGGTTGGTGAACGCCTGGCTGGAGACAACGTTGCGGTTGGCCAGGCGCGCGATCTCGTCGGGAGCGACCATGCGCCCGTTGATCACCGCCGTGCCGGCCACGTTGCTGGCCTGCGCCTGTTCCGGGGTGAGCGGCACGGCCGGCATCGCAGCGGGCGCGACCGGCGCGGTGGCCGGAAGGCTGGCGAGCTGGGTGGCGGCGGACGGGGCCGGAGCTGCGCCGGTCGCCGCTGGCGTGGTGGTGGCCGAGGGCGAGGCCGCCGTGGTGGCGTCGGGCGTGCCCGCCGTCGCCCGCGCCGCCGCCGCGCGCTGCTCGAAATCGCGTTGCAGGTTGGCCGCCTGCTGCTCGTACCAGCCGGCGTTCTGCTTCTCCTGCTCCGCGTCCGGGCGCACGGCCAAGCCGCCCTTGTCGGTGGCGTAGTTCGGTTTGTAGTTGCCGGCCGTGTCGTTGAACATCGAGCCGAACGGCCGGATATCGGTCAATCCGGTGGCGTTGGCCAGGCCGACCGGGACGTCCAACAGGTTCGCGCCGAAGTCCGACAGCACGCCGGCCGTGCGCGCGACGATGTCGCCGCCAACGCCGCCGACCGGGTCCATGCCCAGCCGCGTGCGGTAATCCTCGGTGCTGCGGTTGGCCGACTGCGCCGCGCCGCCCAGCGCGGTGAGCGCCAGCACGGTGGCCGCACCGCCGTTCTGGCCGGGCGCCGTCCGCGCGGTACCGAAGCGGCCGGGCACGGTCTCCACGGGCGCCGCGCCAAATCGGGCGGCCTTGCCCAGCGCCCCGGGCACGTCCGCTACCGCCGAGCCGGCGCGGTAGGCCAGCGATGGCTTCGGGGCGCCGGCCAGGGTCTCGGCGGCACTGGCCGTGGCGTTGGCCACGCCCTCGGGGTTGACCGCACCGGGGATCGGGCCGACTGGCGCGGCGCGCGCGGCGGCGGTGCGGCGGGCGAAGTCCTCGGCGCTGATATTGCCCATCTGATCAACCAGCGGGCCGCCGGTACCGGGGCGATTGAATGCCGGGGCAGGTGCCGGGGGCGCTGCTGCTGGAGGCGGCGCGGCCGGGTCGGTGAACGCCGGGTGGGCCTGCTGCGCGCGCACGATGTCCGGCGTCGCCCCCAGCTGGGCGCGGGCGTTGGCCGCCTGCGTGTTCATCGCCACCCCGTCGGCACCGACTACCAGGGTCGGCTTGGGCAGCGCCAGCGGCGCGGCAGGCGCGGCGACCGGGGCCGGCGTGGGCTCCAGGGCCAGGCCCGCGCCGCCACCGGCCGGGGGACGTACCACGGTGGCGCGGGTCGGCGGCACCGGATCGATCACGTTCGGGTTGGTCGCCCCCGGCGTGACCTGGAGGTTGGGCGCCGTCGGCGCGGTGCTGGCCATGCGCTGGGCGGCGCTCGGCGCGCTCGCCCCCGGCTGGGTCGTCCAGCCCGCCGAGGGCGTGTTCGCCTGCACGTTGCCCGCGCTGTCGGCGATGAAGTCGGCCGGACGCTGCTGGCTCAGGCGCAGCGGCGGCGAAGCCAGCGTGTTGGCCACGTTGCCCGGCACGGCCGCGTCGATCGAGCGCGGTTGCGTGGCGCGGGCGGCGGCCTGCGCGGCGTCGCCGATGGGCGCGGTGCCGTCCACGGCCGTGGATGCGCGGCGGTTGAGCTTGTCGATGTCCTGCTGCGTAGCCATGGCGGCCCCCTTATTCGTGGCTGGTGCTTTCGTCTTCGAAATTGTGCGATTCGGAGTAGCTGTACCCACTGCTCCACGAGGTGCTGGCGCTGCCCGACCCGGACAGGCTGGCTTGGACGTGCATGGCCGACATCGCGCCGCTGGCCAGCTGCGCGGCCATGTTGCCGCCGGCCGACAGGGCCGCGACGATCACCCGCGCGCGTTCCACCAGGCGGCTCATTGCCTGGTCGTACTCGCGCACGCGGGTCTCGTAATAGGCCAGGTTGTTGCGTAGACGGCTTTCGGTCTGCGTGATGGCCAGGCGCACCTCCTCGGTGTTGGCGCCCAGCTCGGCGCTGTACCGGGTTGCATCGGCGGAAAACGCCTGTGCCTTGGCCTGGATCGCCGTGGCCTGGGCGCCGACACGGTCGCGCTCGCCGCCGATCAAGGCGGTGAATTTCTGCACCGCCGCACCGATGGCGTCGATCTTGCCCCGGATCGCGGCGATCTTCACGTTGCCGTTGGCGCTGGTCGCTTCCACCGTGGCGGCGAACGCGCGCGCCTCGGACTCGATGATCGAGCCCTTGGCCGCCTCGCCACGCACCTGCGCCTCGTAGGCTTCGAACACGGTTTTTTGCGCGTCGATCCCGGCCGAGAACGCATCGGTTTCGGCCTTGAAGATATCGACCTTGTTGCGCTCGATGTCGGCCTGGGCCTTCACCGCCTCGATGCGTGCCTGGAAGATCGCCACGATCGCTTTCAACGCGTCGATCTTCGCGCTGTAGGCGCGCACCACCGACTCGTTGACCTGCGCCTTGACCTGCTCAGCCTCGACCAGCGACTTGAACGCGTCGATCTGCGACATCGCCGCTTGCAGCTTGGCCTTGAACACCTCCACGAGCATCTGCCGACCGGCCTGGCGCGCGTTGTAGAGGGAGATCTGCGCCTGGAACAGCTGGAGGTCGGCGTCGCGCCGCGTGCGCGCCATGTCGAAGCTACGCTGAGCCACGTTGTTGAACTGGCCCATCAGCTGGGTTTCCAAGGCGATGCCCTGGACGATCGCGTTGCGTAGGTTCTCGATCTCCCACTGCGCGGACTTGGCCAGCACGTCGCTGGCGCGGTCGTTGGCGGCCAGCTGGTTGTCCTGCTGGGCCGCGTTCACCTGCTCAACGAGCATGCCCGGCGGCATCGCGAAGCCCCGCCCGGCCCAGGTGTCCACCGCCTCCTGGGTGCGCTTCAACGCGGCCACGTCGTCCTTGGCGCGGGTGCGCGCGAACAGTGCCTCCTCGACGTCCGGGTGGATGCCGGTACCGCCGCCCAGGGCCAGCTTGATCTCGCGCACCAGGTCATCGAGCACGACCGGCGCATAGGTCGGCTCGGTCCACGCCATCGCGGTGTTCGGCACCTGCCCGTCGAACTCGACCGGCTGGTCGTCGAAGGTCGGGAACTCCGGCATGACGAAGTCCGGCACGTCGATCGTCAGGAGCGGATCGAGCGCCGGCAAGGTGATGTCCGGCGCGGTCGGCACGACCAGGTCGGCCAGTTCCGGCTTGACCGGCTTGTCGCCCAGCTGGATCGGCGGTGGCGGCGCGGGGATGACGATGGTGCCGATCGAGGGCTCGAAATCGCCTGGGTCGGGCAGGTCGTTGGTGATCGCGTCCAGTTGCGCGTAGAGGTCGGCGAATTCCTGGAACACGGGCAGGTTGAACGGATCGACCGTGCCCAGGGCGACCGCGCTGGGCCGATCCGGGCGGGTGATGTTGACCGGCGTGATGTCCGGGAAGGCCAGCTCCGGCGGGGCCGCGCTGTCGCCATCGATGGTCAGCGCGCCCAGCTGGCGGATGGCGTCGTAGGTGAGCGACAACGCGCTGTTGGCGCGGTCGCTCATCTTGCCGATCTGATCGATCACCACGTTGGCCGGCGTCTCGTACACCCACGGCGGCGGGGTCTGATCGGGGAGGGAAATGGGTGCGCCAGCCATCAGGTTTTCCTCGACGTGTCGAACGTGGTCAGGTCCGCGTCGACGACACGCAGGGGCGCGCCGTCGATGTTGCGAAGGGTCAATCGGGCGTACATGGTGCGCATGCCCGCACCGGGTTTCACCCGCCCATGGGTGGGCGCGGTCGGCGTGCTGCTGCGCGCGGGCATGTCGTAGCTGTAGGTGATTTCCTGTCCCGTGCTGGTCTCACCCACCTGCACGCGCAAGCCGCCGCCGGTATAACCGGCGTAGACCTGCTGCACGCGGAACAGCGCGTTGGTGCCCCAGCGGTGCAGGCCGGTGCGGACGTAGCCGTCGATCGGCACGCCGTCGTCGTCGGTCCCGCCGCGCCGGTACACCCCGGCGTGCCCGGCCAGGAGCAGGCGATCGCCAACGCTGGCCAGGGCATGCAGCGGCAGATGCGCGTAGCGGCTCATGGCCAGGGTGTCGGTGTTGGCGGTCCACGCGCCACCGACCGGCTCGCCGATGACGCTGTCGACGGCGTAGGCGTCGCTGATCGCCAGGTTGATCGCGTGCAGCACGTCATCGGTCGTGCTGCCGACCACGCCGGTACTGCGGGCCAGGTCGTGCAGCTGGAGCGCCTGCAAGGCCACGGCGCTGGCCACCGCGTTGGCCACGGCCAGGTCGATGCGCTCGACCTGCGCCCACGTCGCGCTGGCGCCCGTCATGCCACTGACGAGGAGCATAAGCCGGGCGGAAAGCGCCTGGTCCGCCAGCCGGCCGGCGCTGACCGCCAGGGTGCCCACCGTGGCCTGCGGAAGCACCGTGCTGCTGGCCACCGCCTGCGAGGTCACCAACTGGCCGATCGGCATAGCCAGGTAGGCCGATTGGCCGATGGCGTAGTCGTCCGCATGGTCTAGGACGATCGGCAGGAGCCGGCTGCTGGCCACCGCACGGGACAGCGCCAGGTCGCGCACGCTGCCCGAGGGCAGCGCGTAGGCGGCGATCGTGCCGCCGCTGACCAAGAGGATGCCGACGCTTTCGCTGGCCGAGGCCTCGCCGAGCAAGGCATCGTCCAGGGCCAGGAGGACCGTGTGCGCCAGCGTCTCGCCGGCCACCGCCGTGGAGACAACCAGGCTGGCCGGCTGGATCGCGCTGGTGGCGATGGCGCTGTCGCCGGCTACCGCCGCTTCGACCAGGTCGCAAATCTCGGCCATCACACCACCCCTATGAATGTCGTGTTGCTGTTGGCGAAGCCCGGTGGCTGGGGACCGCCACGGGTCGCCACGGCGCCGTTCGGCTGGACGGAGTATCGCATGACGGTAGCGTCGCCCATGGCGTTGTGGGTGACCTCGGCGTACTGCGTGAGCTGCGTGTCGGGGTCCGGGCTCATGAGGAACCACGGGTTGGCGTAACTGAGCACGTCGGTGTCGCGCTGCTGGGTCTGCAAGGGGGCAAACTGGCTGTCGTTGACCAGGTAGGCGGTCACGACCACCTTGTCGACTTCGCCGGTATTGGTCGAGGGCGGCAGCGGCGGCGCCGGGATCGAATAGAGCTTCGCGTCGGCGTTGTCGCAGGTGAAGATCCACGGCCCGCTGTCGGCGAAGTCCGAGCAGGTGCTCGGGCTGTAGATCGCGCCCGGCGCAGACACGGTGCGCGCGGTGACCGGGCCGCATCCGTCCGGGTGCTGGATGGCGCGAATCAGGTACCACGGATCGTCCGCCGTGCCTTCGCCGCCCCAATGGCCGGTGTAGCCGGGAAAATTGCGCCAGGTCCGGGCGGACCACGGGTCTTGCACGGTCTTGTACGCCGAGGAGGTGTTGGTCGAGTGGCTGGCCGCGCCCGTGGCCGTGGCGTAGTAGTACGCGCAGCGGTCATCGAACGGCACCACCATCGCGGCGGTGCGGAACTCGCCGCTCCACGACTCCGAGCGGCTGTCGACCTGGAAACGCTTGGTCCGCGTGATCGAGGCCAGGTAGGGCGCGGTGATGTCGTCGTTGGCGTTGATCGCCGAGTAGCCGAGCGATTGACCCTTGCGCGTGCTGATCGAGCGGCTGGTGGCGAACTGGTCGCGATCGTCGAAGTCGCTCGTGTAGACCATCGGCGGGATGCCCAGCACGCCCGACTCGGTGGTCGTGGTGAAGGTGCCCATGACCTCGCACCCGTCGCTGTCGTTGTTGCTGACCGCCCAGGGGATGCGTGCCGGGTCGTTGAAGAACTTCACGTACTTGAGCTGATCCCCGGCGAAAAACACATGCACGATCGTGTCGCACTTGCCGACGAACGGCCCCGGGCCGGCCGGCTGCATGTCCCAGGACAGCAAGTAACCCAGCTCGTAGCTGGGGAACTTGAGATCGGTCTGCGCCTTCGGGCCAGGCTTGTAGAGCCGGCCCCGGCTCATTTCGCGCAGGTTGCCGTTGCCCACCGCCGGGGGTGGCAGCACCAGCGCGTCGAGATCGTCGAAGATGCTCGCCACCGGGCCGCCACGGCGCAGGAACTCCTCCGCCTGGCTGTCGGTCAGCCGGCCGATCTTGAACATTACGGCGGCGAACCGTGGGTCGCTGGTGAGCGTAGCGAACTTCGCGCGCAGGGTAGCCGCGCTGGCTGGCGCGGGACGCGGCGTGCTGGCCCCGATCGCGAGGTTGACGGCGAAGTGGTAGGCGGTCTGGAAATTGTCGTCGTCGTAGCTGACGCAGGTGTTATGCGCCTCGCTGCCGCGCCGGTTGAACGCCCAGCCCAGCGCGGAACTGAACGGCCGGTATTGGTAGAACGCCTGCACGTCGCTGGCGCTGGCCAGTTGCAGCACGCGGCCGGCGCGCACCCAGCTGTCCATCGCGGTGGCCGGGAAGCCCTCGCCGGTCGGGAAGCCGCCCAGGGTGTCCCAGGCCAAGGCTCCGGCGGTGTCGCCCATCGCGTCCAGCTTGTCGCGGAAGGCGGCGAGCTGACTGGTTGCGTTCATCGGCAAGGGCATGGCCAGGATGCCGCGCGTGGTGCCGATCTCGACCAGCCACAGCCGGTTGTCGGCGGCCACCGTGATGCCGTGCGTGCGGTACCAGCGCCAGTCGTACCGGATTTGCACGCCGGCCTTGGCCACCTCGCCCTGGTACCCCGTCGGGGGCGTCTTGCGCTTGCGTGGCTTGCGACCGATCGCGGGCGCGGTGGTGTCGTACACGCTCTTACGGTCCTGCTTGCCAAAGCCCATGAGCAGCTGCACGACCTGGCGCATCAGGCCGGAATACATGGTCGGCTTGAGCCGGTAATACTGGCTATAGGTCTGCCCCTGGTCATTCGCGTTGCTGAGCACACTGGCGAATTCCGGGTAGGGCTCGACGGTGAGTTTCGTGACGCCTTGCGCGGCGTCGAGCAAGGTCGGAAACAGCTTGCGGCATGCCGTGGTCGGCCAGAACGAGGCCAGCGTGCGCGGCGTCGGCGGGGTCGTCACGGGCGGCACGGGCAACGTCCCGCCCAGCACCGCGCCGGAGTAGAAATCGGGGATTTGCGGGGTCTCGTAACGCGGGCCGCTGGGCGTTTCGCCCGGCGCCACCGCGTCGACGACGATCACCGCCTTGTGCACCGCGCCCGCCACCACGCCGTACAGGTACGCGTGATCGTCCAGGCGCACGAAGTCGGAGGCGGTTTGCACGCCCCCGACTTCGACCCGCTGGCGCAACCGCCGCAGCATCGCGACGGCGCGGGGGATGTACGCCTGTCCCGCGACCTGATCCCCCTCGATCGCGATGCTGTTGGGCGGCAGCACGGCTTACGCGCTGGTCAACGTGACGCGGTAACCGATCTTGTAGCTGTCGCCGTTCTGGAGCGTGCGCGTGGCCCCGAACCGCGTGGCCGAGGCCAACTTGCCGTTGGTGCCGCCCTTGGCGCTGTCGGAAATCAGGAGCGCGCCGTTGACGGTGATGTCGCCGGTCCCGACGATCGAGAACGTGGCCTCGTGGCCGACGTTGTCGATCGCCCCGGCGGCGGCGGCGTTGGCCACGAACTGCGGGCGCGTGGTCTCGCTGTAGCCTTCGGTCTGGCTGGTGATTTCCCCAGCGTTGGCGGCCACGTTGGCGGCGGTCCAGCCCGACGCCGGGTTGACCGCGTTGGCGTAGATGCCGATGTACCAGCCGGCTTTCTTCGCCGTCGCACCCAGCCAGGTGTCCAGGCAGTCGATGATGCCCTCGGTGGGCAACAGGTTGGGCGAGACGTCGACGGTATGCACGCCGACCAGTTCGCCGTTGAGAATTTCGTAATAGGTGCCGAAGGCGTTCGCCTGCGGGTAGGCGGCCTGGCGTTCGGCGATCGACGCGGCGATGGCCTCGTCGAGTGCACGGCGGTGGATGCTGTTCATGGGGCGTTCCTCACGAGGTGATGGTGATAAGCCGACGATCGACGATCGCCGTTTTTCCGGCCGCCGTGACGGGCAGACGAAGGCGTTTGGCCTGCGGCTCGACGATCGCCCCGGAGGGCTGGCCGAGCACGTAGCCATTGGTGGAGAGCCACACGGCGTGATCGCCGGGCGGAAGTTGAAGATCGGCGCCGAACATGGACGCGTCGGCCAGCACGCTTGAGCCGGGGAACGGTGGATCGCCGCCGGTATCGCGGTGGCTCCAGTCGCCGGGCTTGCTGCCATCCAGGAAGACCACGCCGGTCTGCTGGCCGACGAATACGCCACCCTCGACGCCTTCCACAAAGGTGATGCGCTCGGGGAACTGGACGAAGCCGTGGCGCGGCGAGTACAGGCCATAGCGCATGGGCTGGGACAGGTACAGGTGGCGCCCACGTGCGACGAGCAGGTAGCCGCGCCAGCGGCGCAGGATCTCGCCCGGCGGCATGGCGCGCAGGTATTGGGTATCGGCGGCCCGGCCGACCGGGCCGACCCCGAGCAAGGTACTGCCCAAGCCCACGGGCACGTCGGTGACCCGGTAGAGCACGGTGCCGTCCAGCTGGGTGCGGTAGATCCGGCCCATGGCCGCCCCGGCGGGCGCGGTCCACGAGAGGCGGATTCCGCCGCCCTCGGGCACGTTGACGCTGACCAACGGGGACAGGCCGCCCTCGGTGCCGTCGTCGAATAACCAGCTCATGGCGACGCTGTAGCGTCCGGCAAACAGGCCACCGATCGGGTCGCCGCTGGCGACCGGCGGGATCGCATCCGGGGGCGCCAGCGGCAACGCCGGCCCGCGACGCGGCAGCACGCCGATGGCGTCGATCGAGGTGTAGTAGATCGCGTCGCCGAGTCGGTCGAAGGACAGCGGCGCGCTGGAGGGCAGCGTAGCGCGCACCTCGATGCCGAGCGCGGTGCCGTTGTCGGTCAGCTCGACCAGGTTGGCACCGATCCCGCCCAGCCACGTCCCCCAGCCCGGCGGCGCGTAGAGCGAATGCACGTCGTTGTCGGTCAGCAAGCGTTGCAAGCCCGGCCGGACAGCGAACTTGCCGGCGTCGTCGAGATCGCCGTTGCTGCAATCGACGACGGCCACGGGGTTGCCGGCGCGATCGACCGGCAAATCGGTGTCTGCGCTCACGTTGTCCATGCCCTGCGGCCACGGCCCGATCTTCGCCATCACACACCCCCTACCGATGCCGCGCCGATGCTGGCGCTATCCCAGCCGCGCATGACCCGCGCCTGGCGTCCACAACCGAAGCCCATGGCGACGACCTGGCCGAATTGTGACGGGTCGAAGCCTTCCGCGCCAACGGGACGACCCACGCGCACGGCACCCAGCTCGCCGGTCCAGCCAAGCACGTTCGCCGTGTGCACGAAACGCGGCTGACCCAGCTGGGCGAAGTCCTCGCCACGCGGCTGGATTGTGCCGGGGATCACGCCCATCACCCACGTCTCGCCGTAGGTGTCGTGACGACCGGCGCTGACGATGTCCACGCGGTTGATCCGGCGCACGCTCGGGCGTCCGCTGGCGCCGCTCCAGCCGGGCACGAACAGCGGGCGCGTGCCTTGATCGAGCGATGGCGTGCCCATGGCTAGGAGATCGCCCGCGCTGACGTTCTCGCGGGTGAGGTTGCCGCGCACGCGCAGGCGATCGCGGAAGTTGCCCAGCACGTAGTCCATGACGAACGAGTCGAGCCCGACGGGCGCCAGCGTGCGGATGCGGTAGGCGATGAACGTGGCCGCGCCCCATAGCGTTGCATCGAGGCCGTTCGGCAGGGCCGGTGGTGGCGGACGCTGCACGATCGTGCTGCCGAACAGCGTGGCGTTGAGTCCCGGTACCGGCAGGGTGCGGATGAAGTTGGAGACCCAGGGCGTGCCAAAGACCAGGGGGTTGAGGCCGTTGACGGTCAGCTTGCGATTGCGTGGTTCGACGTGGTCGACACGCGGCGCGCCGTAGCTGGCCAGGTCGAAGCCGTACAGGATCAACGCACGGTTGCCGCCGAACAGCTCCGGGTAGCCGTACTTACCGAAGCGCTGGCCGTCGGGGAACACGTACTGGATTTTCAGGGTGACCTTGGTCTGCCCGAAGCTCGACTCGTCACCCAGGGTGTTGGCCGCGATGGCCCGGTTCTTGTTCTCCACCCGCGCCTGACCCCACACGGGGCGGATGTCGTTCTGCGAGAGGAACCAGTCGATGGTGGTGCCGCCGATGCCGCCGTGGTTGCTGATCGCCTGATCGGGCGCGCCGGTCGGTGCCCAGATGGTCAACGGATCGAGGATCGGCTTACCGTGGCCTTCGGAAAGGAAACCGTCGGGCCGCGCAGTCTGGCGCATAGGCAGCGTGGGCACGCCGAACTGCGTGCCGCTGCCATCGTCGATCGGCGGGGCGATGCCGGCGACGAAGATGCCACGGTTCTCCAACACGGTCTGGCCGTAGGCGTCGCTGGTGAAGCCCGGCGGGAATAGCGCGTTGCTCTTGGCCAACGGGCCAGACATGAGCAACTGGTCGCCCAGCCCGGCTGGGTTGACGTTCTGCGTGGCCGGCGGGTCCGGAGTGAGCTTCTGGATGCGGTGCAGGAGGTTGGGCCGCAGCGCGTCGAAACCCGGCGGGCTCACCGTCTTGGTCCGGTATTCGATCAGCACCAGGCCGAACGCCGAGAGCACGTCGCCCTGCATTGGGTAGTAGTTCCAGCGGTTGAACACCGCCGTGGCGCCGAAGCGGGTAAAGCTGTCGCTGTCCCATAGCGGTCGCACCTCCGGCGTGTTGTTGCGCACGCTGGGCGTGCCCCACTGCCAGGTGGGCGGAATCGACTTGGCGAACACGTCGTTGCGGTGGATGTCCAGCGTGGGCACGCCAAAGGCGGTGAATGGGAAATCCGGCGGCAGCTGGGTGAGCTGGCGCACGCGGAACCACACGGTGGCGCCGCCGATCAGGCCGCGCACGGGCTCAAGGTTGTTCTGCGGACCGATCGTGCGCACGCCCGGCGCGATGAACGGCAGACCGAACTCGGCCGTTTGGCCTAGCCCTCCGACATAGAACGAACGGCGGGTGTTGACCACCAGCGGTGGCGTGCCGACCGCGCTGGTGTCGGTACCGACCGGCAGGATTTGGAACGCCGCGTTGCGCACGATGTGGAAGCGGCTGGACAGTTCGATCGGTTCGAAGCCCTGCGGCCCGACGGTGCGCACGCGGGGGGCGATGAACGTGCCACTGCCCCATACGGTGGCGTCGAACCCGACCAGGTCGTACGCGCGCGCGCCGTTGACCACCTCCGCGTTGATCGACACCTGCCGGAAGACCGGGGCGATGCCGTTGCCGACCAGGTCAACCACCCGGTTGACGTTGCGGATGCTGGTGGTCAGCGGGTCGGCGACACCCCCTTCGATCCAGTCGGTGCTCCGGTAGCTCTGGATGACGTAATGCGTCCGGTTGAAGACGTGCGGAAAGCCAATGTTGTTGATGTCGAGGTCGGCGACCGACTTGGCTTGGACGGTCCGCGTGTAGAGGTACGCCTCGGTGGCGCCGAACGCGGCGGCGTCGAAGCCGGTCAGGTTGCAGTGGATGGTGTTGTCGAACACCTCGGCATCGCCAAAGGCGGCGCTGTCGAAGCCCGTAGCCGCCACGGGGCGGTCGTAACCCATCACTGGCGTGCCATAGCTGGTGTCGACGAACCACTGAGGGAACAGCTGGCGCAGCTGGAAGGTGATCGATGGCGTACCCATCGCCTGGGTGGCGAAGCCATTCATCTGTGCGTTGCGCACGCCACCGGAGAGCTGGGCGACGCCATAGGCCTCGGACGACCATCCGCTGGGGGTAAGGAACCGCGTGTAATACGACGCCCAGGCGGTGCCGAACACGTTGGGCGCGAACCCGGACGGGCTGGCGATCGTGGTGTTGTTGCGCACGGCCTGCTGGCCGAACAGCATCGTGGTGAAGCCCTGTGCCAGAAGCGACTTGGTGACCACCAGGTTGAGGCTGACCAGGCCATCGTCGATGCCCTGCACGAACAGCTGCGTGGTCGTGTTGACGATGCTGGCGCTACCGAATAGCGCACTGTCCCAGCCGACCGCGAACACCGTGCCCGGAAGGCCGCCAAAGCGGAACGCCACCTTGTTGCCCAACGGGATCGTGTAAGGCGTTCCGGACGTGAACGGGTAGGCGACCTTGTTACCTGGCGGGATCGTGTAGGCCATGGGTCACCAGTTGAATACGCGCACTTCGGCGGCGCCCCATGCGGTCTGGCCGGTGACCGTCTTGCGCGTCAGCCAGTTCACCCCGTCCGGGCTCGCTTCGACAATGAAGTCCTTCGGCGCGAACGTGGCCTGGTCGCCCGTGATGTACTGGCCCATGAGCGCGATCTCGGTCACGCTCGTTTCGGTGCCAAAGTCCCAGCGCAACCAGCCGGAGGTTGCATTAGCCGTCCACTTGTTGGTCGAGTTGTCGTCGAAACCATAGGCGGCGATGTTGGAGCTGTTGGCCTCGCTGCTTGCCAATGCACGCGTTGGAGCCAACCCGGGCGAGGTCAGGTCGGAACCACCATGGGTGGCGCGGAACTCCAGTTCGGCGATGACCACGAACGACGCCCCGCCGTTGTTCGCACTTATGTTGACACGCCAGTAGCGATAGCCATTCACCGTGGTGATGGTCTGCGAGGCCGACGTGGCGGTCTGTCCATCCGACGAGTCCACCGCCAGGGTAAAGGTATCCACCTCGGCCGCGCTCGGTGCCTGCCCCGCGACGATGAGCTGGTTGCCCGACACTTGCAGCGTAAACCCCGTCGGCAACGCACCGGACACGACGCGCGGGTTGCTGTACGGCGGAATGCCACCCCCGATCACGAGGGAGCTGTTGTACGCCCAATCAACGGATACCCGTGGCGTCAGCGTGCCGGTCAACGTGGGCGCCGAGATTGCCGAGGTAATGCGCGCCATGATGATGTCGTTCTCGGTACTGCTGGCGCCACGCGCGCGCACGTCGAACTGCCGGCTTAGGCTCAATCCGTTGAACCGATAGGTGCCGTCGCTGGCCGAGACCGTGCTCATGATGTAGCTGTTGGTGACCCGGTCGAACAGGTCGATGGTGCGCACGGTACCCGCCCCATTGAAGGTGACGAGGCCATCCGGTGAGTCACCCGCGATGTAACCGTTGCCATGCCACGGTGGCATGGCCGTTTCCCGCAGTGATGCGAGATTCGGCACGAACGGCGAGTTCGGGTCCATCTTGGTCTGCGACCACGACTCTCCGGTGATCGTGTTGGGCGGTGGGGCGCCGACGAAGTTAACCATCGCTCATTCCCACAACATGCCGAGGTTGGTGGCGTTGGCGTTACGGCTGTCTTGCTGATTGCCGTAGCCCTGGATACCCGTGCAAATGTAGTTGCGCGACGTGGTGCCGATCAGCACGGCCGAATACTGCGTATCGACTGCGGTCTCAGCACCGAAGGTCGTCGCCAAGCCGAAGACGGGGCGCATCTTCGGAAAGAGCTGGTAGGGCTTGAACGCCTGATAGTTGCCCGGCGTGTCGTCGGTGAGGGTCGAGTTGAAATTGCCGGGGATCAGCGTGTGGGCCGTGGTGACCGCGCCCACGATGTTCTTGGCGACGTTCACCGCCTGCATGGTGGCCGACGTCAAACCCTGCGTGTGGTAGGTGAAGACGTAACCGTCGCCGGTCGGGGTACCCGAGTCATCGACCGTGCGCGAAATGCAGAATTTCACCAGCGATACGCTGCTCGATGAGAGGCCAGAGTTGTAGATATCACGGTAAAAGTCGCAGCCAAAGAAGCCATTGACGAAACATGCGCGGGACACGTAGGTGTTCTTCGCCACGGCATTTTGCCCGCTGGTCATAATCAAGCGTGTCGTTGCTGGCCCGGTGATGGTGCCCGCGCCGTTGGTGCCCGTGCCGATGGTGATCCACGTCGCGGGACGCGTGGCAATGTTGTCGGTTCCGTACTCAACCTTGATGTAGATGGGATAGGTAGCGAACAACGAATCGTTGAGCTTCCAGATTTCATAGCCCGCTGACGTGGTGGCTGCTGTCGGTTTGACCACCGTCGCCCAATTGATCTGACCCGAGTCAGTACCTTGAACCAGTCCAACGGCAGCGAAATGCGCCGAGATCGTCGAACCCCACAGGCGGAAATTCGCGTCGGTTGCGTTGTCGACAAAGCTGTCGGTGGTGCTAAGTAGGGTCGTCATGCCTGTTTCTCCGGCCAGGTGATGAAGCCTTGTTTGGCCGTCCATTCGATGTATTCATCCATCGTTCGCTCCATAGCCGCCATGGCCACGTCCATGGGCTTGCCCTTGACCTTCTTGGTGATGAGCCGCGTCGCGGCCTCCATGGGGCCGGTGAACGGATCTTTTGGCAGACGCTCCATGGCGAAGGCCTGGAACGGTGGGTGCTTGAACAGGCGATCCAGATGCGGTGCGGCCGGATGATTCCAGGCCTGCGCGCCACTGGTCACGGCCTCGATCACGCTGGCGGTGTCCATGCCATCGACCCCGATGGTCTGCGTCGGCGGCTTGTCGGCGGTTTCCGCCTCCGCATCGATCTCGACGGTGAAGTCGGCCGCCTCGGCGATCACTTGGGCCGACTGGACGACCATGGCTTTTAAACGGTCCGACAAGGCCGCGACGTCGGCGCCGACACGCTCCAGGGTGATGGGTGTAGCCGATAGCGAAATCGGCATGTCGACGTCGGCGAAGACAGCCGCGCGGTCGGCGGCTGGAATGGTGATGGTGCATACCAGGTCGCCGTTTGGCTGTTCCTGGAAGGCGGTGCGGCTGGCGCGGATCATGTAGTGCTCCTTGGCGGGTTGCCGGCGAAGCATAGCGGCGCCAGCCGCACGGCGGGAGGTGCTTACGAGAGGGTAATTCCCGTAACGACACCATTGGTCACCGCGAATGTGACGGTGTTGGTGTAGACGCCGCTCGGTGCCACCCCGGTAAGCGCCTGACCATTGGTGATCGGGGCCACCGTCGCCGCGAGCTTGACGTTCGACAGCACGCCAGCGGCCACCGTAGCCGCATGCGTACCGGCGATCGCGGCACCGGCCGAGTTCTGCATGGTGATCGCGTCGGCGTTGTCGACCATGGCCACCGTCGCGGCCAGGTTGATCCCCGTCAGCACACCGGCCGTGACCACGGCCGTGCCGTTATGCGAATCGGCACCCGCCGAGTTGCGCACGGCCACCGTGTCTCCGTTGTCGCAGAACGACGCGGTGGCCGCCAGGTTGATCGAGACGAACGCGCCAGCGGCGACGTCCGCGATCGCGTTGTGGCTGTCGGTGCCCGCGCTGTTGGTGATGGCCAGGGTGGCGCCATCGGCGACCACCGTCGAGGTCGACGGCACCTCACCCGTGTCCGGCGTGCCCTGGGTGACCGCCTGGGCCACCTGGCCACCGTCGCGCACGACGAAGGGCGCCAGGAGCGGCTGGAAGCCGAGGGCGATCTGCTGGGTGACCTGCTTGGTGAGGTCGCTGACATCGCCCGCAACGACGATTTTGTACGCGGTATAAGCCATGGGTCTGCGCTCCGGTTAGGGCTTGAAAATCTTGTTCGGACCGTTGTCCCAGGTGACGATGATGTCGCCGCCGTTGGGGGTGATGGGCAGACCCGTGGCCGTGTCGATGTAGGCCAACAGCGGCGAATCGGCCGGGTTGGTCACCACCTTGTAGATCACGATCGATTCGATGCTGGCGCCGGACACGGACGAGAACGTCACGTCGTTGGCATCGGCCGCCCCGGACACGATGGTCTTGGAGGCCAGCGCCACCGGACCGGCGATCACACCCGCCTGCACGGCGTTGTAATACTCATGGGTGGTCAGGTTGACCGTATAGGTGCCGTTGTCGACCAGGACGACCGACATGGTGTCGTTGATCCAATCGAACTGACCCCGTAGCAGTCGCTCACGGGCTTTGTCATAGAGGGCATTGGCCATGGCGGCGGCTTCCTAGAATGGGATGGGTCGACTGACGGTTGGCTGGTGGCGCAGTTGCTTGCGGTGCACGTTGGCGTCGATCTTCTCGCCGAACGCTTCGGTGAATCGGGTGGCGGCGGTCTGCGCCTTGCTGACGTCGCCCGCGTCGGGATCGCGGTTGTCGTAGGCCAGATAGACCGCCCAATGCAGCATGTCGCGGTGGCGTGCCTCGGGCAGCTCCGGCACGTCGTCGTCGTCCACCATCGGCGCCAGCGGGTACCGATAGACCTCCAGCAACAGCGTGGTCGCCGGGTCTTCGGCGCTCGGCACGCGGTCGAGGGTCAGGAACTTCCGACCGCCTTCCTGGACGACCGAATAGAACTCGGCCAGCCCGGAATTGAGCGCGGTGGGGTAGGCATCGGCGATTCGCCGCAGGTAGCAATACGGACGGCGATCCAGCCATGCCTTGTGCACGTCGATGACACGCGGGTCCAGCTCGTAGACCCGCGTGTCCGGGTCGATGGCGATGGCGCAAATGGCGGTGGTGGTGCGGTCGAGGATCAACAGCGATCGCTCGACCGCCTCGCGGCAGGCCTCGTTGAGGTAGTCCTTGAGGTCTTGGTCCGCCCACAAGAACGGCTCGACCTTGTCGTCGAGCCGTACCCGTAGAGCCGCCATGAGCGCCGCGAAGTCCATGCCAATCAATCCTCGCTTTCTTCTTCCTCGCCTTCGAGTTCGACGCGGTCGTAAGCCTCGTCGCGGTCGGCAGCGGTGACGGTGAAGCCGACTTTCTTCGAAAGCCACTGGACGTTGGGTTTGCCGGCGTTGGTGAAGGCGTCCTCGTAGCCGGGCGCGTCTTCTTCCTGGCCCATGGCTTCCTGGATGGCCGCCGCGATCAGCTCGATGCGCGTCTCGGCGTCGTCTTCGGGATTGCCCTGGGGTGGCTGCATGTCCTTGACGTTGGGCATGCCGGTGGTCATGCAACCGGCGCGGCCGGCGGCTTTCCAGAACTTGCGCGGCAACTCACGCGGATCTTCGGCGACGATCGCCTTGCTGCCGTCGGGCAGGTAGACATGGATTGGGGTGCCGTCGGGCGAGTACCAGCGGGGGGTTTCGGTCTTGTCGTTCATGACGTACTCCGTGGCGGGGCATTAAGCGGTCAATGGAAAAGGAGGGGCGTTACCGCCCCTCCTTCGTCGGTGGATCAGGTCGGATAGTAACCCGCGCCCTGATCGCCCTGGGTCCAGTCGGACTTGCCGATCTCGGCATACTGGAAGTAAATGCGCACGGTGCCCTTGGTCGCCGCCGTGCCACTCGCCACGCGGGTAACACGCAGCGTATGCGTGTCGCCGGTATTGATGAAGCCGGTGGGGACCAGGACCGTACGGCCGGTGGCCTTGACCGTGGAGGCGGCCAGGTAGCGGGCGTCGTTCGCGTTGTCGCCGACCTTGATCGTGTCGGTCGTGGCCGCGTCGAACGCGTCGGTGACGTTGAGGTGGCCGGAGACCAGTTCGCTACCCGGAGGCAGGTCGATGTCGATCACGTTGTTACGCGCGACGAAGTTGGCCAGGGTCAGCTCGATGTAGCCGGCGGCGACAGCCGCTCGACCGTCGAGGTTCGAAATCAGCTTGGGATTCTGGAGGGACATGACGGCACCTGTATGGGCAATGGGATGGACGAAAAACACCACAACAAGCGGCGGAAACCGCCGCTTGTCGCGTCCCTGGTTACAGGGAGAGGTCTATGGTCAGCTTGCCGAAGTCCTCGACCGACTTGTCGTAGATCGAATAGAACTGCGGGTTGAGCAAGCCGAACATCTTGTCGATCGAAATGCCCTGCTTGGTCTTGTAGTCGAACCACTCCTCGTCCCACTCGGGCGAGCCGATGTCGGCCATGCCGAGCGCCTGCGCACCGCACAGGACGGCACGGGTGCCGGTGACGTTGCCACCCGCACCCCAGCGCTGGCCATCCGCTGCGGCCGTGTTGGAGTAGACCAGGCGATGCTCGTGCAGCACCACGCCATCGACGGTGACCACGCCGCCCGTGAAGAACGGATTTTCCTTGCCACGCGGCATCGCGGTGACGATCGCGCGCTGGTAGTCCGGGTCCTTCTTGAGCGCGCCCAGCGTGCCGGGCTTGACAAGGAGCACGTAATACTCCTTGCCGCCGTCCATGAGGGGCTTGATGTAGTGATCCTTCGCGTAGGCCACGGCGTCCACGATCATGGCGTACGACGGCTTGTAGGCCGAGGTCACCTGCGTGGTGTCCGAGGGCACCAGCGCGGAGCCGGTCCACATCATGTGGCGCTTGCTGGTCAGCGGGTTGTTGCCTTCCGAGAACGCGAGGTTCTTGAACGGCGACTTGGACGAGCGCGGGGCGCCCGAGTTGGTGAACGCGTAGCTGACGCCGGCCAGGTTCAGCATCACGAGCTGGTCGATGCGGTTGGTCAGCCAGTAGGCCAGGCGCGAGCGGGCGAGCTGACGGAAGTTGAGCACCGTTTTCTGCTCGGCGAGCTTGCCCTTGTTCTTCACCTGGTGGGAAATCAGGTCGATCGTGATTTCCTGGCTATAGGACTGCATCTCCTCCTCGTTGCCCTCGCGCTGGTTGTCACCGATCACACCGTCTTCGACGAGGTCGGCCACCAGCTGCATGAGGACGCGCTCACCCTTTTCCGTCTTGGTCAGCTCGGTGATCCGCTGGATCATCGAGTTTTCGGACGTGCCGGTGAAACGCTTGGTGAAGGTGTTATCGCGCGCTTCGCTCCAGACCTCACGGGCCCAGACGATTTTCTGGCGAGGGGTGAGGGCGGCAAAATTGGTAGCGGCCATGGCTGCTTGACTCCGGAAAGATGGGGAAGACGTGGCCAGGACGGCCATTCGTGTCGTGAGGCTTGTTGGTTGCCTCGTCCCACCCTGTTAACGCTCGGGTCAAGCTGAAACGCGTTGGGAGCGACCCACGGCTTGCAGGCGCCGTTACCTGTCACTGCGGTTGAACTAAACCATCGGCGAGGAGGATGGGCCTCCCCGCCTCTGGACGTCCGCCCCTGCCAAGGTGACACACGCAGGACGGATCATGCACAAGTGTGAACGGGTTCGCAAGAACTATGCGGTATCGCCCCGCAGCTTGGCCTTCACTTCCTCCGGCAGCGCGTTGAACTCCTCGTCCGGCATGTCCTCGATGTTGAGGTTGGCCGGGTTGATCGTGCGGCTGTTCGGGTTGCCCGTGCCATTGACGCGCGGCGGCTGGCGCTGCTCGACGCCCACGTTGCGCTTGACCGCCCGGGCCTTGCGCAGTTCGGCCAGGGACAGCACGCGCGGCTTGCTCTTGCCAGGCTTGTCTTCCTTGTCGGCCGGCGGGTCATCCTCGAAACCAAGTTCCTTGGCCTTGGCCGGGCAGACCTTTTCCACCGCCTTGCTCAACGCCACCGACAGCGAGGCGCCCTTCTTGAAGAAGTGATCGCGATACATCATCACTTCGTCCATGGCGTCGTTGTCGGTCTCCAGGAACGGGTATTTCACCACCGCCGCATCCGCCACGGCCTGCACCGCGTTCTGCTCGTTCTGCTGGGTCACCGCCTTGATGGCGTTGGCCTGGGCGCGGGTGGTGGCCTCGCTGATCCGGTACTCCTCGATCTCCAGGTCGAGCGCCAGCGCACCCTCCTCGTCGCCGTCGGTCAGCTTGGCGTTGCGCTCCTTGAGCTTGGCGGCCAGGTCGAAGGTCGGCTCTTTCGGCTTGTCCTCCTTGACGGGGGCGGCCTGGAGCGACGGGACGCTCTTGATGATGTCCATCAGCTGGCGGTTGAGGTCGAGAACTTCGTTCAACCGGGTGATCGGCACGGTCTTGGACTTGCCGCCGGCCAGCTCGTCCAGGAGATCCGGGTCGAGTTCGTCATCGGGCGTCGGCTCGCCCTTGCCGTCCGCATTGGCGTCCGGGTCGTCTTCGAGGACCTCGTCGCCACGGTCCTCGGGCTCGATCGGCTGGCCGTCGGCATCGACCGGGTTGCCGTCGGCGTCGGTGAACCCACCGTTGCCGTCGTCGTAGATATCCGGGACGTCGCCGCCCTGGCTGTTGCTGTCGTCCAGATTGAATTCGGTATCGCGTGGCATGGTGGGCTCCTTGGCCTGGGTTTACTTCGTGATCGCCTGGAGAGCGGCGACCTTCTTCTGCGCGGTCTTGCGCAACGCCGCCATCAGTGGCTTGTTTTTCTTGATCTTCTCGGCGTCCGATAGGGTACGCAAGAAGCCGTCCAGGTCATAGTCATCCCAACCGCTCTTGCGCTCGATGGCGGGGACGTACTTGCCTGCGGATTCACTGGTCGGGCTAGCCATGGTCATGCTCCTGCTACGGGTTGCGGGTTGCCGTTTTCGATGCCGGCGTCAAGCCCGCGATCCGGATTATCCGGGGTAGCGGGGTGGGTGTTATTCGGAGCGGGGGGCAACGCGCCAGCGGGTGGCGGGTTGCCGTAGACGTCGCCGCCGTCCTTGTCGACGAAGCCGGCCGAGCGGACGATGGTGTCGGCGATCGGCGCGGATTGCGGCATCTGCGCGATGATCTGCGCGGTGCGGATGCCCGAGAACATGGCCTCGACGTTCTTGGACACGGCGGTGGCCTTGGCCACCTCGGCCTGGGCCTGGGCCAGGACCGCCTTGGCGTCGTCGAGCGGATTGCCCTTGGGCGCGTCGTTCATGCGCTTGATCACCTCGGCCTTGTCGGCCAGCGCCGAGTAACGCAGCACGACGTCGTCGGGCACCTGGATGCCCTGCTTGCGCATTTCCATGGCCTGGTTGAACTGGCTGTTCTCGTAGGTGATCTGCGCCGGCTGCTCGGCGATGACCACGTCGTACTCGCCCACGGTGACGTCGTTCAAGACGCTGCCGTCGTCCTCGTTGACCTGGTTGATCGCCAGCTCCTCGGTGGTCTGCTGGCCATCGGCGCCGGTCTTGGTGATACGGAACACGCGCGGTTCGTCGTAGTAGCCCTGGATCAGCTCCAGGAGGCGTTGGGCGAGCATGTGCCGCGTGCGTCCCAGGTTGTCCAGCGGCACGGTCAGCGACATTTGCGCGGCGAACTGCTTGGCCTGGACCGCGATGCCGGCCTGGTTGGCGCCTCCGGCGGTGCCATTGCGCTCGTCGGACGAGCCGGAAATGGCTTTGATCTTCGACGAGCCCATCTGGATGATGTTTTCCAGCCCAGAGGGAATCGGGTTGGGCTCGATCTTCGCCGGCTTTTCTGCACCCTTGCGGTGCTCGATGACCAGGCCGGTGGTCGCGCCGTTGTCCTTGAGGTCTTCGGTGGTCATGTTCGTTAAGCTGTTCTGCTCGACGATCCAGCCGCCGTTGGCGGTGGTGTTGATGACGTGGAGGTACTGGCTCATGCCCTTGTTGATGAGATCCTGCGGGCCGACCAGGTTGTCGATGCCGCCCCGGGTCTTGCCCCGGCGGAAGTACGGGAAGAACGGCACCACGGTGAAGTGGTCATAGGGCGACCAGTCGTCGAACAGGATGGAATCGGACGTGGTCACCACCCAGCGCACGCGCTTTTGCGGACGCTTCAAGATGCTGGCGCCCTTGGCGCGCCAGTAAGCCAGTTTCTCCGGGCTGGCGTCCTCGGCGTTACGCACGTCGCCGGTCGGGAACACCACCACGGTGGTCGGCACGATCTGCCAGAACTGGCGGTCGATGATCCGGTAGCGTGGGATGCCGCCGTCGTTGTAGAACGCGTCGTAGCGCGGCCCGGTCTCGTCGTTGGCGGCGAAGGTATTGCGCTGGGTCTCGTTGATGTCGTCGCCGAAATCCTGCTGCGGATCGCCTGCCCAGCGATCCTCGACCGCACGGCGGGCGTCCGAACCATAGAAGCTCTCGATCTGATCGAGGCTGTACCAGCGGGTGATCGTGACGTCCGACCAGGTGTCGGGGTCGTATTCCTTGCCATCCGGGTCGGGAATGACGTCCATGGGATCGAGCACGCTGATATCGATCGTGCCCTGCATGTTCTTGTCGAAGGCCAGGCGCACCTCGTAGTAGCCGCGCTGCTGGATCATGCCATCGGAAAAGACTTGCGATTCATGCCATTGCAGCTTGGTCGAGTCGGCGATCTGCATGGCCAGCTTCGACAGCGTGGAGGCCAGCTCCTCGGTCGCCCCGCCGCCGCGTGGGCGGAACGAGATATCCACGCGGTTGGCCACCTGGTAGCCCAGCGCGTTGTTGATGGCGTCGAAAATCTCGTTGATCTCGATGGGCCGGCGGCCCTGGGACTCCAGGATCGCGCGGTCCTCGGGGAGCCACTGCTCGCCGCCGCCAAGGTAATACTGCTCAAGACGCTGGGCCTTCTCGCAGTATTCGAAGTGACCGCGATCGCGGACGTACTGGTAGCGCACCCAATTGTCCACGGCCTGCTGTGCCATGGCGCCGGGGCCTTTGGGGAGGGTGCTCGGGTCGTTGACGCTCATGCGCGTGATTCCAGGTTAGGCGGCCATCGAGGAACCGCGCGCTTGCTTGGAGCGCAGCCGGTTCCGCCAAGTGTCTTTCTTCTTGCGCGTGGGCGCCACTGGCGCCATGAAGGTCAACGCGATGGCGTCGGCCCCGTCCGGGCTGGCCAGGTCGCGCTTCTTCATGTCCTTCTTCGACTCGATCACGTAACGCTGTTGGTCGTCGAAGCCGTACTCCGGTTCGGTGAGTTCGCTTTCCAGCTCGGGGTCGATGCGGCCGTTCGACAGCAAGGGCAGCTGGCCACCGTTGCGCACGTAGGTCTGGAGGGCGATCCATAGCTCGGCGCGCAGGTTCTTGAACCGATCCGGCTGGCTGGAGGCCTCGCCCGTCTGCACGCCGATGACGTGGTGATAGCCCATCTGATGCAGGCGATCGACCACGCCCCAACCCATGCCGGTGGCGTCGATGAACACCGTGTCCGGGCTGTACTCGTCGATCGCCTCGGCGATGCGCGAGGCCAACTGCATGAGGTCCGGGATGCGTAGCCGGATCAGCGGTTCCATCTTGCGGTGCTGGCGCATGGCGATGACCGACTGGTCGTCACCGTGGCGGGCGATGTCCACGCCCATGACGCGACCGAAGCGCTCGTAGCCCTTGGGCTCGACCTTGCATGCACGCGCGACGTCCTCAACGGAAAGCAGCTGCATGTTGCCCAGGCGCGGGAACAAGCCGCGCACACGCACACGCACAAAATCGCTGTCCTCGCCGTAGTCGTCGACCATCTGCTGGAGATAGGCCTTGTTGGCCATCTTCGCCGTGCGGCTGTCGATGTGCTTGGTGTACCAGCGGTGCTTGAACTTGCCGAAGCATTGGGCGAATCGGCCGGTGGTGCGCGTCGGGTTACCGAAGGCGATCCACATGGCGCCCGGCGTGGTCATGGCGCCGTCGGTCACCTCCCAAATCAGGTCGTCGACGGCCGATGCCTCGTCGAAGATGACCAGCACGTGCTCCTCGTGGGTACCGGCGAAGTTTTCCGGCGCGTTCTTCGACCAGGGGATCGCGTTGGCGAACCAGGTCTCGGGGAACAGCACATGCTCCAGCTTGGTCGCGGTCCAGTGGAACCAGTGGCCGCACATGCTCATTTTGTTCCACTTGGCCAGCTCACGCCATGTCTTGCCCTGGAGCTGTTCCTTCTTGCCGGCGGTGACGATGATCTGCGGGTGCTCACGCGTGGCGATGAACCACAGGATGATCCAGGCGATCAGCGCGGTCTTGCCGATGCCGTGGCCGGACGCCACCGCGATCAGCACGGGCAGTGCCTCAGCGATGTTCTCGCCAGCTCGGACGCGCTTGCCCAGCTCGTCGAGGATTTCCACCTGCCACTGGTCGGGGCCGGACTGCTTGGCGAGACGCGTTCCCGCGACGCCCCACGGGAGCGCGAACAGCACGAAGCCGAGCGGATCGGCGAAGTAGGTGCCGATCTGCTTGGCCAGCTCCTTGTCCAGCGCGGAAAGGTTCTTCCGGGCGCCGGCAGAGCTTCTAGCGCGCTCGATTTGCGGCACGGGCGATGCCCTCCCCCAGGGCTTTCACGAAATCTTCGGTGGTCAGTCCCTTGTCGTCCTTCTCCTTCTCGTACATGCCCAGGTAGCGCGACAGCTTGTCCAGCGCGGCGTCCTTGCTGACGAAGCGGACCTCGCGTTCTTCCTCCTCCATGTCCGGCGCTCCTTCGTTACCGGGGATGATCCGGCGCTTGGACTTGTAGCTGGCCACCACCCGCCGGGTTTCCTCGGGGATGTCGTGCAGTGCCCGCACGCCCAGGTCATCCATCACCTCGCCCGGGTCCAGGAAGGCCACCCGCGCCAGCTCCAGGAGCACGCGCTCCTGGGTCACGCCGATGCGGTTGACGAGTTGCCCCTGGATCTCCTTGATACGTGCCCGCACGGCCGGTTCGTGGTAGATCCGGTGGCCGACCACGGTGGCCGAGTTGACGGTGGTGCACTGGAACCCCGCTTCCATGGCCGCCTTGGCCAGCGTGCCGTGCAGCACGTAAGCCTGGGCGAAGCGCTCGCGGCGGAGCAGTTCGCCCTCGGTCAGGAACTCGGGGTCGACCAAGTCGGGCGGGATGTCCTCGCCTGACTTGACCAGTGGCACCGCCCGACGTTTGCGCATCGGCGGAGCCTTGGCCTTGGTGGGCTTCTTGCCCTTAGCCGCTGGTTTTTTCGTCGCCATAGTCGGCTCCGAGAATCCATTGACGCACGTCGTCGGCTGACATCAGGTAGGACAGACGCATCGCCTCCAGTGGACCGCGTGCGTGATCGAGCGCGGTGCTGACGGCCATGGACAGCGGTTGCCGCTCCGGTCCATGTTCGGGCCAAAAATCGTGTTGCACGAGCTGACCGATGGTCTCGATCCCCATGCCTTCCAGCGCAGCTACGTCCGGCTCACGCAGCGAGCGCAACAACATCAGCGGCGCGTTGATCGCGTCGTTGCGCAGCTTCACGCTGTCGGCATCGGCCAGCTCGGCGAACGGCGTGGCCGGGTCGTGGTCGCTTGCGTCGAGCGTTGTCTCGTCGCCCGGCAGTCCGCCAAGCACAAAGCGGTGCAGGGTTCTTGCCATTTCTTCCACGGCGCTCGGTAAGCCGCCTTGGCTTATGGCCATGCGCGCGCACTCCAAGCGCACGACGATGGAATTGGGCAGGCGCTTTCCGCCGCATCCGCAGCTCATGACTGCACCGCCTTGCTGGCTTCGAACTTGCCCCGGACCTCACGGGCGAAGTACGAGCCCACCGACGGCGCTTTCATGAGGTCTCGGTAGACATCGCCTGGAACGGCGGCGTACTGCCAGACGGTGCCGTTGCTGAATTCCACCTCCAGCGTGGAGGTGGCTGCGTCGTATCCGACGCTCTTTAGGTTGGATGACTTGACGCCCTGGCGGTTCATGCGGCGGCCCTCGGTGGCCAGTAGGCGACGGCACTGCGGCCGTCGTAGTGTGAGAGCGCCTCCTCCTCGGTGTCGTAGACCATGACGCTGCCGAGGTGCTGCGGGCCGGACAGGTCGAGGAAGGCGGTGCAGTTGACCATCACCGGGGCGTCCAGCGTGTCGTGCGGTGCCCACACGCGGGTGACGATGGCGGGAGCCACATCGGTGCCGTTGCTGGTGACGATGGCGCCCTTGACGTGGACGATGCAACCAATGGTCAGTTTCATGCGCTTTTCTCCGGTGAGGTGCCGAGACCCAATGGGCATGGGCTTACGGGGCAGGTTTCGCAATACCTGAACGGGCCTTCCGCGTGCGGGCAGTCGGTGGGACGTTCCTGCGGCGCGGCGGATGTGGGCTGCACGCTGCGAAGCGTGTTGTAGAGCACATAGCCCTCCAGCTCCCATAGCTTGTTCTCGGTGGCCGCCAAGCAGCGCTCGGTAGCGTACTTCTCGCCTTTCTCCGCGACGAAGTTGGCGGGGTCAACGCACCCGCTATGGCCGGAGGCCAGGTAGAACTTTCCGTCCAGGTAGGCGTGGACGAACGTCGAGGTAGTGCCCATGGGCTGTTCGACGATCAGGTGGACGCGCTGGAGTAGCGCCTGGATCTGTTCCGGTAGAACTTTCGTTTGCACGGTTGGCTCCTTGGCTAGGCGGGTTACTGCTTGGCGGCGACGAAGGCCAT
>Ga0136846_1228995_pt1 | contig 64773 bp, 56 predicted proteins | sample HopSoiMetagenom2_FD_96841 | JGI IMG/M metagenome (GOLD analysis project Ga0136846, IMG submission 96841) | Grasslands soil microbial communities from Hopland, California, USA - 2 Assembly 2016 (version 4) | ecosystem: Environmental > Terrestrial > Soil > Grasslands | place: USA: Hopland... | reverse complement strand
TCTTGGCGGAAACGGAGGGATTCGAACCCTCGATGAGGCTCTACACCCCATACTCCCTTAGCAGGGGAGCACCTTCGGCCACTCGGTCACGTTTCCAATAAATCGATTATCTCACGACTTGCGGGCCGTTTTCAGGCGGACGGCTGGTCCAGGTCAAAAGCCTTGTGCAGGGCACGCACGGCGAGTTCCATGTACTTTTCGTCGATGACGACGGAAGTCTTGATTTCGCTGGTGGAAATCATCTGGATGTTGATGCCCTCTTCGCTCAGGACGCGGAACATCTTGCTGGCGATGCCGACGTGGCTGCGCATGCCGATGCCGACGATGCTGACCTTGCAGATCTTGGCGTCGCCGGTGACTTCTTGGGCGCCCAGCTTGGGCAGGACCTGGGTTTTGAGCAGGTCGACGGCTTTGGAGTAGTCGTTGCGGTGAACGGTGAAGCTGAAGTCGGTCTTGCCGTCTTTGCTGATGTTCTGGATGATCACGTCGACTTCGATATTGGCGTCGGCCACGGCGCCCAGGATCTGGTACGCGATGCCTGGGGTGTCGGGCACGCCGAGCACGGAGATTTTGGCTTCATCGCGGTTGAATGCGATGCCCGATACGATGGCTTGTTCCATGTTTTCGTCTTCCTCAAAACTGATCAAAGTGCCTGACTTGGCTTCTTCGTTGATGTCGATGTCCCAATCGGTGAAGCTGGACAGCACGCGCAGCGGCACCTTGTATTTGCCGGCAAATTCGACCGAGCGGATCTGCAGCACCTTGGAGCCCATGGAGGCCATCTCGAGCATCTCTTCAAAGCTCACGGTGTGCAGGCGGCGCGCCTCGGGCACCACGCGCGGGTCGGTGGTGTAGACGCCGTCGACGTCGGTGTAAATGAGGCACTCGTGGGCCTTGAGCGCGGCTGCAACGGCAACGGCCGAGGTGTCGGAGCCGCCACGGCCCAGCGTGGTGACGTTGCCGCCTTCGTCCACACCCTGAAAGCCGGTGATGATGACGACTTTGCCGGCGTCGAGGTCGGCGCGTACGCGCACGTCGTCGATCGATTCGATGCGGGCCTTGGTGTAGGCGTTGTTGGTCTTGATGGTGACTTGCCAGCCGGCGTAGCTCACGGCCTGCATGCCCTCGGCCTGCAGCGCAATGGCCAGCAGCGCGCTGGAGGCTTGCTCGCCAGTGGCGGCCAGGGCGTCGAGCTCACGACTGTAAGCGTCGCCGGGCTTGGCAGGTGCCAGTTCTTTGGCCAGGCCCAGGAGGCGGTTGGTTTCGCCACTCATGGCGCTAGGGACGACGACCATCTGGTGGCCGGCGCGTGCCCACTTGGCCACGCGTTTGGCCACGTTGCGGATGCGCTCGGTGGAGCCCATCGACGTGCCGCCGTATTTATGAACGATCAATGCCATTGCAGGGTGTCAATCAGGAGTTGGTTTGGGGCCCGGGCGCCTGGTGTGCAGGACGCCTGATGCGGGAGGCTTGCGCCGCCAGCAAAGCCTTCAATTATACCTAGGACTACTACCTGGTTAGACCGGCTTATCCGCTGCCGCGGCGTACTGCAGCACCGCGCCGGCCCGCGTGACATGCCCGGTCGCCACCTTGAGATGGATCTGATGGCCGCGCGTGGTGCAAGCGGCGATTTGCGACTGCAATTGCGCCAGTTGCGCAGCGCTGGGCGTGGCCTGCTGTTGCAGCAGCCAGTGGCGCAGCACATTGGCTTGCCGTGCCTCCGACAAGGCTTGCAGGGCCTTGATGACCGGGGGGGAGCCGACCGCCGCAAGGTCCTGTTGCGCGACTTCCAGCAGCAGTGCCTGGGCCTGGGCCGCATGCCGGGCACTGCGCGCGAATGTTTCGCGGAACTGGGGAAAGGCGTCTGCGAGCGCCGGCAGCAGCCGCGCCCGGATGCGGTTGCGCGTGAACTGCTCGTCAGTATTGGTCGGGTCTTCCACCCAGGAAATGCCGCGCTCCTGCAGCCACGCACGCAACAGCGCCCCGGGCACAGCGAGCAGCGGGCGGTGGTAAGTCATGCCGTCGCGCTCCCAGCGCGCCGGCATGGCGGCCAGCCCCGGCAGCCCGGCGCCGCGCGAAAGCGCCAGCAAGACGGTCTCAACCTGGTCATCGGCGTGCTGGGCGATTGCTATGTTTTTGATAGCGCTAAGTCCATGCGCTTCCTTGGATGCGGCACCAAAAGCCTTGTAACGCGCCTTGCGCGCCGCGTCTTCGGGGCTCTCTCCGGCGCCGTGGCGCGCGTCCACACGCTGAACGATCAGCGGCACATTCAGCTGCGCGCACAAGGCAACGCAATGCCGCTCAAAGTCGTCGGCCGCGGCCTGCAGGCCATGGTGGATGTGAATGGCGTGCACCTGCCCCGGCCATTTTTCAGCGCAGGCCACCAGCAAGGCGACCGAATCGGCGCCGCCGCTGAGCGCGACGGCCAGCGGCAGCCCTGGTGAAAAAGAACTCAGTGCGTCAGTCAAGCCTTGTGCGGGTGCCGCATCTTTATGCGTCACGGTGGCCCACCGCGAAATCATTGCGGCCCGTCTTGTCTTCGCCGCGCAGCAACCACAGCGGCCGCGTGGCAAAACTGACGGCCACACCGGTCTTGCCGTCTGCCGGCCGCAGGCTGCGGTCAAACAGCGAAGTGCCGGGCATGTAGCGCAGCGCCACGCCGGTGCGGCGGATGCCTGATGTGTTGGCCTTGGCGCCATGGATCATGTAGATGTCATGCAGCGACATCTGGCCGGGCTGCAGTTCAAGGTCGACCGCGTCGTTCTCGTCAAAGCTGCCATCGGCCATGCGCTGGTTCAGCGTCAGGTCGGTGCGGTCTTCGTGCAGATGGGGATGAAGTTTTTTGTCAGTATGCGAGCCGGGAATCACGCGCAGGCAGCCGTTTTCGCGCGTGCTCGGCTCCAGCGCCACCCAGACGGTGCAGTTGGCCAGCGGCCGGATGGGCCAGTAGTGGCCGTCCTGGTGCCAGGGCGTTTCATAGCCTTCGCCGGCGGGCTTGCAAAACACGTGGCAACCCCAGAGGATGACATCGGGGCCGATGGCCTGGGCCACCAGGTCGATGATGTCGGGGTTCATGGCCAAGTCGAAGAAGTCGCGGCTGCCGCGCACGCCTTCGTCGTTCTGACCCTCGATATGGGCGCTGACAAGTTTTTCGGGCCGCACGCCGGGGTTGTTGCGGATCAGGGTATTGAGCGCATCCTGCAGGCGACTGACCCAGGCGTCGTCAAGCCGGAACTGCGGCACCACATAGCCCCGCTCCCGGTAGTGCCTGATTTCCTGGTCGGACAGGCTGGCCATGGTCTCTGCTTACTTGCCGGCGTCGGCCTTGGTGTCCGTGAAGCGGCCGTAGCTTTGCAGGCGCTCGTAGCGGCGGTCCAGCAGTTCCTTGACCTTCAGGTCGCTGACCTGGCGGAAGGCGTCGTTGAGGGCGCGCTTGAGGAATGCGGCCATTTGTTTGTGGTCGCGGTGGGCGCCGCCCACGGGTTCGTTCACGATCTTGTCGATCACACCCAGGGCCTTGAGCCGGTGCGCGGTGATCCCTAGGGCCTCGGCGGCTTCCTGTGCCTTGTCGGAGGTTTTCCAGAGGATGGAAGCGCAGCCTTCGGGGCTGATGACGGAGTAGATCGAGTACTGCAGCATCACGACCTGGTCGGCCACCGAAATGGCCAGCGCACCGCCGGAGCCGCCCTCGCCAATGATGGTGGTGATGATGGGCACTTCGAGCTGCGCCATCTCAAAAATGTTGCGGCCGATGGCCTCGGACTGGCCGCGCTCTTCGGCGTCAATGCCGGGGTAAGCGCCGGGGGTGTCGACAAAGGTGAACACCGGCAGCTTGAACTTTTCGGCGGTCTTCATCAGGCGCAAGGCCTTGCGGTAGCCCTCAGGCTTGCTCATGCCGAAGTTGCGCAGGCCGCGTTCTTTGGTGTCGCGGCCCTTCTGGTGGCCCAGCACCATGCAGGCGGTGCCGTTGAAACGGGCCAGGCCGCCCACGATGGACAGGTCATCAGAAAAATGCCGGTCGCCGTGCAGCTCGACGAAATCGGTGAAGATTTCGTTGACGTAGTCCAGGGTGTAGGGGCGTTCCGCGTGGCGGGCGATCTTGGTGATCTGCCAGGGCGTCAGGTCGCTGTAGATGTCTTTGGTGAGCTGCTGGCTCTTTTTGGCCAGCTGGTCGATTTCTTCAGAGATATCAACGGCCGACTCGGTCTGTACGTAGCGCAGTTCTTCAATTTTTCCTTCAAGCTCCGCGATCGGTTGCTCGAAATCAAGGAAGGTCTTCTTCGCCATGTGCTGCTCCTCAGGGCTTCTTCAAATGTCAATTCTGCTCGGCGCCCAAAACGGGTAGTGGGTCCAGAGAGCGCCAAATATACCAAGTTGCGACACTGCAGTACGGCGCCCAGGCGGCAGCCACCTCGCGGGCGTCGCTCCGGCTGACGGATTCACCGGAAAAATAGTTCTGGCTGATGCCGCTGATCAGGCCGACGTCGTCCAGCGGCAAGACGTTGGGACGCATCAGGTAGAAGATCAAAAACATCTCGGCCGTCCAGCGGCCTATGCCGCGAATGGCGATCAGCTCGGCAATGATGGCCTCGTCGTCCATCGCCTGCCAGTCTTTCACATGCACGGTGCCGGCATCGAAATGGATGGCCAGGTCGACCAGGTATTCAACCTTGCGGGCACTGAGGCCGGCGGCGCGCATGTCGTCGACCTTGAGCCTGAGCACATTGGCCGGGGTGACCTTTTTGGGCAGGGCCGAGAACTTCGCCCAGACGCTTTGCGCGGCCTTCACCGAAATTTGCTGGCCGACGATGCTGCGCGCCAGCGTGCTGAAGGCGTCGCCGCGCGTTTGCAGGCAGGCATCGCCAAATTGCGGAATCAGGCGCTTCATGACCCGGTCTTTTTTGACCAGGTGCTTGCAGGCGTCAGCCCAGTACTCGGGCACCGTGGTGGCCGGCTCTGGAACCTCCGCCAGCTCGACACTGCCCGGACCGCTTTTTACTATCTTTTTCATAGCTATCAGCCCAAGCTCTGCCTGGGCTGGAGGCCAAAATGACTAACAAAACTAAAACTCACGACTGAACCTCCCAGGTGGTGCCTGCGGGCGAGTCTTTCAGCACAATGCCTTTGGCCAGCAACTCCTGGCGGATACGGTCGGCGGTCGCAAAGTCTTTCGCTTGCTTTGCTGCGGCCCGCTCAGCAATGAGGTCCTTAATTCGGTCCTCTGAGATGGTTACTTTGAATGACGCATTTGCCCCTTCGGCAGTGAACACCCCAGGTTCAACATTGAGCGTATATCCATGTCTTCCTTGCAGCCAATCGTTAGGATTAGCCTGCAGCAAGCCCAGGCAACCGCCCAGGCTTTTGAGCAGCCCCGCCAGGCGGGCAGACCGGGTCTTGTTCACTTCACCGGCCAGCTCAAACAGCACGGCCACCGCTTCCGGCGTGCCGAAGTCCTCGTCCATGGCGGCCTTGAAGCGGGCGGCGAACGGGTTGGCCCAGTCGATGGTGACGCTGTCGGGCGTAACCCCGGCCAGTGCGGTATAGAGACGCTTGAGCGAATTACGGGCGTCGTCCAGGTGGGCGTCGCTGTAGTTCAGGGCGCTGCGGTAGTGCGCGCGCACGATGAAAAAGCGGATGGTCTCGGCGTCGTACTTGGCCAGCACTTCGCGGATGGTGAAGAAGTTGCCCAGCGACTTGGACATTTTCTCGTTGTCGACCCGCACAAAACCGTTGTGCACCCAGAAGTTGGCCAGCGGTTTGCCGTTGGCGCCTTCGCTTTGGGCGATCTCGTTTTCGTGGTGAGGGAACTGCAGGTCGGCGCCGCCGCCATGGATGTCGAAGGTCTCGCCCAGGGTCTGGCAGCTCATGGCCGAGCATTCGATATGCCAGCCCGGCCGGCCGGGGCCGTAGCTGCTGTCCCACTTGGCGTCGTCGGGTTCAGTAGGCTTGGCGCTTTTCCAGAGCACGAAGTCCAGCGGGTCGTCCTTGCCATCGAGCACCGCCACGCGCTCGCCGGCGCGCAGCTCGTCCAGGGACTTGCCCGACAGCTTGCCGTAGCCCGGGAACTTTCGCACCGAGTAATTCATGTCTCCGGTGGAGCCTTTGTAGGCCAGGCCTTTTGCCTCAAGGGTGGCGATCATGCCCAGCATCTGCGGCACGTATTCGGTGGCGCGGGGTTCCAGCGACGGCGGCTCGATGCCCAGCGCGCCGATATCCTGGTGCATGGCCAGGATCATCTCGTCCGTCAGCGCCCGGATGGTGATGCCGCGCTCGACCGCCCGCTTGATGATCTTGTCGTCGATGTCGGTGATATTGCGCACGTAGGTGACCTTCAGGCCACTCGCCCTGAGCCAGCGCTGGACAACGTCGAACGCCATCATCATGCGCGCATGGCCGATGTGGCACAGGTCGTAAATCGTCATTCCGCACACATACATGCGCACGTGGCCGGGTTCCAGGGGGGAAAATTCTTCCACGGCACGCGACAGCGTGTTGTAAATGCGAAGGCTCATGAAAATTGTGGTGGCGGGGCCCGGCGTCGGCCGGCGCCCGGCTGTCAGTCGGGCTGGGTAACAAGGAAGCTGCAGGAAAGCTGGAAGGTTATCTCACGGACGCCGCAGGCGGGCAAGGGGCCATTCGGCATACGCGCAAAACGTGGCGTAAAAACGAAAACTAGGGAATCCGGGGGGCTATGAACTATACCCCCTCAGCTACAATCAGCCAGTATATCCAGCCCGCCAGGCGGCGTTCAGCCGGCCTTCATGGCCCCTGAAAAACCGGGCTGTTATATATGGAATTTCCGCCCAAAAGCCGCCAAACGGCCCTCCGGGTTTCAAAACAATAGCGAGTGTTCTTATGCCCACGCCAAACTTCCTGACCCGCAAACCCCTGTCTGCCGCCCTGCGCATGCTGATCGTGGCGGCCACCCTGTCGGTGTCCGCGGCGCACGCCGACGACTACGCCGATGTCAGCCGCCTGATGCGCGCCGGCCAGTTTGCCGAAGCGATGGCCAAGGTCGACCAATCCCTCGCCAGCAAGCCGCGCGACCCCCAGATGCGCTTTTTCAAGGGCGTGATCCAGACCGAAACCGGCAAAACCAACGACGCGATCGCCACCTTCACCAAGATCACGGAAGACTATCCGGAGCTGCCCGAGCCCTACAACAACATGGCCGTGCTCTATGCCGGCCAGAGCCAGTTCGACAAAGCCCGCGCCGCGCTTGAAATGGCCATCCGCACCAATCCCAGCTACGCCACCGCGCACGAAAACCTCGGCGACGTCTATGCCCGCCTGGCCAGCCAGGCCTACAGCAAGGCGTTGCAGCTGGACGGCGGCAACGCGGCCGTGCCGCCCAAGCTGGCCCTGATCCGCACCCTCTTCTCCGCCGACCCCAAGACCCAAGCCCCCCAGGCACAACCACAAACCCAGCCCCAGGCCGCAGCCAAGCCCGCAGCCGGCGCCCAGGCCTCCGGCCAGGTGACGGCAGCCGCTCCCGCAGCCGCTGCCAAACCAGCGCCCGTTGCGCCAGCCGCCGCAACACCGGCCGCGACACCCGCCGCGCCGGCAGCACCGGCAGCCCCTGTCGTGGCCTCCGGCACCGACAAGGATGTTGAAGCCGCCGTACGCAACTGGGCACAGGCATGGTCCAGCAAGGACATGACCGGCTATCTCGGCAGCTACGGCCAAAACTTCGACCCGCCCGGCAAACAGGCCCGCAAGGCCTGGGAAGAAGACCGCCGCGCCCGCATCGTCGGCAAAAACAGCATCAGCGTGAAGCTGTCCAACCTGTCCGTCTCTGTAACGGGCGCCAAGGCCGTCGCCAAGTTCAAGCAGGACTACAGCGCCGACTCGCTCAATATCTCGAGCCGCAAAACGCTGGAGCTCGCCAAGGTGGGTGATCGCTGGGTCATCGTCAAGGAATCCACAGGCGGTTGATCGCCGGCGGCCGACCTGACCCAAGTGCTCCTCCGTTCCAGCCTGTCTTTGTCCGTCGTTGCCGGCCGGCAACTTTCCGTGAAAGCCCGCATGAAGAAGGCGGTAACAGTTCTCTGCGTCATGGCACCTTGCCTGGTGCTGGCGCTTTCGCCTGCGCGCAGTGAAAGCCGCTCGCGTACTCCGGCGGCCAAGGAGGCGGCGGCACGGCATGTAACCCCGGCACGTCCCGGCGCCCAGCACGAAACACGCGATGGCGAAGCAGAAGCCCGGCTGATCGACATCTACAAACTGATAGGCCAGGGCAATCCCCGCGAAGCACTGCGCAACGCCGAAAGCCTCGTCAAGGACCACCCCAATTTCCAGCTTGCACAGTTGGTGTATGGCGATTTGCTGTCGGGTTTTGCACGCCCGGTCCGCACGCTGGGCGATGTTCCCCCCGACACGGCCTCCAGGGCCGCGGCGCCGCTGCTGGCCGAGCTGCGGCAGGAGTCCCAGCTGCGCCTGCGTGCATTGCGCGAGCGCCCGGCGCCCGGCACCGTGCCTTCGCAGTTTTTGGCGCTATCACCGCGCAACAAGCACGCGATCGCCATCGACGCCTCCCGCTCGCGCCTGTACCTCTTTGAGAACACCGCTACCGGCATCAAGCTGGTGGCCGACTACTACATCTCGGTCGGCAAGTCCGGCATTGAAAAATCCGTCGAAGGCGACCTGCGCACCCCCGTCGGTGTGTATTTCATCACCAGCAACCTGAACCCCAAGTCGCTACGCGACTTCTACGGCTCGGGCGCCCTGCCCATCAACTACCCCAACCAGCTCGACGTCAAGCGCGGCAAGACCGGCGGCGGCATCTGGCTGCACGGCACGCCGCCGGCGCAGTTTTCCCGCGCCCCACTGTCCACCGACGGCTGCGTGGTGCTGGCCAACCCCGACCTGGAACGCATCATCCGCACGGTCGAGGTGCGCAGCACGCCCGTTGTGATCGCGCACAGCCTCAAATGGGTGGCGCCGCAATCGCTAGCCGCCGACAGCAAATCGTTTGAGAACGTGCTGCAAGACTGGCACAGCGCCAAGTCCAGCGGCGACATGGCCAAACTCACCGCCTGGTACACGCCCGACTTCACCAGCTATGGCAAGACGCTGGCCGAATGGACACCTGCCCTGCAGACCGAGCTCAAGCAACTGGGCGGGCGGGACATCCAGCTCAAGGATGTGTCTTATCTGCGCTGGACCGACAGCACCGACACGATGGTGGTAACCTTTGGCGAGCTGGTCAAAGGCGACAAAACCGGCCGCACCAAACGCCAGTACTGGGTCCGTCAGGGCAGCCAGTGGAAAATATTCTTCGAAGGAACCATTTAGATGATGGCAGTTCACAAGACGCCTGCCGTATCCACGGCATTGTTCACCGTATTTCAGCCTTTGCGCCGCGCCACGCTGGCCGCGGCTGCAGCCGCCGGCCTGGCCCTGCTGGCCGGCCCGGCACTCGCGCAAACCGCACCCAAGGTGAAGTTCGTCACCAGCGAAGGCGACTTCGTGGTTGAGGTCTACCCCGACAAAGCCCCCAAGACCGTCGAAAACTTCCTGCTGTACGTCAAGGACAAGCACTACGACGGCACGATTTTTCACCGCGTGATCAGCAACTTCATGGTGCAGGGCGGCGGCTACGACGCCACTTATGCCGAGAAGAAAACCCGCCCGCCTGTGGCCCATGAAGGCCGCGAAGCGCTCGCCAAGGGCGGCCCCAAAAACGTGGTCGGCACGCTGGCCATGGCGCGTACCAATGACCCCAACTCCGCCTCAGCGCAGTTCTTCATCAACGTGAAGGACAACGACTTTTTGAACCCCACCGTGATCCCGCCCGGCGACCCGGTGCCCAAGTTTGAATACCAGGGCCGCGTGTATGAAAACACGCCGCGCGCCCAGCTGGTCAACGCGCCGCAACTGTACGGCTACACCGTGTTCGGCAAGGTCGTCAGCGGCATGGACGTCGTCAACAAGATCAAGTCTGTGCCCACCGGCGCGGGCGGCCCCTTCCCGACCGACGTCCCCAAGACGCCCGTCCTCATCAAATCTGCAACCCTCGTCAATTAATTAATTGACCCCTCCCCTCCTACAGGACACCATCATGAGCAATCCCAAAGTCGAACTGCACATCGCCAATTACGGCGTCATCACGCTTGAGCTCGACGCGGCCAAAGCGCCCAAGACCGTCGCCAACTTCCTGAGCTACGTCAACAAGGGCCACTACGCCAACACCGTGTTTCACCGTGTGATTCCCGGCTTTATGGTCCAGGGCGGCGGCTTTGAACCCGGCATGAAGCAAAAGGCCACCGATGGCGAGATCGAGAACGAAGCAAACAACGGCTTGAAGAACGACAACTACACCGTGGCCATGGCGCGCACCAACGCACCGCACTCGGCCAGCTCGCAGTTCTTCATCAACGTGGCCGACAACGGCTTCCTGAACCACACCGCGCCCAACGCCTCGGGCTGGGGTTACGCCGTGTTCGGCAAGGTGGTGGCCGGCACCGACGTGGTCGACAAGATCAAGGCCGTCAAGACGGGCCGCAAGGGCTTTCACGACGACGTGCCGATGGAAGACGTGATCATCGAGAAAGCTGTTGCGCTGGCCTGAGGCCTCCCGCGAACCGCGCTAGTGCCAGCCCTCAGCCCCAGCCGGTGAACACCCCACAGACCGTACCCGAGATGGCGGAGCTTTTGGCGCCACTGTCCTGGCGTACGGTCGATTTCATTTCGGACCTGCATTTGCAGGCCTCTGACATGGCCACCTTCAGGGGCTGGCAGCACTACCTTGAATCCACGCCCGCCGACGCGGTCTTCATCCTGGGTGACCTGTTTGAAGTGTGGGTGGGCGATGACGCCATCGGCGAAGACCTGCACGCACCGGCCGACGGCTTCGACGCACGCTGCGCGCAAGTGATGGGCGAGGCCGCCGGCCGCCTGGCCCTCTTTTTCATGCACGGCAACCGTGACTTCCTGGTGGGCCAGGGCCTGATGGACCTGTGCAACGCCACCTTGCTGCACGACCCGACCGTGCTGGTGTTTCCTGCCGGCACCAACCGGCGCTGGCTGCTGTCGCACGGCGATGCCCTGTGCCTGGACGATACCGACTACATGCAATTCCGCAGCCAGGTGCGCACCGATGAATGGCAGCGCACATTCCTCGCCAGGCCGCTGGCCGAACGACAGGCCATAGCGCGCGCGCTGCGTGAGCAAAGCGAAGCACGCAAGAAGTCAGGCGTGCAGTACGCCGACGTCGACACCGAAGCCGCGCGCCAATGGCTGCAAGCTGCCGGCTCGCACACCCTGATCCACGGCCACACGCACAAGCCGGCCGTACACGACCTGGGCGGCGGCTACTCGCGCGTGGTGCTCAGCGACTGGGACCTGGCCGCGCCGGCGCCTCGCGCCGAGGTGTTGCGCCTGACAGCCGCCGGGCTGCAGCGTATCGCGCTGGGTTGACTTCTTCCTTCCTGCCCTCGCCTCCTCTTTTTTCGCTTTTGTCTTTTTTTCCCTTTATCTTTGCCTGGATCTCTTTTACTTTTATCCTCCAGGCCTCATCTCTTTTGCTCCCATTCCTTCATTGCCCCTGACCAAGACATACACCCCATGCTGAACTGGTTACGAACGCTCGCAGGCTCCGGCCCGGCCCCCGCCAGAACCATTCCGGACACGCTGTGGATGGACACCCTGCTGCGCTTTCCTTTTCTGGCCCGCCGGCCGGTGGCCGAGCTGCAGGCGCTGCACACACTGTCCGGCAAGTTCCTCAAGCAAAAAGAATTCACCGGCGCGCACGGCCTGAAAGTTACCGACGAGATGGCCGTTGCCATTGCCGCACAGGCATGCCTGCCGGTGCTGCACCTGGGCCTGCGCTGGTATGACGACTTCAAGGGCATCGTGGTGCACCCGGGCACCATGCTCGCGCGCCGCGAAGTCACTGACCACGCGGGCGTCGTGCACCGCTACAACGAAGAACTGCTGGGCGAGGCCATGCAAGGCGGCCCCGTTACCCTGAGCTGGCAGGAAGTGGCCGGCGCCGGCAATGCGGCCGAGTACGGCCACAACGTGGTGATTCACGAGTTCATCCACAAAATAGACATGCGCGACGGTGCGGCCGACGGCTGCCCGCCGCTGCCCTCACGCGGCGCCCACGCGTCCTGGCATTCGATCATGCAGCCGGCCTTTGATGAGTTTTGCGAAAAGGTCGCGATGGCTAAGCGCTTCGGCGCCGCGCCGCCGTGGCTCGACGACTACGCTGCAACGTCCCCGGCTGAATTCTTCGCCGTGACCAGCGAGGCCTACTTCGTCAACCGCGAGCGCTTCACCCAGGACTTCGCACCGTTGACGGTGCTGTTCGACAAGTTTTTCATCCCGGCCAAGTAAGCCGGGACAGGCATTGACGGGCCCGGCGCGCCCGTTCCAAACAAAATCGTGCTCCAGCCCATAAGGTACATGGGCAAGCTGCTCCTGAATTCATAGCAAACCAGATTGCGCCGGCTCAGCGGCTGCGCGGTTTCCTGCTTTTTCCCGCCCTTTTAACCCCGTTCCCCGCACCGCTTCGTTTCAAGCAGCTCCACCCCTTTTCTGGAGCTCCCATGAAACGCCGCCACCTGCCCCCGCCCCCCTCCTTTCGTTCTCATTTCCGCGTTCGCGCAGTCCTCGCCCCGCTGGTTCTGCTGGCGGCATCCACACTGGCTTTGCAGGCCCAGGCCGTCGGCCGCCTGGCCGATGTGACAGTCATCGACCGCAACACCGGCGCCACGCTGCCGCTGTACCACCACCGCGGTGAATACTGGGTTGCCGGGCAGTACGGGGCCAAATATGCGATTGCCGTGCGCAACAAGCTCGGCGAACGGGTGCTCGCAGTCACTGCCGTCGATGGCGTGAATGTGCTGAGCGGCGAGACCGCTGCCTGGGACCAGACCGGCTATGTGTTTTCCGCCTGGCAGCAGTACCAGGTGACCGGCTGGCGCAAAAGCAGCAGTGAAGTCGCGGCCTTTGAGTTTTCCGCGCTCGGCGACTCTTATGCCGGCCGCACCGGCCGGCCGGGCAATGTCGGCGTGATCGGCGTGGCGCTGTTCAGGGAGCGGCCACCCGAGCCCGTCGCGCAGGCGGCCCCCGCCAGCCCGGCCCGCACGGAACGTGCGGAGCGCGAAGCCGACGCACCCGCCAGCCTCAGGAGCGCCCCGCTGGCCGCCGGCAAATCCGCCCTGGGTGACCAGAGCAGCGGTGCGGCAGAATCGTCCGCGCAAGCCCCAAGCGCCTCTGCCGGGCTTGAGGGCATGGCCAGAAGGGCGCCGTCCCCACCGCCCGCCGCCCTGCCCGCCCCCAAGCTGGGCACCGGCCACGGTGCGCGCGAAACCTCGGTGGTGTCGCACACTTCTTTTGCCCGCCTGCAATCGCAACCCAACGAGGTCATCCGCATCCGCTATGACAGCCGGGAGAACCTGATTGCGAGTGGTGTGATTCGTGAACCCGTGGCGCACAACCCCATCCCGGATCCGTTCCCGCAGTCAGGGAGCAACACCTCCTATGTTCCCGATCCTCCTCTGCGCCGATACTGACAAAGCACAACCACTGCGCCGTGATAATGTGGCGCATGCCCAACGCGCCGACGGACCCCGCAGCCGAAGACAGCGACGAATCGCTGATGCTGCGCTTTGCGGGCGGCGACATCGGCGCCTTCGACGTGCTCTATGCGCGCCACGAGCTGGCCGTGTGGCGCTATGTCTTTCGCAGTGTGCGCGTGCAAGCCGTGGCCGACGACCTGCTGCAGGACGTGTGGTTTGCGGTGGCGCGCAGCGCGCCCACCTACACCGTGTCGGCGCGCTTCAAGACCTGGCTCTTCACCATGGCGCACAACCGGGTGGTCGACCACTACCGTACGGCAAAGCAGCACGTGAGCATTGATGCGCAGGACGACGATGACGAAGGTTTGAGCCTGGGTGAGACGCTCGCGGCGGACTCGGGCTTCGGACCCGTACGCCGGCTGGAGTCCAGCGAACAGGCCGCGGCGCTGATTGCCGCGGTGGAGAGGCTGCCGCTGGAGCAGCGTGAAGCCTTCTTGCTGCAGGCCGAAGCAGGCCTGAGTGTGGAGGGCATCGCCGAGGCCACCGGCGTGAGTTTTGAAACCGCCAAGAGCCGCCTGCGCTACGCGCGAAACAGCCTGCGCCAGCAGCTACAGGAGTTTGCATGACAGAGCCAGACCGCAGCCCGCCGGGCGACGAGCTGACAGAACGCTACCGCGAGGCTAGCGCCCAGGACACACGCCGGCCCGGCGCGCATGTGCGGGACGCCGTGCGCGCACACGCGGAGATGGTAATTGCGGCCGGCAAGGCTCAGAACGCGTACGCGGCAGCCCACACAGCGCCAACGCGGCCGCCCGCCGCCAACCAGTCGCGCTGGAAGATCTCTGCCCTGGCCAGTGTGGCGCTGGTAGGGTTGACGGGTTTGCTGGTGCTGCAATATGACCGCGGCACCGATGAGGAAAAAGACTTGGCGTTTGGGCAGCCCAGTGCGAGCGCGCCTGCCGCACCCGCACCCGCACCCGCACCTGCACCTGCACCTGCACCTGCACCTGCACCTGAAGCCGCCCCGGCAACCACTACCCCTCAGGCGCCGCCACAAGCCGACGCCAAGGCCCGAGCCGCTGAAAGCCCACCGGCTCCAGTATTGAAAGAGCCGGCAACAGCTGCCGCCAAAAAATCTGCACAGCAAGCCACCGCACCCGGGCAAGCCGCTCCCAAGGCCGAAGCAGAGACCGCGCAAGCGCCAAGTGGCGCCACGCCACCGGCTGCTGCGCCTGCGCCAGCCGCAACTGCCGCACCGCCTGCACCGGCTCCTGCCCTGACGCAAGACAGCGCCGGCTTCTCGCATTCGGGGCGCACAGCTGGCGCGGCGGCAAGCCCGCAAGCCGCCTCACCTCCTGCACCCACCGTGCAGGCCGGCATTTCCGCACCGGCACCCGTGGCGCGCGCAGCACCCCCCGCCACACCATCTGCACCGGCTATGGCTGCTGCCGCACCACCACCTCCCATGGCCGCAGCGCCCGCAGCGGCCGCGGCTACGGCTGCGGCGGAACAACGCCAGGAAAAATCCGCAGCCCGCACACGCTCCCTGCGCGCCGAGGTTGCAGGCTCACTCGGGCTCGCCGGCGCGTTGCAGCAATCCGCCCGGGACGGCGACCTGCAACAACTCGAGCGCCTGCTGCGGCAAGGCGCCCCGCTCAATGCGGCCGACCCCGCCGGACGCACACCTTTGATCCTGGCGGTCATGCAAGGGCACACCGCCGTGGTCCAGCGCCTGCTGGCAGCCGGCGCCAATACGGCGCTGATAGACCAGGACGGGCTGAACGCATTGCAGCATGCGCGGCGCCTGGGATTTGACGGAATTGCCCACCTGATCGAGACGGCGCCCTGAGACTGCGGCGGCAATACACCATCAGCTGGCGCGCCGCTTCGGCCGTTCACAGGCGCGGGGTACCATGACAGCCCGCTTATCACCGTACTTTCTTTCACGAATCGGCCCCCATGGACATAGACCCGCTTGAAGTTGCCAAAGGCGACGACACCGACGACGCGTCGTTTGCGCAGTTCCGCAAGCTGAACCAGTTTGTCGCCATCACGATTGCCCTGCTGGCCACTTTCATGGGCATCTGCAAGGTCAAGGACGACAACATCGTCCAGACCATGCAGCAGGCCCAGGCCAACAAGCTGGACCACTGGAGCTTCTACCAGGCCCGCAACATTCGCGAAGAAGTCGCCAAAGGCACGCTGCTGCAACTGCAGCTCGCCGCCCCGTCACAGCCTGCGTCGCAGCAGGCCAGCTACCAGAAGGCCATTGCGCAATACGAACAACTGGCGGCCGAGCAGGCCAGAAAGAAAGACGAGTTGAAGGCGCAAGCCGGGCAGGACCAGAAAGACTATGACGCCGCCAATTTTCGTGATGACCAGTTCGATCTGGCCGACGCCCTGCTGGCCATTGCCATTTCACTGCTGGCCGTCACGGCGCTGACCCATTTCTGGTGGCTTTACTTCCTGGCGCTGGTGCCCACGGGTTTTGGCGTGTTGATGGGCCTGGCCGGCTTGGCGGGCTGGGGTATTCACCCGGATGTGTTGATCCGGTTGCTGTCGTAGTGCGGCGGCGTTGCGGCAACGCGGCCTGGAGTTCAGCCTAAGTCGCGTAGTACAGCACGGCCACGCAGTGACAGGCCGTACCGGCCGCCACAAACAGATGCCACACAAAGTGCCCATAGCGCACCCGTGAGTCCGTCGCAAAAAAGCCCACACCCAGCGTGTAGAAAAGCCCGCCAGCCACCAGCCAGAACAAGCCCCAGTTCGGAATCAGTTGCAGCATCGGTTTGATGGCGATGAGGGCAATCCATCCCATCGCCACATACAACGCTGTGGAAACGCGCGGGTAGCGGATACCCGCCACAGCCTTCACCGCCACACCCGCCAGCGCCATGGCCCAGACGAGGCCGAACAAAGTCCAGCCCCAAGGCCCGCGCAGCACGCCCAGCGTGAATGGGGTGTAGGTGCCGGCAATCAGCAGGTAGATGGCGCCGTGGTCCAGGATCTGGAACACGCTTTTGGCACGCGCCGCACGCACGGCCGGGAGCGCGTGGTACAGCATCGAAGTGAAGTACAGCAGCACCATGGTGGCGGCAAACACGCAGGCCGCGGCGATGTCGATGGCATCGCCGCTACGCACGCTGGCAACCACCAGGAATGGCGCCGCCACTACGGCCGCCAGCAAGGCAACACCGTGGCTGACGCTGTTGGCGATTTCCTCGCCGAGCGTCTGCTGGCGGTCTGACACCGCCACCACAGCAGCGGCGTCCACACTCATCGTTTGAGCAGCGCCTTCAGCACGTTCTGCACGCGCCGCGCATTGGTGGGGTCAAAGTCGGCGGCCAGCACCTGGGCTGCGTCTTCGCCCCAGGTTTCGGCCGGTGCCGGTGCATTGCGCTTGGTGAGCAGTTGCAGTTGCAGCATGCGGCGCGCGCTGATGTGCTCGGCCGGCGTCGGCAGTTCGGCGGCGATTTCCAGTCGCAGCAGCGCTTCGGAGGCGTCCTTGCCCGAGGGCGTGCTGACGGCTTGCACCCAGCGGTTGCGCACGGCTGTGGGCACGGCCTTGCCAAGGTCCTGCGCGCTCGGCAGTTGCGCCGGGTCGCGCTTTTCCCAGGCGGTGAGCAGGTTGGTCAGCACCTCGCCGTGCGCCTGCATGGCGAGCTTCTTCAGGGCATTGTTGGCCGCTTCAAAGGCTTCGCGCTGGGCGCGGAAAGCAGCGTCGCCCAGGCGCGGGCCGCGCTCTTCAAAGGCGGAGCGTGCGCTGCGGTCGCCACGGTCAGCGCCACGCGGGCCGCGGTCGTCACGGCCTTCACGGTAGGGTTCGAACTTGTTGTCGGTGCTCTGGCGCGGGCCGCCGGGCTTGCTGCCGGGACGCGCATCTTTGCGGTCGCCAAATTTGCCGCCGCGTCCTGCGGGTGCCGGCTCGGCTTTCTTCATGCCGGGGCGGTCGTCGCCGCGCCGTGCAATCACCGGCTTGGGTGCTGGCTTTGGTGCGGGTGCGGGTTCAGCAGGTGCGCTGGCAGGCTCGCTGGATTCGGCGAATTCAGCGGCTGCGGCTTCTTCCACTGCATCGGTCGGTGTCGCCGTTGCTATGGTTTCTGTAGCTGCATGTTCAGATTCTGCCTGGGCTACAGCCTCATTTTCCTTGGAAACCGGCGCGGCGTTCGCGTCGGCCAGCGCAGCCTCAACGGTCGGCGCGGCCGGTGCGGCAGTTGGTGCGGGCACGGGCACCTGCCCACGCACAATGGCTTCCAGCGCCTTGGCAGCGGCGTGGATTTTCTGTACATCGCCGCTGGCGGTGGCGGCTTCAACAGCCTTGGATGCTTCGAGCACCATGCGGTCATATTCGCCCAGGGCTGCATCAGCTTTTTCGCGCTCGGCGGTCTTGCGCTGGAAGGCGTCGTCGATGGGTTTGCGGAAGGCGTCCCACATCTTTTGCTCTTGCTTGCGCTCAATCGGCACGGCTTGCGCTTCGTGCTGCCAGCGCTGCTGCAGCGACTTGACGGCGTCGATACGCAGCTGCGGCTCAGCGCCCAGCACGTTGGCCTCTTCAATCATGGCCTTGCGCCGCGCGATGCTTTCGGTGCGAGCGGCGGTCAGCGCCGCGTCCGCGGTTTCCATCGCGGCTTTCCACACGGGCTGGATTTCGGCAAATGCCTTTTCGCCCAGGTGGCCGGCGTCGCGCCATTTTTCGACAAAGCCGTTCAGGCTGCGGATGTGGTGCTTCCAGTCGGTGTTGCCCTTGTTGGCTTCGGCCCAGGCCAGCACTTCGTCGATCAGCAGCTTGCGCTCGGCCTTGACGGCTTCGCTTTGTTCTTTGACCTTCTCGAGCCAGGCTTCGACAACCTTGTGCGCTTCATTGCAGGCGTCGTCAAAACGCTTCCACAAAGCGTGGTTGGGCGTGCCGCCCTGGTCGCTGGTCTTCCACTGCTCGCGCATGGCGCGCAGGGCCTCTTGTTGCTTGCGGCCGCCCAGCGGCTTGGCCACCAGGGCCTCGGCCTTGACGACCAGCTCTTCGCGGATCTGGTCGGCGCGCCAGCGCTGCCAGCCTTCGAGTTCACCGGCAGCCGTCAATGCGGCGTGTGCGGCGGCTTCGAGCTTGCTGTCGATGTTGCGGATGTTTTCCTTCAGGGCCTGGCGCAGGTCAGCGGCGACCTTGGGCGTGGACTTGCCGTGGCCTTCGCCCACTTCATGCTCAAGCCGCTTCAGTGCTTCCTGCACGATGGCGGACGATTTTTCGCGCATGTCTTTGAGCACGGCCGGATCAATCTTGGCCTTGGGTGCGCGTGCAGGCTGGTCGCCCGCTGCGGGCGGCAGGCCGCGCGCGGCGCGCAGCTCGTCTGCCCATACAGGCACGGCAGGCAGTGGTGCGGCGGCATCTTCAGCGGCCTTTTGCGCTTGTGCAAGCGCGCCCTGGAAGGCTTCCCACACAGCCAGCAATTGCCCGCGCGATGCGTCGAGCAGCGGCGGGAATTTCGCGTCCACGCTGGCCCAGTTGGCGTCATGCGTGATCTCATCAGCCTGCGTCTGCCAGTGCGTGACATCGCCACGCAGCGATTCGAGCGCGGCTTCGGCATCGCGCCAGGGCTTGAGCGACAGCACTTCGGTGCGCTGGGCCAGCAGCACAGCGGCTTCGCGCTGCACCTGGGTGCGGTGCTGCAGGTCTTCAATCGTTTTGACGCGGTCGGCCAGCTGGCCCTTCAAGCCGGCCAGCGGCTCTTTGGACAGCGGCGCGCCGGCTTTGGCGGCGTCGCGCTGCCAAGCCAAGGCGTCGGCCAGGTTGAGCTTGGGCACGGCCAGCAGGGCCTGGGCTTTTTCGGCCCATTCGGCGGCCACGGCTTCCTGGCCCTTGCTGCGTTTGATTTCGTCGAGCTTTTCTTTCAGCGGCTTGGCGGCTCCCTTGTCGCGGTTGGCCAGGTCCTTGTAGACCTCGGCCATCTGCTCGGCTGAAGGCTCGGTGGCCAGCCAGGTGCGGATGCGCGCGGTGCGCTCACCCGAGGTGGGCGCGGAAAATGCGCCGCCGGTCAAGCCGTCCAGCGGATGGGCCTCGGCCTGCTTGGTGGTGGGCGTTTTCACGGCGGGGGTGTCTGGTTTGGAAGATTTAAACATGGGAGCAAACATGGGAGCGCAAAGTCAAAAAATAAGTGCCGCCAGCCACAAGGCTCCCGGGAAATTGGGGGACTTTGCGGGCGGCAGCGGATGTTGGATTGGATGGGGGGCCGGCGCCGCAACTCCGTGTTGCGCGCCCAGGCCCAAGAGCCCCATAAAGCTTTATCAATAAAGCACTGACGCTATTTTCGCCTTTTTTAAGGCATCGCCAAATTCAGTTCTGCGCGGGGGGTCCATTTGGCCTCGGGCGGTATGGCCTTGGCGGCGCCCAGAAAAAGCCTTTCAGGGGGTAAATCCCGCGATGCCAGGTAGTCTTTGACCGCCACGCCGCGCTGCACCGCCAGCTCCCGCATGGCACTGTCGTTGACCTGGATGTCGGCCAGCAGCAATTTTTCCATCTCGGACACGGGCAAGTCTTTGGCCAGCCCGATCAGGTTGCGCGGCTTGGGCATGTCGGCGCGTTTGTAGACTTCTTTGAGCAAGGCGGGGTATTCGGCCGGGCTGATGCTGATGGCGGCGGAGGTGGTGCCGCCCTCCTTCACGGTGGCGCGGCGTTTTTCAGCGCGCACCAGCGAGTCGAGCCGCTCGCGCTTGAAGCCGTCGCGCTCGGCTTCGACGCTGCTGGTGCCGACCACGGTGAGCTGCAGCGAGGGCCTTTCGGCCAGCGCCTTGGCCACTTTGTCCAGGCCGGCCTTGGCCTCGGGGCCCAGCTCGGCGCTACCGGCATTAAAGCCCACCGTGCTGAGTTCTTCACCGCCCCCGCCCAAGGCGCTAGCCAGCAAGCTGAAGGGCGCGGTGATCGCCTTGACGATCACATTGATGATGACCTTGACGATGATGGGCCCGAGGCTGAACTGCGGGTCATTGAGCGAGCCGCTGATGGGCAGGTCGATGTCGATGACGCCGTTGCGGTCTGCCAGCAAGGCGACTGCCAGTTTGACCGGCAGGCTGGCGGTGGAACCCGGCACCTTCTCGCCGAAGGCCAGCTGATTGAGAATGACCTTGTTGGTGGCCGTGAGGCGGCCGTCAGGCAACACCACATAGCCCACGTCAACGCTGAGCTTGCCGCGGTTGATGCCGTAGCCCGAATACTTGACGGAATACGGTGATAGCGGGGGCAACTCCAGGTCGCGCACCTTGCCTTTGATGTCCAGCGCCAGCGGCTTGGCCAGCGGGTTAAGCTTGCCCAGGATTTCAAGCGAGGCGGTGCCCTCGGCCCGGCCGCGCAGTTCAAGGTCGGCCATGTTCGGCGCAAGCGGTGCGCCGCCGGTCGCAGCGGCGGGCGCCACTGAAGAAAACGCGCTGAGCTTGCCGGTCAGCTCGGTCAGGTCAGCCGAGTAATTAGGTTTGACGAAGCGGTCGGAGAACAGCACCTTGCCGTTGATCAGGCTGATAGGGCCGAAGCTGACGATGGCGGGCGGGCCGCCAGACGCCGGCACCGAGGCCTGCGGGCTGATCGGCTGCGCTGAGGTTTGTGAGCCTATTTGGCCGCTAGCCAAAGTAGCGCCTTGGCTAGTCGCTATCGTTTTTGTAGCATCTGCCGCCAAGGGCGCCGATGCGTCGGGCGCGTTGCCCTTGACCAGGTCCTGCAGGTTGATGCGGCCGTCGGGCATGACGATCACGCGCGCAAAGAAGTCGGTGAGCACGGTTTCCTTCACGTCCACCCGCGTGGCTTTGGCCGGCTCCAGCGCCACATTCAGGCCGCGCAGGTTCAGCGCTTTCCAGGCCAGCAGGTCTTCGCTGGGCGCCAGTGTGTTGGCGCGGAATTCTTCCAGCGACACATCGCCCGTCACCTGTGCCTGCGTGCCGGCCGGGAGCTGGCGGTAAGCGACGCGGCCTTTGAAGCTGGCGTCAGCGCGTAGCAACTCGATATTGAGGGCGTCGGCCAGGTAGGGCTCAAAGGCCTGCAAAGGCAGCCGGTCGACCACCAGCCGGCCTTGCGCCTGGACAGGCGCCAGGCCCATGCTGCCGTTGAAGTCGACCTTGCCGGGTTCAAACCGGCCGGTGGCCAGCCGCAACGACGCCGTCAGCGGCATGGGCTTGGCGGCCTGGGCTTTGGAGGCAGGCCTGTCGTCCAGCAGCAAGCCGCCCAGTTGGGCTTTGGCCGCACTGACTTCAAAAGCCACGGGCTTGTGACCATCGCCAAAGGCCTTGTCGGAAAACGACATGGCGCCGCCTTCGAGCTGCACGTCTTGCACAGCCACGGACCATGAGGGCGCGGACGCGCGGGGTGCGGCGTCGGTGGGGGGCGGGGGCGCGGAAGCTGAGCCGCTTGAGGCGCGCCCCACCATCCAGCGCTCGTACATCCAGCGTTTATCGCTGTCGCGGTCGACCTTGGCCTTCGGCTCGATCAGCTGCAGCCTGGCCGCCTTGAAGGTCTGGCCGGTCACGTCGATGTCGACCTGCGCCAGTTCTACCCGTTTGACGGACACCAGCGACACCTTGCCCTGGGCCAGCTGCACCTCGCTCAGGGCGATTTGCGGCGCGGTGATTTGCAGCGCCTGCGGTTTGTCGCCGCTGGGGGCTTGCCAGTTCACACCCAGCTGGGCATCGAGCTGGCCGTTCAGCGCGGGCAACAGAAACTGGCCGATGTATTTAGCGGCCATGCCCAGCGGCCAGGCCGCCACGTTGGCGCTGACTTGCGCGGCCTGGTCGGTGGCGGTGCCGTTAAAGGTGAGAAGCGCGGGCGTGGCTACGGCCTCGGGTGCTGCAGTTTGGGCAGCGGGCTTGATCGGCTTTTTGGCTGTGGGCTTTGCCGGTGCGGAGGGCGCGGGGGGCGGCTCCAGCCCCACCGAACCATCGAACTTCATGGGCGCGCCGGCCGCAAAAGGCATGGCGATGGCCGAGGCATTGAGCGCCAGGCCGCTCAGGCGGATGTCGGCGGGCGAGGCCAGGGTCTCGTCCAGCCAGTTCACGCGGCCGCCACGTACGGCGACGCGGGCTACCTCTACCTTCCAGGGCGTGGCCACCGGGGGTTGGCCGGCGGGTGATGCGGCTGCGGGGCCGCTGGCGGCCGAGGCGGTTGCGGCTGGATTTTTCGAATCATTTTGGCCTCCAGCCCTTTCGGCACCTTGGGTTGTCGCTACTTTTTTAATAGCAACCGGGGCGCCGGACGACGCCATCAGGTTCAGCCGCCCTGCCCGGTCACGGGCCAGCGACAGCGTGGGCGCGGTGAGCTCCACCGCGGAAAGTTTGACGAACTGCTCAAGGGGGCGAACATCGTCCATGGTGATCTGCAGGCGGTCAAAGGCCAGCAGGTCGGGCCGGGTGGCCGGCGGGGTTTCGCTGGCGGTGCCGCTTTTTTTGGCCGGTGCCGTGGCTGCCGGCTGGCCGGCCTGCGCCGTCAGCAGCCGGACTTTTTCGGCTGTCACGGTGCCTGAGATCCTCACCACGGTGGCCGGCGTCTGCTCAAACGCCACCTTGGCGTCGGCATGCAGCACAGCGGCCTGCAATTTGACGGGCAAGCTGGCTGGCCAGTACGCCAGGTAAGGGTTCAAATCAAAACCGCGCAGCGTGAGGGTAACGTCGGTCTTGTGGGTCTGGGCAAAGGGCGTGCCTTCGGCGGCGGTGTCAAAACTGCTGCCATTGAGTTTGAAGGCCAGGTGCGGCGAGGTTTTGACCTCGCGCTGGGACTTGAGGTTGCTCAGGAACGGCACCGACAGGCCCAGCTCGCGCAGTTCGTGGGTCTTGCCGACGGGCCGGTCGGTGTAGTCCATGCGCCCGCCGCTGACCACGATGTTGTAGACCGCGAACTTCGGCGGGTCGCTGGCCGGTGCATCCTCAGGCGTCTTGAAGCGCTCCAGGATGTCGTCGACGTCGTAGCGGCCCTCGCCCTGATGAGTGAGAAACACCACGGGTTCGTCAACCTGCACCGCATCGGCCACCGGCGCCAGGCGCAGCAGGGATTCGAGTTCGGCATCTATATATAGGCGTTTGATGGAAAGCTGGGGCGTTTCCTGGGGAGATGGGGTTTGAGAAGCCCCGGCGCCAGCCCTGGCGATGGCCAGGTCGCGCAGGGTGAGCTCCAGCGACCAGGGTTTGAAGTCCACCTCGCCCACCGTGACCTGCCGGCCCAGCTTTTCAGAGGCAATTTTCTCGATTTGCGACTTGAGGATGGAGGGTACGGCCGCATAGGCCAGCGCCCACAGCAACAGCAAACTGCCGACCCCCCACGCCGCACGGCGTTGCCAGAGCGGCGAGCGGGCTACCGCGGCCGTCCTGGCCGGCAAAGACTCCCCGATTTCTCGCCATTTGATCTCTCGCCAATTGAATTCCCGCCATTTATTCTTCAAATCTTTGATTGCCATAGCCGTGGAGTTTTTAACGCCGAAGCCGATAGGTCAATGATTTAATTGAAAAAGACGGTCACCCGGAGGGGGCATTGAAGACGGAGAACCCAAAAGAAAAACCCCGGGCAGCGAGGCCGACCGGGGTTGACGGCGGGCGTAATGCTCATGCCGTCGGGCTTCCGCAAAAGAGAGATGAATCGTCTCCAGTGCGATGGAAGCAAGTGATTGCTTCCAGATTTTCCGGGGTTGGTTACCCGGTTGATGCGTGAATGAACACGCAATTGCAGGTTAAACCTCTGCCGGCGCGGAGGCAAGACCATCTTTTCAATCACAGTCGCAGCGGTGATTGCCTTTGCCTTTTGGGCGCCGAAAACCATTGCCGCCGTCCTACACGGGGCATCGAATCCGGCCTACATCCGGTTCCGCGATCCGCCGATTCAGGTTTTTCATCTTGAAACTAACTTAGAGCTTGGTCTCAAAAGGGGCCCGTAACTACCTTGATTCAAGGCGTTTTTGCCAGAAATCAGGGTTTTTATTTGTCTTTTTGATATAAAAAAGCCGTTTGTTATTATTGACAGGTTATTAACGAGCCCCATAGAATCCCGCCAGTCCCACAAGAACCTAGGGACAACCCGAATCCGCTGCCCTATTCATCACGAAGCCGGCAACGTCAAACAAGGGGTCAACAACACCCCACAAGGCTTGCCTTGGTTTGATGGCGACCCAATCAAAGCCTGCCTGGCCCCCAAAGGGCCTGCAAGCGTAGAAAGGAGTGCTATGACAGCGCTAGGACAATTCAGCCTTGAGGCGCACCTCAAAAGTGTGCGCAACGGTGTTTTAACCGTTGCAGACGACATCGCCCAAGGCTTTTTCGAGATCACCCACAACAGCTTCGCCCTTCTCGGCCTGGCCGTCGTGTTCGGAGTGATCACCCTGACCGCCCGGCCCGACTTGCGTCAGGCCGGCGAATTCAAGCTCATGACCTGGCTGCAGGAGCGCCAGGAAGCGGCCATCGGCTTTACCGAGCCGGCGGCCATTGAGCGCGCCACGGCATCCAACCCGAAAGACCTGCCCGCCCAACAGGCGGCAGTGGCTTACTGGCTGAGCAAAAAATACGGCGTCGCGCCCGAGCCGCTGAGCGTGCTGGTGGCTGAAGCCTTCGAAATCGGCCAGAAAGCCAAGCTGGACCCCACGCTCATCCTGGCCATCATGGCGATCGAGTCCGGTTTCAACCCGTTCGCGCAAAGCCCGGTGGGCGCACAGGGCCTGATGCAGGTCATGACCAAGGTGCACCACGACAAGTACGACAACTTCGGCGGCAAGCTGGCGGCGTTCGACCCGGTGACCAACCTGCGCGTCGGCGTCAAGGTGCTGCAGGAATGCATCGCCCGCGCCGGCTCTGTCGAAGGCGGGCTCAAATACTATGTGGGCGCAGCCAACCTGGACGACGACGGCGGCTACGCCGGCAAGGTGATGGGTGAACACGCTCGCCTGCTGGCCGTGGTGGCGTCTGCGTCCAAGCGCGGCACGCCAACGCCGTACTTTGCCGCACCCGGCACCTCGCGCCCTGTGCCTGCCTCCCTCCCAGCCAAATCCGACGCGCCGGCGGCCGAAGGCAAAACGCCCGAAAAAGTGGCGCTGCTGAGCCAGTCCTGATCCGGGTTGCTTCATCGCATTCCCATAGCATTCCCATAACACTCCTTTCTCCTCAAAGCCCGGCCGCCGCAAGCGCCCCGGCTTTTTGCTTTTCGGGCGGGCGGCAAAGAGCCCGGGGTCGGCGGGTTTTGGGCGGCCTCAGTTACACTAGCAAGGTGCGCGACTGGCGATAGGCTCAAGGTTTTCGCAACCATTGAAGCTGACGTGGGACACCACTGGGAAGCGCACCGCTGAAAGCCGTTTGGGCCGAAGCGTTCAGCCGTTCGCCTGGGCAGCCCTTGCTTCCTTTCACCAAAGGACAAGGATTCAAGTCTTGAAGGACTGCCATGTACCACCGCAACATCCTGGTTGAACAAACCGACCCCGAAATCTTCGCCGCCATCCAGGCTGAAAACGCCCGGCAAGAGCACCACATCGAGCTGATCGCCAGCGAAAACTACGCCTCGCCCGCCGTCATGGCTGCGCAGGGCTCGCAGCTCACCAACAAATACGCCGAAGGCTACCCCGGCCGCCGCTACTACGGCGGCTGCGAGCACGTCGACGTGGCCGAGCAGCTGGCCATCGACCGCGTCAAAGCCATCTTCGGCGCCGAAGCCGCCAATGTGCAGGCGCACTGCGGCGCATCGGCCAACGAGGCCGTGTTCCTGGCCTTCCTGAAACCCGGCGACACCATCATGGGCATGAGCCTGGCCGAAGGCGGCCACCTGACGCACGGCATGGCCCTCAATATGAGCGGCAAGTGGTTCAACGTCGTCTCTTATGGCCTCAATGACAAGGAAGAGATCGACTACGACGCCATGGAGCGCAAGGCCCACGAGACCAAGCCCAAGCTGATCATCGCCGGCGCTTCGGCTTACAGCCTGCGCATCGACTTCGAGCGCTTTGCCAAAGTGGCCAAAGCCGTCGGCGCGATCTTTATGGTCGACATCGCCCACTACGCCGGTCTGGTGGCCGCTGGTGTGTACCCCAACCCGGTGCCGCATGCCGACATCGTGACGTCGACCACGCACAAGAGCCTGCGCGGCCCGCGCGGCGGCATCATCCTGATGAAGGCCGAGCACGAAAAAGCCATCAACAGCGCCATCTTCCCTGGCCTGCAAGGCGGCCCGCTGATGCACGTGATCGCGGCCAAGGCCGTGGCTTTCAAGGAAGCCATGACGCCCGAATTCAAGGCCTACCAGCAGCAGGTCGTGAAAAATGCGCAAATCGTGGCCGACACCCTGACGCAGCGCGGCCTGCGCATCGTCAGCGGCCGCACCGAAAGCCACGTCATGCTGGTCGACCTGCGCGCCAAGGGCATCACCGGCAAGGAAGCCGAAGCCGTGCTGGGCAGCGCCCACATGACGATCAACAAGAACGCCATCCCGAACGATCCGGAAAAGCCGATGGTCACCAGCGGCGTGCGCATCGGCACCCCGGCGATGACCACCCGCGGCTTCAAGGACGAAGAAGCCCGCGCCACCGCCAACCTGATCGCCGACGTGCTCGACAACCCGCGTGACGCGGCCAACATTGAAGCGGTGCGCGCCAAGGTGCACGCCCTGACCAGCCGCTTCCCCGTTTACCGCTAAATCATGATGGACAGCGTGGGCACTATGATTTTGATAGCTGCCAGCGCACGTCCTTATTGGGCTAGAGGCCGATTTGGCCAATTTATTTCATTGAACGCAGGTCTCAGCCCATGAAATGCCCTTTTTGCGGCCATCTTGAAACCCAGGTTGTTGAAACCCGGGTGTCAGAAGATGCCGACTTCATACGCCGCCGCCGCCAGTGCGGCGCATGTGAAAAGCGTTTCACCACCTACGAACGGCCCGACGTCACCTTCCCGTCCATCGTCAAGAAAGACGGCCGGCGCATCGAGTACAAGCGCACCAAAGTGCTGGCCTCCCTGAACCTGGCGCTGCGCAAGCGCCCCGTCAGCACCGAGCAGGTCGACTCGGCGATTGAGCGCATCGAAGAAAAGCTGCTGAGCCTGGGGCTGCGCGAAGTCGCCTCCAACCGGATCGGCGAGCTGGTCATGCGCGAGCTGCGAAAGCTCGACAAAGTCGCCTATGTCCGTTTTGCCAGCGTCTACCGCAGCTTTGAGGACATTGACGAGTTCAAGACGCTGGTGGACGAGGTGCGGCGCTAGCGTATCCGTCCGCGCTCACGCGCAACTGTCCATTACGGACTTCTCAAGCCGGGCCTCGCTGGCCGCACATTCCGCAATCGGGCCACACTTGCCGCCGCTCGTCGCGCGCTCGCAACCGCCGGGCGCGCAGCCCTTGTTTCCAAATGACACCGCATTAGCATCTCGAAATCATTCATGTTTTCGTAGGAGCCGCCTTGACTTATTTATGCACCGGAGCCACTTATCGCAAGCGCTCTCGCGAAATTCGCGGCTTTACGATAGTTGAACTCATGATTACCGTGGCCATCATAGGAATTCTTGCTGCAGTAGCGCTGCCCTCGTACAAGGATTACATCCGGCGTGGCCAGGTGCCCGAAGCCTTCACCTACCTGTCGGACTACCGGGTCAAGCTCGAGCAGTATTTCCAGGACTACAAAAACTACGGCACGACCAACGGCGGAGCTTGCGCCAACGGCAGCGGCGCACCAAGCTGGAGCAGCTTCGTCCCCGGCAATGCCAAGTACTTCACTTTTTCCTGCGTTGTGACGGCATCAGGGTACACCTTGACGGCCACGGGTTCCTCGGCCAATGCCGTGGGGCACGTCTACACGGTCAACGAGGCCAATGCCCAAAAAACCACCCAGTTCAAGGGCGCTACAGTGACCAAGAACTGCTGGCTGCTCAAAGGATCTGAATGCTAACAAGGGCGCGCCAGCGGGGTTTCAACCTGATCGAGGTGATAGTGACCGTTGCGGTCCTCGCATTGCTGCTCTCCGTCGGGGTTCCCAGCATGGCGGAGTGGATACGCAACACCCACGTCCGCAACCTGGCCGAAACCATCCAGAACGGCCTGCAGAAGGCGCGCACAGAGTCCCTGCGGCGCAACAAGGTCGTTACTTTCTGGATGGTCACGCCCGCCACGGGCATTCCGGACGCCACTTGCGCATTGTCCTCGGTCTCCGGCTCCTGGGTCATCGCCCTGGACAACCCCAGCGGCAAGTGCGACCTTGACCCTTCCGCCACGACAGCCCCCCGTCTCATCGAAGTCTATGGCGCCGGAAGTGCCGGGACCGGGATTACGGTCGCGGGGCTGGCCAGCGACGGCGCCACGGCCGCCAATTCGGTGAGCTTCAACGGCTTTGGCCAGGCTGTTTCAACCGGAACCCAGCTGGCGCGCATCGATGTCGCCCATACCCTGAGCGGCGCACGGCGGCTGCGGATCCAGATCTCCACAGGCGGAGGCGTCCGTATGTGCGACCAGGATGTCGGCGCGACGGACCCGCGAGCCTGCCACTAGAACCATGCAAATGAAAATCGCAAAACGTTCCATGCGAAGCAGCCCGCAGTCCATGCGGGGGGCCGCCCTGATCGAGGCAATGATCGCAATACTGCTGTTCTGCATGGGCATTGTCGGGCTGGTCGGCCTTCAGGCGTCGATGACGAGCGCCCAGAGCGCCGCCAAGTACCGGGCCGATGCAGCCTACCTGGCCAGCGAACTGCTCGGCACCATGTGGATGAACAAGGTCGATCTCAGCGTCTACGCCACCACACCTGCCTCGCCCTGCACCGACCAGCGCTGCCTGGACTGGGTCAACAAGGTCGCCAACGGGCTGCCGCAAGGCACCGCCACGGTGGCCGTGACAGCAGGCACAGGTGATGTTGCTCTCACCGTCAGATGGACGGCACCCAATGAAGGAACCCGCGCCTATGTACTGGCAACGACGATCAAATAAGCTGCGCGCGCGGCGCGCGATGTCAGGCTTCACGCTGGTGGAGCTCATGATCGGCGTGCTGATCGGCCTGCTGACCACGCTGGCGGTGACGCAGGTGCTGGTCATCTCCGAGGGGGCAAAACGAACCACAACCTCTGGCTCGGATGCACAGATCAACGGGGCGCTGGCTCTCAGCGCCCTGCAGCGCAGCATGCAGCCGGCGGGATACGGCTTCGGCGCAACTCCCACTGCGGTAGGCTGCACGCTGACCGCCCAGTTCAATAGCGCGGCCGTGCCGGGATTTCCCACCCGGCTCGTGCCCGTCACCATCACCGCAGGCGCATCCGGCGCGCCCGACTCCATCCGTATCCTGGCCAGCGGCAAGAACTCCTATTCCCTCCCTTTACGCGTCGTCTCGCCCGGCTACAACCCGACTGTCGCCGCAAACAAGGACAACTTTCCCGTGTCGGTCGCGCGCGGAGTGGAAGGCCCGAGAAGCGATTCGGGGGGCACTGTGATCGCTCCCGGCGACCTGATGCTGGCGGTGATCGGTGCCGACCAGGCTTGCGAGCTCTTCCAGGCCACGGCGGACCCGTCGGGCGCCACACCCAAAGTCAACCGGGCGGACAATGCGGCCAAATGGAACGCCACCGGATTTCCAACGCTTATTTATAGCGAAGGAAACTACCTGGTCAACATGGGGTCGTTCGTCGACCGCACCTTCAGCGTCGCGAATACCTCGTTGCAGGTCACCAGCCTCAAATTGGCGGCAGACGCTACGCCCTCTTACGAGGGCCCAGTAGAAATGCTCCCCAATATCGTGAACCTGAAGGCCATGTACGGCAAGGACACCAACGGCGACTCCCTGGTCGACACCTGGGACAACACCACCCCGACCACCAATGCCGGATGGCTCCAGGTCGTAGCGGTGCGCATCGCCGTCGTGGCGCGCAGCGTGCAGTATGAAAAAGAAGAAGTGACTACCGCCAACCCGCTGTGGGACGTGGGCGCCGCGCTCACCGTCACCGGCACCGCCACCTGCGGCGCCAGCAAATGCCTGACCCTGAAGGTTGACAACCTGACCGACTGGAAGCATTACCGCTACAAGATCTTCGACACGGTGATCCCGCTGCGCAACATGCTGTGGAATTCATGATGAGAACAATACGTCGCCGCCCGCTGAACCCAACATCGCTGCGCCAGCGAGGGATATCGCTGCTGTTTGCCCTGATGGCACTGGTCGTCATCGGGTTCGCCGCTGTGGCGCTCACCCGATCTGTGGACACGGGCACCCTCATCATGGGCAACCTCAGTTTCAAGAACGATACCCTGGTGGCCAGCAGCGCGGGAGCGGAGCAGGCCATCACCTGGCTGCAAAACAACATCAGCAGCACCGTGCTTGACGCCGACCAAACGGCCAGCGGTTACTACGCCAGCAGCCGCGACCTGCTTGACCCAACCGGAGGCAAGACCTCGGCTACCGACAAGCGCCCCTTGATCAACTGGGACGGGGCCTGCCAGGGAGCCGCTGCCGGTACCTATGTGAACTGCGACGTGCTTCCCTTCACCGGGACCGCCGTGAACGGCAACAAGATCCAGTGGGTCATCACGCGCCTGTGCGACACCACCGGTGTACCCGGCGGCTCCAATCTTTGCATCCGCCCCGCCACAGCCACCACCTCAACGACCAGCGAACGCGGCGAACTGACATCCGGTGGACGGATCAGCAGCGCCGTGGCCAGCCCCTTCTACCGAATCATCGTTCGCGTCGAAGGGCCCCGCAACACTGTCAGCTATACCGAAACGATGCTGCATTTCTGACGGGCATGAGCCGCATTGAAAGTCATCCTATGAAACTCTCAGACCTTCTCCCTGCAAAAGCTGCATCGCAGCGCTTCATTCTGGCAATGTTCGGGGCGCTGGCGCTTGGCGCCGCGCATGCCGCGAGCACTGACATCGGGACCGCCCCGTTGTTCACGTCCTCCAACAACTCGGTCAAGCCGAACATCATGTTCATCCTCGATGACTCGGGGAGTATGGGCTATGACTATCTTCCCATCGGCTTCGGCAGCACCACGTACGGCCGGAAATCCTCGCAGTGCAACGGCGTGGCCTACAACCCCAGTATCGTCTATGACCTGCCTGTGGACGCGACCGGCACTGCCTTAACGGCGGCCAGCCTGAGCTTCATCACCCCCGACCCGATCACGCAGACCAGCAGCACCAAGCGCAACCTGTCGGGGACCATCACGATCCCGGCCTCGGCCAGCGGCAACATCACCGTCACCGTGACCGACGGCAGCCGCCAGTCGAACTGGTACGCCGTGGACAAGACCGTCACGATTTTCCAGAACGGCGACAGCAGCCGCTACATAGTGGGCGACGTGGTGAGCTGGAACAAAACCACAGGCGTGCTGGTGCTCGATCTGGGCACCGGCGGCTCCGTGCAAGGCTCCGGCACGCTGAGCCCCGCCAAGATCGCCGACGGGCAGCCGAAGTCGGCCAAGTATTACAGGTACACCGGAACCTACCCACGCCTGTCTTTCACTTACAACTCATCGGGTGTCATCACCACCACCAACTTTTACCAGGAATGCAACAGCGTCGTGGGTTCGACGCCCGGAAGCCCGGTATTCACCGAGGTCACGGTAACCTCCCTGTCGGCTGAGGCCCAGAACTACGCCAACTGGTCGGTGTACTACAGCACCCGGATGAACATGATGAAGTCCGGGATCAGCCGGGCTTTCAAGGGAGCGGACAGCCGTTACCGCATAGGCTACAGCACCATCAACGAAAAGACCGCCACCGCAGGCAGCGACTTCCTCAACATTGCCGATTTCGACGCCACCCAGAAATCGTCGTTCTACACCGCTTTTAACGCCGCCACGCCCGGCAGCACTACGCCGCTGCGCGGCGCCCTGTCCAAGGCAGGGCAGTACTTCGCCAATAAAGCCCAAGGCCAGACAGCCGATCCGGTCCAGTACTCCTGCCAGAGAAACTTCACGATCCTGTCCACGGACGGCTACTGGAACACCGGCGACGAAAGCACATCTGCGCCCCTGTACGGCCCCTACCAGCTCGACAATGCGACCGCAGTGGGCAACCAGGACGGCTCGCGCACTCTGCGACCCATGTTTGACGGCACCAGCATCGCCAACACCACGACCGAAACATGGACCACCACGGTGACCACCGTCAGCACCGCCGCCACGCCCAAGACGACGGTGTCCACCGTGACGAACAGCACGACGACCTCTACACCGATCGCGGGAGAAAATAGCTTCACCTATGACGTGGTGAAGACGGTGAATGCCCCCTTCAGCAGCAGCAGCTTCAAACTTCCGGCTATAAGTGCGAGTTGCCCAGCAGCGGGGGGCGGCCCTTGCACCATCACCGTGGTCACGTCTACAGCTCATGGGCTCATTGCAGGCGACCCCGTGACGATCGCCGGGGGAGGTGTCGCCGCTTATCGAGGAACCTACACGGTGAACTCAGTCATCTCCGCCACATCCTTCACCTACAAAGTGGCGAGCCGGCCTACCAGCGACGGAAGCGGTACGTACACGGTGAGCCTTGGCTCATTCAGTTGCCCCGCGGGACAGGGCCGAGGGGTGCGGCAGTTCACCCAGACACGCGACAAATTGAGCAACTAGATCTCCACCACCGTTAACACGACCACCACCAACTCGGTCCAGACGGTGGTGACCACCAAACTGGACAGGACACCCAAGACTCGCACGATCCAGGAGGTCGATGGCGTGATCATTTCCGACAACACGGTGTCGGGCACCCTGACCACAAGCAGCAGCAGCACGACCACAACCACTACCTCGACTCCGGTCAACTCGTCCAGCGGCCCCGTTATCACAGCCGGCGCCAATACATTCACCGCCTGGGTCACCACACCGGGAAGCGCCGTTGTGGCCACCGTCGGCACTTGTACGTCGACCGATCCGGCCGATTCCACGCCGCCGACAGCAGGGACGATCACGACCACCGCATTCAACACCCCGGCCGCGCCGATCAACGCCGGCCCCACCACGACATCCGGAACGACCACCACCACCGTGGCGACTCCCACAAGCGTAGACGGCACCAAGACATCGTCGGTTTCAAGTGTCACCACGGGGGGCGTGTCGAACTCGCTGGCCGACGTGGCAGCCTACTACTACAAGACCGACCTGAGAGACTCGGGCCTGAGCAACTGCACCGGCGCGCTGGGTAGCGATGTCTGCACAAACAACGTCCCTGGTTCCACGGCCAGTGCCGCCCGCTCTTACGGCGACGCCGCGGCATGGCAGCACATGACCACCTTCACGCTCGGTTTGGGCGTGGGCGGCACCTTGAACTTCAACCCCAACTACCTGACGGAAACCTCGGGTGACTTCTTCCAGATCACCAACGGTGGCAAGGACTGGCCCATCCCCGGCTCTAGCAAGAGTGCTGAAAATACCGACGACCTCTGGCATGCCGCCGTCAATGGCCGAGGCCAGTACTTCAGTGCCGGCGACCCCACCAGCCTGGCGGCAAGCCTGAGCGGGGCGCTGGACTCGATCAAGGCCATCACGGGCGCGGCCTCCGCAGCGTCTACCAGTTCGCTGCAGCCGGTAGAGGGCGACAACGACATCTACGTGGCCCAGTTCACCTCGGTGAAATGGATTGGCGACGTGCTGTCTTACAAGATCGATCCCCAGAACGGCACGGTCTCGACCACCCCCACCTGGTCGGCCAAGACCCAGCTGGACGCCATGGCCACTGCTTCGCGCAAAATTTACTATCCCAACCCATCCGGTGCGGCCACCTTGCGAAGCTTCACCTATGCGAACCTGACCACGGACGCCTACAACGCCAACTTCGACAATTTCTGCACGAAGACCGGCGCCGGCGGCTCATCCACCCCTGCGCAATGCGCCACGCTCAGCGCGGGCGACCTGACCCTCGCCAACTCGGGTTCCAACCTGGTGTCCTACTTGCGCGGTGACCAGACCAAAGCGTACTATCGCCCCCGGGACGCCGTGCTGGGCGACGTCATCAACGCATCCCCCTTGTTCATCGGCAAGCCGGGCTTCAAGTACACCGAAAACAGCTACGCCACTTTCGCCGCGACGCCGCGATCCGCGGCCGTGCTGGTCGCCGCGAATGACGGCATGCTGCACGCCCTGGACCGGACCACCGGCAATGAGCTGTGGGCCTACGTTCCGTCTTTCGTAATACCCAACCTGTACAAGCTGGCCGATACCAGCTACGGTAACAACCACTCCTACTTCGTCGACGGCTCACCGCAGATGGGGGACATCTTCGTAAGCGGAACAGGAGGCGGATGGAAAACCATCGTCGTCGGCGGCCTCAATGGCGGCGGCCGGGGCTACTACGCGCTGGATGTGACGGACCCCTCCGCGCCCAAGCTCCTGTGGGAATTCCGTAACGACGACCTGGGTCTGTCCTTCGGCAACCCCATCATCACCAAGCGTGCAGACGGCACTTGGGTAGTCGTGTTCACCTCGGGTTACAACAACATCAGCCCAGGCGACGGCAACGGCCACCTGTTCGTGTTGGATGCCAACACCGGCGCCGTCATCATGAATGTCAACACCTACACCACCGGAACCACGCCGGCCGGCTCCAGCACCGCGCCCAGCGGCCTGGCCAAGCTCAATGCCTGGGTCGATACGGTGGAAAGCAACCAGGCCAAGCGTTTCTACGCGGGCGACCTGCTGGGCAACCTGTGGCGCTTCGATCTCGACAGCAACGCGCAACCCAACCAGGCAGCGCTTCGTCTGGCCGAACTGAAGCTCAACTCCACCACGCCGCAAAGCATCACGGTGAAACCGGCATTGGCCGAGATCAACTACAACGGCACCAGGTACCCGGTGGTCTATGTCACCACGGGCCGCTACCTCGGCACTTCGGATGTGGCCAACACCTCGGTCCAGTCCATCTACGCGATCAAGGACCCGTTGACCAACGCCCCGTATGGCGATGTCCGCTCGGGGAGTGATCTGATCACGCAAACGCTGACCGTCACGACAGACGCGAATGGAGTTCCTGGCCGCGCCGTCTCAGCCCAGCCGGTGAACTGGGCCTCCAAGGGCGGCTGGCGCGCCGACTTCCCGGTGGGGGGCGAGCGCACCAACGTAGACCCGAAAATCACCCTGAATACGCTGAACATCGGCACCAATCTGCCCAGCAGTGACGCCTGCACCGTGGGCGGGGCTTCATTCTTCTACGGGTTCGACGTCGCGACGGGTGCGGCCGCGTCGGGCACGGCCTCGGTGGGCGCCTATGTGGGCAACGTGCTGATCCAAGGCCTGACCTCCGTGCAGCTGACCAACAGCAACGGCACCCCCGGCAGCATCGTGACGATCATCACGCGAAGCGATGCGACGCTGCAGACCCAGCTCAGCTCCACCCCAGCGTCGTCGGCCAACCTGCGGCGCACCTCGTGGCGTGAACTGGTTGACTGATGTGCTTGCCTGCCGGCCGTTCGTACTGGACAGTCGTGCTGGTCGTCACGCTGGCGCATGCCGGCGCGCTATGGCGGCTGACTGAAAGCTCGCCGCGCTTGCTGCGCGAGCGGCCTGATGGTGCGGTCATTCATGTCTGGCAACTCGTGCCCGCCATCCCGTCACAACCGGCGGAACCGGTGGAACCGGCGAGCCCCGATACCGCCTCCGGCATCCGGAGTGAGGAATCCGCCGCCTCCACCCCGGTAGAAACGCAGGGCTCGAAGCCTCAGGCACCGCCCCCCGCCCTTGCCGAGACACCGCTGCAAGCCACTGCGGTGCCGAAAGCCGCTCCGGCTCCGCAAGCCACACCAGCGCCGAAGGATGCCGTCGAGGAAGCCTTTGCCAACTACTTGCCTCGTAGCCGGTTGACCGTTCCCCCGCAGCCGCGTACGGCGGTGGAAGTCCCATTTCCCAAAGGCGTGGAGGGCATCGTCAGGCTGAAGGTGCAGGTGGACCTGTTCATCGATGAGTTCGGGACCGTGCGCCGCGTGCGCATGGAGAACCTGGGCAATCTGCATCCCGCGTTCTCCCAGGCCGTGCTGGACACTTTCATGCCCGTTAAATTCAGCCCAGGGAAGGTCGATGCCGTTGCGGTACCCTCTCAATTGCGCATTGAAGTGGAATTTGTCGCCAGCAACGCAGACCGCTAAGGCCATGAGCTCTCCAAACCTGAATTTTTCGCCGCCTTTCATGCAACAGACGCTGGCACTGGCACACAAGGCGGCCGGCCTGTCGGAGCCCAACCCGCGGGTCGGCTGCGTCATCGTCTCCGCCGATGGCACCCAGGTACTCGCCCAAGGGCATACCCAGCGCGCCGGTGGCCCGCACGCGGAGATCATGGCGCTGAAAGATGCGGCCGACCGTGGCCATTCGGTTCACGGCGCCACGGCCTATGTAACGCTCGAACCCTGCTCCCACCACGGCCGCACCGGCCCCTGCTGCGATGCGTTGATCGCTGCCGGCATCAAGAAGGTTGTCGCTTCCATTGCAGACCCCAACCCCCTGGTTTCAGGGCAAGGGTTTGAACGCCTGCGTGCGGCCGGGGTCGAGGTGGAAGTGGGTCCGGGGGCTGCGGAATCCAGGGAACTCAATATAGGTTTCTTTAGCCGCATGGTTCGCAAAACGCCCTGGGTACGCATGAAGATCGCCACTTCGCTGGACGGCACAGCCGCCTTGTCCAACGGCCAAAGCCAGTGGATCACTTCGCCAGAGGCGCGGGCAGACGGCCATGCCTGGCGTGCCCGGGCCTCGGCCCTACTGACAGGCATTGGCACCGTGCTTGAAGACGATCCGCAATTGGATGTCCGGCTGGTCGACACCCCCCGGCAGCCCTGTCGCGTCATCGTCGACAGCCTGCTGCAAACGCCGGTGGACGCCAAAATCTTCCAGGCCGGCGGCCCGGTCTGGATTTACACCGCTACGCAGGGGTCGCCCAGTGAGGCGGCCTTGATCGCCAAAGGCGCCACGGTCACGTTCTTACCCGATGCCCGTGGCAAAGTGGACCTGGCCGCCATGATGAAAGACCTCGCCCGGCGCGAAATTAATGAGTTGCACGTCGAGGCCGGCAGCAAGCTCAATGGCTCGCTGATCCGGGAAGGCCTGGTGGATGAGGTCCTGGTCTATCTCGCACCCAAACTCCTCGGACCCGGCCAGGGCATGGCCGCCATCGGCCCTCTTCAGGCACTCGCAGACGCCGTACCGCTTCAGTTTCACTCGGCAGACCGGGTGGGTGTGGATTTGCGCGTCGTTGCGCGCGTGGCGGGGCGAGACGCGTTTTAGCGCACGCTGGGGCCGGTGCGGGGCTCTGAATCAGGGATTTGGCGCCTCTTTTCCGGCCTTTGGCGCACTTCCCGGCGCCTGCGTGCCATTCCCTGCGAAAATAGGCCCCATGTTTACCGGAATCATTACCGGCATGGGGCGCATCGTCGCCATCCATAGCCTGGGCAGCTCTTCAGACCACGGCAAGCGCCTCACCATCGAGGCGCCTGCGGGTTACCTCGACGACGTGGGCCTGGGGGACAGCATCGCGCTGAACGGCGCCTGCATGACAGCCACCACGCTGGACCTTGCCAACCATCGCTTCACCATCGATATTTCCGCCGAGTCGCTGGCCAAAACCACCGGCCTGGCGCAAACCGGCCCCATCAACCTCGAAAAAGCCCTGCGTGCCCATGACCGGCTGGGCGGCCATATCGTGTCGGGCCATGTCGACGGCATCGGCAGCGTGACGCATTTTGCGCAAGTGGGCGAAAGCTGGGAGCTGCGCATACGCGCCCCGCGCGAGCTGAGCAAATACCTGGCTTACAAAGGCTCCATCACCGTCAACGGTGTCAGCCTGACCGTCAACCGCGTCGTCGACCTGGCTGATGAGGCCGGCGGCAGCGAAATCAGCATCAACCTGATTCCCCACACGGTCGAAAACACCGCACTGGGCCAGCTGGCCGCGGGCTCCGGCGTTAACCTGGAAATCGACCTGATCGCACGTTATGTAGAGCGTATGCTCAACGACCCCCACAAAAACATCAAAGCCTCCTGAACCATGACCACTGCCTCCACTGTCATTTCCCCCGTCGAAGACATCGTTGCCGACATGCGTGCGGGCCGCATGGTCATCCTGATTGACGAGGAAGACCGCGAAAACGAAGGCGACCTGGTCCTGGCGGCCGATCACGTCACGCCCGAGGCCATCAATTTCATGGCGCGCTTTGGCCGCGGCCTGATTTGCCTGACCCTGACCCGTGAGCGCTGCGAGCTGCTGCAGCTGCCGCCCATGGCCACGCGCAACGGCACCAAGCATTCCACCGCCTTCACCGTTTCCATCGAAGCAGCTGAGGGCGTGACGACTGGTATTTCCGCAGCCGACCGCGCCCGCACCGTCCAGGCCGCTGTCGCCAAAAACGCCAAAGTCAGCGACCTCGTCCAGCCCGGCCACATCTTCCCCTTGCAGGCGGTTGACGGCGGCGTGCTGATGCGCGCCGGCCATACCGAAGCCGGTTGCGACCTGGCCGGCATGGCCGGCTGCTCCCCCGCCGCCGTGATCTGCGAGATCATGAAGGACGACGGCACCATGGCACGCCTGCCGGATTTGCTGCTCTTTGCCGCCGAACATGGCCTGAAGATCGGCACCATCGCTGACCTCATTGAGCACCGCAGCCGCAATGACTCTCTGGTGGAAAAAATTGGTTGCCGCACCATTCAAACCGCTTTTGGCGAGTTCACCGCGCACGCTTTCAGGGACAAACCCAGCCAGGGCCTGCACCTGGCCCTTGTGCGGGGCGAATGGTCCCCCGCCGAGGTCGTGGCTGCGCGCGTGCATGAGCCGCTCTCGGTGCTGGATGTCCTGGAGACAGGCCGCCCCATGCACTCGTGGAGCCTGGACCAGAGCCTCAAACACATCGCGGCTGAAGGCAAAGGCGTGGCCGTGCTGCTGAACTGCGGCGAAAGCGCAGCGCAATTGCTGGCCCAGTTTGAAGGCACCGCACGCGCCAGCCAGGCGCCCGAACGCGGCCGCATGGACTTGCGTACCTATGGCGTGGGCGCGCAGATTTTGCGCGAATGCGGCGTGCACCGCATGAACCTGATGGGCAACCCGCGCCGCATGCCCAGCATGACGGGCTATGGCCTTGAGATCGTCGGCTACATCACCAAAGACTGACCGCCCTCCCACCATTTCATCAATTTAAATCTACAAATCAATCAAAAGGGATTCACCGTGTTTGGAGCAGAAAAAGGCACCGCCGACAAACTGGACGGCAGAAAACTTTCCATCGGCATCGTGCAGGCGCGGTTCAATGAAAGCATTACCAACGCCCTGGCCGAAGCCTGCAAGCACGAGCTTGCGGCCCTGGGTGTGCACGAAGACAACATCCGCCACATCCTGGTGCCCGGCGCACTGGAAGTACCCTGCGCGCTGCAGGCTCTGGCCGAAAGCGACAAGTACGACGCCCTGATCGCACTGGGCTGCATCATTCGCGGCGAGACCTATCACTTCGAGCTGGTCGCCAATGAAAGCGGCGCCGCCGTCACGCGCCTGGCGCTGGACTACCAGCTGCCGATCGCCAACGCCATCCTGACGACTGAAAACGTGACGCAAGCAGAAGCCCGCCAGGTTGAAAAAGGCCGTGACGCCGCCCGCGTGGCCGTCGAAATGGCCAACCTGATCAATGAAATTGCCTGAGCTTTTTTTCAGCTCTCACACCTCTAACCTGACTGGCATTTTTCATGGCTGATCCCATCATCAAACCCAAACGCCCTCCCCAAACCCGCACCGGCCTGACCGACACGGGCGTGAAGAAAGCGGCCGACAAATCAGCGCGCACCCGCGCCCGCGAATTCGCCCTGCAGGCGCTTTACCAGCACTTGGTGGGCCGCAACGAAGCCGACTCGATTGATGCCTTTACCCGCGACCTGGTGGGTTTTCACAAGGCCGACTCCGCCCACTACGACGCCCTGCTGCGCGGCTGCATTGAAGACGCAAAAACGCTGGACGCGCACATCACCCCTCTGCTGGACCGGCCCATGGCCGAGATCTCGCCCATCGAGCACGCCGTGCTGTGGATAGGCGCCTATGAATTCACCCACTGCCTGGACGTGCCCTGGCGCGTTGTCATCAACGAATGCATTGAGCTTGCCAAAGCCTTCGGCGGCACCGACGGCCACAAATACGTCAACGGCGTGTTGAACAAGATGGCCCCCACCCTTCGCGGCGCTGAAGTGGCCGCCGACAAATCCAGGCAAGCCCCGGCGTGAAGGGCCGGCCATGAAGATCGCGCAGCGGGCTCAGCGCATTGAGCCGTTTTATGTCATGGAAGTGGCCAAGGCCGCTTCGGCACTGGCCCAGGAATTTGCCCACAGCGACAAGCCGATGATTTTCCTGAACATCGGCGAGCCGGACTTCACCGCGCCGCCGCTGGTGCAACAAGCTGCAGCACGCGCCATCGAACATGGCACGACCCAATACACCCAGGCTACCGGCCTGCCCGCCCTGCGCGAACACATCAGCGCCTGGTATGCCTCGCGCTTTGGTGCGCAGGTCGCGCCAAGCCGCATCATCATCACGGCGGGCGCGTCGGCCGCGCTCCAGCTGGCCTGCCTGGCACTGATCGAGGCGGGCGACGAAATCCTGATGCCCGACCCCAGCTATCCCTGCAACCGCCATTTCGTCAGCGCGGCGGAAGGCCAGGCGGTGCTGGTGCCCACCACGGCGGACGAGCGCTTTCAGCTCACCCGTGAAAAGGTCGAAGCCGCGTGGAATCCCAAGACGCGCGGCGTCCTCCTCGCTTCACCATCCAACCCGACAGGCACGTCGATTGCACCCGAAGAGCTGCAGCGCATCCACGAGTTTGTGCACAGCCGCGGCGGCATCACCTTGATCGACGAGATCTACCTGGGCCTGAGCTACGAAGAGCATTTCGGGCACTCGGCGCTGGCCATGCCTGGCGAGCTGGGCCAAAGCGTCATCAGCATCAACAGCTTCAGCAAATACTTCAACATGACCGGCTGGCGGCTGGGCTGGCTGGTCGTGCCCGAAGCCCTCGCGCCGGTGATCGAACGCATTGCGCAGAATCTTTTCATCTGTGCCAGCACCGTGGCCCAGCATGCCGCCCTCGCCTGCTTTGAAGCCCAAAGCCTGCAGGAATACGAACGCCGGCGCGCCGAGTTCAAGGCGCGCCGCGACTACTTCATTCCTGAGCTGAACCGCCTGGGCCTCACGGTGCCGGTGATGCCGGACGGAGCCTTCTACGCCTACGCCGATTGCACCGAAGCCGCAAAGCGCCTGGGCGTGAGCGGCAGTTGGGATTTCGCCTTTGAACTGATGAAGCGCGCCCATCTGGCCGTCACGCCTGGCCGGGATTTCGGACAAGCCGCGCCCGAGAAATTCATCCGCTTTTCCACAGCCAACTCCATGGCACAACTGCAGGAGGCCGTGTCCCGGCTCAAGGCGGTGCTGGCATGAATGCAGGCGAGCAGGTTTTCAGCTGGCCCCTGCGGGTCTACTGGGAAGACACTGACGCCGGCGGCATTGTCTTTTACGCGAACTACCTGAAATTTTTTGAACGTTCGCGCACCGAATGGCTCAGATCATTGGGTATTGAACAGCAGCGCCTGCGGGAAAGCACCGGCGGCATTTTTGTGGTGGCCGAAACCAGCATCCGCTACCATCGCTCTGCCCGCCTGGATGATGAACTGATTGTTACGGCGGCTCTGGCCGAATCGGGCCGGGCGTCCATGATAATCAAGCAGCAGGCGCTATTAAAAACAGAGCAGACGGCAGAAAATTCCACGGTGCTACTCTGCGAAGGCACGATACGGATTGGCTGGGTCGATGCCGCAACCCTGCAGCCCCAACGCATTCCTGCTTCCATTCTTGACAGCCTAAAAACGTGAGTAAAGCTTCAATATGAATCAAGACCTCTCCATCGTCAGCCTCATCCTCAATGCCAGCTGGGTGGTGCAGGCCGTGGTGGCGCTGCTGGTTGGCGTCTCCATTGCCAGCTGGGCAGCGATCTTCCGCAAGATCATTGCGCTCAAAAAAGTGCAAAAACTCAATGACGAATTCGACCGTGAATTCTGGTCAGGCACCAGCTTGAACGACCTGTTTGCCGGCGCCGCACAAAACGCCAAGCACTCGGGCCCTATGGAGCGGATTTTTGCCAGCGGCATGCGTGAATTCCAGAAGCTGCGCGAGCGCCACATCACCGACCCCGGCACCCTGCTGGACGGCGCGCGCCGTGCCATGCGCGCCAGCTACCAGCGTGAACTGGACGCCATTGAAGCCAACCTTTCCTTCCTGGCCACCGTCGGCTCGGTATCGCCGTATGTGGGCCTGTTCGGCACGGTGTGGGGCATCATGCACGCCTTCACCGGCCTGGCGGCGCTTGAACAAGTCACGCTCGCCACCGTAGCGCCCGGCATTGCCGAAGCGCTGGTGGCTACCGCCATTGGCCTTTTCGCAGCCATTCCTGCCGTCGTAGCCTACAACCGCTTTTCGCACGACATCGACCGCGTGGCCAACCGTCTTGAAACCTTTATCGAAGAGTTCTCCAACATCCTGCAGCGCAACCTGGGCGCCCAGTCGCCTTCAGGTCATTGACCGGTAGGAGACCGCCATGCCAGCAGTCAACTCCCGCCGCGGCCGCAACCGGCGCACCATCAGTGAGATCAACATGGTGCCGTTTATCGACGTCATGCTGGTGCTGCTCATCATCTTCATGGTGACGGCTCCGCTGATCACACCCAGCATGATCGCGCTGCCCAAGGTCGGCAAGGCGCCCAGCCAACCGCAGAACCCGGTGCAGATCCTGATCAGCAAGGACGAAACCGTGCAGATCAAGATCAAGACCGACAGCGTGCCCAGCAATGTGCGCAACGTGGCAGCCGACATCGCGCGGCTGGAGCCGGCCGTGAAAGCTGACGGCGCGCAAGCCGTGCCTGTGGTCATCAGCGCCGACAAGTCCATCAAGTACGAGACCGTGGTCCAGGTGATGGACAACCTGCAAAAAGCCGGTGTGTCGCGTGTCGGCCTTTCGGTGCAAACCGGCGGCAAGTAGCCGCCAGGCCCAAGCAGAGTTCGCCATGCCCAGCGCCGCAGACCGCCTCGAATTTGGCCCGCCCCGGGACTCGGGTTCGGTGCGCGCATTCGGGCTGGCCCTGCTGGCTCACCTGCTGCTCATGGCCGCGCTGACCTGGGGCATCAACTGGAAGCGCACCGACAAGGCCGCTTCCTTCGAGGCCGAGATCTGGTCCAGCGTGCCGGAAACCGCAGCGCCGAAACTGATTGAAGCGCCCACCGCGCCACCGCCCCCGCCTTCGCGCCCCGCGCCAGAAGTCACACCGCCGCCGCCCGCGCCCAAGGTCGACATCGCACTGGAGCAGGAGAAAAAACGCAAGCTGCTGCAGCAACAAAAAGAAGAGGCCGAAAACCAGCGGCAGGCAAAGCTCAAGGCCGAGCAGCAGGCGAAGAAGGACAAAGAACTGAAAGACCTGAAGGCCAAGGAAGAACTTGCCAAGCGCAAGGCCGCCGAAGACGCCAAGAAGGTCGAAGCGAAAAAGCAGGACGCCAAAGAAGACGAGAAGCAAAAGCAGGCCGATGCGGCAGCGAAGAAGCAGCGCCAGGAGGCGCTTAACCGCATGATGGGCCTGGCCGGCGCCACCGGCGGCGCGACTGCAACAGGCACGGCGCAAAAGGCCAGCGGTCCGTCGGCAAATTACAAAGCGCGACTGGCTGCTTTGTTCAAGCGCAACATCGTATTTGCAAACCCTGAAGGGATTCAGGGCAATCCGAAAGCCGTCGTCCAGGTGAAAGTCTCTTCAACAGGACTTATCATGGGTTCGAAGCTAAGCAAATCGAGCGGTGTGCCCGCTTGGGACGACGCCGTCCTCCGGGCTGTGGAAAAAGCGGAGCGCATACCTCCAGATGAAAACGGCAAAGTGATCACAGACTTTCCCGTTGAATTCGGCCCCAAAGACTAATCGCTATAGTTTTTATAGCTAGCTCCCCAGGTTTCGTCTAGGCTAGAGCCCGATTTCACTCATAAACGATCTGCACCAGCCCACGGTCGGCCTGCGCCATCCAGCTGGCCAAGGCCGCATCTGTCGGGAAGAATTTGGCGGCTTCACCCAACTGAAGCTCGGCGGTGGCGCCGCCCACGCCGTTTTGCCGGCGCAAACTGAGACGCACCGGCAGGCCGCGAACGAGTTCGCCCTGGTCTGACATTTCGCGCTTAGGCGGAAAGTCCCGCACCAGCCGTGAAATGTCCGGCGCCGTGCCGTTGACCGCCACCCGCAAATACTTGCCGAACTTGCAGCGCGCGGTTTCCAGGTCCCACACCTGCGTGACCTTGAAGCGGCGGCCAAAGCGCTCGGATGCGCCTTGCAGCGTGCCCTGCACGATGACCAATTCGTCGTCCTTGAGCAGGTTGCGGTTGGCGTTGAAGGTCGCTTCATCCACAGATGCTTCGAGCACGTCGGTCTTGTCGTCGAGCTTGAAAATGATCAGCTTGCCGCGGTTGCCGTTGATCACACGCAGGTCGCTGAGGATCGCAGCCAGCAGCTGCGGCTCGCGCGAGTCGATCAAGTCTTCGATCTTGCGTTTGGCAAACTGCCGCACTTCGGTTTCCACTTCGTCAAACAAGTGGCCCGAGAGGTAAAAGCCGATCGCGGTTTTCTCTTGCACTAGGCGCGCCTTCACGCCGAAAGGCATGGCCTCGACCAGCGCCGGCTCCTGCGTGCTGGCCGCGTGCGAGTCGGACATGTCGAACAGCCCGCCCTGGTTGGCGTTGGCTTCCGTCGCCACGGCAAATTCAAACGCACGGTCTACTGATGCCAGCAGCGAGGCGCGGTTGAGCTGCAGGTTGTCAAACGCGCCGCCCCTGATGAGCGCCTCGACCGTGCGCTTGTTCAGGCGGCTGCGGTCCACGCGCACGCAAAAATCGTAGAGCGAGGTGAAGGGGCCGCCTTCTTTGCGCGCGGCCACGATGGCGGCAATCGCCTGCTGGCCGGTGCCCTTGATCGCGCCCAGGCCGTAGCGCACCGAAGTCGCGCTGATGGGCTCAAAGCGGTAGTCGCCGCGGTTGATGTCGGGCGACTCGAACTCGATGCCCATCTTCTGCGCATCGCCGAACAAGACCTTGAGCTTGTCGGTGTCGTCCATTTCCACCGTCATATTGGCGGCGAAGAATTCTGCCGTGTAGTGCACCTTGAGCCAGGCCGTGTGATAGGCCAGCAGTGCGTAAGCGGCGGAGTGCGACTTGTTGAAGCCGTAGCCCGCGAACTTTTCCATCAGGTCGAAAACCTCGTCGGCCTTTTCCTCGCTGAGGCCGCCCTCGCCCGCACCCTTGCGGAAGATCGCTCGCTGGGCATCCATCTCTTCTTTTTTCTTCTTGCCCATGGCACGGCGCAGCAAGTCGGCGCCGCCCAGCGAGTAACCGCCTAGGATCTGTGCGGTCTGCATCACCTGCTCCTGGTAGACCATGATGCCGTAGGTCTCTTCCAGGATGGCCTTGACGCGCGGGTCCGGGTACTCGGGCACTTCCTTGCCCTGTTTGCGCGCGATGTAGGTCGGGATCAGCTCCATCGGCCCCGGCCGGTAGAGCGCATTCATGGCGATCAAATCTTCCAGGCGGTCCGGCTTGGCGTCTTTGAGCATGCGCTGCATGCCGATACTTTCAAACTGGAACACGGCTTCGGTCTGCCCCCGGCCGAAAAGCTCGTAAACCTTGCGGTCGTTGAGCGGCAGGTCTTCAAACTTGAAGTCCTTTTGCGCCGGGTGGCGCGCGATGATGAACTCCCGTGCGATTTCCAGGATGGTCAGGGTCGCAAGGCCCAAAAAGTCGAACTTGACCAGGCCGATGGCCTCCACGTCGTCTTTGTCGAACTGGCTCACCGCCGAGTTGCTACCGGGCTGCGCGTAGAGAGGGCAAAAGTCGGTCAGCCTGCTGGGCGCGATCAACACACCCCCGGCGTGCATGCCGACGTTGCGGGTGAGTCCTTCGAGCTTTTGCGCCAGTTCCAGCAGCGTGCGAACGTCTTCTTCCTTGCGCTCGCGCTCGGCCAGGATGGGCTCCTGCTCTTTCGCCTGCTCAATCGTGATGTGCTGGCCCGGCTTGTTGGGAATCAGCTTGGAGATGCCGTCGCAAAAGCCATAAGGAAAGTCGAGCACGCGGCCCACGTCGCGGATGGCGGCACGCGCCGCCATGGTGCCAAAGGTCACGATCTGGCTCACGGCTTCCTTGCCGTATTTGTCTTTCACGTAGTCAATCACGCGGTCGCGGTTGCTCTGGCAAAAGTCGATGTCGAAGTCGGGCATGGACACCCGCTCCGGATTCAAAAATCGCTCAAACAGCAGGTTGTACTGCAGCGGGTCCAGGTCGGTGATCTTGAGCGAATAAGCCACCAGCGAGCCCGCACCCGAGCCCCGGCCCGGGCCGACCGGGCAGCCGTTGTTCTTGGCCCAGTTGATGAAGTCGCCCACGATCAGGAAGTAGCCCGGGAAACCCATCTTCAGGATGGTGTTGATCTCGAACTCCAGCCGCGCCACATATTCCGGCCGCTTCTGGTCGCGCACCGCCGCATCGCGGTACAGATGCGCCAGCCTCTCTTCCAGCCCTTCAAACGAGGCATGGCGGAAGTAGGCGTCAATCGGCATGCGTACGCCATTGACTTCTGGCGTGGGGTAGTCGGGCAGCATGGGCTTGCCCAGCTCCAGCGTGAGGTTACAGCGCCGGGCGATCTCCAGCGTGTTGGCCAGGGCGGTCGGCACGTCGGCAAAAAGCTCGGCCATCTGCGCGCTGGACTTGAAGTACTGCTCACGTGTGAACTTGCGCACGCGCCGCGAATTGCCCAGGATTTCACCTTCAGAGATGCAAACGCGCGCTTCGTGCGCTTCGTAGTCCTCGTAGGTCAAAAACTGCACGGGGTGCGTGGCCACCACCGGCAGCTTGAGCCGCGCCGCCAGCTGCACGGCGGCCGTGACATGGCGCTCGTCGTCGGGCCGCTGGGCGCGCTGCAGTTCCAGGTAAAAGCGATGAGGGAAAAGGCCCGCGAAGTACAAGGCACACTCCACAGCGCGGGCGTTGTCGCCCTGCACCAGCGCCTGGCCTACAGCCCCACCCTGCGCGCCTGACAAAGCAATCAGGCCTTCATTGAGTTCCTGCAGCCATTCAAGCTTGACCACCGCCTGGTCGCGCACCACGTTTCTGGTCCATGCGCGTGTGATGATTTCAGAGAGATTGAGGTAGCCCTGGCGGCTTTGCACCAGCAGCAGCAGGCGGGCAGCGGGCGCGCCGGCGTCTTTGCCGGGTACTTGCACCCAGAGATCGGCGCCTATGAGCGGCTTGACGCCGGCTCCGCGGGTTTCCTTGTAGAACTTGACGGTGCCGAACAGGTTGGAGAGGTCGGTGATGGCCAATGCAGGCTGCTGGTCTGCCGCGGCGGCGGCCACGACTTCATCGATGCGGTTGGTGCCGTCGACGACTGAAAATTCGGTGTGAAGGCGCAAATGAACAAACATAAAGGCCATTTTAGGGCCGAGGCTGTCCGCTGAGGGGCCGCAGCCCGGCGCAGGGACTTGCATGCCTGCCTACAATCAAACGCATCATGCAAATCCTGAACATTGCCGCCTACAAATTCGTCGCATTGGCCCAGCCTGCGGCGCTGCGGGACAGCATCGCGCAGGCCCTGCAACAGCGCGCCATCAAGGGCACCGTGCTGCTGGCAGAAGAAGGCATCAACCTCTTCCTGGCAGGCCCCGCCACCGATATTCATGATTTTTTGGCATGGTTAAAGCAGGACACCCGTTTTGCCGACTTGCAAACCAAGGAAAGCTGGTCGGGCGCGCAGCCTTTTCGCAAGCTGCTGGTGAAGGTCAAGCCGGAGATCATCCGCATGAACCACCCCGCCATTCAGCCCGCCGCGGGCCGTGCGCCAGCCGTACACGCCGCCACGCTCAAGCGCTGGCTGGACACGGGGCATGACGATACCGGCCGCCCGGTGGTCATGCTGGACACGCGCAATGACTTCGAGGTGGACGTCGGCACCTTCAAGAACACCATCGACTGGCGCATCAGCAAGTTCACCGAATTTCCTGAAGCCCTGTTGAGCCACCGGCAGGAACTGGCGGGCAAAACCGTGGTGAGTTTTTGCACCGGCGGCATCCGTTGCGAAAAGGCCGCGATTTTCATGCGTGAAGCTGGCGTCGACAACGTTTTCCAGCTTGAGGGCGGCATCCTCAAGTACTTCGAAGAAAGCGGACATGCGCATTTTGAGGGCGAATGTTTTGTCTTTGACGAGCGCCGCGCACTGGACCCTGCCCTCAAGCCCCAGGTCAGCCCAACGCCCAAGCCGCCGGGCCCCAATCCTTCCGGCCGCAGGCACGCGGCAGTCGAGGTCTTGTCTGACAGCTGAGACCGCTGTGCCATGCGAAGCTTTTTGAACTGTTCGCCAAGCGTCCTTCCCATCTTCAGCCAGCCGCCGCCCCCCCCCCTACGGCATTCACACGGTAGCCACCATGCCCACAGAATCATCCCATTCGCGCATTCCCGCCGCCAATGCTCGTCCATCCGCCCTGGCCGCACGCTTCACCGCGGTGCGCCAGCAAACCGAGACTTTGATCAAACCGCTCAGTCCCGAAGACTGCCAGCTGCAGTCCATGCCGGACGCCAGCCCCGCAAAATGGCATCTGGCGCACCTGACCTGGTTCTTCGAGACCTTCATCCTGGAGCGCTTTGAGCCCGGCTTCACGCCCTTCGACGCCAGCTTTCGTGTGCTGTTCAACAGCTACTACAACGGCGTCGGCGACAAATACCCCCGGCCCAAGCGCGGCCTGATCAGCCGGCCCTCGCTGGACGATGTGCTGGCCTACCGCGCGCAGGTCAACCAGCGCATGCTGGACGTGATGGCGCGGGTCGAGTCCGGCGCCGATGCTGCGCAGCAGCGCGAACTGACTGACCTGGTCACCCTGGGCTTGCACCATGAGCAGCAGCACCAGGAATTGCTGCTGACAGACATCAAGCATGCACTGTCGTTTAATCCCGCGCGGCCGGCCTATGCGAGCCGCTGGCCCCTGGCAGGCATTCATCCGCAGCCGGTCAACTGGCTACGCCACGAAGCCGGCCTGGTGGAACATGGGTTTGACTTGGTGCGCGACGGAGAATTTGCCTTTGACAACGAAACGCCCCGCCACAAGGCCTATGTGGCGGCCTTCGAGCTGGCCAGCCGGCCTGTGACCAACGGCGAGCTCATGGCTTTCATCGCCGACAAGGGATACCAGCGGCCCGAGCTCTGGCTGTCCATGGGCTGGGACTGGGTGGTGGAAAACAAGGTCAGCCTGCCCTTTTACTGGCAGGCCCCTGAGGGACACGAAGGCAGTTACCAGCACTTCACGCTGCAAGGCCTGATCGACGTGGACCCGCACACGCCGGCCTGCCACCTCAGCTACTTTGAAGCCGACGCTTTCGCGCGTTGGTCAGGTGCACGTCTGCCCACCGAATTCGAGTGGGAACTCGCGGCGCGCAGCGTTGCGGCCAGCCCGGCGCCGCAGGGAAATTTTGTGGAGAAAGCCGCCTACCACCCGCTGCCGCAACAGGAAAGCAGCCATGGTGTGCCCGCGCAGATGTTTGGCGATGTCTGGGAGTGGACTCAGTCGAACTACAACCCCTACCCCGGCTACAAGCCCTGGGAAGGCCTGGTGGGCGAGTACAACGGCAAGTTCATGTGCAACCAGTTTGTGCTGCGCGGAGGCTCTTGCGCGACGCCGCAAAGCCACATACGTGCCAGCTACCGCAATTTCTTTCCGCCCGATGCACGCTGGCAATTCACCGGCTTGCGGCTGGCACGCGACCTGCCGCAGTGAAATAGTTAATCGCGCAACACGCCCAACACGTCGGAGTTGAACTCGCGGTTGTAGAGGATCAGGACGACGATGGCGGTTGCCAGGGCAAAGGCCAAGGTCGAGAAGAACCAGGCCATGATGGCGAAGCTGAAGTAATAGCCGCGCAGCCCATCGTTAAAGGTCTCGGCCGCCAGGCCCACCATGCGGCTGGCACGCGTGGCGAAAGCCTCGCGGTCAAATTTGCCCACTTCAAATTCCTGCGGCGACGGCATCGAGCCAATAAGCAGCGCCACAAAGGTGTACTGCCGCATCGACCAGCTGAAGCGGAAAAAGGCGTAGACAAACACGCCCACCATCATCAGCACCTTGAGGTCAAAAATCAGCACCGAGGTGCGCACGGCAAACGGAATCTCGCGCACCAGCTCGGCGGCCTTGTCGGTGGTGCCCAGCAGGGCGAACAAGCCACCGATGATGATGATCGTGGTCGACGAGAAAAAAGCCGGGGTGCTCGAAAGGTTCTGCGTGATGATGCCGTCGATCACCCGCGGGTCACGCGACGTGGCCTGAAGCAGCCAGTAGTGCCGGTAGCGGTTGGTGGTGAGCAGCAGAGACGACCGTTTGACGCCGTAATTGCGGGCGAACCAGGCGTAACCTGCCCAGCCCAGAAAGAACCAGACAATCGCCATCCAGTCGGTCCAGGGAAGCAATGTGAAAATCTGCATTGCGTGATCAGGATCAGTTGGCCGTGAATTTGCGTTCTGGTAGCGGGATAAATTCAGTCTCGCCGGGCACTTGGCCCATGGTTTGCGCGTCCCAGTCTTCGCCCGCCTGCACGATGCGCTCTTTGCGGCTGGAGACAAAGTTCCACCACATAAAGCGGTGCGCATCCAGGGCGTCGCCACCTATCACCACCAGGCGCGTCGGCGCGTTGGCAATGAGCGCCACCGAGGCGCCGGGTGAGAGAACCGCCAGCGTGTGTGCCGCCAGCGGCTCGCCGTCTACCAACAAATCGCCGTCTACCGGATACACGGCCATCTGCTCTGCCAACGGGGACAAGGTGAAGGGAGTGCCGGCGGCCAGCGCCACATCAAGGTAAAGGGTTTTGGAAAAAGTCTTGACGGGCGAGGTCTTGCCGAACGCCTCGCCGATCAGGATGCGAACGGTCGCGCCGTCAACCGTTGCCGTCGGTATCGTTTCAGCCGGCGTGTGCGAGAAACCCGGAGCCGTTTCTTCAAACTCCTTCGGCAATGCGGCCCATAGTTGCAGGCCGTGGTTGACATACGCGGTGCCGCGCAGGTCTTCGGGCGCGCGTTCCGAATGCACAATGCCCCGCCCCGCCGTCATCCAGTTGATGGCGCCCGGTTCGATGCGCTGGGCAGAGCCGATGCTGTCGCGATGCATCATCGCGCCTTCAAACAGGTAGGTCACCGTGGCCAAGCCGATGTGCGGATGCGGCCGCACGTCGTGGTTGGTGTCCGGCTGCTCGGTCACCGGGCCGAAGTGGTCAAAAAAAATGAACGGGCCGACAGACTGCTGCTGCGCGGAAGGCAGCAAGCGGCGCACCATGAATCCGCCACCCAGGTCCTTGTGATGCCCCGTCAGTTTCAGCGCAACGCTCATGCCAGGCGCTCCACTTCGGTAGTGATCTCTGTCGTGACCGTGCTCATGAGTTTGTGCACCGGGCATTTCTGGGCAACGGCGTGCAGTTCCTGCAACTGGGCGTCCGTCAAAGCACCTTTGATCTGGAGTGTGGTGGCCAGCTTGTAAACGCCTGCGCGCTCCTGGGAGTCGTCCCGTTCAACGCGCGTTTTTATCTCGTCGACAGGAATGCCCTTCTTGCGGGCGTACCACATCAACGTTACGGCCTTGCAGGCGCCGAGCGCCGCGTCATACAGGTCGTGAGGCGAGGGGCCGGCATCGTCACCGCCTTCTGCCAGCGTAGCGTCGGACACCAATTCGTGGCTGCGGATTTGCAGATGCTGGGCAAGCTCTGAGGGGAGGTTGCGCCTGAGTTCAACGGTCATGACCATTCCTGTGAAAAAGAAAACGGGATCAAGGAGCGAATCTCGCGGCGATACCGGCCACGCGCTGCCCGAAGTTACGGGCATTTTCGAGGTCACCGGCGTTCATTTCGCCGGCGCCCGCATCCGAGGGTGATTGTGCGACAGCGCCGCTGTAAGACCCCAGGTAGTTGGCATCGCTGCGCACCGCCGCTTTGCTGTTGCTGGGCAGTACGCCCTGGCTGACCCAGATGCCGCCATGCTGCATGGCCAGGGTAAAGAGGTAGTTCAGCGTCGACATCTTGTCGCCGCTCATGGCGGCGCTGTTGGTAAAGCCTGCAAACAGCTTGTCTTTCCAGGCCTGGGCGTACCAGGGTTTGGAAGATGCGTCGGCAAATTTCTTGAACTGCCAGCTGACGTTTCCCATGTAGGTGGGCGAGCCCATGATGATGGCGTCAGCGGCGTTGAGCAGTTCCCAGCCGCCTTCGGGCAGGTTGCCATCTCCGTCGATGGCCAGCAGCTCGGCACCCGCGCCATCGGCCACCGATTGCGCCATGCGCTGGGTGTGGCCGTAACCAGAGTGATAAACCACGACAACTTTTGGCATTCAGCTTCCTCGCGCGAATAAAAATGAGTGAATCTCAAAGTGGCCAAACAAAAAGGCTGCAGCCGGGCCGTGAAACCCTGCTGCAGCCCTGTTTGATGGATCAGCCCTTGTTCTTGCCGTCCAGGCTCCAGGCGCCGCCGCCGAAAGCCGCGATGCTGAACAGGCCGCCGACGATGGCCATGTTCTTGAAGAACATCATCTGTTGCGTAGGGTCGGTCCAGAACGCATGGAAGATGCAGGTGATGACGACCGTGAAGAGGCCAATGGCCAGCGCAGCCCAGCGCGTCTGGAAGCCCACCGCCAGCAGGATGCCCAGGCCGAGTTCAACCACGATGGCGATGGCCGCAGCGACAGCGGGCAGCGGCACCCCCTTGGACGCGATGTAGCCTACCGTGCCCGCAAAGCCGGCAATCTTGGCAAAGCCGGCGGGCACAAACAGCAGGGCCAGCAGCAGGCGGCCGATCAGCGAGAGAGGGTTTTGCAGGGAGTTGAGCATGGGAGTCCTTATAAAAAAAGTAAACGGGGAAATGATGGAGGAAAAAAACACTCTGGGCAAGCGCCATGCACTGAGCGTGTTCAGCGCTTGCCCCGGGTGATGGGTTACAAGGTGTTATTGGTCCCTTGGTTTAAGGCGCCAGGTCAAACACCAGCACTTCGGCATCCTGGCCATGGGCCAGTTGCAGCGTGCCTTCCGATTGCAGGGCTGCGGCGTCGCCGGCCTTCAGCATCTGGCCGTTGACTTCCAGCTGCCCGCGAATCAGGTGCACATAAGTCTTGCGTGTAGGGGCCAGGTCCAGTGTGGCGGCTTCTGCACCGTCAAACAGGCCCGCGTAAATCCTTGCGTCGGCGTGAATCACGACTGAGCCCTGGGCGCCGTCAGGTGATGCCACCAGCCGCAAGGTTCCGCGCTTTTCAGCATCGGCGAATGTCTTCTGCTCGTAACTTGGGGCAATGCCCGTCACATTGGGTTCAATCCAGATCTGCAGGAAATGCGTGGTCTGGCCTTCCGCATGGTTGAACTCGCTGTGCTGCACGCCTGTGCCTGCGCTCATGCGCTGCACGTCGCCGGGCGGGATGCCCTTGATGTTGCCGATGCTGTCTTTATGCGCCAGCTCACCGCTCAGCACGTAGCTGATGATTTCCATGTCCTTGTGGCCGTGCGTGCCGAAGCCGCGGCCGGCGGCGATGCGGTCTTCATTGATGACGCGCAGGTTGCCAAAGCCCATATGGGCCGGGTCGTAGTAACCGGCAAAAGAAAAGGAATGAAAAGACTTGAGCCAGCCGTGGTCTGCGTAGCCGCGTTCGCTGGAGGTTCTTAAGGTCATCATCAGGTGCTCCTTTCAAGGTGCGTTGGAAATAGATGAAAGCTCGTTTGCGATGACTCCAATGTAGGCGTGGGGGCCCTGCTTTCCATTGCGCCCGTTTGATGGCATCATTCAAATTATTTGAATCATCACGGCCTCAGCAAACAACAATGGCAACACTTAACAACCGGGTGCGTGACGCGCTCACCCCGGAAAGCATCAGCCTGATTGGCGCCGTGCACCGCGCCGGCAGCATGGCGGCGGCCGCAAGGGAATTGGGACTCGTCCCCAGCGCCCTGACCTATCGCATCCGCCAGGTCGAAGACGCGCTGGATGTCTTGCTTTTTGACCGCTCTTCCCGCCAGGCGAAGCTGACCGAAGCCGGCAAAGAACTGCTGCGCGAAGGCAACCGCCTGCTGGCAGAGCTCGATTCGGTGGCCAACCGGGTGAAACGCGTGGCCACCGGATGGGAACCGCAACTCACGCTGGCCGTGGACAGCGTGATCTCCCGCACCACGGTGATGGAACTGTGCGAGGCTTTTTTTGCGCTGAACCCGCCTACCCGCCTGCGCATACGCGAAGAAGCGCTGTCGGGCACGCTCGAGGCGCTGACATCGGGCCAAGCCGACCTGGCCATCGGCGTCGCCATTGAGCCGACCGTCAATACCCTGGTGCAGCACAAGACATTGGGCACTATCCATTTCATTTATGTGGTGGCGCCGCACCACCCGCTGGCCAAGGCCGCTGAACCGGTGACAGACGACATGCTGATGCCGCACCGTGCCGTCGCCGTGGCCGACTCGGTGCAGCGCGGCAGCGGTGTCACCATAGGCCTGCTGGGCGGGCAAGATATTTTTACCGTGCCCGGCATGCAGGAAAAATTGCACGCGCAACTGCGCGGATTGGGCGGCGGCTTCCTGCCCGAATATTTGGCGCGTCCGCATGTCATCACCGGCAGGCTGGTTGAAAAGCGCATGCAGCGCGCCACGCGCCAGGTCTCCATGAGCTACGCGTGGCTGCGTGCACCGGACGGCAAAGAGGGGCGCGCGCTGCAGTGGTGGCTCAAGCAACTGGAGAATACGGGCACGCGAAAAGCGCTGCTGGAGCGCGACCAGTCGGTATGAAAACCCGTAGTCGCGATGCAATCCATGGGCACGGGCCGCGCCTGCGTGTAGAGTGTGCTTATGGTTTTTTTAATGGTTGAGATGAGATGACCAACGCCAGGGGGCCGTGAGCTGCATGCGAAAAGCCGCAAGCCGCCCCATTCATCAACCCCAAACAAACGCAAAGAACAAAGACATGGCCAAAAAATCCAGCATCCGAGCTCCAGAATCCGCGGCCCCGCGCCGCATTGCCGTGGTGGGCGCGGGCATCGCCGGTATTGCGTGTGCGCGCACACTGGCGCAAGCCGGGCATGACGTCACCGTCTTCGAGAAAAGCACCGGCGCCGGCGGCCGCATGGCCACCCGTGAAAGTGAATTCGGCGGCTTCGACCACGGCACCCAATATTTCACCGTGCGCGACGCGCGGTTTGAAAAAGCCCTGGCCACGGCCACAAAGCTGGTGCGGCCCTGGAGTGCCAATACCGTGCGCATCCTGGACGAGCTGGGCCGCGTGGTGGCTTCGGCGCTGCCGCCCAAAGAAGCCCATTGGGTCGCCACACCCGGCATGAATGCGCTGGTCAGGGAGTGGGCGCAACCCCTGGCCACAGCCGGCCGGCTGGTGCTTGAAACGGAAGTGACGCGGATCGAGCCCGACAAGCTGCACACCGAGCAATGGCAACTGCAAACCGAAGGCGCCGGCAGCCGGGTTCATTCGGGCTTTGATGCCGTCGTTCTGGCCGTTCCCTCCGCGCAGGCGCAGGCCCTGCTCATCAGTTCGCAGCAAGGCAAGCCCCTGATGGCCCAGCTGTCGGAAGTCAGCGTGGCGCCCTGCTGGACCTTGATGCTGGCCTTTCCGAAAGCGCTGCAGCCCACCATGGCGCACCTGGGCCCCCACTGGAACGCGGCGCGCAGCACCCACCACCGCATTGCCTGGCTGGCGCGCGAGTCGTCCAAGCCCGGGCGCAGCCCGATCGAGCGCTGGACAGTGCAGGCCAGCCCCGAGTGGTCGGAGCGCCACCTGGAAGACGACGCCGAACGCGTCAAGGCCAAGCTGCTGAAGGCGTTTACCGAGGTCACGGGCATCCGTGCCGAACCGCCTCATGCGGTGGTGCACCGCTGGCGCCATGCCCAGACGATGCAGCCGCTCGGCAAGAGCCATGTGTGGGACGCCAAATCCCGCATCGGCGCCTGTGGCGACTGGTGCCTGGGGCACCGGGTAGAAGACGGATTCGTGTCGGGCCTTGAAATGGCCCTGGCCCTGGCCTGACAACCGAGGTCGGGGGCGCCGGCATGGAGGCCGCTTACCGGGGCCGGTTTGCACCTTCTCCGACGGGGCCGCTTCACGCCGGCTCGCTGGTCGCTGCACTTGCCAGCTGGCTGGACGCCCGGGCGCATGAAGGCCGCTGGCTGGTGCGGATTGAAGATGTCGACACGCCACGCTGTGTGCCCGGCGCTGATCGCATCATTCTTGAGCAACTGGCCCATTGCGGACTGGAGCCCGACGAGCCTCCCCTCTATCAATCGCAGCGCGGCGTCCTCTACCAAAATGCACTGGACTCATTAATCGCCCGCGGGCTGGCCTACCCCTGCGCCTGCACGCGCCAGGACATCGCCCGTGCGCTTGCGGCGTCAGGCCAGGTACGTGAACGCCATGCAGAGCTGGTATACCCCGGCACCTGCCGCGGCGGACTGGATGGCCGCCCTGCACGGGCCTGGCGATTCAACACGCAAAATTTTGAACAAAATGCGCCTCTAGCCCAAGCGCCACATAGGCTTTCAGCTACTAATTCAATAGCAGATCAGGCGCAAACCGGACCGAAGAGCAATACCGAAACCGTCTGGCAGGATCGCCGGCTGGGCCACCAGGCACAGGACGTCGGCCGCGAAGTGGGCGACTTTGTGCTCAAGCGCGCCGACGGCTTGTGGGCCTACCAGCTGGCCGTGGTGGTCGACGATGCCGCCCAGGGCATCACAGATATCGTGCGCGGCGAAGACCTGGCCGACAACACGGCGCGGCAAATCCTGCTGCAGCGCGCGCTGGGCCTGCCCATGCCGCGCTACCTGCACACGCCCTTGGTGCTGGGCGCCAACGGCGAAAAGCTCTCCAAACAGAACGGGGCGCAGGCGCTGGATACGGCGCAGCCGCTGCAATTGCTGGCGCAAGCAGGGCTGACGCTCGGACTGGAAGTAGAGCGCCTGGCCAGCGCCGAGTCGCCCGCCGCCTGGCTGCAACAGGCCATACCGCTATGGGCGACTAAAATTAACGGGTGATTGAAACCCTACCCCCCGTGCCGCCCTCCTCACCCGAAGACGCGCCAACCGACATCCACCCGCCCCACAAAATCCGCAGCTTTGTGCGCCGCACCGGCCGCACCACCGCAGGCCAGGCCAAAGCCTTTGCCGACGTGGGCCCGAAATTCTTGCTGCCTTACGCTGACGCGCCGCTCGACTTTGAAAGCGCCTTCGGGCGCGTGGCCCCTACCGTCCTTGAAATCGGCTTTGGCATGGGCGAGGCCACGGCCCACATTGCCGCGCTGATGCCAGGCACCAACTTTCTCTGCTGTGAGGTGCACACGCCTGGCGTTGGCGCGCTGCTCAAACGCATTGCCGAACAGAACCTGTCCAACATCCGCATCCTGCAGCACGATGCGGTTGAGGTGATGGACGACATGCTGCCGCCGGCCAGCCTCGACGGCGTGCACATCTTCTTCCCCGACCCCTGGCACAAGAAAAAACACAACAAGCGCCGGCTGATCCAGCAGCCGCTGATCGCCAAGCTGGCTGCCCGCCTCAAGCCCGGCGGCTACCTGCATTGCGCGACCGACTGGCAGCCTTATGCCGAGCAGATCCTTGAAGTTCTGGCGGCGGAGCCATTGCTCCGCAACACGGCGGACCAATCCCAGGGCGGTTACGCACCCAAGCCTGCCTACCGGCCGTTGACCAAATTTGAAAACCGCGGCATCAAGCTCGGGCACGGGGTGTGGGACGCGGTGTTCACCCGTGTGTAAACACCCGTCTGTACCGGCGTGAACGGGCCGACCCACCGGTTGCCGGCCCGCAGCGGCGTCAGCCCCAGCTGCGTCGGCCTGCCGGCGGGCGACTGGCCCACCATCACGGATTTCCTGGTGCAGCGCTTTCCCGCGATCTCTCGTGAAGTCTGGCTGCAGCGCATGGCGGACGGGCTGGTGGCTGACGAGTTCGGCGAGGCCGTCACGCCTGAACGCCCTTACCGGGGCCATATGCGCGTTTACTACTACCGCGCCCTGGACGATGAGCCCCGTGTGCCCTTCGAGGCCAGCGTGCTCTGGCAGGACGAGCACCTGGTGGTTGCCGACAAACCGCACTTCCTGCCCGTCACGCCCTCGGGCCACTACCTTCAGGAAACCCTGCTGGTGCGGCTTAAAAACAGCCTGGGCCTGGAAGGGCTGACGCCCATTCACCGCATAGACCGCGAAACAGCCGGCCTGGTGCTGTTTTCAGTCCAGCCCGGGGAGCGGGACGGCTACCAGGCGCTTTTCAGGCGGCACGAAGTGAGCAAAGACTATGAAGCCATCGCGCCCTGGCGTGAGGACATTCAATTTCCCTTGACCCGTAAAAGCCGGATCGTTCAGGGCGAACCCTTCTTCCGGCAATGTGAGGCCGAAGGCGAGCCCAACAGCGAGACCGCCATAGACATCCTCGAGACGGCACCCCGCACCGCCCTGGCACGCTATGCCCTGCGCCCTGTCAGCGGCAAAAAACACCAGTTGCGGGTACATATGAATGCCTTGGGCATCCCTATCCTCCATGACCGGATTTACCCGCCGGTGCACCCCACTCCGGATGACGACTACAGCCGTCCGTTACAACTCCTGGCCAAAGCCGTGAGCTTCAGGGACCCGTTTACGGGTGAATCACGGGCATTTCATACGCGCTTCAGCCTTTCCCTGGACCTGAGTTTCACATCCTGATCGCAAGCCCGATTAAGTCCAATCATGCCCAAAACCCGAAACCTGGAAGATCGCAAGCGCACACAGGGAAAGCTCCTGCTTGCTTCGGCCTACCGGGCATTTGGAACCCAGGAGTATCGGCTGGCAGCCCGTTTCTGCCTGGAAGCCCACCGGCTCATTCCGAAAGATGCCGAGGTCTGCAATCTGCTCGCCTGCACTTTTCTGAAGCAAAAATCCCACAAGGAAGCGAAGGTTTGGCTTCACAAGGCGCTTCGCATCGATCCTGACCATGTTGACGCGTTGGTCAATCTTGGAAACTGCCTGCGCGAGGAAGATCTCGAAGGTTCGCGGGTGCATTTGCAGCATGCCGTCGATCTGGCTCCGCGGTTTTCCATTGCCGTTCAAAATCTGTTCACAACGCTGATATGGCAGCACCGCTATCGCCAGGCTGCGATGCTGGCTCTTGCAGCGCATGCCCAAGGGGCTTTTGATGAGGCATTGATGAACCCATGGCTGCTCTTCGCCTTGCGGGCGGACGCCGTATGGGACGTGGATATAGACGCCATCACCCGGCAGATGGCATACCACTGGCGGGCTGGCGACAAGGTGTACGGTGGATTCACACTGCTTCCACTTGCGGTCTGGGATGACCCTTCACTGCACCAGATTGTGAGCCGCATTCATTCCAGGGAGCTGCTCGAACAAGACGCCTCGCAACTTTCAAAAATACTGCCGGCGCCTCGCCGCACGATACGGCCGGATCACAAGCCTCTGAGATTGGGCTATCTTTCCAGCAACTTTAAAGAACACCCGACCGGGGCGCTGATCGATGGCGTGTTCGCGCTGCATGACCGAAGACAGTTTGAGGTGTATGGCTACTTCGCTTCGCCAGAGCTGAAAAGTGGCATTGGGCAGCGCCTGCGGTCTGGCTGCGATCACATTCGGGAAGTAGCACATCTTCCGCATCGAGACGTCGCGGAGCTCATCAGGCGCGATGGCATCGACCTTCTGATTTGTTGCGGAGGACATACGGAACACACTCGGCTGCCAGTGCTGGCTATGCGTCCGGCACCTGTACAGATTCATTACCTGGACTACCCCGGCCCTCTTTGCTTTCCCGAGCTGGATTACGCAATCTTCGATCAACATGTAGTGCCTCCAGGAGCCGAAATTTATTTCGACGAGGCGGTGCTGGCGTTGCCGCACTCCTACCATGCTTGCGCCCCCCAAGCGTCCGGGCATCAAGTCGTTACACGAGATGAACTGGGATGGCCTGAAAGTGCCGTAGTGATGGGAGACTGGAGCAGAAGCTGCAAAATGTCCCCTGAAATGTTCGCATCAAGAATGCGGATCATTGAACAAGCTCCCGAAAGCGTACTGGTCCTGCTCGCATCCACACCGGCCTATGAAGAGAGCTTGCGGCAGCACTGGGCTGCGAATGGCCTCTCGCAAGATCGACTTCTGTTTGCGCTGGCCATTCCGTTCGAAGCTCATCTCGCCCGGACAGCCCATCTGGATTTGTTGCTTTCACCGTTTCCGTACGGCGTCGCCGCCAATGCAATCGATGCCTTGCGCCAGGGCATTCCGGTGCTGGGCATAGAAGGGCAAAGTCTGGCATCACGCAACCTGGCGAGCATTTTGCTGACGCACGGTATCCCGGAATTGATCAGCTCAACATCTGCAGAATTTGAGCAAAAGGCGATTTTTTACGCCAACCATCCCGTCGAATTGCAGGCGTTGAAAACCCGGCTTCGCGGGCTGATCGCCACTTCATCACTTTTTGACCAGCGTAAGCATGTGCGTGCGCTGGAAAAAGGGCTGCTGGCAGCCTGGGAGCGCTATTCCCAAGGCAAGGCGCCTGTTCGTATCGATGTTTCACCGAACTGACGATTCGCTGCCTGGGTTATTGCCCGTCACGCGCGCTTTAACCGAGTAACCAGTACCCGGCAAAACTGTCCTTACGGGTGCATGTGAGCGCTGTGGGCATCCCAAACTCCCACGACCGGTTTACCTGCCGGTGCATCCCCGACGACTACGCCCGGCTACTGCAATTTTGGCGAGGCCCACCCCCTCAAAGACCTGATCACTGATGGTCCCCGGGGGCATATCACATCCGTTTCAGCCTTTTCTCCAGGCTAACCCCCGAGCAGGCCGTCCCGGCCACTCACCGCCAGCCCCTATTCAGGGGTTTCGGCTCTCTCAAATCAATCAAGCCCTAGCGCATCGGCGGGATTTCCCGGGCCGATTGCCTCGCCGATGCCCTGATCCGCAGCTCTGTGTCCTGAATCCAACGGATTCAGGCCTGGAAAAGCCTTGGCACGCCATTTCCTATGAAGCCGGCCAAAGTATTAATCCCATATATCAATATCTCGTGATATTTGAAACAAAAAGCGTCTCAACATACCAGAGAAATCGCCAAATACTTACATTTTGAATTACTTTTCCCGCTTAATGTCTGTTAACTCTGTAAGTTCAACGCGAGCCCGGTGCGTGACTTTTTTCGCAAAATATCAATCTAATCAATACCTTGGAACAATTTCGTGCTGTACTTCCCACCTGTTTCAAGAGGTACGTGAGAAAATCTTGAGAACTAATTACATTTCGCATACCTTTTACGCACAATTTTTTACAAGTAGCGCTTAAGCACACATTTTGGATGCGACGCGACTAAGTTTGAAGGAAATCAAATGACCACCGCAACACACCGTGACTTGAAAAGCAGCCTGACATTGCGCCTGTGGGCAATGGCAATGGCGCTGATGCTGTCCTTAGGTGTGTCTGCGCAGACCGCTTCTTCTGCGGATGCCGCCATCGGCGTTGCCGAGCAGTGGCTGGGCCTGGCCGATGCCGACCAAGGCGGCGCGATGTGGGACCAAAGCTTTTCCTTCATGAAGGAAAAAGAAAGCCGCACCGCCTGGATCACTTACGTTTCCGCCAAAAAAAGCCTTCTGGGCACAAGAGTCGCGCCCAGGGTTTGGGCGGTGATGGAACACGACATCAATAAAGCGGGGCTTCCACCCGGGGAGTTCGCCAGCGTGCTGTTCTACGCGCCATTTGCCAACAGCCGGGGCTGGGAAAAAGTCGCGGTGTATTGGAACAAGGACCGCTGGGTCCCGGTTGGCTATTTGTATGGCACAGGTCAGCCAGCCGCGCAGCAACCAGCCAAATGAATAGCGCCAGCCCGCTTTACCTCTGTGAACCGACACCCGTCCTGAGCCAAAAATGAATAAGTTTTACCGCACCGTCTACAGTGAGCTATTAGGCACGTGGGTCGCCGTATCCGAAATCTCCAGCGCGCGAGGCAAACGCAGCGGGTCAACAGTCAGCGCCATCGCGGCCTCTTCGATCCTCGGTGCGGCAATGCTCATGTCCACGGGCGCCAATGCCAACTTTATCGGGGGCGTTGCCGCAGCCACAGGTACCTACGGAGTGATCGCCCCGGCAGGCGCAGGGACAGGTATCGCGATCGGCGGCGGCACCACGGCCACCACACAACGAGCAACGGCCAGCGGAAACGCTGGTACGGCTGTCGGCAATGCGGCACTCGCCACAGGTGATCAGTCAAGCGCTTATGGCAACCTGGCCACCGCCAGCGGAGCACAAGCAACGGCCCTGGGGAACCTGGCCGTCGCGAGCGGGGCTCAAGCGGTAGCAGTCGGAACCAGCACCGACGCCACCGGCGTCGGCGCGGTTGCCATGGGCAATGGCGCCCAGGCGCTCAGCACTTCCGCAATCGCAATCGGCGCGTCTTCCACTGCCAGCTTTCAGTCTACTGTCGCCCTGGGGGTTAGCGCCAAGGCAACGGCTGACTCTGCAGTTGCCATTGGTAATAGCGCGGCAGCCTCGTCTACTGGGGCGGCCGCCTTGGGCAATGGCGCCCAGGCAACCAACGTGTCAGCGGTTGCTGTCGGCCCCACCGCCACAGCCAGCGGGTCATCCACTGTCGCTCTGGGCGTAAGCGCCAAGGCAACGGTTGACTATGCAGTCGCCATCGGCAACGCCGCTGCTGCCTCCGCAAACAGTTCAACGGCCATTGGCTCGGGATCCAAGGCGTCAGGCGCCGGTGCTTACGGTCTCGGCAATGATGCGAATGCGGTGGGACTGTCTTCCGTCGCGATCGGCGGCGGAAACGGCACCGGAGCTGGCGGCTCGACGGCCGGTGCCGATCAATCCATTGCCATCGGCCGAAATGCGCTGGTTTCCGGCGTGGGTAGCACCGATGCTATCGCCATCGGCGGCAGCTTGAATGCAGGCAACGCCGCCACAGCCAGCGCCGCCAGTGCAGTAGCACTGGGCAGAGGCGCCCTTGCAAGTAACACCAATTCGATTGCCATCGGAACCGCCGCCTCCGCCAGCAAGGCAGACAGCGTGGCGCTGGGCTCCAACTCCTCCACCACCGTGGGCGCGCAAACCGGTTACACCGCGTTCGGCCTGGCAGCAGCCCAGACTTCCGCCGGCGAAGTCAACGTCGGCAACCGCACCGTCACAGGCGTGGCGGCCGGTATCAATACAGCGGACGCCGTCAACGTGGCCCAGCTGTCCACGGTAACAAGCTCTCTTTCGACCGGCCTTAGCACCACCAACAGCAATGTCACGTCGCTGTCGACTTCGACTTCCACGGGGCTGAGTACCGCGACCAGCCGCATCACCTCCCTGTCCACCGGCCTGAGCACCACGGACAGTCGGGTGACGTCCCTGTCGACCTCGGCATCGACAGGCCTGAGTACCGCCACCAGCAGCATTACCTCCCTGTCGACCTCGACCTCCACGGGACTGAGTACGGCCACCAGCGGCATTACCTCCCTGTCCACAGGCCTGAGCACGACCAATAGCAGCGTCACATCGCTTTCGACCTCGACGTCGACAGGCTTGAGCACTGCCACCAGCAGCATCGTTTCGCTATCGACTTCGACTTCCACGGGCTTGAGCACCGCAACAAGTGGTATCACATCCCTGTCCACCGGCTTGAGCACGACCAACAGCAGCGTCACTTCGCTGTCGACCTCCGCTTCGACCGGCATCAGTTCGCTCTCCACTTCGACATCGACCGGTCTGAGCACTGCAACGAGCGGCATCACATCCTTGTCGACTGGCCTGAGCACGACAAACAGCAGCGTTACCTCGCTGTCGACCTCGACCTCAACAGGCCTGAGCACGGCAACAAGTGGCATTACGTCCCTGTCCACAGGTCTGAGCACCACCAACAGCAATGTCACGTCGCTGTCGACTTCAACCTCGACCGGTCTCAGCACCGCCACCAGCAGTATCACGTCCTTGTCGACCGGCCTGAGCACGACAAACAGCAGCGTTACCTCGCTGTCAACCTCGACTTCAACGGGTTTGAGCACCGCCACCAGCGGCATAGCTTCCGTGTCCACCGGTGTCAGTTCTCTCTCCACCTCAACCTCGACCGGACTGAGCACTGCGACGAGTGGCATCACGTCGCTGTCCACGGGCCTGAGCACTACCAACAGCAGCGTCACTTCGCTGTCGACTTCGACGTCCACCGGCTTGAGCACCGCCACCAGCAGTATCACGTCCTTGTCGACCGGCCTGAGCACGACAAACAGCAGCGTTACCTCGCTGTCGAC
>Ga0136846_1213461_pt1 | contig 65174 bp, 48 predicted proteins | sample HopSoiMetagenom2_FD_96841 | JGI IMG/M metagenome (GOLD analysis project Ga0136846, IMG submission 96841) | Grasslands soil microbial communities from Hopland, California, USA - 2 Assembly 2016 (version 4) | ecosystem: Environmental > Terrestrial > Soil > Grasslands | place: USA: Hopland... | reverse complement strand
TTGCTCGTTCCCTGGCCGCGGGTGAAATCGACAAACCAGTGGTTCCCGCCCTGCAGCATGAGCACCGTGTGCGTCGTGCCGGTGGCGCCCCACCCACGGGTGACCTGCACACTGCCTGAGCTGTAGTCGTGTGACATGCCGCTATTGCGCAAGGGCGTATTTGCATCGGTGAGCTTCCAGACGCGTACACCCGTTGCAGCATCGGCGTAACTCTGCCCGGCTGCCAGCGTGCCACCCACGTAATGCGCGTAGTCCGGCGATTGTCGGTTCGCCGCTGGGAGCTGCGTGGGATCCGCAACTGTGCTGCTGGTGGTTGCGACGGTGACGGTTGCGGTGTCGGCCACCGTATTTCCGCCGGTTGGCGTGTACGCCGCGATGACCTTGTATGTACCGGGCGCATTGCTCGCCGTGTACAGTCCGGCCGATGACACCGTGCCCCCGGTGGCAGTGTAGGTGACACTATTGGCTGGCGGCGCTTGAGTCGCGCCGGTCGATAACTTGAGTGACGTCGAGAATTGCTGCGTGCTGTTCGTCGCTACGGCGGCCGCCTTTGGCGAGATCGCTATCCCGGTAACAACGGCAGCGGTAATCGTAACTGCCGACGTGTCGGCGAGCGTACCATTTTTCTCAACCGCGATCACACGAAACGCGCCGGTCGTCGAACCCGCCGTGTACAGTCCCTGCGTGTCGATCGTGCCACCTGTAGCACTATAGGTGACAGAAATAGCGGCAGTGTCGCCGCTGGAGAGCACTCCCTGTGCAGTGAACTGCTGCTTGAGACCCGCAGGGACCGACGCCGTTGCGGGCGAGATGACGACTGCCGTGACTGTTTGTGCGGCACTCGGTATCGTGACGGTAGCCGTGTCGGCGAGTGTCCCGTCCAGTTGAGCAGCGACCACGGAGTAGGTGCCCGCCGTCGAGCCCGCGGTATAGAGCCCGCCCGAGGTCACGGTTCCGCCAGTCGCTGAGTAGTTGACCGATACGTGAGTCGTCGGCGATCCGTCTCTCAGGTCGCCAGTGACGGCAAACTGCTGCGTCGCGCCTATCGCGATCGTCTGCGTGCGCGGTGCGATATGAATCTTGACAAGTCCCGGCGGAGCGTCGATTGCCGCCGCACGACAGGCGGCGATAAGCAGGGCCGTCGCTATCAGCGTACAGCCCGCGACGCCGAGCGTCCGCCGCTGTCTGAAGTAGGAAGGGATGGTGAGCGGCTTCATCGTTGCACTCCTGAGGAGAGGAGCGCCCTCGTAGTAAGTGGGAGGGCTACGCCACTAATGCGGCATTGGGGGTACCGCTAGGCAGACGCTGAAACCGGGAATTCTGTCACAGATTCGGCTAATTCTAAGTGCCTTATTAACATAAACATAAACCGTCTGACCGGTCAGACTTCCCGAACGAGAATGTTTACTTCATCGCTGCTCGTTAGGCCTGTGATAGGGCGCACTGTCGCTATACTGATCGGAAAGTTTCTCGCAGGACAATCTGTGGCGAGTGTGCAACACTCAGTACGAGACCCCGCGACCTGGCAAACGATCGCCGTGTACCCGAAGCTATTGTTTGGTCGCGCTATGCGACCTCTTGGCACGATGACCTAGAGCCAGGGAGCGACCGGCACCGGCCGTGCAGCGCGCGTGCACGACTAGAGCCGCATCGAGGGTTCCATTAGCGCCGCGATCATTCGATCCGCAAACGAGCAGGATTCGCTGCCGCGCATCTCAAACAGTACTGCGCTGGAGGGTGCCGCGAGCCGAGCTGCCGCGTCAGCTGTCCAGTCGCGCGGCGCCATACGTTGTCTCAGTGGGTGGGGCCGTTATCCGGTAGTCGAGTCCGAGCTGCACCGGCCAGAGCGGTTGTCGGCGCTTCGCTCACTCGTGATTGGATCTGAGAAGCTGGTTGCGCGCGGTCTGGGACGCAGCTACGGCGACGCCGCCGTGGTTCGGCACGGGCGCACGGTTCTGACCGAACGGCTCGACCGATTCCTGCAGTTCGATGCGCGCACGGGCGTCCTGGAATGCGAGGCCGGAGTGACGATCAATGCACTGATCGATCACTTTCTCCCGTTAGGCTTCTTTCCGAGCGTCGTGCCAGGCACGAAGCATGTCACGCTCGGCGGTGCGATCGCCGCGGACGTTCACGGCAAGAATCACCACGTCGCCGGTGCGTTCTCGCGACATGTCAGATCTTTCCGGCTGCTCACCGCGTCGGGCGCGGAGCTCGAGTGTAGTCGCGCGAATAACGCCGACCTGTTCTGGGCGACCATTGGAGGCATGGGCCTCACCGGCATCATCACCGATGTACGCCTGACGCTTTCGCCAGTCCCGAGCCCGTACGTTTCCGTTCGCTACGAGCGCGCATCCAACATCGACGACGCGCTGGAGTTATTCCACGCCGACGACCATCGCTACGCCTTTTCCGTCGCCTGGATCGACTGCCTTTCGCGCGGCGGTTCCCTCGGCCGGGCCGTCCTGATGCGTGGTGACTTCGCGCCTAACGAATTGCTGACGGCTCGCCAACGCCACGACGGATCGCGTCGATCGCCAACGCCACGCTTGAGTGTTCCCGGTAGCGCGCCGCAGTTCGTTCTCGCAACGCCGCTCATGCGCGCGTTCAACGCGGGCTACTACCATTCGCACCCGGGCGCGCCGCGGACAAAAGTCCTGTCGTACGAGCCCTTCTTCTTCCCGCTGGACAAGATTCGAAACTGGAATCGGCTCTACGGTCGACGAGGATTTCTCCAGTATCAATGCGTGCTTCCCTCTGTCGGCGGCAGAGAGGGGCTCATTCGTATTCTGGAGATGATCTCGTCCTCCGGTTCGGCATCCTTCCTCGCCGTGCTGAAGCGCTTCGGAGAAGGTGAGCCAGGCCAGCTGCTGTCCTTTCCGCGCGTCGGCTATACTCTCGCGCTCGACCTGCCGAACCGCGGCCCGGAGGTGTTCGAGTTGCTCGAGCGGCTCGATGCGCTGGTCGTACGGTTCGGGGGACGCGTCTACCTCGCCAAGGACGCCCGGATGCGCCCCGAAACGTTTCGCGCGATGTATCCGGAGTTTCGCACTTGGCTGGCGATCAAGAACGAGGTGGACCCCGATTGGCGCTTCAGCTCCGACCTCGCAGTGCGGCTCCGGCTCATGGACTGATCATGGGAACGACCATTCATTCCAGTCCCGCTAGCGCAGATCGAACGGGAGCCGTGAACGCGCCCGCGCGCGAGTCGGTGCTGATTCTCGGTGCATCGTCGAGCATCGCACGATGGACCGCCCATGCCTTTGCCCGCCGCGGCTACGACCTCATTCTAGCCGGGCGTGATGATGACGATCTTGCTCGTCTTGCGAGCGACGTCCGTGTGCGTCACAACATGGGCGCGGAGACGCTGCATTTCGACGCGCTTTCCGTATCCAGTCAGGCCACGGCTTTCGGGGATGCGGTCCGGCTCGCGGGCGGGGCCGAACATCTCGCGGGTGTCGTGCTTGCCTTCGGCCTGCTCGGCGATCAGCGTCGCGCTGCGCACGACAGTGAGCTGGCGGGCTATCTCGTCGACGTCAATTTCACTGCGGCAGTTCGCGTGTTGACCGTCGCCAGCGATCATTTCGAATCCCGTGGTCGCGGTTTTATCGTCGCCGTGGGGTCCGTTGCCGGCGATCGCGGCCGGCAGAGCAACTACGTGTATGGCGCGGCAAAGGCAGGGCTAGCCGTGTTCATGCAGGGACTTCGCCATCGCCTCGCCCCCATGGGCATCACCGTGCTGACGGTAAAGCCTGGTTTCGTGGACACGCAGATGACCTTCGGCCATCCTGGTCTCTTTCTGGTCGCGCCGCCGTCGGCTGTGGGCGAGCAAATCGCAAGGGCCGTCGAGGAGCAACGCTCCGTGTTGTACGTACCGGCTTTCTGGCGAATCGTCATGCTGATCATTCGCCTCCTTCCCCAACGAATCTTCCACCGGACACGCTTGTGAGCTTTCGGCTACGCGAGCAGGACCGCCTGTTAGTGGTCCTCCTGATCGCCATTGTCGTGACGCGCGTCATCGGCGGCCTCACCTTGCCTGTCTATGATGACGCTTTCATCACCTATCGCTATGCGGTGAATCTGGCCGAAGGTCGCGGCTTCACCTATCAGCCTAACGAGTGGATCCTCGGCATCACGACACCGCTGTTCGGTCTTCTCGCCGCTGCGGTGCATGTTCTCAGGCTCTCGCTCCCCGTGGCCGTCCCACTCTTCAATCTGGCTTGCGACCTGGCGATCGCCGTGCTGACCTACCGGATCGTTCGGGACCAACACGGACCACTGGCCGCCGCACTGTTCGGGTGCGCGTTTGCGCTCAGCCCGATGCTCGTTCGCATCTCCGTCGGTGGAATGGAGGTCGATCTCTTCCTTCTCGCGACGCTCTGCGCCTTCTCGCTTTATGCACGTGGCCATCAGCGCTACGCGGTCGCGCTGGCCGCAGTGACTTACTTCCTGAGGCCAGAGGGGGTTCTGGCGGTGGGAGTGCTCTGTCTGATGACTCTCATTTCGCGCCGTTGGAGGGACATGCTGATCATGGCGGCGCTCGCCCTCCTGGTGGTCGCACCCGGCCTGCTCGTTATGCACCACTACTACGGGTCGATCATTCCCCATTCCGTGGTAGCCAAGGCCAATTCACCGCACGCGACACTTGCGCACGTGGTGACAGCGCTCGTACTGCCGAACATGGTCAGCACTGCTCTGTTGCTCGTCGGTGCGCTCGGATTCTCGCGACTTGCGCGATCGACAGGCGTGTTACGGCTTCTCCTGGTGTGGGGAAGTCTGTATCTCGGTGCCTATTGCTTGGCCCGCCCACTCATCTGGTCGTGGTACAGCGAGCCCGTCCAGTATCTCCTCTGCGTTCTCGCTGGCGTCGGCGTCGCCGCGGTTCTCGAGCGCTCGCGAAGTCTCGCGAAGTCACGCGTCGATCTCATCGCGGGAACCGCGCTCGCTGGAGTGGTCGCGCTCTGGCTACTGATTCTCGTCAGGCAAGGTCGTAGTGGCGTAACGCACAACGTGTACGCCGAGATGCGTGAGTTCTTCCAACAGAATCCGCCGGGCGATGCAATCATCCTCGCCGAGGACATCGGCGCGGTCGGTTACTATTCGCGCGGCCGAATCTACGACGCGGCGGGACTCGTGACGCCGGACGCGCTCCGGCACCCGTCCGTCGCGGCTCGCATTGCGGCAGTGCAGCCGCGATATCTGCTCGTCAATGCGGACCGGGCCGATGTCGCAATGATGCGCGACCACGGACTTCTTTCGGATTACAAGCCGGTGCGGCGCTTCTCACCGACTGCCGAGCGAAGCCTCTCGGAAGATCCACGCGAGTACCCAGCGGAATGGGCGCAGAGCTACATCTGGTTCGAGCGCTCCGCCGAAACAAACGTCGTTGCCAGCCGCGATTCGCGGAACTCGCGCACCCCCTGAGTCGCACGCTCGGCTCTCAGCCACTCCTCCAGTACGAAGAAATACCACAAACGCTGGGAGGCAGCTTCACCGGGAGCGGTTGACGCCAGTTCGCGAAGCAATGGCGTCGGCTGGATCCAGCCCTCCCTTGCCAGCTGCGATTCATGCAATCGGGCTTCCAGCGTGCGGCGCCACGGACCTGCAATCCAATGCTCTACAGGAATCGTAAATCCGCGCTTCCGACCTCGCGCCACCCGCAAACCTATTCGACGCTGTGCGAGCGCCCGCAAGACGGGCTTGAGGCGATAGCCATGCATGAGGATGTCGACTGGTAGGCTCCAGGCGTATTCGATGAGCTCCTGATCCATGAATGGCGCTCTGGCCTCGAGCGCGTGATACATCGTCGCACCATCGACCTTGGTGAGGTATTCCGCAACGAACTGACCGTGTCGGTCATGCTCGAGATACTCAGCGAGCACGCGCCGCCCGGAGTCGTGCGACCAGGGTATGGATCGCTCGGCAACCGAGGCGTCTCGCATCCGTTCGCCGAGAATCCCCATTGATCGGTATGCTGGCAGCCCGTCCCGTGCGTTCACGAACGCTCCGAGGCCGCCGACTCCGTAGTCGATGAAATGAGCGAGCCTTCGCAACGGACCGCGCGGACGGACGCCTCGATGCATGGATATCCATCCCCTTCCAGCGACCTCCGGGGTGAGCCGTCCGATGCTCTGCGCCAAGCGAAGATATCGATGTCGCGGGTAACCCAAAAAGAAATCATCGCCGCCATCGCCGGTGAGCAGCACTGTCGCTGAACGCGCTACGGCACGCGACAGATGCAACATCCCAATCGCGGAGGAACAGGCGAACGGCTCACCATAAGCCGCGATCAGCTCCGAGAGGTCCGCCGGCACGTCCGAGGAGAGTTCGAGTACCTCGTGTTCGATACCGATATCGCGGGCCGTGCTGACAGCATCCGACGTCTCGTCTGCCGGATGTCCCGGTGTCCCGATCGTGAACGCTTTGACATCCGCACCGAGGGTCTTCACTGCCCAGCACACCAGACCGGAGTCGACGCCGCCACTCAGAAGTGCGCCCACGGGCACGTCGGCCTGAAGTCGGCGCGCGGTTGAGGCGAGGAGAAGATGCTCCGTTCGCTCGACCGCCTCCCCAAACGAGATGCCTCGTTTTGACGATGCTTTCGACGGCGGATGCCAGTATGTCCTCCTCTGGGGCTCTCCGCCTGGGCGCCATTCGATGATAGAGGCAATCGGAACCTTCTCGACTCCCTGGTAAATGCACCGCCGCTCCGTCACGTAACCGAATTCGAAAAAATCGGCTACGGCGCCGGCGTCGATATCGCCCGCGAAGCCGGCCTGGCGGAGCGCGCGCGCGGTCGACGCAAAGGCCAACTGACCGTTTCTGAACGCGAAGTAGAGCGGCTTCTTACCCAACCGATCGCGAACCAGGTAACACCGATGCGCAACATCATCCCACAGCACAAAGGCGTACATGCCGCGGAGTCGGGCTACCAATTCGTCGATACCCCATTCTCGAAAGCCGTGAATGAGTACTTCCGTATCGGTGCGAGTTCGAAATCGATGGCCAGCGCCCTCGAGCTGGGCGCGCAACTCACCGAAATTGTAGATGGCACCATTGAAGACGACGGCGACGCGACGATCCTCCGTGCACATGGGCTGCCGACCAGCATCACTGAGATCGAAAATCGCCAGGCGGCGGTGGCCGAGCACGGCCTCACTCCAGCATTCCACGCCGGCTCCGTTCGGGCCACGGTGCGCGAGGGCCGCGAGCATCGTCTCCACTGCTGCCTGTGCATCCTCAGTGGGGTGACCACCGATGACGCCAGCTATTCCACACATTGTCGGGGGCTCCGAAGGCTGATCGATACGGGTGCGTCGGCTCGCACCATGATGCAACGGCTCGGCCAATCTTCGGCAGGTAGAATCGCAATCGCCGGCACGCGAATTCGCAGAAGCTCGCGAATGCATTGCGTCACCCAACGCGAAGCGCAGCAATGGAATGAAGCGAGGTCGCTACTGGGTGGCCCGGCCGGCACTTTGAGACTTGCCGTGCGCAAAGGGACGAACAGTGCGACATCGGCTTGTGAAGCGTGGCACCGGCGCAACACCAAGCCGCTTGTTTTCCCAAGCCGATGGGGCGTCCGTCGCCACATAACGGTATGTAGTTGGTGAAGATAGAGGCACACAGCCGCCCTGTAGGGGGGTCGTCACGATCCGGCATCCTAGGTGCAAACCGACATCGTGCTCACCTCGTATGCATCCCGTCCCGGCCGTCGACGTCAGAGACATAAAGCAGCATGGCAATGTTTGGTGGGTCCACACCGGAGGGTCATCGGAAAGGACCAAATTCGGAAACCATTCGAGTTTGCCTAACCGCGCCTTCGGTGCGCACGGTTGGCGGCCAGGCGGTTCAAGCCCAGCGGCTGCTCGAGCACTTCACCTCTCTGCCGTCGATTGAGCCCTACTTCATCGCGCACGATCCGGTGCCCGGTGGATTCGTCGGTCGGTTCAACGATGTGAAGTACCTCAAGACGATAACGCGGACGCTCCTGTACATCGCCAGCCTGTTGCGCGGCCTTCGTCGCTGCGACGTGGTGCACATTTTCTCCGCCGCGTATTTCTCGTTCGTCTTCGCTCCGATGTGGGCGATTCTGATCGGTCGATTGTATGGTCGACGCGTGGTCCTCAACTACCGCAGCGGCGAAGCGGATGACCATCTCGAGCGATGGCGCTGGCTTGCGGTGCCCATCATGCGCTTGGCGCATGACATCGTCGTCCCCACTCCCTACCTCGTGGGCGTCTTCGCCAAGCACGGTCTCCAGGCTCGCGTCATCCCGAACTTTCTCGAGCTGGATCAGTTGACCTATCGAGAGCGGTCGCAATTTCGTCCGGTGTTCCTGAGCAATCGACTGTTCGAGCCCTACTACCGCATTCCCGATCTGCTGCGGGCCTTTGCCAGGATTCAGGCCCGTTTCCCCGACGCGTCGTTGCTTCTTGCAGGCTACGGCCCTCAGGAACGCGTCATCCTGGACACCGTTGCCGAGCTGGGGCTCCGCAACGTCGAGTATCTGGGAAAGCTATCGGCGGCCGAGAGCCGCAAGCTCTACGACCGCGTGGACGTGTACCTGTGCGCCACGTCGATCGATTGCTTTCCCAATTCGGTGATCGAGGCATTTGCCTCCGGTGTGCCCGTCGTGTCCTCGGATGCAGGGGGGATTTCCTATCTCATTGCGCACGAGCGCACGGGGCTTCTCGTGCGTGTCGGCGACGTGGACGGCCTCGCATCGCAAGCAATACGACTCCTCGACGAACCAAAGCTATGCAGCGAGATCGCCCGGAACGCATATGACGAGGTGCGGTCGAAATACGTGTGGGCGGTTGTGGCCGGCCAGTGGGAGGAGGTCTTCCGCCGTCTGATGAAGCAGGTGGGCGCGCGCGTCATCTCGTCACGGAATGAACAGCACCAGGCGGTTGCCTAACCGCACGGCCATGCTCACGTCCTCACTTGGAATGGCGCGCAAGCTCAAAGGCAAGTCGATGGCCGAGCTCTTCGTGCGCAGCTCACAGATCGTGTCCGCGACTGTCGAGCGCAGCGCGCTGTCGCGGGCGGGACGCGAGCCGTCACTCGCCACGGCGTGCGTGAATGTGGACGCGGGCCGTCGCGGTGTTCACATGCCTCGGCTCTCGACGGCTTTTCCGGGGCTGGCCGATCTCGCGGCCTCAGCTGACGCCATCCGGCAGCGGTGGCCTCTATCCATCCCAGAGCTGATTGCACGCGCCGACGCGGTTGCCACTGGTCATTTCCATTTACTTGGGCACTCTGATCTTTTTTTCGGCGACCCGATCGATTGGCACCTCGACCCCACCACCGGGAACCGCGCGCCGCGGGAGCATTGGAGCCGAATTCGCTACCTCGATGTCTCGGTGGTCGGCGACCATAAGGTCGTTTGGGAGCTGAATCGCCATCAGCACTTTCTCACGCTGGGTCAGGCGTATTGCCTAACGGGAAACGACAGGTACGCCCTCGCGTTCACGCGTCAGCTCATCAGCTGGATGGATGAAAACCCACCGACGCGCGGCGTGAATTGGGCGAGCAGCCTCGAGGTATCGTTTCGCGCGATTGCCTGGATCTGGGCGCTGGCACTCTTTCGCAACTCGTGCCACCTCACGGATGCCGTACGCGCCCGAGCCGTTGCCGTACTGCACGCTCACGGCCTGCACATCGAACGCTATCTCTCGACATATTTCAGCCCCAACACGCATCTGACCGGAGAGGCGCTCGGTCTCGTCTATCTCGGCACGTTTCTCCCACAGTTGCGGCGCGCGCGCCGCTGGCGGCGTCTCGGTTGGCGCATCCTGACTGAGCAGATCAAGCGACACGTTCGTGCCGACGGCGTGTACTTCGAGCAAGCGAGCTATTACCAGCGCTATACCGCGGATTTTTATCTGCAGCTCCTCCGCCTGGGTGTCGCAGCCGACGTTGACACGCGAGACATCGTCGGCCCCCTGGAGGCGTTGGTTGAGCACCTGATGCACCTTCAGCGTCCGGATGGAACCACGCCCTTTATCGGCGACGACGACGGAGGGCGTCTCCTTCCGCTGGACGGCCGGGCGCCTAACGATTTTCGGAGTACGCTCGCGAGCGCGGCGGTCGTGCTCGATCGCGCGGATTTTCGCGAGGTCGCCGGAGCGGCAACTCGGGAACTGGTGTGGCTTCTCGGACCGGCGGGCCTCCGCCGCTTCGAGAACATGCGTGGAGCGGACCTGCCCGCGCCATCTCGCGCGTTTCCCGAGGGTGGTTATTTCATTTCCCGCGATAGATGGACCGCGGACGCGAACTACAGTGTCATCGATTGCGGACCCCTGGGAAGCGACAACTGCGGCCATGCGCATGCGGATGCCCTCGCGATCGAGCTCGCCGCGCGGGGACGGACCATGCTCGTGGATCCCGGCACATTCACGTACACGACCGATCTCGCCGAGCGCGATCGCTTCCGCGCGACTGAAGCACACAACACCATCACCATCGACAACGACTCGTCGTCGACGATGGCCGGTCCTTTTCATTGGTCACACGTAGCCCTCGCTAGCGCGCGTACGTGGTACAGCACATCCCGTTTCGATTTCTTCGATGGCGCGCACGACGGATTCCGGCACCATGGAGCGTCGCATGCGCGCTCGGTGTTCTTCCTGCGCGGGGATTACTGGATCGTTCGGGATCGGATCGAGAGCAACGATCCACACGACGTCGTCGCGCGGTATCAGTGCGCCGCTGGCGTCGACGTGTCGCTTAAGGGGCCGGCTGATGCCACTCTCGGCGAGGGCGAGGATGGATCGCCGCGGATGCTACTCAGTGCCCACGCCTCCGTCGCCGGCCAGCTGGGGGTCGAACAGGGCTGGGTCTCTCCGGCTTACGGCGTCAAGCTTCCGGCGCCTCGTTGCGCGTTCCGGATTGGACAGGCAACGAACGCCGAAATACTGACCGCGCTCGTTCCTTTCTCCGCCGACAGCGCCCCCGTGTGCGTGAGCTCCGTATCATCGTCGGGCGCGCTGGCGTTGCGCATTCGCGTCGACGCGACTGAGGACCTGTGGCTCGTTGGCGAGAACGTTGGCAGCACCGCGTGCGACCTCGAGAGTGATGCGCGATGGACATGGGTTCGCAGAGATATCGTCACTGGCGACGTTCGAGAGCTCATCCTGATTGATGGGCAGCGCGTACGGTTAGGCGGCGAGATGCTCTGCGAGCTTGGCGTTCGGGCGAGATGGTTCTCCGCTCGCCGGGTCGCGGCTGGGTGGCTGGTAGAGGCAGATGGTATCAATGGGCAGATCAGGACCACCCTGTACTCGGGAGCTCCGTCATGTGCGGCATCTGCGGTATAGCCGTCTCACCGAGCTCCGGTCGGCAGATCGACGCCCGTGTGCTCGAGCGCATGCGCGATGTACTCACGCATCGTGGTCCGGACGGCGCCGGCATGTTCATCGATGGTACGGTTGGACTCGGACATCGCCGCCTCAGCATCGTTGACGTCGCGCACGGAGCGCAGCCGATGTCCAGCGACGATGACCGCCTGCACATCGTGTACAACGGCGAGGTATACAATCACCCCTCGCTCATGGCCGAGCTCGAGGCCTCCGGCGAGCGCTATCGCACGCACTGCGACACAGAAACGGTGCTACGGGTTTTCGCGCGTGAGGGAGCCGGTACGCCGCGGCGCCTGCGCGGGATGTTCGCGTTTGCCGTTTGGGACCGGCGCTCGCGAGAGCTGATCCTTGCCCGCGATCGTTTTGGCGTGAAGCCGCTTTACTACGCGCACCTGGACGATGGCTCGCTGTTGTTCGCTTCGGAGATCAAGGGGATACTGGCGTCGGGCGCCATCCAGCCGGAATTGAACCTTCACGCTCTTCCCGACCAGCTCGCGAACCACGCCACGAGCGGCACAGACACCCTGTTTCGCGGAGTCCACCGGCTCGCGCCCGGGCACATACTGCGATGGCGCGATGGCGCCATTTGCATCGAGCCATACTGGGATCTCTCGTTCGCCAGAACGCACACGACGCGCGAGACCACCGACGATTACGTTGCCCGCTACTCGGAACTGTTCCACGAGGCTGTCCGCATGCGATTGATGGCCGACGTGCCACTCGGTGTGTTTCTCTCGGGTGGTATCGACTCGGCGGCGATCACCGCGGCGATGACACGTTGTGTCCAGGAGCCGATCAAGACCTTCTCGGTCGCTTTCGTCGAGCGCGAAGCAAACGAGCTGCACTATGCGCGGATCGTGGCAAGACATTTCCGCACCGACCATCATGAAATTCTGGTCACGCCGCCCGAGTTCTTCGGAGCGCTCCCCAAACTGCTCTGGCACGAGGATGAGCCGCTGGCGCATCCGTCGAGTATTGCCCTGAACTTCGTGTCGCGGCTTGCCGGGGAGCACGTCAAGGTTGTACTGACGGGCGAAGGCAGTGATGAAACGCTGGCTGGCTATGCGCGCTATCGCTCCACAATAGCGCAGCTGCAGTTAGGTCAGCGATACGAGCGGTGGGCCCCGGCGACCGTCCGCAAGCGAGCGCGCGAGCTCCTCTCGATCCTGCCAGCGCAGTCGCGGTTGAGACGGATATTGGCGCGAACATTCATCGCCCGTCCGGCAACGCTCGCCTCGCTCTATTTCGACAATTTCGCCGTTTTCACGCCGCACGCGCAGGAAATGTTGTTCACCCAAGCACAACGCGCGGCGATTGGTACGCTCGATCCCTATCGGATCATTCGTGACGCTTTTGAGAAGTCGAACGCGCCATCCCTGCTCGGTCGACTGCTCGACGCGGACATACGCACGTATCTGCCCGAGCTGCTCATGAAGCAGGATCAGATGAGCATGGCCGCCTCGATCGAGAGTCGCGTGCCATTTCTCGATCACGAGCTCGTCGAGTTCGCGGCGTCGCTGCCGGACGAGATGAAGCTCCGCCGTGGATCAACGAAGTACGTGCTCCGGCGGGCGATGACCGGCATACTGCCTAACGCGATTCTGCGGCGCAAGAAGATGGGGTTCCCGGTGCCGGTCGCGCACTGGTTCCGAGGCGAATTCCGCCACGTCGTCGATGAATTCGTCCTCGGGCCGCGTGCACGAGCGCGAGGACTGTTCGACCCGGACGCGGTTCGTGCCCTCGTTGAGCGAGATCGTCGGGGCGAAGGTCCCGGGAATCACTGGGAGCGCGTCTGGGCTCTCGTCAATCTGGAAATCTGGCAGCGCATTCACCTCGACCGCGAACCGATCGACGACATCTCCGGATGGATGTCACGGGCCTGCGGCGCACAATCATCCTTTGTCCTGCAGCGTGCATCATGAGTATGAGTGTCAGTGTCTTCGGTCTCGGCTACGTTGGCTGCGTATCGGCCGCGTGTCTCGCAAAGGAAGGTCATGACGTCATCGGTGTCGACGTCAGCGAGACAAAGGTCGATATGATCAACGCGGGCCGTGCCACGATCGTCGAAAACGGGATCGCGGAGCTGGTGCGCGAGATGGTAGACGAGGGCCGCCTGCGAGCGACGACTGATGCGCGGGAAGCACTGGCAAACTCCAGCATTTCGTTGGTGTGCGTCGGCACGCCAAGCCGCGCGAACGGGAGTATCGACCTGCGCTACCTGGAGCGCGCGTGCGTCGAGATCGGCGAGGGGTTGCGGGCCAAATCCGAGCATCACACGGTTGTCATACGGAGTACGGTCGTGCCGGGCACGCTCGAGCAGTTGGTGATTCCGGCGCTCGAGCGCGCATCGGGACGACAGGCCGGCGTGAACCTGGGTGTATGTCTGAATCCAGAGTTCCTCCGGGAAGGCACGTCGATCGCCGATTTCTACAATCCGCCGTTCACGCTCATCGGCAGCAGCGATCCCTGCGCCGCCGAGGCGCTCGGCGCGCTGTACGCGGGAGTTGCCGCTCCAGTGCACGTCACGGAGCCAGGCGTCGCCGAAATGATGAAGTACACGTGCAATAGCTTTCACGGAGTGAAGGTCGCGTTCGCGAACGAGATCGGAAACGTGTGTAAGGCGTTAGGCGTGGATAGTCACGAGGTGATGCGACTGTTCTGTCTCGACACCAAACTCAACATCTCGTCTGCTTATCTCCGACCAGGATTCGCCTTCGGCGGATCGTGTCTGCCGAAGGATTTGCGCGCGATCACTCACCGGGCGCGCCAGCTCGACGTGGAGACGCCACTGCTGGCGGCGACGTACGAGAGCAACCGCAAGCACATCGAGCGCGCCTTCGACATGGTGCTCGCAACGGGGAGTCGCCGCGTCGGTGTGTTGGGGCTCGCCTTCAAGTCCGGCACCGACGATCTCCGGGAATCCCCTGTCGTGACGCTGGTCGAAAAGCTCATCGGAAAGGGCCTCCAGCTCTCCGTCTACGATCGCGAAGTCGCCAGCGCGCGTCTCATCGGGTCGAACAAGGAGTACATCGAACGGGAGATCCCACACATCTGGTCGCTCATGCGCGGCAGCGTGGCAGAAGTGCTCGACACGAGTGACGTCGTCGTCATCGGCAACGGATCGGCGGAATTCCGCGCGATTGAATCGAAGCTCGATGGCCGACACGTCGTCGTGGACCTGGTGCGCGCGTACCGGCCGCAGCTCAGCACCGGGGAGCGCTACCAAGGGATCTGCTGGTAGAGGCGAACCGCGTGAAGATTCTCTGGGTGAAGGCAGGCAAGCTGCTGCCCGTGGACACGGGAGGAAAGATTCGATCGCTCAATCTCCTCCGACAGCTCGCCGCTCGACACGAGGTGACGGTTTTCTCCTACTACGGAGGCCGCCGCGATGCAGAGTATGAGCGGGAGATCGCCGAGATCTTACCCGGAGCTCGCACTCTCTGCACCGGTATTCCCGATTCCACGCCACTGGAGCGCAGCATTCAATACCTTCTGCGTCTCCCGTCCCCGGAGCCGTTCGCGGTCTCGAAATTCGGGGGCCGTCACGTTCGGCGTCTCGTTTCACGCTGGATTGCAGCTCGAGAATTCGACGTGGCCGTCTGCGACTTTCTTTCAGCCTCACGCAACTTTCCACAGAAGCTCGCAACCCCGACGGTGCTGTTCGCGCATAACGTCGAGTCCGCACTCTGGAGTCGTCAGGCCAGTGCTGAGGAGCATCCGATCAAGCGTCTCGCCTACGAAATCGAAGCGCGCAAGATGCAGTTGTTCGAGCGCCGAACCGTGGCACGTTTCGACCATGTGATCGCGGTCTCGGAAAACGACAGAGCCGCGTTGGCGCAATTTACCGATGCGACTCGGGTGACCGTGGTACCCACGGGAGTGGATCTGCGTCAGTTTCAGACCATCGCCGGGGTCGAGGCAAACAACCCATCAGTGGTGTTTCTGGGCTCCATGGACTGGGAGCCGAACATCGGCGGTGTCGAGTGGTTCTGCGCTCAGGTATGGCCGCGTGTGGTCGCGGCCGTTCCTGCAGCACGATTCCGAATCGTCGGCCGCGCTCCACATCCCCGAGTGCGACGACTCGCCTCTGCGAACGTCGAGGTCACCGGAGCAGTACCGTCGGTGCTTCCCTACCTTGCAGAGGCAGCGGTCTTCGTCGTGCCGCTGCACGTTGGTGGTGGCACACGGTTGAAGATTTTCGAGGCGATGGCTGCTGGACGCAGCATCGTGTCCACCTCGCTCGGCGCGGAAGGCCTCGATGTAACACATGGCCGCGATATCCTTCTCGCGGACGATCCAGCCAGCTTCGCGTCCGAGGTGATTCGAGTCCTTACCGAGCCGCAATTGCGCCGCGCCTTGAGCATCGGGGCCGGCGCGCTCGCCGCGGAATACGATTGGTCGTCCGTGGTTGCCCAATTCGAGACCGTGCTCGCCGCATTGGTAACACCTCCCGAGTCGTCTCACGTGCCTAACGGCGTGGCCGTCGCCGAGTCCGCCGTTTCATGAGAGTTCTCGTCCTCGATGGAAACGAGAATCAGGCCGTAGCATGTGTGCGCTCCCTTGCGCGCGCTGGCCACGAAGTGCTCGTCGGCGCCGGAGTCTCATGGTCGAAGGCTGGTTGGTCGCGGTTCGCGAGTGGCGCCTTCCGCTATGTGTCTCCTGAGGAGAGCGTTGGCGATTTCGTCGGCGACGTGATGCGCGAGAGCGCCAAAGCGCCAGGCACGCTCGTTCTACCAATGACCGAGCTCACGACGCTGCCACTCTCGTTGCATCGGCAACGCCTCATCTCCGTGGGGAGTCGGCTCGTTCTACCGCCGCATGAGACCCTGCTGCGAGCGTTCAACAAGCGAGCGACAACCCAGCTTGCCGCATCACTCGGCGTGGCCGTGCCACACAGCACGGAAGTCGGCCCCGCCGATTCTGCCGCGGAGATTGCGGACGCAGTGACGTATCCCGTCGTCATCAAGGCGCAAAGCTCAGGAGAGTTGAATGCGTCTGGCAGGATCGCCTTCACCGGGCGACCAATGTACGCACGGAATCCTCGCGAGTTTGTTGCCGCCGTGCGGGCGCTGCGGACCCGATGCTCATCGCTGATCGTGCAGGAGTTCGTACCCGGCACTGGCTCTGGCTATTTCGCTCTGCTCCGACATGGCGAGCTGATTGCGGAGTTCGCACACCGCCGCATCCGCGATGTGCGTCCAACCGGATCGGGGAGCGCGGTGCGCGAGAGTACCGCGATCTCCGACCGCGTGCGCTCAGCCGCGCTGCCCATCTTGCGTGCATTGGATTGGCACGGCGTGGCAATGGTTGAATTCCGTATGCGAAGCGACGGAACCCCGGTCTTCCTCGAGGTGAATGGTCGCTTCTGGAACTCTCTGGCACTCGCCATTTATGCAGGCGTGGACTTCCCAGCATTGCTCGGTCGCATGGCCCAGAGCGATGAGGGACCACCCCCGATTGATTATCGGAGTGGCGTGCGTTGTCGCTGGCTGTTAGGAGACGTTCGCCATCTTATCGAAGTGTGGCGGGGAGCGCCTCCGAGCTTCCCCGGTACATACCCGTCCCGTCTTGGTACTCTCGTCGATGTGCTGCGACCTGTCGCCGGGACCTATCACGACAACTTCGAGCTGAGTGATCCGCTGCCAGAACTTGGAGACTGGCTCAATTTCCTCATCCGCAAGCTCCCGCTCCAGCGTCAGCGATCAGCGACGCACACCGATTCGGTATCCGATGCTTCTGGGCGCCCTGCACTGCCATAGCACGTACTCTGACGGTGAGCTCACGCTTCGTGAGTTACGCGATGCTTTCGTCACCGCGGGATGCTCCTTCGCGTGCGTCACGGACCATGCCGAGTATCTCGATCGCGACCGCCTGCCACGCTATGTGGCCGAGTGCGCGGAGCTCTCGAGCGAAGAGTTCGTGCTGATTCCTGGACTCGAATTCAGCTGCCGTCAGCGCATGCACGTGCTGGGAATTGGCATAACGACTCGGGTCTACAGCGATGAGCCCGAGGATGTTATCGCGCATATCAACAGCGAGGGTGGCCTCTCGGCAATTGCCCATCCACGCGACGATGCCTTCGGATGGATAGAGACCTTCGCCCAGTTACCGGCGGCGCTCGAGACCTGGAACACGAAGTATGACGGCCGGTATGCACCGCGAGCACGCACCTTCCGTTTGCTCGCGCGCTTGCAGGAGAGGCAGCCAACGATGAAGGCGGTCTATGGATTGGATCTCCACTGGCGGCGGCAGTACCGTTCCCTTCTCACCCGTGTAGCCGCAACCGCTGTGAGTCGAGATGCAATCCTGTACGGATTGATCCGCGGTGAGTACGTGGGGATTAAAGATGGCCTCGAGCTCCCAGCAAACGGCGCACTCTCGCCGGACCTTCTCTGGGCACTCGATGCTGCGAACGCGCGGTCCTCATTCGTTCGCACAGCGCTCAGGCGGGCGTATCGAGTTGCGAAGAATTGTGGCCTCGAGGCGCCGAAGCCGCTCAAGGCGCAGCTCCGGCGATTATTCTGATGTCCCCTCCCATCCTGATGTACCATGAACTACGCCTGCGGGGCCGTTCACTCTGCTCCGACAAGCCTGGCTATACACGCTACGTGATCGATGCAGAGGACTTCCGTTCACAGCTCAAGTTCCTGCGCGAGCAGGGCGCATCGGGCCAGGGCGTGGGAACCCTTCTCGAAAGGCAGACACCTCCGCCGGCAATCAGCGTCAGGCAAACGCCCTCAGCGCTCGTAGGCATCACCTTCGACGATGGTTGCGAGACCGATGCTATCGCAGCCGCATCGGCGCTCGCGGAAACTGGCTTTGGCGCGACCTTCTATGTCGTGAGTGGTTTCGTGGGCAGGCCAGGCTACTTGAACGAAACGCAGATTCGGGATTTGGCAGGGCACGGCTTCGAGATTGGCTCGCATACCGCATCCCACAGCTACTTGACCGGTTTGTCGGAGGACAATCTTCTGCGCGAGTTATCCGTATCCAAGGAGCGCCTCCAACAAATGCTCGGACGTCCGGTAGTCCACCTCTCCTGCCCAGGCGGCTGGTGGAACAGCGAGGTCGCCGCAGCGGCCAAATCGCTCGGCTATCACTCTGTCTCGACGAGTAACCTCACCGCAGCGGCTGATGTGGACCCCTTCTGTCTTCCGCGATACGCCGTCATGCGGAACACAACAGCTGACCAATTATTCCGCTGGCTTACCGGAAGAAATGCATGGCGGCGGCGAGCGAAGAACACGGTGCTCGACGGCGTCAAGCGCGTGGTGGGAATCCCGATGTACTATCGGTTACGGGGCAGACTTCTTGGAGAGTAGCGTCCCCGCACAGCACGTCAGTTCGAGGCGGTTCGCCAAAGCGCCATCAACGAAATAGCTGCCGCAACCCAGCCTAACGACGGTCCGGTCGGCGACGAGCAATATTCCGAACCCGAGTAATCAGTCGGCGAACTCGGTGTGATTGGCCGCCCAGTCGAGCATCGCTGCTCGCGGCCAGATTACCATCGCCGTCGTTGGCCGGAAACGTCCTTCTTCATAGAGTCGTCGCCGTTCGGCGCTTCCCGTGAAGACGCCGTTCGCCTCACTCGCGTCCCCAAGCTCTACGATCATGCCACCGCACTCGACGAATGGCTTGTTCAACCACGCGAGGTGGGGACTGACGCGCAGCGTTTCTGGCGAATGGAGCCACGATTCTGTGACGAGCGCCTTGATGTTCGGTTTCAGCGCAAGCGACTGGGCAATACGATGGTAAGAACGGTTCTGCTCCTTCTCGACCAGCATGAACCGATTCTTTCGCCGCCAGGCAAGGTGGTGAAAGAAGACAGGACCCCGACCGCGAAGATGACGCCCGAGAAACATCGCCAGGCGTGCCATTTTGCGCGGTTCGTGCCGCAGGATCCAGGAAATGGGTATCGCGGAGGGCTCGAACTGTAGCTGACCGGCTGGGAAGCGCCGCATCGTCACGACCTTCGCCATCGAGATGAAGCCGTGGGAAGCGGCGAGCAACTGGGCGCGATCGGGGGGCGTAGGTGCCGCCAGAAAGCGAAGCTCGTCGGCAAGGCATCGCAGCACGCCGTCGCCCATGCCGAGTCGAAGAAGTGCCGCTCGATTTCTGCACGCCGTATGGAGAAGAAGGAACGTTTCGACCATCCCGGCCGGGAGCGGCTCAGCGCCCAGCGAGTGGCGGAGCTCGATCACGCGGTGAGCGCTGGCGGGACGGCTTGCCGCCGCATCGATCAGCATCGCCAGATCGCTCTCCCGGAAACCGCTCGCGGCGACCCGTCGCGCGACGTGTCGCATTTCCGGAGTCTGGAGCGCGGCCGCACAGTTGTCGAGAGCCGCGGCAACGGATTGCGCCGCTGTTCGATCATTGCGCAACACGTTTCCGCCCAACTGCGGTGCGAAAGTAGTCTTAGCCGACATTTCTTACGCGACGGACGAGTGACGCGCCGGCGCTGACCGCGCCTGCGACCGCACTGCGCATGCGGCTCGGCTCGAAAATCCAGTCTTCGCCAACGGAAACGACCGTATCCGAGAAGAAGCGCTTGAAGTCCGAGATTCCACCGAGCGGATCGTCGTCGCCGAGCTGGCCTCTCGTTACCCCACCGAAATCGAACCATTGAGCGCTGTTGCCGTGTGCCCAGGAGATGATATCCCAGGCCAGCGCGTACGCGAGAGGCACCCGCACCGGTACCTGCCGAGTGCTCGCGGCGAGGTCGTAGGTGACATATTCGCCATGATTACATCCCCAGGCGAAAGCGAGCAGTGAACACTCATCAGCGTCGTCACCGTGAAAGAGTCCCACGAGCCGTGACAGGGAGGGTTCACTCTTGGAAAGCCTTATAACGGAGCGCCAATCGACTGGTGTGTGGACGCCCCCGGTACGAGCCATGGTTTCCTCGAGGAGCTGGTTCATGCGCGACGCATGACGTGCATCCTCGATGGTCTTGACGGCGAGGCCGCTCTTGGTCGTGGAGCGTACATTTCGGCGCGCGGACCGTTGCAGCGTTGCAAAGACGCTATCGAGCGGCGCATCGAGATCGATTGCAATGGTCTCGGCGTAGGTGCGCGGCACCCGAGCGCGCTCGAAGCCGCTCGCGGCTAACACGCGCGAATTCTGATTACGCGCCTCCGCATTGCGGTCGCAGAGCTCGACGACGACCCTCAGCACGCGACCATCACGCCGGGCCATCTCGACAATTGCATCAAATGCGCGCGCAGTTATCTGCTCGCCAAGGCGCCACATCAATCGTTCCACGCGCCAGATGTAATACCCGGGAAGTGCCCGACTGGGGAAGCGGCCGATCGCGCACGCAGCTAGCGGCGTCCCGTCCTCGGCCCTCAGGACGAGGAGGGACGATGTTGCAGTCAGCCCCGATCGATACCAAGCCACGCGATGCGGCAGCGGCATCGCGACGCCGCGCGCAATGAGCTCGCGCTCGCAGTGCATCCGGCCCGCATCATCTCCAATCAGCTCGACTCGCAACTCCGCCGATTCACATGGAGCAAACTCAGACACTCGTGGGCGTCGCAAGAGTACGCTCGGTTCTGGGGCTGTACGCGAACGTCGGCGCTGTTACGCCTCGGAAGAGTGAAGTCCCGCTCATCCAGGCCGGCGCGTCAATCCCAAAGAGATCGAGGAGTGTCGGGGCGACGCAGCGCAACGAAGCGCTTTCCGTGGCAACCGTGTGCCGACGTTCGAGAGTGCGAATCCAGAAAACTCCGTCAGGGTGGTGCATCCCGCTCTTGGTTCCTTCCGGCTTGTAGAAGTGCCGGAAGAACGGCGCCTCGACTGACGTACCAGCGATCGTCAGCTTGGCGTCTTTGTCCAGGTGCTCGTGAATACGCACACCGCTGAAGACATTCGTCCCGTCGCGGACGACCTTCATCGCACTCCGGCCATCGACGAGAACCGCGGCCAGGCGCTGTTCGGCCGCAATCGCGTCCCGTTCATCGGTGAATCGCACGTGAAACTCCTCCGACATGACCGGGAAGGACGTGTACTCACCGGTGAGACCAAGGAACGAAAGGACACGGTCGAGCTCCCGGGCGCGATAGAATGTCTTGCCCCCAATGTCCTCGTAGAGGAGGCAAGGTTGCTGACTCAGGCCCGAGGCGAGAATGACCGTGGCATCCCGGCCGGCCAGTGAAAGGCATTGCCCGATGATTCCGTCCATCTCGAGATAGCCGTAGAGGATCGCTGTCTCGAATTCAGCCTGCTCTTGCTCCGTGGGCTTCACCTTGAACGGGCTGGGGTCCATGTTGCGCCAGTGCATGTGTTGAAAATGCGCGGTGCTGTTCAGGAAGAAGGTGGAGAAGTCCGGCCGATGCTTCTTGTAGTATGAGCGGAACACGTCCCACTGCAGCTTGTCCAGAATGGTCGCGCGTCGCCATCGCTGACGACCACCGGCTTCGCGGATCAACTGAGCGACGATCGCACGCACCGTGGCGAGCGAGAGGCCGTGCGAGACCATGAATCGCAAGAATGCTATGTAGTCATCTCGAGTGAGCGGGACACGATCGTTCGTGTATTCCTGAACGTTGCGTTGTACGAACTTATAATAAGCCTCATACTCGGCGGGATGAGGATCGACGCCGATGGCCCAAGGATCGGGCAGGACGGCACCATTGATTCCTTTGTCGTAATTGAGGTTCATGCTCCCGCAGACCCAGACCGACTTCCCTGCGCGCGAGAGGATGTCCCACACGGACGGTCTGTCGAGCTTGTGTCCGTCTCCAAGATGAAAGATGCCGTGCTCGTTGTAGGAGAGCCCGCAATGCGCCGTTATCCACTGGATCCAGGGCTCCAGGTTCGGCGCCGCCTCCTCGGCATCCGTGACATACACTTCGGACTCGTTGTGGAGACGACGGAAATTGGGCAGCTTCCCTTCATCCATGAATCGCGCGAGAAGCGTCGGACTGATCTCATTGAATTCGAGAAGAATGCATGGTGACGACATCAGCAGCGCTCCGGATGATGGGCAGCGGGGAATGGACGCTCTTTGACACGCCGCAAAAGCAACGAGCATGCCCCGTTGGAGCGCCCTGGCGCATACTGCTAACTGATTGTTACATCGGCAGTTAAAGCTATACATTCGTTCAATTGTCGACGCTCCAATCGAGCGATGTCCGCAAGGAGATGCATGCACGCAACAGTGTGCCCTGGCAGCGCAGAGGCAATACCGTGCGAGCGCGTGTTAACACGTTCCGGTCCACGGGAGAATGCTTGCGCCGAACTTGCATTTGCGACGCGTTGTTTCGATGAAAGGCTTCATGCGGAGTTGACCAATCCATCGACGTAACCTCTGGCGCACGAGCGCCGCGTTCGCATTTGTCCTGATCTGCGTCGCCACACTCGTTCCGTCGAGTGGCGCGAAGCGAATCCTCGTTCTTTGCATCTGGTGCGGCGATCAAGCCGGCATCGACGCCTTCCAGAACGTTCTGCTCTATGTTCCTCTCGGTTTAGCGCTACACCGGAATGGCCTGCGCGGGCGAACCGCGGTTTCGTTGTGCTCTGCGCTCTCCGTCATCATCGAGGCAGCGCAGTATTGCTGGATCGCCGGCAGGTACGCATCGATTCAGGACGTGATCACCAACATGCTCGGAGCATTCCTGGGCGTCGTTCTCTCCGCGCATGCGAAGACTCTGCTCGCACCTGGCGCTCGAGTTGCTCAGCGACTCACTCTCGTCATCGCCGCCGGATTGCTCGCCCTGAACGGCCTAACAAGTTGGCTGCTTCGGCCCGCGTTTCCAGAGGGGCCGTGGTGGGCGCAATTCGCTCCTCCGCACCGATTATACGCCGACCGATTTCACGGCACGCTGTACAGTGCTCGTCTGGCCGAGGCCGGTCTCGTCGGCGGCTCGCAGGTGGATGCCGCCACGGTGGCCGCCGTTCGTCAATCGCCAGAGATAGGTTGTGAGCTGGTCAGTCGAATCGTCACTGGAGAGCCAACACGCGGCGTCGCGGCGATCACGGCGATTGCCGATGAACATAATCACGTCGTGGCGATGCTCGGTCAGGACAAGGACGCAGTCGTCTTTCGTGTCAGGATGCGCGCGGAAGCAGCAGGCTTTGCCAATCCCGTTTTCCGCGCCTCGTCGCTCCCCGCGCCGGGCACCGCCACGACAATTATTGGAAGGCTTCGCGACGGCCAGCTCGCGATAGAAGTGCAATCGCCGCATGGCCTGACCAGCAATCAGCTGCCGCTGAGCAGCAGCTGGGCATGGCTCTTCCTCCTGCGTCACGCGCCTTCCGGCAATAGCGCGATCGCGGCCGGAACGGCGCTATGGCTCTTTGCGATCCTCACCATTGGCAGTTTCTGGGCGACTCGCACCGGCGCGCCAGCGACCGTCCGTAAATTTCGAGCGCTCCTGTCGCTCGCAACGGCGGGTGCGTTGCTGTTGGTGCCGTGGATTGCCGGCATCCCACTGAGCGGCTGGACGGAGTGGACTGCCGCGATCGCAGGACTCGCCGTCGGAGCGCTACTCGCGACGTCGTATCGCCATCCGCGACGGACGTCGGAATTCGTTAGGCGCCAGTCTTCGCGGCGGCGGCGGGGCGGTGTGGAAGCATCGAGCTCACACCAGTAAGCCAGCCCTCGAACTCGACCGCACTCAGTCGTGAGCTGTCGACCAATCGCGGGAGCTGAAGCGCCGGAGTGTGTCGAGTGGCGACTCCCGGATCGCACGTAGTGGCGGTGGCCACCTGTTCCCCGCGGAGCCAATCGTAGAACTCTGGTCGATAGACGCCGCTCGGATAACAGAAGTGAGTTGGATCTTTTCCAGTATACTCGCGGATGCGACGTCGATTATCCCGCAGCTCCCGTCGGAAAAGTCCTTCGTTAACGGGGGTCCTATGCCGATGCGTATGCAGTTGGATGTCGAATCCGCGCGCCGAGAGCGACGCGACTTCATCTGGGCTTAAGAGCTGCAAATGTCGCGTACGTAGGACCTCGTCATAATCGACGCCGAGTTGCTCGGCGACGGCCCGGACGAGCGCATCGCGATCGAACACACTGAGGTCCTGATCATTTGCATACGCGATTACGCTCCAATACGCGTCCGTCTTCTCAGACTCGTCAGCGAGATTCCACCACCGGTCATCGCCGATGAGCTCCGGTGCATGCAGGACATCGCGACGCCTCTTCCACATCACGTATGCGAGAGCCAGACCGAAGATCGGTCGGCGAACCTCGCAGTAGTACGTGGTGAGATAGACTGTCGCGGGAAACCCATAACGCTCGAGAACAGGCGCTGCTCGGACGGCAAAGTCATGCATGCCATCATCGAAGGTGATGCAGACGCAGCGTTCCGGAAGGGTGTTGGTGTACAACCTTGTGATCGCCTCGCCGAGCGGGAGAACGTTGTAGCGCGCGGCTTTCAACAGCGCGAGGCGTTGCTCGAGTGTATCGACGCTGATGTAGAGGCTTGGATTCCATTCGTGCTCGTCGTCGATTGATACCCCGTGATAACACAGGATGGACAGTCGGGACCTTCGCCATTCGCTGTCGCTGCAAAGGCGGAACACGCCTATGTCGCGAAGCATACCGAGCGTCCGGCGGCGAGTTGCACGCAGCATCCCTAACATAGACTGGGACTCAGGCTGTTCCCGATTATAAGGCCACTCAATTGTCGATTCATCTTGACCAGACCTCCCATCGTCCCCGCAAGCCGTTGACAGACGCGACGACAACGGCCATTTGCAGCAAAAACACTTCGCGCATCGCGCCACCGCGACGGCGGATCGGTAGCAGGAGGACGCCGACGGCAGCAAGCACCGCGATAATCCATGGCCCGTTGAGCGTGCCGAGCACACGAAGCGCCGCTGTGAGCCCGCTGGCGGCGAACAGCAGCGCGCAGTATGGCGTCAGCAATCGTAGCAGCTTGTGGAAGACGAACTGCACCCAGATGGGATTGCGCCAAGGGAGGAGCAGCGCCGGCATCCATGCGCAAAGCTGAATCACACCGGTTTGCGTCCGAACTTTTCGGGAATATTCCCGACTGTCGTTGATGACACGTTGCTCGAAGGCTCGAGCACTCCGCGCGAAAGCGATCCGATGGCCCGCAAGGACGAGGCGCATCGGAGTGAAAACATCGTCGAGCAGGAGTCCGACCGGCAGCGGCTGCCACAGCGCTCGGCGCATCGCGTACACCGCCCCCGTTACCCCAACGCTTGAATGCAGGCGAGCTTCACGCTCTCTCAACCAGCGCTCGTAACGCCAATAGCGCCGCGTCAGCTCACCGCCCTCACTCGGGAGCTCCAACGAGCCGGACACAGCACCGACCGATGGATCAGTCAGCGCCGCGAGAAGCTCGGGGATAGTTTGCTGGCTGAACCGTTGACTGGTATCTGCGAACACGAGGAGCTCGCCGTGGCTCGCGCGCACGGCAGCATTGAGGGTTGCCGCCTTGCCACCAGGAGCATCGCCCGTGACTACGATGATCTCGGTTTCGAAATTCCCAAGGCTGGCTACGTCAAATGGCCGTGCGGCCGCCGCGTCGATACCGACCACGACTTCGATCATCAACGGATCATATGCAGTGCGAAGCAAGTCAGCGACCCGCGCTCGCACAGCATCCACATCATCCCGGGTGGCGAGAATAAGCGAAACCGGAACTCGCGTCACTGAGCGCTTGAAATCACCACAGCTACGCCGCAAACGACTCACCCACGCGCCTAGACCAATGGCCGCCGGGTATAGGAGCCACGTCGCGACCATTATGCCCGCAGCGATCGTTGTCAATATGTTTAGCACACGCTCAATTCATCAGGCATTAGAACAACAGAGAACGGCGCAGAAGGGAAGCGCACTCAAACGGAAACAGCGGAGGTCCCAAGCGCGCCGATGGCGGGAACGGAGAAGGTGGCGCGCGTCAACATCCAGGACCACGTACGGCTCAGTCCCTCGCCAAGATCGACACCGGGAGCGTACCCAATTAGGCGATTCGCACGCGTCAGGCTGGCGAGCGAGTCACGAACGTCGCCGGGCCGGGAATCGTGGTACTCTGCCTCGAGGCGCCGACCGCTTACTTGACGAATGAGCTCCAAGAGCTCGTTGAGGGACGTGCGCCGCCCCGCTCCGACGTTCACCGGTGAACCAGAGGCAGCCGCTGCCGCATTCGCGGCCTTGATGTTCGCATCGACGACATTTTCGACATAGGTGAAGTCTCTCGTCTGCTCGCCATCGCCCATCACCTGAGCCGGTGTTTCCTCCAATGCGGCACGGAGGAACAGCGGTATCACCGCAGCGTAGGGGGACGTCGGACTCTGTCGCGGCCCGAAGACATTGAAATAGCGAAGCGCGATTCCCTCGACTAATCCGGCGCGCGCATACGCGAGCACATACTGCTCGCTTGCGAGCTTCGACGCGGCGTATGGCGACCGCGGGAGCGGTTCAACCGCTTCATCTTTCGGCAGAACGGGCGTATCGCCATATACGGAGCTCGAGCTGGAATACACGACGCGCCGAACCCGCGCCGCATGACATGCCTGCAGCAGTCGCACCGTGGCGTTTACGTTCGCGTTATGCGAGCCCCACGGATCGGCCAGTGATCGCGGCACACTGGGCAGCGCCGCCAAATGGTACACGAGCTCGACGCCCCCGACGGCGGCTTCGCAGATCTCTGGATCGCAGAGATTCCCGATGATGAGATCGATGCGTCCATCGAGGTGCGCGATGTTGGCGAGATCACCAGTCGACAAATCATCGACCACCCTCACCCGGTGCCCGAGCGCGACGAGCCGCTCGACGAGGTGTGAGCCGATGAACCCAGCGCCTCCCGTTACGAGACATGTCTGCTTCACGGGCATGTTGACGTCCTTCGAGCGGGATGTGAAAAGAGCCGCGGGAGTCAGATCGCAAGTGACTGCGTGCACGCGGCATGAAATCACATGCTGGAGATTCAACTTTCGTGCGATGCGGCGGGCGCCGTGGACACGACGCAGCGGGCCAGCGAATCGTTCACCCTGTAACCACTTAGCCGAATTGACCCGGCGCTCGTCAGCGAACCCTCGTGATGCGAGGCTGCAACACTCGACGGTTGCGCGGCCACACTGTCCGACGCAGTCGGCCAGCTATCGGAGTAGCAATTGCGGCCGACAGCTCCTTCGAGGCGCCCGCGTAGATGGGCTGCACCGCGAACTCGAGCTGCAGGGCGTCAATCTCGTCGAGATGCGCGCTAGCCGGTCACGATCGTGGGCATCAGCGGCGTCGCCCCGCTGACCACTACGACTTCGCCTTCCAAGGGACGCATCGTTCTAGGCAACGGGCGACGCTGTGACGGAGAGCGCAGCCTTGGCATAACGAGGCTGATCGGCCGCGCCGACTCGGGCGCGTATCGGAGGCCAGGTCTTGAGACCCACCTCGGCAAATGCCTCGGTCGTCGGATCCGGTTGTGGGTCACCGAGTGCCTCACGCAGCACAACGCCAAGCACGACCGCCACACCAATGACAAGGTCGTAGAGGATATCGAGGGGTACCGTCGCCAGCGCGAATAACACTCCTCGAGTCCTAACGAAGAACATGTACAGCGGAACGTTTGCCAGCAGGCTCGGAATCAGAGAGAGCGCGGCGAAGGCGAGCACTCCTGATGTGCGGAAGATGATGCTCGCCAAAGTGAATATCAGTGCCGACCATGCCAAGCTCGCGCGAATACTGCCAAGCGGGCGCGGGGCATTCGCGAGGAGCCCCGGCCCATGCGAGGCGCCCGCCAGCCGGATCCAGGGCACACCGCGATCATGAAGCTCCGTCACGATCATCGATCGGAGTGTCCAGCGTTTGAGATGCGTGGCCTGGATGTCCGGACAGAGCACGATCCGGTGCCCAAGCGAGTGCAGTCGGCGGCCTAACTCCGCGTCCTCGAGCTGTCGGCTAAGGAAACGCCACTCGTCGAACATCCCAGCTTGCCGGAATGCATCCGCGCGAATAGCACCACAGCCGGCCCAGAAGGTGGCGATGTCACCCGCGTGGCATTGGTGGATGAAATGTCGCAAGAGGTTTCGGTATTGTGAAACAACGTTACGCTCCGTTGGCTCGTGATCGTATGATCCAACGAAGGCGCTGACTTCGGGATGTTCGAGGAAAACGCGAGCGAATCGCCGCAGGGTATCCCGGTGGACACGAACATCGGCATCGAGAAAGACAACCAGCTCGCCCGTTGCGAGCTCGAACCCGCGGTTGCGCGCATACGCCGGGCCATAGGACGTCGATCCCTCGAGGCGAACGATAACGTCAGCGTACCGTGCCGCGACGGTTGTGAGCTCGGGCGCGCCGACATCGTTCACGACGATCAATTCAGTCCGTGCGGCCGACATGTCGCTCCCGCGAACGGCGGCAAGTACGGACTCCAGCGTTTGTTCATTGCGGTGGACCGGAATGATGACCGACAGTGCGGGCGGCGCGGCGGACGAGCGAAGGTGGAGGTGTGATTCACGGCGACCACTCGTGAGGCAGAGCGCCTCCAATGCAGCTCCAGTGATCGTGCCATCGCGTAGCATGAGGAGAATGTCGCCAGCCGCCCGGCGCGCGCCGTGCGCTCGCATCGCTGCAGAATCAGCATCCGCGGGGGCGGGAACGATGTGCACGCGCGAGGTTCCCGAGAGTATTTCGGGTCCGCGAGTCACGATGACCAACTCACGCCCGCAGCGCACGCAGGCGGAGTGCAAATCGTGAAGAAGCATCGCGGAAAGCACAACATCCGGATTCCAAGAGACGACGAAGGAAATTCTCGGATCATCGCGGGTTTCACCACGATCACGAACGCGGCTTTGATACGTCGTTTTTCTTCTACTCACAGGACTGTCTTCGTCGTGAATGAGTGAGCCGGATTTGAGCGCAGCGCCGATAGGGAATGCCCACGCGCCGCCGCGATGCAAAGTAGAAGCCGATTCGGGCGTCGCCGCTGTCCGCGATCCAAACTGGCCCTGTGCAGTAACTTCGCGCGTCGTTGCGCCCGACTGGCGCGGTGCTCTGACGTTGGACTGTTGCAGCACGACAACGAAGCGTGCGCAATTGCCACCCAGTGTTCTGATTCTCTACCTACCCTTCCGCTTCGGGCCGTTACAGGCGGGCTGCGGTCAGAACGCGCGCGGGATGCAAAGGGGACGCCCCGATTCCTCCACCATAGTTCGCAAGCCGCAAATCAGTGGCGTGTAGAAACAGACTGTTGCGCCGCCGCAACAGGATCCGCAGTTCGCGCCCCGAGGGCAAGACTCGGTGCGGCTCCGTTGTTGGCTTGCTGCATAACGACGACCGCACGGCCCTGGCTTTTTTATTGCGACGCTCTTTAGGAAATGCTATTTTCGCGTTTCACTGCGAAAGCAAACCAGTCGGGGCATCCAATGAAGCAGGTCGTTCGCCGAGGGATTCGGGACATCACCGTCGATGAAGTCCCCGTTGCAGCACTTCAGTGTCATCACGTCCGTGTCCGACCGGCGTACTCGCTGATCAGCAGCGGCACGGAGACCGCTTCCATTCATACGCGAGGCTTGCTTCACGAAGCCGCCGCCGACCCCGGCCGGGTGGCAATGATCCTTCGGACGATGCGAGCCAATGGCATCGTACGCACCGCCGATGAAGTTGGCGCGAAGCTCAAGGAGCTGAGCGTGCTGGGATATTGCGGTGCGGGATACGTGGACGCCGTCCATCCGACAGTCACCGATCTCTCTCCGGGTGACCGCGTTTCCTATGGCGGCGAGGGCACGGGGCATGGTGAGTACATACTCGCTGGCCGTCAGCTCGTCGCCAGAGTTCCTGAAACAGTTCCGTTGGAGCACGCGGCATTCACCACACTCGGCAGCATTGCCATGAATGCAGTGCGCATTTCCCAGCTCGAGCTTGGCGAGGTGGTTGCCGTGATCGGCCTGGGAATCGTTGGCCAACTCATCGCGCAGCTCGCACGGCTACAGGGGGCGCGCGTCGTCGCCACGGATCTGATTGGCTCACGGCTCCACACGGCGTCGAGTCTGGGCACTCACCACGCGTGTCTGCCTGATTCTGTCGGGGAGGCCGTCAGTTCACTTACCAATGGCCGCGGTGCCGACTGCGTCATCATCGCCGCCGCTTCGAAGAGCTCGGCTCCATGTGCGCAAGCCGCGCAGATCGTTCGTGATCGCGGGCGAATCGCCGTTGTTGGTGCGGTGGACATGAGCTTCAACTGGGAAGTGATGTACCGTAAGGAAGTGCGCGTGCTGATGTCGCGCGCGTATGGGCCGGGAAGCTACGATCCTGTGTACGAGAAACAGAACGGGGACTATCCGGTCTCGTACGTTCGCTGGACGGAGAACCGCAATATGGAGGAGTTTCTCCGGCTGATCGAGAGCGGCGCCATCTCCGTGGCCCCGTTAATCTCTCATCGGTTCGAGCTGCCAGACGCCGCAACGGCTTACGAGACGATCATGTCGCGCGCCGTCGACAGCCTCGCCGTCGTTCTACGCTATCCGACCGGGAGCGGCGAAGAAAAGCCCTCCGTCGCGGCGCGTCTGACCAGAGTTTCCCTGCGGCCACCGGCGACCACGAACCGGGCAACGCTACAATTCGCGCTCTTCGGCGCCGGGAACATCGTGCGTTGGGCGCACATGCCAAATCTCTTGCGGCGGAAGGACGTTCGGCTACGCGCAGTGTGCTCCTCGAGTGGCGTGCGGGCGAGAAGTTTCGGAGAGCGCTACGGAGCTGAATACATCAGCACCAGCGTGGAGGAGGTACTGTCAGACCCCTCCATCGATGCCGTCCTCATAGCAACGCGCAATGCGCAACATGCATCCCAGGCGCTCGCTGCCCTCGAGGCGGGTAAGCACGTTTTCGTCGAGAAACCGATGGCGCTGACTGAGCGGGAGTGCCAGCAGCTGAGGGAGGCCGTCGAAAGGAGCGGGCGCATGATCGCGGTCGGTTTCAACCGGCGATTCGCCCCGGACTACCTGGACCAGAAGAAGCTTCTCGTTAGGCGCACGGGACCCGCGGTAATCAATTGCCGTGTGTGCTCGCCTGGAATTTCCGGCGCCTACTGGATGGCCCAGCCGGAAGAGGGAGGCGCAATTCTCGGCGAAGCCTGTCACTTTGTCGACACTTTGACGTGGCTCCTCGAATCGGAGCCAGTGCGCGTCAGCGCCTACTCGCTTCCCACGACGGTCGCTGAACCGATCGGAGAGAACAACATCGTCGCATCCATCGAATACAGCGACGGATCGATCGCGAATCTCACGTACACCACCGTGGGGTCTGCCGCGTGCGCGGGCGAACGTCTCGAGGCCTTTGCGCCCGGAGTGGCCGCGATTTCGCAGGATTTCAAGTACCTGAGATCAGGACGCACGGGTGACACGCGGCGACGGTGGTTCGCGAATAAGGGCTATCGCGAGCAGATGGATGCCTTCGTCGACGCGCTTGCTGGTCGGCGCCCCCCTGCTGCTACCGTAGACGATGGAGCGCGCGCTACCATTGTCTGTCTTCGGATTCTCGACGCTGCGCGAAGCGGAGCGGCGGTGGATATCGATTGGCGCGCTCGATGACGAGCGCACTTGGCTCATAGCATCGGCGAATTCAGAAATCTTATTGTCCTTCCGCAGTCTCGCAGGTGACGATTCATGGGCTCCGCCGGTCGCTTCATGGGCTCGTAGCTTCGTCTTCGCGATTCAACTGCGACATGCAACTCGGCATCAAATCTCGATTGAAGGAGTCGACCAAGCGCGTACTCGCCAGCATGGGGTATTTTCTCGGGCGTCATCCCCAAACGTATTCGCTCGAGAACCATCTGCTGCAGGTTTGTACCCAGCTCCGCATCAATTGCATTCTTGACGTCGGCGCGCATTACGGAGAATTCGCGCAGCGTGTGCGCGACGCTGGATATCGCGGGCGCGTGGTCTCGTTTGAACCTGTCCATGAGAGCTTCTCGACACTGCGGCGAGCGCGGGCGCGCGATCCCGATTGGAGAGGATTCGAAGTAGCGCTTGGCGATAGCGACGGCACGGCCACAGTCAACGTGCTACAGGATTCCGTCTTCACCTCGTTGTTGTCCCCCAATGCCTTCGGAACGGATCGGTTTGCCGGCAAGATGCACGTGCAGGAAACGCGGTCCGTGCCAATCCGGGCTCTCGATTCACTCTGGACCGAGTGCATGAAAGGGATTGATGAACCGCGCGTCTTCTTGAAGCTGGATACGCAGGGCTATGACCTCATCGTGCTGCGCGGGGCAACGGCTCACCTGAATCAGATCGACGCATTGCAGCTCGAGCTCGCGGCGCAACCCATATACACGGGCGCATCGAACGAGTTGTCCGAGGCGATCACCACCCTTCGGAAGCTGGGCTTTCGTCTCTGTGGACTGTACCCCGTGACGTGGGACCCAGGCGACAAGCTCACCGCGATCGAAATCGACGGGTTATTCTGGAAGCATCGTGGGCCGGACTCGCTCGCGTGAGCGCACTGACTTCGCACCCCGCCCCATTCAGAGCACATCCGCGAGATATACAAAACCCTTCATCGCTCTTCGCGCACGATCTCGATTAGCGATCGAGACCCGGTGGACGGCGGCCCGCGCGAGGCTCAGCTCGGGCAATGCGAGCCACGGGCGCGTTACGCCGTGGCCACTCTGCGTGGGACAAATGGCCAGCGACCAGAGCGCGCGCGTCATGGTGATCGACGGGCAAGAGTCTCTTCGATCCAGAAGCTGCCGAAGAAAGTGTCGTTCCAGTCTGGAGAGCACTGCCTCAGGCAACGGCGGCTTCAAACGACGCATCACCGCCGTGGGCGCCGGGAGGCCGGCGAGTCGGCTTCCTAAGCGGAGCGTCCAATACGCACATGTCGCGGCGCGCCACACGATCGCCTCTTGGGCAAAGTGCTCGAGATTCAGCATCCCGCGCTCGATGAGTGTAGCCAAGTCTCGGAATGCATTCCACGCTCCATCGACAAGCTCATTGGCCCAGGCCCAGTGAGTGGCGACATGCAATGCATAGTGCGTTGCGCCGAGCACTCTTACTGGAGTGTTTCCCACCCGCAACTCTCGTGAGGCGCCCTGTATCGCGCGATGGGGCAAGTCGAATGGATGGGCCGTCGGCAGGATGGCGGTATGCAGCTCCAGTCGACAGTCCGTACCACTCACGTCGAGAAGCGGAGGAAGGTGATGATGCCCAGCATATGACTCGTCGCCGGGAAGGGATGCGTCCATGACCCAGCCGACGCGCTTCAGAACATCCCGAGCGTCGAGCACCTGTTCGGCGTCGACGAGAAGATCGATATCGCTCATCATCCGCTCGGCCATTGCGCAATAGACTCCGAGGCCGATCGCTGCGCCTTTCAGCAGCGTAACTGAAATCCCTGCATCGTGCAGCGCGGCCAAAGATTCCTGGAGGCGCTGCTCCAGACGGAGCATTCGCTGTTTGGCGTCGAGCGCCAGGACGGCGAGTTGGAGCTCGGCCTCACGAGGTATTCGATCGGCCTCGCTGTGACTGAAGTAGCGACGCGTGGCGATGACCGCTCTATGCTTCGAAGCGATTGCAAGCAGTCGTGGCCAGTCGAGACTCTGGGTTTCGAGCTCGGGCCACGAGGTTCGCGGTCCCGCCAGTGCGAACACAAGCCGCGCTTCACGGTGCTTACGAAGAATCGATTCCGCCGAACTCATTCGCGCATCGCCAAGTGAGGCGCAACCATTCTATCCCCTCCTGCACTCCGTGCCGTACCGAATGCAAGCGCGTACTGTTCACTTCGACTTCGACCCGGGAAGGCGAGAACGTGCCACGCAAGCGCGAAACCAGCGGACGACATTTCCTAGTGTGTTTACTGGCTTGAACTTGGCGGTCCCTGGGGCCGTGTCGTAGCGTAGAGATGCGGTACTGTCGCAACAGTCTTTGTGAAAGGAAGCCGCGCCCCGAACGTCAATTGTCGGAGGAGGGGCAGAGTACAAAAATGGTGTCGAGACTGACCCGACACCCTACGCGGACTATTATTCACGTCGGATGAATGGATTTCTGGTCGGATATGCGCTGCTAGTGCACGGCCTACGCGTAGTCCTGTTTGTGGCTGCCGTCATTGTCGCGGTTATCGCGCTGGTCGACTGGCTGGTCCGCACTCGCCGCATCAGCCCCTTCAATGGCATCGCCCGTTTCTTCCGTAGATCGGTCGACCCCCTGATGGTTCCTGTCGAGCGCACCGTCATGCGCGCCGGTGGCCAACCCGCCTCCGCCCCATGGTGGTCCCTCGTCGCCGTTATCGTCGGCGGCGTCGTTCTGATCTCGCTCCTCGACTTCGTCGGCGGGTTGCTTCTTCAACTCGCGGCCGGGATCAGCAACCCGCGCGCGCTGCCGATCATCCTCCTCAGCTGGGCGTTCAAGATCGTCGAGCTCGCGCTCATCGTGCGCGTGCTCTCATCATGGCTGCCCATCTCACCGTATTCGCGCTGGATTCGGTGGACCAATCCGCTTACCAACTGGATCCTGGTTCCGCTGCGGCGAGTCATTCCCCTACTCGGGATGATCGACATCACGCCAATCGTCGCGTACTTGCTGCTCGCGTGGATACTCGAGCCGACCGTGTTGCGACTCGTCGGGGCGGCAGTCGGCGCGTAGGGCGTGACTCCCCTGCACTCGCTGCCACGAGTTGACGACCGCGGCGGCAGCATCCGATTTCCCGTTCACGTGCAACCCAGGGCTTCTCGAACTGAGATCGCTGGTCTGCACGGCGAGGCGATCAAAGTCCGACTCACGGCGCCACCCGTCGACGGTGCGGCAAACGCTGCGCTCGTCGATTTCCTCGCCGAAGTGCTCTGCGTCACACGCGCAGCGGTGCGCATTGTTGCAGGAGAACAATCACGGAGCAAAGTGGTTGAGGTCGTCGGCGTCGGGCCTGAACACATCTGGCGACTAGTCAGAGGCGCAACGACGCGATAAACTCGTCGCGGCATGGCAAACGATCCGATCTCCCTATTGCTCATTGGCTCGGACTCGGCGCTCCTCGAGGGACTCTCGCAGTCGCTCGGCGCGCTCGGCTACGCAACGACTGCCACGGACTCGCTTCGTGACGCACGCGATCTCGCGGCGCGTCGTCGTCCGTTGATAGCGCTGATGGAAGCGGAGCTGGCGGTGACGTCGCGAGGGGAAGTCCTCAGCATTCCGCTCGCCCCGGGGGGAGCGCTCATTCTCTATAACGTTGGCGGAGAGCACGACGCGGAGGTGCTGTCGCCGTCGCTGCAGCGCGTCGTGCTCGCGAACATCATGCTTCCGCTCGAGCGACAGCGACTGGCGGCGCTCGTCCAATACGTGGCGCAGCGGGTGCGAGTAACGGGACGGCCTCGAGATACGCCACCGGAGCAGGCCGCGCAATAGGCGTTGGCACACCCTCACGCCTAACGCGGCTCACTTTGCAGACGTGCGCGAGGACCGCCATGCGCGAGATCGTCGCGGCTGCGGTGTGGAATGGTGTGGATTGCTTGCGACACAACGAGACACGAGCAACGCAACTGGGGGCGAAAGACCCCCTCCTAATCCGTTGTGTGAAATGGAGATGCCGCCTGAAGCGCTAAACGCCTTCGGTTGGCCCTCCGTCTGCCTCGCTCAAGTCCCGATGGCTCCCCTGTGTTCACGCGCGCTACTCCCTTCCGAAGGGGCGCAGGGCGGTCGGCCCCTGCGATCCCGCAGCGATCCCTATGAATCCTGACGCCATGACGGCGATCCAATCGAGCGACGCAAGGCCTGGTGCTACACTTCGCCGGCGCTGGCATTGGGGCTGTTCATATCCGCCGAAGCCGCAATGGTAAGGAGCGGGCCGGAGTTCAGTTCGTCCGACTCACTGGCGGTTCACAGCTCAGCCTTGACGGAAGGCCGGAGACCCGATCGGACGTCGGGGAGGCTCGCCTCCTCGTTGCAGTGGTTACGTGCGAGCAGCGCCTTGGGCGCGACTATCGCAAGGGGCGCCCTCTGGTCCTTTGCCATCAATGCGCTCGCCATGGCGCTCGGATTTTTTGTTCAGCTCCTTCTCGTCCGAACTCTGCATCAGGAGCAGTATGGCTTGTACCTCTACGTTCTCGCTGCGGTAAACATCGCGGTGCTCGTTGCGAAGCTGGAGTTCGACCCGTGTGCCATCCGTTACGTTGGTGCGTACGCAGGTACACGGGAGTGGGCGCTGCTGCGAGGCTTCCTTCGCCGGAGCCACGAGATCGTCGGCGGAACAACGCTCGTCGTAGCTGTTGCGACCGTCATTGGGACATGGGTCCTACGGGGCGTCATCGGCACAGAGCGGGTGGGCGCTTACTATCTCGGATGCGCACTGATTCCCGTCACGGCCCTGCTATGGCTACAGGCAGGATGCCTGCAGGGATTCAAAGAGGTGCGGCGAGCGCTCTCTCCGAATCTGTTGGTTCGGCCACTGCTCGTCGGGCTGACGGTTCTGGTATTGGCGCACGGATTGGGCACTCGATTGAACGCTGCTGGTGCGCTTGCTATCCAGTTCGGCGCCACCAGTGCCGCGCTTGTGCTTAGCAGTGCTCTGCTGCGGTGGACCATGACCGAGCCGATTGCACGAGCTACCCCGTACTATGCAACTGCGGAGTGGATGCGCACTGCGGCGAGTATGGTCATAATTGCGGGTGCGAACCTGGTGCTCTCTGCCCAGAGCGATGTGCTCATCGTCGGCACATATCTCGGGACAGCCCAGGCAGGGGTATATGGCGTGGCGAACCAGTTTGCTACCCTGATCGGGTTCGGCGTGACCGGCGTGCTGTTCATTACAACTCCTTTGATATCGTCGCTGTATGCGCAGCGTCGACTCGGAGATCTTCAGCGGCTCGTCACTATCGCGACTCGCCTCAACCTCGCTATCTCGCTTCCCGTGGTTCCTCTGATAGCGATTTTCGGCAAGGTAGCGCTGGGTTGGTTCGGACCAGGATTCGTCGCCGGCTACCCTGTGTTGCTCGTGCTCAGCGTGGGAGTTGTCGTCGCCGCGAGCGTTGGGGCGCTGTCGGGGTTTATCATGACCATGACCGGGCTCCAGCACGAGGCCAGCTTTGTCATCGGTGGGAGTGCCGTCCTCAACCTCGCCCTGAGCCTCGTGCTGACACCCAGGTTCGGTGTCATTGGGACGGCCTGCGCAACCGCAATCGCCGGCGTGGTCCGAGCCGTGGTGCTGGCTGTGAGGGTCAAGAGCCGGCGGGGCATCGTAGTCACGCCCTTTTCGGGTTATCGAACAGCAGTCGCGGCACGTACATGAAAATTCCGCCGGGAATCGTGCATGGCCCCGGAGAGGCGGGGCTGGTGAGCGTGGTGATTCCCACGTACAATCGCGCGCACGTCTTGGGTCGCGCAATCGAGAGCGCGCTTCAGCAGACCTACGCCAGCGTAGAGGTGATCATTGCTGACGACGGGTCGACCGACGATACCGAGGGGCTGGTCCGGAGTTACGGATCGCGCGTCCGCTATTACCGGCAAGAGAATAGAGGCGTCTCGTCGGCGCGAAATCTTGGACTGCGGCACACGCGGGGCGAGTTCGTCGCGCTGCTCGACTCGGATGACGCTTGGCTTCCATGGAAAGCGGAGGCGCAGTTGGCGGTTCTGCGGCGATTTCCCACCGCCGGGATGGTGTGGACGGACATGACGGCGCTGGATTGGGAGGGCAAGCTACGCCAGGAACGATACCTCCGAACGATGTACGCCACGTATCAAACCGTTCATCTCGAAGAGGTGGCTACCCCTGGTGGGGTGCTGAAGGACGCATGGTCGGATGCTCCCGAGTCCGTCGCAACGGCTCCGATGTACTCTGGAGACCTGTTCGCCTACATGCTTATGGGGAGCTTGGTACACACGTCGACGGTGCTGCTCCGGCGTTCACGGTTGATGCGAGTTGGAGGATTCGACGAATCGTTTTCTCCGTCGGGAGAAGACTATGAGTTCCACACCCGCACAACATGGCATGGCCCGGTTGCGTTCCTGGACTGGCCCAGCGTTCTGTACCGGATCGGAGCCGCAGACCAGCTCACTGCCCCACGGTATGGGGCAACGATCGCCAGAAACGCGCTTCGCACCGTGAACCGCTGGATGGCAGACGGGGGTGCGCGCGCGCAATTGCCGTCGGGCTGGATGGAGCAGCGGATGTCCGATCTTCATCTCTGGGTGGGAGAAGCGGAGCTCCAGGAGGGCAACGACGCCAAAGCGCGCGCGCACCTTTGGCAGAGTCTGTGGATCCGACGCCGGCGACGGGCGGCGCTGCTGCTCGCCTCGACGTTCGCCCCTGAGGGCATGAGAACAGCGATACGGCGCGTACGCTCCGCCCGACGGAAATCGCGTGCGGTCCATGCTGCGTCACGCGACACCGAGAACCCATGCTAATCCCTTCTCACCTCGACGCAGACGCCGGTCTCGTTCATCGCGCGAAGCGGATTGCATTGTCGATGTTGACCACGCGCGTCGCCTCGTCAGTGCTTCGGCGGCTGACACGCGGTCGCTGCATCGTCTTCACTCTGCACAGGTTCGAGGATCCGGCGCATGGAATTGCCGGGCACCCCGAGCAAATCTTGCGTAGTCAGCTCGAGCTACTCCGTCGCGAGCGCTGCCTTGTTCTCGGCCTCATGGAGCTCATTGAAGGCCTCCGGGACGGCAGCCTTCGGGAACGATCCGCTATCGCGTTCACCGTCGACGATGGGTACGGCGACTTCGCGCGGGTGGGCTCTAGAATTTTTGCGGCATTCGACTGTCCTGTGACGGTCTTTCTCCCGACGGCATTCATTGACGGAGCAGAGTGGCTGTGGTGGGATCGGATCGAGGCTGCGATTCTTTCGACCGATCGTCGCGCGCTCGCGATCGAAATCAATGATGCGGCATTGAAGTATGAGTTGGGGAGTGTATCTGACCGGATGCGAATCAGTCTGGATCTAACCACGCGGCTCAAGCGCGTCCCTAACGCTGTGCGTCTGTCGGTGATCGAACAGATCCTGGCCGCATGCGGCAGCAGCTTGGCGGCAGCTCCGCCGCTGCGGTACGCGCCCATGAGCTGGCACGACGTCCGTCGACTGGGTGCTTCCGGTGTGACCTTTGGTCCGCACACGGTCACGCATCCCATTCTCCCAATGACGGGCGACGAGCAGGCTGCTTTTGAGTTGGAAACTTCCTGGCGCCGAGTCAAGGAAAGCACGCCAAACGCAATTCCAATTTTCTCCTATCCCAACGGCGACTATTCCAGCCGCGAGCAGAGCATTCTCGCACGAATGAATTTGGCAGCGGCCGTCTGCAGCGAGCCGCGGTACCTTGACGTCAAGGAGTCCGCGGCCGAGTACCGTTTTGCAGTTCCGCGCTTTCCCCACTATGACGATCAGCCACACTTCGTGAAGATCATCAATGGTCTGGAGGGGGCGGTGGTAAACGTGCGCCGGCTCTTTCGGACATCAAGGGTATCTGCCGCATGGTCGTGACTCGATTCATGGAGATCCAGAGCACTAAGCTGTAACCGAGATGACCCTGACGAGGTGAATCGTCGCTCGGAGTTACGGTTCTCTCGGGCGTACCAACTTGCATCGAACGATCGCCGTAGTGAACTCGCGTATGACGCGATTCTGTACCCAGGCGAATCGGAACGAGCTCAATATCCCGCTGTAATGGATCGGAATCCCGCTCGGACCCATGTCCGTGCCGTGCACGACTGTCGTTCACGGTCCACGACACAACGCGTGCTCGGTTGCCTTATTACCGCCGCGGGCCTCGGCTTCATCGCGGCGACGACGATGGTACCTCTGGCCCCGGGGAATCAGGGCCCGCCGAGCTGGTTCGGTAACCCGAGTATCCCCGACATCCTACGTAACGTGCTGCTGTACGTGCCTTTTGGTTTCGGTCTGCGACAGGGCGGGCTCCGAAGTCGATCGGCAATTCTCATCGCAGTTGCACTAAGCGCGATTGTGGAGATCGCGCAGCTTGGTCTGATCACGGGCCGGAACGCCAGCATGATGGACGTGACGTCAAATACTCTCGGCGCCGCTGCCGGTGTTTCGTTGGCGACGCATTGGCACACGCTACTTCACCCTGGCGCAAGGCTTCGCTCGCACCTGTTCGCGTCAGCGACAAGCGCGCTGCTAGCGATTCTCGTCGCCTCCGCGTTTGGTCTGCGCGTCTCGTTGCCTCCCGGACAGTATCGCGTGCAATGGGCACCACAGGGCGTTGGACACGACTGGTTCCACGGTGAATTGCTCGCGGCATTCGTATCCGGGACGAGCTTGCGCGGCGGGATGTCGAACCCGATTGAAGGACGGGGCGCGATGTGGCTTTCGCGCGACATCGCCCTTCTCGCCCGATTCGTTCCAGGGAAGGCACTCAGCGAAGAGTCGACGATCGTGGGCATCGGGGATAGTACCGATGAGATCGAGATCGTTGAGCTCGATCAGGAAAGGAGTGATTTACGATTTCGAGTCCGTACGCTGACAGGGCGCGTTGGCCTCGAGGTGCCGACGGTGGTTCTCGAAGACGTACTGGCCAGTGGCAATCGTCCACAGCCGACCGACACGATGGTCGTCACGGCCGCGCTCACGGCTGCACAGCTGAGTCTCTCGGTGCGCGGCAAGACCATCGCCGAAGCGGCGGACATCGCCCTGTCGCCCAGTGTTGCGTGGCTCGCACTCTCACCATGGAGTCGCTGGAAGGCCGGAACAATTCGGCTCATTTCCGCGGTGTGGATCATGGTCTTGGTCTTCCCACTCGGATTCTGGAGCGCCGGAGAGCCGCCGTCAGCTTACCGGGATCTGGCAGTCGTCGCCTTCGCGCTCGTTATTGGTCTGGTCGCTTCGCCAAGCCTCGCGGGCACACACCTCGGCACCTGGATGGATTGGATCGCTTGCGTTATTGGCTGCGCGTTAGGCATGGGCGCTCAGCGCCTTCTAGCAGTTCACGACGAGAGTGAGCGCGCCGCACCAACGGCAGTGCTCGGAGCACGGGTATGACGGTGCAGACGAGTCCCATCCGGCGCGTCATGTAGGGAGCGAGAGCTCGAGTGCATAACGACGCACGAGCTCCAAGGAGGACGGGCGGAATCGTCCACCGACAGCTGCCGTGCATCGCGTGTTGCAGGCATGCAACAGTCAAAAATAACACTTGCGGGAACGAGGGTTCCACACCGATCTTGATGCCTCGTTATGCCTGAGACTTCGCGTTCTGCCTAACGGGAGAATCTGGTGTCGCTTGTCCTGCAGCACCGCAGCGCCTGTCCTCCCCGCCTCGATCGGCTGGAGTGGCCTGCGAGCCTCACTATCGACGCCTACGGTTTTCGCGTCGCTCTTCGCGCATCGCACCGGTCGGCGCTGAACGGACTTCAGCGCGTGATTCCGCCCGGCGCTCGCGCGAGCGACGCACGCGATGCTGACGCTCGATATTCCGTCGTCCTCGCCGATGATGGCCAGTACCTGCATCGGCTTTATGAGGGCGAGGAGTGCGTCACGTGCACCAGCGATGAAAACGCCCTATTCGCATCGTTGCAGAGCCGTCTCCATTTCAGCGTCGCCGTGGGTGCGCGGACGAGAGTGTTTCTTCATGCTGGCGCCGTGGGCTGGAACGGTGGCGCGATTCTGATCCCGGGGCGCTCCTATGCCGGCAAGAGCTCCCTCGTCGCGGCGCTGGTGCGCGCGGGAGCGACATACTACTCCGACGAGTACGCCGTGCTCGATGTCGGAGGGCTCGTCCATCCCTTCGCGCGCTCGTTAGGTATCCGCGAAGGAGACGGAACTATCCGTCAGCTCGCGCCCTCATCACTCGGCGCGCGCATAGGCGTCGAGCCATTGCCAGTGCGCACGGTGGTCCTGTCGCAATACGTTCCCGGAGCAGTGTGGTCGCCACTCTCGATGACGCCAGGCGAGAGGGTGCTCGCGCTTTTCGAGCACACGGTCGCCGCACGGAGCCGACCGGTCGAGGCGCTGCGACTTCTCTGCACGGCAACCGTCGATGCGTTAGGGATCCGAAGCGCTCGGGGCGAGGCCGAGGCTGTCGCCGATCAGATTTTGTCCGCCTGTTAAACATCTATTGAAGGAGAAAACGATGGCGCATCGGGACGCGCAGTATCCGAAGTCGCGGCGAAATGGGGTGTTGGTCGACCACGTTCGCGATGAGACGATCGTCTACGACAAGGACCGTCAGCAGGCGCACGCCCTCAATCGCGCGGCTGGCTTCGTTTGGGCCCAGAGTGACGGCACCCACTCGGTGCAGGATCTCACCGGTTTGTTAGCAACCGAGCTCGGGACCGAAGTTGATGACTCGGTAGTCGAATATGCCCTGGACGAGCTCTCCCGCGCGAAGCTGCTCGAGGACGCCGAGGGTGTCACGGAGTCCTCGGTAAGCCGGCGTGACGTCGTGCGTCGCCTCACGCTCGCTGGCGCGGCGACGGTTGCCCTCCCTGTGGTGTTCTCTGTCCTGGCGCCAACGCCTGCAATGGCCGCGAGCGGTGGACAGAACAGCCAGGGACAGAACAACAACAATCAGGGGCAGAATCAACAATAGGCGGGTACCCTCTCAGGTACCTGCTTTGAGGCCGTCGCTAGGAATCTTCTGCTGCTGTTGCCTTTGCGTCGAAGGCCACGAACCTGACGCAAAGGCGCAACCGGATGTCTCCTCTAGCGCCAGCCAGCACCGAGCTTTCGCGGTAGCTAATCGCGCGCGCGAGGGCCGTCGTCGGTTGCCTGCCTGACGCGCGACCGCCAGCAGTGGACTCCCGTCACGCGTTCTGTATCACCACTGCGCGCGAGTTGAGGAACGCCTCGAGAGCCTCCGGACCACCCTCGGAGCCATAGCCCGACTCTTTTACACCTCCGAAGGGCATCTCGGCGGACGGCATCGCGGGCATGTTCATCCAGAGCATCCCCACTTCCAGCTTGCGCGCGAGAAGATCGGAGTACTTGAGCGACTTGGTGAAGGCGTAGCCGGCGAGCCCGAAGGGCAGCCGGTTCGACTCGTGGATGGCATCCTCAATCCTGTCGAACGGCTGTATCGCCGCAACGGGTCCGAATGGCTCGTCGTTGAAGACCTTGGCTTCCTTCGGCACTTCGGTGAGGATCGTCGGCTGCCAGAAGTTGCCGGTGTCCCCAATACGCTGTCCCCCGGCGAGGAGCTTCGCTCCTTTCCTCACGGCATCTTCGGTGAAGCTCGTCATCGCATCGAGGCGGCGCGGGTTGGCGAGTGGGCCCATCTGCGTCCCTTCGGATAGGCCGTTGCCCACCTTCAACGCCTTCGCATGCTCTGTGAGCGCCGCGGCGAAATCACCAACAATAGATCGGTGCACGAGGAAGCGCGTCGGTGAAATGCACACCTGTCCGGCGTTCCGGAACTTCGCCGCGCCGGATGCTTTGGCGGCGAGCGCGATGTCCGCGTCCTCGCACACGATCACCGGCGCGTGGCCACCGAGCTCCATCGTGACGCGCTTCATGTGCTGGCCCGCGAGCGCTGCGAGTTGCTTGCCGACCGCGATGGACCCGGTGAAGGTCACCTTCCGAATCACGGGATGCGGGATGAGGTAGCTCGAGATCTCGGCCGGCGTGCCGTACACGAGACCGAGCACCCCTGGTGGCAGATCGGCGTCGGCGAACGCCTTGATGAGCGCCGCCGGCGCGGCAGGGGTTTCTTCCGCTGCTTTGACAAGTATCGAGCAACCCGCCGCAAGCGCGGCGGCTACTTTGCGGACCACTTGGTTGATCGGGAAGTTCCACGGCGTGAACGCGGCGACTGGGCCGACCGGGTCCCTCATCACCATCTGCCGAATCGTGACGCTCACGCGCGACGGTACGATGCGCCCATAAATGCGGAAGCCTTCTTCCGCGAACCACTCGATAATATCGGCGGCCGCGAGTGTCTCGGCCATTGCCTCCGCGAGCGGCTTGCCCTGCTCCTGCGTGAGCAGCGGCGCGATCTCTCCCGCGCGCTCGCGCACCAGCACCGCCGCCTTTCGCATGATTTTGCTGCGCGCCGCTGGGAGCATTTCGCGCCAAACCTCAAAGCCCTTCTGCGCTGCCTCAACTGCAACCTCGAGGTCCGGTCGGCCGGCATGTGCGACTCGCCCGATCTCCCTCCCGGTTGCCGGATTCATAACGGGAAGCGTCTTGCCTTCCGCGGGCGGCTGCCACTTGCCGTTGATGAAGAGCTGTGTGTCGATGTATCCCATGCCGGTACTCGATTCAGGGCGAAGAGCGGTCATTGCTGCACTCGGTCGATAATCGGAAGAATGACGGTTCTCATACTATTGGATTCGCGACATGCTTTGACAATGGTACCGTTTCTGGGGCTCGAGGCGACTGGAGCTTCATAGCGTCTTCGGGGCGGATCGTCTCGGCGTTGCCGGGCGGGAACGCTCGTGCTAGGATAAAGAAGGGAACAATCGATCTCGTGGCGATTTAACGGCAACTTGCGGCCACGTTAAACATCCGCTAAAGCGCCTGCCCGGCGCACAGCGTTTGGGCCTTTTTCTTTTTGTCGCATCAATGTCAAATACCGAACGCCCGTCATACCTCGACGCTCTCGCGGACCACGTGCTGGTCTTCGACGGGGCGATGGGGACCAACATTCAGCTCCGACACCCAACGCCCGAAGATTTCGGCGGGAAGGCGCTCGAGGGGTGCAATGATCACCTCGTGCTCACTCGCCCCGACATCATCCAGGGGATCCACGAATCGTTTCTCGCGGTAGGCTGCGACGTCGTCGAGACGTGCACCTTCCAGTCGACGCCGCACCGGCTGCGCGAATGGGGGATCGAAGAGAAGACACGAGACCTCAACGTCTCGGCGGCGCGAATAGCGCGCGCGGCCTGTGACAAGTTCTCAACTCCGGAGCGGCCGCGGTTCGTGGCTGGCTCGATCGGGCCGACGGGGATGCTGCCGTCGAGCAGCGACCCGGTGCTCTCCAACATCTCGTTCGCGGATCTGGCCGAGAACTACTACGTGCAGGCGAAGTACCTCGTCGAGGGCGGCGTGGACGTGCTGCTCGTGGAGACGGCGCAGGACATCCTGGAGGTGAAAGCGGCGGTCACCGGCTTCGAGCGACTCTTCGCCGAGCTGGGTCGGCGGGTTCCGATTCAGGCGCAGGTCACGCTGGACACGAGCGGCCGGATGCTCCTCGGCACCGACATCGCGAGCGCATTGACGACGCTCGAGGCGCTGCCCGTCGACGTCATCGGCCTGAATTGCTCGACGGGCCCGGAGCACATGCGTGAGCCGATCCGCTACCTAACGAGTCACGCCGCGCGGCCGATCTCGTGCATCCCGAACGCGGGCCTTCCGCTGAATACGGGGACCGGTGACGCGGTGTATCCGCTCGAGCCCGAGCCGATGGCGAAGATGCTGGGCGAGTTCGTTTCGGATTTTGGAGTGCGCATCGTCGGTGGGTGCTGCGGAACGCGTCCGGAGCATTTGCAGGCGATTGTCGAGCGAGTTCGCTTGGACGCCGGACGGGGCACGCGGGACGAGGGGCGCGGGATGAGGGACGCGGGACGCGGGACGGTGCCCCGCGTGAGCAGCGCGATGCGCGCGACGGAGCTCAAGCAGGATCCCCCGCCGCTGCTCATCGGCGAGCGGGTGAACTCGCAGGGGTCGCGGAAAGTGAAGCGGCTGCTCCTTGCCGATGATTACGAAGGCATCGTCGACGTGGCGCGGGAGCAGGTCGACTCGGGCGCGCACGTGCTCGATGTTTGCGTCGCGCTCACCGAGCGCGCGGACGAAGCCGAGCAGATGTCGAAGGTCGTGAAGCTGCTGTCGATGAGCGTCGAGACGCCGATCATGGTGGACTCGACGGAAGCGAACGTCATCGAGGCGGCGCTGGAGCACATCCCGGGGCGCGCGATCATCAACTCCATCAACATGGAGAATGGCCGCAAGCGCATCGACACCGTCGTGCCGCTGGCGAAGAAGCACGGCGCGGCGCTCGTCGCGCTCACGATCGACGAGATCGGGATGGCAAAGACGCGCGATCGGAAGCTCGAGATCGCGAAGAAGATCTACGACATCGTCGTCGGCGAGTACGGGATGCAGGCCGGGGATCTCATCTATGACGATCTCACCTTCACGCTCGCGACCGGCGATCCGGAGATGGCCGATTCTGCCGTCGAGACGATCGAGGGGATTCGCCTGATCAAGCGCGAGCTGCCGGGGGTCTTTACCTCGTTAGGCGTCTCGAACGTGAGCTTCGGGCTGGCGCCGGAGGCGCGCGCCGTCGTCAACTCCGTCTTCCTGCATCACTGCGTCGAGGCGGGGCTCGACATGGCGATCGTGAACCCGGCGCACGTGAAACCGTACGCGGAGATCGATGCTGCCGATCGTGCGCTGGCCGACGATCTGATCTTCAACCGGCGCCCCGACGCCCTTCAGCGGGTCATCGAGGGACTCGGGACGCGGGACGCGGGACGCGGGACGGCAGCAGCGGTCGAAGATCCTACTGCGGATATGTCCGCCGACCAGCGTGTGCACTACATGGTTGTGCACCGGAAGAAGGACGGCATCGAGGACGCTCTCGATGCCGCCGGCGTACGCGCGGAGCCGGTGCGTGTGCTGAACCAGGTGCTGCTCCCGGCAATGAAGGAAGTCGGCGACAAGTTCGGCGCCGGCGAGCTGATTCTTCCCTTCGTGCTGCAGTCGGCGGAAGTGATGAAGCGCGCGGTCAAGCATCTCGAGCAGTTTCTCGAGAAGGCCGAGGGATACACCAAGGGGAAAGTCGTGCTCGCGACGGTGTATGGCGACGTGCACGACATCGGCAAGTCGCTGGTGAACACGATCCTCTCGAACAACGGCTACACGGTATACGATCTCGGCAAGCAGGTGCCCGTCAACACGATCATTGAAAAGGCTCTCGAGGTCGACGCGGACGCCATCGGTCTCTCGGCGCTGCTCGTGTCGACGTCGAAGCAGATGCCACTCTGTGTGCAGGAGCTCGACAAGCGCGGGTTGGAAATTCCTGTCCTGATTGGCGGCGCGGCGATCAACAGGCGTTTCGGGCGACGCGCGATGTTCGTCGAGGGCGAGCGCGCCTACGAGTCGGGTGTCTTCTACTGCAAGGACGCGTTCGAGGGTCTCGAGACGATGGACCTGCTGCAGAACGACGACGCGTCGCGACGTGAAGCGTTCGTGAAGAAGCTGCTCGAGGACGCGCGAAACGACGTCTTTCTCCGCACCACCGTCGGCAAGGACATCGCCGTCGGCGATCAGGGCGGGGCGCGAAGCAACGTGTCCCAGGACCACGCGATTCCCGCGGCGCCGTTTTACGGCGTTCGGACGTTGCACACCGGCGACATCCCTCTCGACGAAGTCTTCGCGCTTCTCGATCTCGACGAGCTGTACCGACTGCAGTGGGGAGCGCGAGGTTCGGGACCGCAGTACGAGGCGACTGTGAAGAACGAGTTCGAGCCCGTGCGGGCTCGGCTCGAGGCGGAGGCGAAGCGCGATGGATGGCTGAAGCCACAGGCCGTCTACGGAATCTTCCCGACGCAGTCGCGTGGTAACGATCTGCTCATCTACGATCCCGAAGCCTACGCCCGCGACGGCACGACGCGTGAGATCGCCCGCTTCCACTTCCCGCGCCAGGAAGGGCGCGAGCGTCTCTGCATCGCTGACTATTTCCGTCCCACGGATTCGACGGACATCGATCTCGTTGGTCTGCAGGTGGTGACGGTCGGCGACGACGCGGCAACGAAGTTTCAAGAGTTGCAAACTGCCGGCGAGTACACCGAGGCGTTTTACGTGCACGGCCTCGCTGTGGAAACTGCGGAGGCGCTCGCCGAGTGGCTGCATCGCCGGTTGCGACGTGAGCTGGGGATACCGGGCGGCCGCGGCAAGCGCTACTCGTGGGGCTACGGCGCCTGTCCGGACCTCGACGATCACGCGACGGTCTTCAAGCTCCTCCCGGCCGAGAAGGAGCTCGGAATGGAGCTGACGTCAGCGTTCCAGCTAGTGCCCGAACAGAGCACGGCGGCGATCATCGTCCACCATCCGGAGGCGAAGTATTACGCCGTTCGCGGCCAGGCTGGTGACGCGGCGGAGCGCCGCGAGCTGTCGACGGTGACGACGCGATGACGAAGCGAGCGCTGCTCGACCGGCTCGTCGATCCCGAGCGGATCGTCCTCTTCGATGGCGCGATGGGGACGATGCTCTATCAGCGCGGCGTGTTCATCAATCAGTGCTACGACGAGCTGAACGTCCGCTCGCCGGATCTCATTCGCGAAATTCATCGGCAGTATGTCAAAGCCGGAGCCGAAGTGCTGGAAACGAACAGCTTCGGCGCGAACCGGCTGAAGCTGACGCAGTACGGGCTCGAGGGGCAGGTGGAGGCGATCAATCGCTCGGCGGCGCAGCTTGCGCGCGCGGTCGCGGACGAGGCCGAACACCCGGTGCTCGTCGCCGGCGCGATCGGCCCGTTAGGCGTGCGGCTCGAGCCATACGGCCCGACGAGTGAAGCGGACGCGCGCGCGGTCTTCCGCGAGCAGATGGCCGCGCTCAAGGACGGCGGCGCCGACCTCTTCATCCTCGAGACGTTCGGCGATCTGCACGAGATCAAGGAAGCGATCCGCGCGGCGCGCGAGGTCGACCCGTCGATGCCGGTCGTCGCACAGATGACGATCGGCGCGGATCACCGAACGTCGTACGGCGCCACCGCGGAAGACGTGGCACGCGCGCTGGACGGGTGGGGCGCCGACGTCATCGGCCTCAATTGCTCCGTGGGTCCGCAGATCATTCTCGAGTGCATCGAGCGCATGACGCCGGTAACGCGACGAAAGCTGAGCGCGCAGCCTAACGCGGGCATGCCGCGCGACGTCGGGGGCCGCAGCATGTACATGGCGAGCCCGGAGTACATGGCCACGTACGCGCGCCATCTCATTCACGCCGGCGCGAAGGTCCTGGGTGGCTGCTGCGGAACGACCCCCGAGCACATCAAGGCGATCTGCGAAGGGATCCGGCCGTTGAATCCGCGTTTGGCCGCGGTGGCGAGTGACAAGGGACGAGTGGCGAGTCAATCGGAACGAAGCGCTCATGGAGCGCTCGGGTCTTCGCACTCCGATTCACCCGCCACTCGCCACTCGCCACTCGCCACTCCGTTCCCGGAGCGATCTCGATTCGCCTCCCGCATCGCAGCGGGTGAGTTCGTGACGTCGGTCGAGATCGTGCCGCCTCGCGGTGTGGACGGTTCGCGCATGGTCGCCGACGTCCGGAAGCTCAAGGACGCTGGCGTGGACGCCGTCAATGTCCCGGATGGGCCGCGCGCGCAGAGCCGGATGGGCGCGCTCCTCACGAGCGTGCTCATCGAGCAGCAGGTCGGGATCGAGACGGTGACGCATTACGCCTGCCGCGATCGCAACCTGCTCGGCATGCTGAGCGACTTGTTAGGCGCGGCGGCGATCGGGCTGCGGAACCTACTCATCATCACCGGCGACCCGCCGAAGATGGGGCCGTATCCCGACGCGACCGCGGTCTTCGACATCGACTCGATCGGGTTGACGAATCTCGTGCGGAACCTGAACCGCGGTCTCGACCCGGGTGGCAACGCCATCGGCGAGCCGACGAAGTTCGCGATCGGGGTAGGCGTGAATCCCGCCGCGATCGACGCGGCGCACGAGCTGCGACGGTTCGAGTGGAAGGTCGAGGCGGGCGCGGAGTACGCGATCACCCAGCCGGTATTCGACGCGGCGCAGCTCGAGAAGTTCCTCAAGTCGATCGCGCACGTGCGCATCCCGGTGATTGCCGGCATCTGGCCGCTGGTTTCGCTTCGGAACGCGGAGTTCCTGGCGAACGAGGTGCCGGGCGTGTCGGTTCCCGCCGAAGTGATTGCGCGGATGCGCCGAGCGACCGAGAAGTCGAAGGAGCACGCGACGGCGGAGGGGATCGCAATCGCCCGCGAGATGCTGACGCGGGTGCGCGAGGTCGTCCAGGGTGCGCAGGTATCCGCGCCGTTCGGGAAGGTGGAGCTCGCGCTCCAGGTGTTCGAGGGAATGCACATACCTAACGAACGAAGAACGGCGACAGCGGGAAGAGCGACTGAATAAGGGCGACTGCAAAAAGAGCGACTGCATGAACGGCGACCGCGAAACTGCTGTGCGATAGGGGAAGCTGCGCTGCGCACCCGGTGGCTGTTTGTCTGACCGGGCACGATATTAGAACCCATGCGTGCCATTCTGCTCGTCGACCACGGGTCGGTGCGGTCCGAAGCGAACCAGATGCTGGACTGCGTCGCCAATCTGCTGCAGTCCATGGTGGGGCCGGAGGTGCTCGTGCGGCTGGCCCACATGGAACTCGCGGATCCACTCATTCCCGAGGGTGTGGATGCCTGCGTCGAAGCCGGGGCAACGGAGCTCATCGTCTTCCCGTACATGCTGTCGCCCGGCAAGCACTCCACGCGCGACATTCCGCGCATCGTCGGCGAGGCGACGCGTCGCTATCCTGAGCTCCGCGTCCGTGTGACGCCCGCGTTCGGCGTGCACGCGAAGCTTGCCGAAGTGATTGCCGAGCGAGCGGGCGTCGACGTCAGCGGCGGCGAGATCGATTGCGCCCGCTGCTGGAACCCGGACGGCGTGATCGGCACGTGCGGCGACGCGTGCTGCGCGCGAGGGGCAGCGCGCGAGAGCGTCGGCGTGGAAGGAGCGAGCTAGTCGCTCGCGGCGCAGCGTCTCGCGCGCTGGTAGGCGAGCGCCTCACCGACGAGACGGAAGGTCCGCTCCTCGCGCCAGCTCCACCATTCGGGGCGAGAGAGCCCCGCGTAACGCCAGTGAATCGTGGCCGCCTCGTCGTATGCGTCGGCGATCGTCGCCCTGCCCCACCCTTTCGAGATGTTTCCCTCGAGCGTCACCGCGGCGCTGTCGGTCGCGTGAATGAGCCGCGCGAAGGTGCCCGCGGTCGAGCTCTCGCTGAAGGCGGCGGAGGTGAGCACCATGGGGACCAGTCCCCAGAGCTCGGGGTTCGCACTCGCTGTGAAGCTGAGCGTGAAGGAACGACGCGCGAGATCGACGAGGTCGGGCTCGAGCTGGCCGGCACTGTCGGCGGCGAGGATCTGAGTCACTTCGCGCATCGCGTCCTCCGGCGTGAGGCGCGCCATCGCCGCGTGGATGCTCTCGTGGAGCAGCGTGCTCCCGTCAGTGGAGTCGCTGACGTAGATGACACCATCGTTGGACTCCACCGCGAACGCGGCGATGGCTTCGCCGAGTCGGGCGCCGCCGCGGCGGAACTGGATGCGGCTCGTGCGCTCGTCGAGGGTGCCTTGCACGCGCGTGAGGATGGCGCGACCGAGAAGGGTGCTCTCCTCGAGGTTCGTCGCAACCTGTGCGCAGAGCCAGGCATCGCCGGGAATGGCGTCGACGCGCGGCGTGACCGGGTGGATGAGCGGCAATTGTGCCGATGCGCTCGTCGCTGCGAGGAGCAGCACGAGCGCGCCGGTGAAGGCGACGGACGCCGTGATTTTCATGTCGTACCGCAATCGGCATCCGGGTCGTTCCCCGCGCGCGATCCGTCGGGAGGGAGGACGGATGGTGACGCGGGCCACGAATGCGATGAGTGCTGCGCGGCGCCGGGAGCGCCACGGCGTCAAGAAGCGCAACATCGGGACCGCGCGCTGGCGGCGACGACTTGGCGCCCGCCCATATGCCTAACGACATGCGGCCGAGCGGGTTACCGGGAGCGCGGCGCGCGGGCGATCCGAGCGAGCGCACCGCGTTTTGCGAGTGGGTGACGCACGCTGCGAGGTGGTGCCATGGGAGGACCGGATGCCCTACCGATCGGCGCCAACCCCTCGCCCCTCGTTTGGCCTCTGCGTAGAGTTACAACGGGTCGTGAGGCTGACGCGCCTCGCACAGACACGAGCCAACTCCCATGACGATTGACACAGCGGCGGCGCGCCCGCCCTTGACGGTCCTCTCGGACGAGGAAGCGATGTTCCGAGACGCGGTTGCGGCCTTCGCCGAGGAAGAGGTGCGCCCGCGCGTGCAGCAGATGGAGCGCGACGGGAAGATCGATCCGGCGCTCATCAGGAAGTTCTTCGAGATGGGACTGATGGGCGTGGAGGTGACGGACTCGTTAGGCGGCGCCGACGGCTCCCTGATGATGGTCGCCGTCGCGGTGGAGGAGATCAGCAAGATCGATCCGGCCGCGGCGATTCTCATGGACGTGCAGAACACGCTCGTGAACTACCCGATCCGCAGCTACGGGAGCGAGTACATCAAGTCGACGTACCTGCCCCAGCTCACGCAGGAGCGCGTCGGCGCGTACGCGTTGTCGGAGCCCGCGTCGGGGTCGGACGCCTTCGGGCTGCAGACGCGGGCCGAGCAGCGGGGCGACCGGTGGATTCTCACGGGGCGGAAGCTCTGGATCACCAACGGCGCCGAAGCGGAGATCTACGTCATCTTCGCGAACGCAAATCCCGCGGCCGGCTACAAGGGGATCACCGCGTTCATCGTGGAGCGGGGGTTTCCAGGGTTCAGCGTCGGCAAGAAGGAGGACAAGCTCGGCATCCGCGCCTCGAGCACGACGGAGCTGATCCTCGATGGCGTCGAGGTGCCTAACGAGAACGTGCTCGGTCCGGTCGGTCAGGGATACAAGATCGCGATCGACACGCTCAACGGGGGGCGCGTGGGGATCGGCGCGCAGATGATCGGCGTCGCCCAGGGCGCGCTGCGGGCCGCCCTCGACTATGTCGGCGAGCGACGCCAATTCGGGAAGACGATTGCCGATTTCCAGGCGGTGCAGTTCCAGCTCGCGCAGGTGCGAGCGGAGCTGGAAGGCGCGCGGCTGCTGGTCTACAACGCGGCCCGTCTCAAGGACGCGGGGCGCGACATCGCCATGGAAGGCGCGATGGCGAAGCTGATCTCATCGCAGGTGGCGGAGCGAGTGACGTCGCTCGCGCTGGAGCTGCACGGCGGCTATGGCTACACGAAGGACTATCCGGTCGAGAAGTTCTATCGCGACGCCAAGATCGGTACGATCTACGAAGGCACGTCGAACATGCAGCTGCAGACGATTGCCAAGGGGCTTTTGAGGGGCTAGTGCCAGTTATCAGTCAATAGTCCATAGTTATCAGGGAGTTCTGAACGAAGCGTTGATTTGGTGTCATCCTCGCTTCGCTCAGGGTGACAATGACAAACAGAACGCTTCGTTCCGAGTTACCTGATAACTATGGACTATGGACTGATAGCTTCCTGAGAACATGAATTCCATTCGCGTTCACAAAACCGGCGGTCCCGAGGTTCTGCGGATCGAGGAGATCCCCGATCCCACGCCGGGACCGGGGGAGCTGCTCGTCAATATCGAGGCGATCGGGGTCAACTTCATCGAGATCTATCAGCGCGAGGGGTTGTACACCGTGCCGAGGCCGTTCACGCCTGGGAGCGAGGCTGCCGGAACCGTGCGCGCGTTAGGCACGGGCGTCACCGAGTTCAAGGTCGGCGACCGGGTCGTGTCGCAGTCGATGCGCGGAGCGTACGCGTCCCGCGCCGTCGTGCCCGCCGAGCGGGCGGTGAAGATTCCCGATGGCGTGACCACGAAAGCAGCCGCCGCAAGCTTTCTTCAGGGACTGACGGCGCATTATCTCGCGACGTCGACCTATCCGCTGCGGCAAGGCGAGAGCTGCCTTGTGCACGCTGCCGCGGGCGGTGTCGGCCTCCTGCTGTGCCAGATCGCGAAGATGCGCGGCGCCTTCGTCATCGGCACGGCGTCCACACCCGAAAAGCTCGAACTCGCGCGCGGCGCCGGCGCGGACGAGACGATCAATTACACGACCCGCGACTTCGCGGCCGAGGCGCGGCGCATCACGAATGACGTCGGCGTCGCGGTGGTGTACGATTCGGTAGGGCGAACGACCTTCGAAGGTTCGCTCAATGCCCTCCGGCGCCGCGGGATGCTCGCCCTCTTCGGGCAGTCGAGTGGACCGGTGCCGCCGCTCGATCCACAAATACTCAACCGAAAAGGATCGCTCTTTCTCACGCGTCCGACGCTCAACGACTACGTCGCGACGCGGGAGGAGCTGGTGCAGCGATCGAACGAGCTGTTCGGGTGGGTGCGGGACGGTCTGTTGAAGGTGACGATCGGCGCGGAGTTTCCACTGGTGCGCGCGGCCGATGCACACCGGGCGCTGGCGAGTCGCAAAACGACGGGAAAAGTGATTCTGGTGCCATAGGGATGGCGCGGGACAACCATGAGGAATGAGATGCGAGTTCAGAGCAGGCACATCGTCGTTGCTATCCTGCTTTCCAGCGCGACTGGTGGAGCGGCCTGGGGACAGCAGGGGGCAACGCAGACAGCTGGTGATCCGGGAGGGGCGCTCGCGGCGCGGGTGCAGCAGGTGATGGACCGGCCCGAATTCCGGCACGCGTTCTTCGGCATCGCGCTCTACTCGTTAGGCGAGGGGCGCATGGTCTGGGCGCATAATCCGGACAAGCTCTTTGCGGCCGCTTCGACGACCAAGCTCCTCACCGAAGGAACCGCGCTCCAGCTCCTCGGCGCCGACTACCGATTCCACACCCGGGTCTATCGCACCGGGCGACTCAACGGGAGCACCGTCGAGGGCGACCTCGTGCTCGTCGGCAGCGGCGATCCCAATCTGTCGGGACGGATCCAGCCCGGGGACAAGCTCGCGTTCGAGAACGTCGACCATTCGTACGACGCGAGCCCCGAGACGCATGCCGTCGCGGGCGATCCGCTGGCTGTCATTCGCGAGTTGGCGACTCAGGTCGCAGCAAAAGGGATCCGGCGCGTCACGGGGCGGGTCTGGATCGACGCATCGCTCTTTGCCGAGGGCGAGCGCGAGCTCGGCACCGGCGTCGTGATCTCGCCGATCATGGTGAACGACAACCTCGTCGATCTCACGATCGGCTCGGGTCCGCAGGCTGGCGCGCCGACAACGGTTCAGGTGACGCCGACGACGCCCTATGTAAAGTTCGTGAATAAATCGATGACCGGCGCGCCGGGAACGCAGCCGAACATCCGCTGGTCCTCGGACGTCACCGATCCCGACGGGACACACACCGTCACGATCTCGGGGACGTTCCCGTCGGACAAGCAGCCGATCCTCTTCAGCTACGCCGTGCCCGAGCCGAGCCGGTTCGCCGAAGTCGTCTTCGCGGACGCGTTGCGCGCGCAAGGTGTCGCGGTGAACCTCGCGACGGCCGCGGCGCAGCGCGAATACCACGGCACGCCGGCGGCGTACACTGCGGAGAACGTCGTGGCCGAGCATGTATCGCCGCCGATGAGTGAGGAGGTGAAGGTCACGCTCAAGGTGAGTCAGAATCTGCACGCCAGCGCGACGCCGTTCATCGTGAAATCGGTGCTGGCGCGCGGCGACAGCGCCAAGACGGGCTTCGATCTCGAGCATGATTTTCTGCAGCGGGCCGGGCTCGACCTCGGCGGCGCGCAACAGACGGATGGCGCGGGCGGCGATGCACGCTTCTCACCGAACTTCATGGTGCACTACCTGGAGTACATGTCGAAGCAGCCGAACTTCCAGGTCTTTCTCGACGCGATGCCGGTGATGGGAAAGGACGGCACGCTCTGGAACGTGCAACCCTCGTCGCCAGCTGCCGGACACGTTTTCGCGAAGACGGGAACGCTCGGCGGCTACGATGCGCTCAATCGCAAGATGCTGCTCTCGGCGAAGGGACTCGCGGGGTATCTGGTGACCCCGAGCGGAAAGCGATATGCCATCGCAGCGTACGTGAACAACGTGTCGCTCGATCCCGCTGATGTCACACGCATCGCCGGCCAAGCGTTAGGCGAGATCGCGACGATCGCGTATCAGACGCTTCCGTAAGAATGTCATCCCGAGGAGCGTAGCGCGCTGGCGCGAGGAGCAGGAGCGAGCGCAACGCGCTCGCGACACCAAATAGATGGGATCTGCTTTGAGCGCTAGCGAAAAGCAGATCCTTCGCTTCGCTCAGGATGACAGGTGCCTCATCCGTTTCCACCCGCGGACCAGATCGTCATTGCACTGCGAGCGACGGCGCGCCATGGCGCGCCGTCCTGCGCATCATGGCGTTCTCCTCTCACCCGCGGTGTGCTGCATGCCGTCTCCACGGATTCGTACGTTCGCGCTCGTCGTTCTTCCGGTGATGTCCATGGCCTTTGCGCGAGCCGCCGGCGCGCAGAATGCCGCCGGCCAGCAGCAGCTCGACGAGATCAGCGCGCGCGGCCGAGCCCTCGCTGGATATCAGCACGCCGCATGGACCGCGAGCATGCAGCTTCTCGCGACGAATCCCGATCCCTGGCAGGTGCAGCGATACGTCGCGTATCACGCCGATAGCGGCTGGGTGGTCGCGTTCGGCCGGCTCAACACCCAGCGCGACACGTTTTACGTCAGCCACATCGGCATTCCGGCGGCGGTGAACGGACAGCGCATCGATTCGAGGTTCGAGTTCCGGACGTTCGCGGCGCCGGGACCGGATACGGACTTCCTGGTGCGCGCCGCCCGGGCGATGGACGTCGCCACGATGGCGCTCGGCGTCACGGCGCGCGCGTACACGGCGGCGGCGATACCTAACGAGAAGGGCGAGTGGCTCGTCTACCTCACGCCGTCCGCGGACGCAGCGAACGCCTGGCCGCTCGGCGACGACGTCCGCTATCGTGTATCGGAAGACGGCCGGCGCATCCTCGAGACGCATCGGATGCACGTGGGAATGATGGAGGCGAGTCGCGGCGACAGCGACGACACTCGACTCGTCGCGAAGGGTGGCAAGGCCCTGCGCGAGCTCCCCGAGGACTCCGACGTCTTCCACGTGCTCATGAATCGGCCGTCCGCGGCGGAGGTTGTCGTCACCCGGCACCACCAGTTCCGCATCGACGTCGACGGCTCGATCAGACTGGTTCAGGGGAAGGAGACCGTCGTCGGCGCTGCTCGTTAGGCGATGGGTTGATGCGGGGCCATAGGCGACTTGCGCTTATGGCTCCGCCCAGACGAGGACGTCCTCGAGCTCGCTGAACTCGCCGGTGTTCCAGAAGGCCTCGACGATCCGCAGCGTCACGTCGAGCGAGTGGATCCAGTTGGCGGGATAGAGTCCCTCCTGACCGCCGACGCGGAGCGCCTGCTTCGGGAGCTCGGGACGCGACGGGTCCACAAGCGTCGGGAACCGATCGCCAGGCAGCACGCCGGTGAGCAGGTACCGTCCGTTACCGCCGCCGACGCAGAGGTAGGGGTGCATGACGGCAGCCTTCGGGTAGAGATACACGTCGTTGCGCCCGCGGCCGTCGAGCGCGCGCACGGCGGTGATCACCGTCTTGAGCGGTGGACGGGGAACGATCTGCTCCGTCCGGGCAGTGCCCTTCCATTCAAATACTCTCAACTCGCCAAGCATGACTTGTTGGAAGTCGTGAGCGCTGGTCGAAAGCGTGCTCGATAGAGTACCGGCGCGAGCGGACAACCGTCGTGAGCCGGGTCACGGATCGTGGCACCGGCGCCACATGTCGGCCTGTCATGCTCGCGTTTTACGGCTACCCAAACTACCGCCCGTGAAGTATCGATTCGAGCCATGCCGACCGCCGAATCGATCCGTCTCCAGGAAGACGCCCGACGCGAGCTGAATTGGAAGCGGTGGGGACCGTATCTGTCCGAGCGGCAGTGGGGCACGGTGCGCGAGGACTACTCGGCGAGCGGTGAGGTGTGGGAGAGCTTCACCCATGACATGGCGCGGAGCCGAGCCTACCGGTGGGCCGAGGACGGGTTGCTGGGCATCACCGATCGGGAGTGCCGGCTCTGTTTCGCGCTCGCGCTCTGGAACGGCCGCGATCCGATTCTCAAGGAGCGGCTCTTCGGCCTGAATGGCCACGAGGGGAACCACAGCGAGGACGTGAAGGAGTGCTACTACTATCTCGACAGCACCCCGACGCACTCGTACATGAAGGCGCTGTACAAGTATCCGCAGAGCGAGTACCCGTACCTCGACCTCGTCGTCGAGAACAGGCGTCGAACGCGAATCGATCCCGAGTACGAGCTCGCCGACACGAATGTCTTCGACGAAGATCGCTACTTCGACATTTTCGTCGAGTACGCGAAGGGCTCGCCGAACGATGTCCTGATCCGGATCACCGCCACGAACCACGGCCCGGAAGAGGCGCCGCTCGCGCTCCTGCCGACACTCTGGTTCAGGAACTACTGGTCCTGGGGACGCAGCGACGATCCGCCGCCGCGTATCTTCGCCGAAGGCGCGCGAACGCTCGTCGCGGAGCATCCCGGGCTCGGTGTCTTCCGCCTGCAGATGGCGCGGAATGGGTTCGGCCTGCACCGGGCGCCACCGGAGCTGATCTTCACCGAGAATGAGAGCAATCGCCGGCGTCTGTGGGACGTCGACAACCACTCGCCGTATGTGAAGGACGCGTTCCACCGCTACGTCGTGAACCGCGACGTCGATGCGGTGAATCCGCGGCGGGTCGGGACGAAGGCGGCGTTTCTGCACAAGTGGATCGTTGACCCGGGCGAGAGTGTGCGCGTGGAGCTGCGCCTCTCGTCCGACGAGGAGGCGCCGGCAGAATCGTTCGGCGAGGAGTTCGACGCCACCTTCAGTCTGCGCGAGCAGGAGGCGCACGAGTTCTATCGCGGCCTCATCACGGGCGCGACGATCGAGGAGGCGCGCGTGGCGCGGCAGGCGTACGCCGGTCTCCTCTGGACGAAGCAGTACTACAACTACGTCGTGCGCGAATGGCTCGAGGGTGATCCGGCGTCGCCGCCGCCACCGGCGATTCGCTGGCAGGGGCGGAACTCCGATTGGCAGCACGTCTACAATCGGGACATCATCTCGATGCCCGACAAGTGGGAGTATCCGTGGTACGCGGCCTGGGACCTCGCGTTCCAGATGATCCCATTCGCGCGTATCGACCAGCATTTCGCGAAGGAGCAAATCGTGCTGCTGCTGCGCGAGTGGTACATGCACGCCAACGGGCAGCTGCCCGCGTACGAGTTCGCGTTCTCGGACGTGAATCCCCCGGTGCACGCCTGGGCGGCGTGGCGCGTGTACAAGATGACGGGCCACAAGGGGGCGCGCGATCATGTGTTCCTCGAGCGCGTGTTTCACAAGTTGCTCATCAACTTCTCGTGGTGGGTGAACCGGAAGGATCCGGACGGCAACCATCTCTTCAGTGGCGGCTTCCTCGGTCTCGACAACGTCGGCGTCTTCGACCGGAACAAGCCGCTGCCTAACGGGCAATACCTCGAGCAGGCGGACGGCACGGCCTGGATGGCGTTCTACTGCTCGACGATGCTCTCGATCACGCTGGAGCTGGCGACGATCGACCGCGCGTACGAGGACATGGCGACGACCTTCTTCGAGCACTTCGTCTCGATCGCGGACGCCATGAACTCGCTCGGCGGCACCGGTCTCTGGGACGAGCACGACGGCTTCTACTACGATCAGCTCTGCGTCGAGGGACAGAAGACGCCGCTCCGCATTCGCTCGATCGTGGGGCTCGTGCCGCTCTTCGCGTGCGAGTGCATCGATCAGGAGACGATCGATCAACTGCCCGGCTTCAAGAAGCGGATGCAGTGGTTCCTCAACAACCGCCGCGATCTCGCGGCGCACATTTCGTACATGCGCGAGCGCGAGGACTCGCGCCATTCCCGCCGGCTCCTGGCGATGCCGGCGCGCCACCGCCTGATGCGCGTCCTGCGCTACATGCTCGACGAGCGCGAGTTTTTGTCGCCTTACGGGATTCGCTCCCTGTCGCAGATCCATCGCGATCACCCGTTCACGCTCCGTGTCGGCGATGAGGAGGCCACGGTGCGGTATTCGCCCGGCGAATCCGACACCTATATCTTCGGCGGCAACTCGAACTGGCGCGGGCCGATCTGGTTCCCGATCAACTATCTCGTGATCGAGGCGCTCGAGCGCTACCATCACTTCTACGGCGACTCACTCAAGGTGGAGTGCCCGACCGGCTCGGAACAGATGATGACGCTCGGTGAGGTCGCGCACGAGCTGGCGTCGCGCCTAACGAGAATCTTTCTCCCGGACGCGCGGGGCAATCGGCCAGCGCACGGCGGCGATCACCGTTACGCGCAGAGCCCGCACTGGCGTGACCTCCTGCTCTTCTACGAGCACTTCCACGGCGACACAGGCCGCGGCCTCGGCGCCAGCCATCAGACGGGATGGACGGCGCTGATCACGCGCTGTCTGGAGAAAACGGCCGCACGGGCGAACATCTCGCGGCCGTCCGAGCAGATGGAAGCTCTTATTGATTGATGGGCGGGGGACGGGTTCGTGTCAGTTATCAGTTATCGGTCCATAGTTATCAGGGAACAAGGAACGAAGCGTTGATACGATGAAAAGCAGATTCCTCGTCGCTGCGCTCCTCGGAATGACAGCCGCCCTGTCATCCCGAGCGCTAGCGAGGGATCTGCTTTTCATCCCATCAAGCGCTTCGTTCCAAACTCCCTGATAACTATGGACTGATAACTATGGACTTCAGTTATTCGATATGAAGGAATGGCTTGTCGCTGACGGTCTGGGTGGGTATGCGATGGGCGCCACGAACGGGATACGCACGCGCCGGTATCATGCGTACCTGATCGTGGCCGCGCCGCATGATGAGCAGCGGTTCGCCCTCGTCAACGACATCGAGCTCTGGATCGACGCCCCCGGCGGCTCCATCTCCCTCAGCAGCCATCGTTATGCACCGAACGTCGTCTACCCCGACGGAGCGGCGCGAATCATCGGATTCGAGGCGGAGCCGTGGCCTACGTGGCGGTTCGACATCGGCGACGGGATCACCGTCGTGCAGGAGCTCTTCGCCCCCCGCGCCACGGGTCGCGCGGCGATGGTGCTGCAGTGGCGGCTCATCGGCGTGCACACGAGCGAACCACCGATGCAGCTTCGGGCGCGACCAATGATGTCGGCCCGCGACTTTCACGCGCTTCATCACGAGAACGCCGACTTCCGATTCCAGCCGGAGCACGTCGGCGCGGAGAGCTGGCTCTGGAAGCCGTATCGCGATGTCCCGCCCATCCTGCTCCACGCCAACGGATCGTATCGGCACGAGCCTCTCTGGTTTCGCAACTTCTCCTATAGCGAGGAGCAAGCGCGCGGACTCGACTTCGTCGAGGATCTCGCGTCGCCAGGTGAGCTGAGCTGGTCGCTTGGCGGCTCGGAAAAGCGCGACGCCGTGCTGATGCTCACCGTTCCCGAGGAATGGGGCGGCTACGAAACGGCGGGCCGCCTGCTCTCCGAATGTCAGGCACTGGCGAACAGCGAGCGCGCCCGCGTCGGCGCGTTCAAGTCGCGCCTCCGGCATTCGGCCGACGGCTATCTCGTTAGGCGCCGCGGCCGCGATACGATCATCGCCGGATATCCCTGGTTCACCGACTGGGGGCGCGACACCTTCATTTCCCTTCGCGGGCTGTGCCTCGAGGCCGGCCGCCTCGACGAGGCCGAGCGTATTCTCGTGTCGTGGTGCGACGCGCTCAGCGATGGGATGATGCCGAACGCCTACCCGGCGGCCGGTACCGAGCCCCGCTACAACTCGGTTGACGCGTCGCTCTGGTTCATCATCGCCGCTCAGGCGTTTCTCGACGCGTGCGTCCGGCGCGGTCGCTGGCTCGCGCCGGCCATCCCCAAGCGGCTCACTGATGCAGCCGAGGAAATTCTCAGCGCCTACGTACGCGGCACACGGTACGGAATCAGGATGGACACCGACGGCCTGCTCGCCGCCGGTGAGCCTGGGTTGGCGCTCACCTGGATGGACACGATCGTGGACGCCGAGCCCGTAACGCCACGCATCGGCAAGCCCGTCGAGATTCAGGCGCTCTGGGTGAACGCGCTGGTCATCGGCTCGCGGTGGAACGAGCGGTGGGGTGATCTCGGCGACGAGGCGTCGGAGAGCTTTGCCGAGCGCTTCTGGAACGCGCGGCGGGGCTGCCTCTACGACGTCGTCGACGTCGATCACGAAGCGGGTCGCACCGACGATAGGCTTCGGCCAAATCAGATCATGGCCGTTGGTGGGCTGCGGATCGCGCTCCTCGCCGGTCAGCGGGCCTCCAGCGTCGCGGAGCTGGCGGAGCGGGAGCTGTGGACCCCGATGGGGCTGCGGACGCTCGCGCGTGGAGAGCCAGGCTACGTCGATGCGTGCGTCGGGACCGCCGACGCTCGTGACCGGGCGTATCACAACGGCCCTGTCTGGCCGTGGTTGATGGGCCCGTTCGTGGACGCGTGGGTCAGGTCACGGGCGACTGGCGGCGGACCATTTGCGATCAAGGCCGTGCGGGCGGATGCGCGGCGCCGGTTTCTCGGCGGGCTGGCGAGACATCTCGACGAGGCAGGCCTGGGACACGTCTCGGAGATCGCGGACTCCGAAGAGCCGTGGACGCCTCGGGGCTGCCCGTTTCAGGCGTGGTCGGTCGGCGAGATGCTGCGGCTCCTTGCGGAGTGAGCGTTCGACACACAGCCTGTGTGCATTCGGCGGAACGTGTGTGAGCCGAGACCCGAGCTTCGGAGACGATTAATGGCCGAGAAGTCGAGACCGCGGGCGGAAGGGTCCGCGGTGAATGCGAGGGGTGTGGGCGCGGGTGCGAGCGCGAGCATGGCAGGCGCCCCATCGGGCACGGCGGCGGATCGGCGAAAGCGCGTCGCGCTACGCCGGTTGATCGACGAGATGCTCGCGGAGATCCGCGCCGCGGCCAACGAAGAGAACTGGACCAACGATGCGCGCGCCCAGGCCGAATCGGACCTGGCGCGCATCATGGAGCAGGTACGTCGTGAGGCGATGCGCGCCGAGCCCAAACCGAAGGCGAAGCGCGCAAAGCCTCGTTGAGCGTCTGCTAATCAGCGGACGCTGACGTGAGACAGGCCGGACTGGTTCTCGATCGTCCAGACGGCGACGCCGCCCGTCGGGAACATGAACTGCTCGGAGCGGAACGACTGGCCCGCGAGCGGATGGGCGACGAGAAAGGTGCTGCGCCCGTCGGCGAGGAAGCCGAGGCGCTGCACCGGAAACTCGGTTCGCCCGAGCGCGCCGACATCACCGAGGCGCCAGAGCTGATCGCCGCGCGAGATGTAGACCGTCACCCGATCCCAACTGTTGTTCTCGATGACGACGGCCGATGGCGAGCTGCCCCACTGCGCGGCACGCGTGCCGACGCCTCCGGACGCGCACGCCGACATGGTTGCGGCGCCAACGATGATCGATGCTACCACGAGGTGCCTGCCGATCTGTGCGCGCAGGCGAGCGCATTGCACGGTAATGTTCGTCATCATCCCCTCCCCCCCTAACCGCCGTCCCCGCCACGCACCCTGCGCTCGTGAGACCTGCATCGCTCCTGTAATGCGGAGAGCGTGCCAGCGGCGCGGCGAGTGTCGGAGAGACGCAGTCCGTTCGGCGTGATGAGGCTCACATCGAGATTCACAAAGGCGAAACCGTCAGGAGGATGACGGGAGTTGCCAAGCGGGCGTAACGGCGGCCGCACGCGTGTGCGATACGAGGTTGCGGAACGGACGGCGCGCACGTCTGCATCGCGTGACGTCCAGCACCGCCGACACCGCGTCGCCGAGGACGCGCGACGCCGCACCACGCGCCGTGCTCACGCTCGTCCTCGCGCTCTACGGGATTCCGCTCATGCGACATCCCGAAGCGGGCAGCTTCCTGGACGGAATCGATCTGGCGATCCACGAGACCGGACACCTCGTCTTCGCGCCATTCGGCGAGGTGATTCAGTTCGCGGGAGGCACGCTCTTCCAGCTCATCGTGCCGGCGGTGTTTCTCGTGTACTTCGCCCGACGCGGCGACCGGCACGCGGCCACGGTGTCGCTCTGGTGGATCGCTCAGAATCTTTGGAACATCTCCGTCTACGTACGTGACGCGCGGACGCAGGAGCTGCCGCTCGTCGGCGGCGGCGAACACGATTGGGCATTTCTCCTCGGCCACTTCGGTGTGCTCGCGCACGACCAGGGAATCGGCCGGACGTTCCACGCAATCGGCACGCTGCTCTGGCTCGTGGCGGTTGCTGGCGGACTGCTCTTCGCGCTCACCGCGCCGGCACCGGCTGGACAAGATCGCACGCCCCGTTAGCCTTCGTCTCGAAGCGCGCGCCCCGAGGCGCGAGGAATCCTACATCCGGAGCCGACGAGATGGGCAAAGGCGACAAGCGTACACGAAAGGGAAAGATCTACCGCGGCACGTACGGCAAGAGCCGTCCTGGCAAGGTGAAGAAGAAGGTGCGCAAAGCGACGAAGCGCGCTTGACGACGCCTCACGGCTGCTGCGGACGCAACTCCCACAGCACGTTCACGATCACCCATTTGCCATACCATTTTCCGAGCTGCAGATAGTCGACCCAGTCGCCGGCGTCGACGCGCGCGACGGCGGCGTTCTCGTAGACGTCGAGCAATCGGTAGTCGGTGCGACGGCGGGCGGCGGGCGTGCTGGTGCCCCCGCCCATTTTCGTGCTGTTGATCAACGTGAGGGCGCCCATCGTCTGGATCATGCTCCGGCCAGTTTTTGGATCGCTGCGGATGATGCGTTTGGCAAGCTCGGGATGCAGCGCGCGCTGCATGCGCTCGGCGCTCCCCTCGTACCAGCCCTGGATGTAATCCATCGCTGCCTCGCGAATGCCATTGCTGTCCGCGGCAGTCGCGAGGTGCTCGCCCGACGCGCCCTGCGGCGTGGCCGTGGACTGCGCTCGCACGGTGAACGGGATGACGGCGAGCAGCATGAGCGTGAGGGCGCCGTGTCGAATCGATGTGGGCATGGGGGGTGGTTGGTGGTTGGTGACTGGTGGTTGGTGAACAGCCGAGAATTCGTTCTCCGAGATTCACCAATCACGAACCACCAATCACTAGTCACCAGCAGCGTGTGACGATCTCGCCGCCCGGCGGGACGGAGCTGCCTCAGCGCTCGAGCAGCGCGCGCAGTCCGGCGCTGTGGGCGCGGCTGGAGGTGAGCCGCGTGCC
>Ga0136846_1221107_pt1 | contig 65181 bp, 49 predicted proteins | sample HopSoiMetagenom2_FD_96841 | JGI IMG/M metagenome (GOLD analysis project Ga0136846, IMG submission 96841) | Grasslands soil microbial communities from Hopland, California, USA - 2 Assembly 2016 (version 4) | ecosystem: Environmental > Terrestrial > Soil > Grasslands | place: USA: Hopland... | reverse complement strand
TCCGCCAGGTCCTCCACCTTCGACAAGGGCAGCGTCTTCGAGGTCAGCGCCAGGGTGAGCACTGGCGCGTCCGCCGGATTGGTCTTGCTGTAGATCGGCGGGTTGGGCAGGTCGCGCGGCAGGTAGCTGCCGGAGGCGTTGATGGCGGCCTGCACCTGCTGCTCGGCGACGTCGATGTCGAGGTCGAGGGTGAATTGCAGCGTAATCAGCGAGCTCCCCTCGGAGCTGGTGGACGTCATCTGGTTCAGGCCCGGCACCTGGCCGAACTGCCGCTCGAGCGGCGCGGTGACGGCGGAGGCCATGACGTCCGGGCTGGCGCCGGGATAGAAAGTGATCACCTGGATCGTCGGGTAATCCACCTCCGGCAGCGCCGAGACGGGGAGCTGGCGGAAGGCGAAGAGGCCGGCGAGCAGCAGGCCCACCATCAGGAGCGACGTCGCGATGGGCCGCAGGATGAACGGCTTCGACGGGCTCATGACCGCGCTTTCCGGGGACCCCCGGCAGGAGCACCGCCGCTGCGGGCACCGCCTGCGCCGCCCGCCCCTCGATATCCGCCCGTGTGGTTGCCGGCCGCGTCCGCCATGGTGACATCCACCTTCGCTCCCGGCCGCAGCTTGTCGACGCCATCGACGACCACCACGTCGCCGGCGCTCAGGCCGCTCTGGATCGTGGCGTCGTCCCCCTCGGTCATCTGCACGGCGACATTGCGCGACTCGACCGTGTGGTCCGGCTTCACGAGATAGACGAACGTCGACTGCGGGCTGCGCTGAATGGCGGCGGCGGGGACGGTGACGGCCCCCCGCAGGGTGTCGACCAGCAGGCGGGCGTTGACGAACTGATTGGGGAACAGCGCCTCGTCGCCGTTGGGGAAGAGGGCCTTGAGGCGGACGGTGCCGGTGGTGGGGTCGATCTGGTTGTCGACCGCCAGCAGGTTGCCGGTGGCGAGCTTGTTCTTGAGGTCGCGATCGTAGGCGTCGACGGCGAGGCTCTGGCCGGCATGCACCTTGGGCAGCACCTGCGACAGGTGGTCCGCGGGGATGGTGAAGAGCACGTCGATGGGCTGGAGCTGGGTGATGACCACGATGCCGTTCGGGTCGCTGGCGTGGACGATGTTGCCCACGTCCACCAGCCGCAGGCCGACCCGGCCGCCGGCGGGCGCCGTGACGCGGGCGTAGCTCAGGTTCAGCTTCGCGCTCTCGATCAGCGCCTGGTCGCTCTTCAGGGCGGCCTCGAACTGGGCGACGGTGGCGGCCTGGGTGTCGAGCTGCTGGCGGGGGATGGAGTCCTCCTGGATGAGGACCTGGTAACGCTTGAGGTCGACGCGGGCGTTCTGGAGCGCCGCCTCGTCCTTCGCCTTCTGCCCCTCGGCCTGCATGAGTTGGACCTGGAAAGGCCGCGGATCGAGCTCGGCCAGCAGGTCGCCGGCGTGGACGATCTGCCCTTCGTGGAAGGCGATGCGCAGGAGCTGGCCGTCGACGCGGCTCTTGACGCCGACGGTGTTCAAGGGGGCCACGGTTCCCAGTCCTGTCAAGTAGACGCCGACGTCCTTGGTCTTCGCGGCCGCCGCCAGCACCGGCACGGGACGGTCCTGTCCTCCCTTGCCGCCCGCGGCGCCCCTGGCCTGGTCCTGCCCCTGGCCTGGGTTCTTGTTCTGGCCCGGGCGGTGGGCGAACAGGTAGATGGCCACGGCCACGGCGCCTAAGATCAGCAGCCAGCGCAGCCAGCGGCGCCGGGGCTGCGGCTCGTCCGGGGTGTCCGGGGTGTCTGGAGTCATCGTGTCAGGAGGGGCTGCGGGTTTCTCCGTCTCCCGCGCGGTCGCCGGGACTGCTCTTTTCTCTTGCTTGACGTCTTCCTTGACGGGGGGTTCGGAGATCATTGCTTGGGCCTCTGTCTTAAAGACATGCGTTCAGTGCTTGGCGGCAAAAACCGCCAAGCTGGATTCTAGATGCAAGAACCGGGCGAAGAGGTTAAGAAGTCGTAAAGACTGGCCGTCGCGTGCGGCGATAACGAAGGAGCACCTGAACTCAGGGCAGCAGGTCCGAGACGTCGATGACCGCCTCTGGACGGCTGAGCGGCGAAACGGTGTCCCCGCCCGGAGGACCCTCCGGGCCTGGTAGACCCCAGCGACAGGATCGCGACAGACCTCGAGCGCTCTGCGGACGAGATTGAGCAGCCAGGCTTCTGGAATCCCGGAGCGGGCGTAGAGGGGTATCTTCCGCTTGCGGTCGTGGAGCAGGGAGCTGTCGGCGACCTCCACAACCAGCAGAGCGGTCGTGGGGTGGGAGTCGCGGAAATCGCGGATACTGCCGTGGACGACGGCAAGATCCGGCTCGGGCTCGGAGTCCTCGCTCAATGCCACGGGAAGCTGACTGCGGATCTCAAAGCCGGCAGCGGGCGGGAAGACGACCCGCAGAGCCTCGTTGGCCAGCCGGACGGCCGTGGCATGAAGGCTGTTCTGCGGTGACATGTCGTAGATGACTCCCTCGATCAGCTCGACCCGCTTGCCGGGTGGTAGCAATCCCCGGTTGAGCAGGCGCTCATATTCCTGCCGGGTCCAGCGGTGAGCTTTTACGTTGGCCAGTGCCATTGCTTTGTATCCCTACCCCGTCAGATGCCCCGTACCCGAGTCCCCCATCTCCACCTTCCCTGACGGAAAGTACTCCTTCCAGCGCCGGGTGACCGTCGCCGCCGTCTCCTCGTCCGCGAAGAGCTCCTCGGGGTACCAGGGCTTCATGCGGGCGTCGATCACGATAGGGCCTGTATAAGACAGATGATGGCGGATCACCTCCGTGGCGGCGGCGTGGAGGTCCGCGGCGGGCTCGAAGCGGGTGAAAGTGGTCCAGAGGAAGTTGATGGGGCTGGCGGCGGCGCGGCGCGGCTCGCCGGTGAGGACCACCAGGGGCCAGCCGGCGAAGGCGGGGTGGGCGGCGAAGCGGGCGGCGGCGCCGGGGTCGTCCTCATACATGGGGCCGCCAACGATCAGGCAGCCGGGAACGAAGACGTGGGCGTCCGTCATCCCCTGGGGGACTTCGGGAGCGGTGAAGTCGCGTGGGAGGTCGCGCACCGGGTCGCCCAGGCCGAGCCAGACCCCCTTCGAGCCCTCGTTCACCCGCGGACCGGTATAGTCCAGGGTATCCATGGAGAGGTTGGAGAAGACGTAGAGGTCCGTCTCCGGATGGGTGCGCTCCAGGACGTGGGTGAGCGTCGCCGGGAAGTCCTTCAGGTCCACCCGCCGGTCGGTGACGAAGAGGAACTTGGTCAGCGAGAGCTGGCCCTCGCCCAGGATGCGGAAGGCGGAAGCCATGGCTTCCCGCGGGTAGCGCTGCTTGACCACCGCCGCCGCCAGGGAGTGGTAGCCCGTCTCGCCGTAGGACCAGAGGTCCTCCACCGCCGGCATGACCAGAGGGAAGAGGGGCGAGAGCAGCTCCTGGAGGAGGTCGCCGAGGAAGAAGTCCTCCTGCCGGGGCTTGCCCACCACGGTGGCCGGGTAGATGGCATCTTTGCGGCGGGCGATGCGCTCCACCTCGAAGACCGGGTAGTCGTGCCGGAGGGAGTAGTAGCCGTAGTGATCGCCGAAGGGACCCTCGGGACGGCGGACCCGCGGCGGCACCCTGCCGGTCAGCGCGAATTCGGCCGCGGCCACCAGGGGGTGCGCGCCGGGATCGCCCTTCCCGGATCGATCGACGAGCTTCAGGCGCTCGCCCGCGATGAGGGAGGCGAGCATCAGCTCGGGGACGTTCTCGGGCAGCGGCGCGACGGCGGCCAGGATCAGGGCCGGCGGGCCGCCCAGGAAGACGGTGACCGGCAGCGCCTCCCCCCGCGCCTCGGCCACCGCGTAGTGGAAGCCGCCTCCCTTGCCGATCTGCCAGTGCATGCCGGTCGAGCGGGCGTCGAGGACCTGGAGGCGGTACATCCCCAGGTTGTGACCCTTGCCGTCCGGGTGCTCGGTGTAGACCAGAGGCAGGGTGATGAAGGGACCGCCGTCCTCGGGCCAGGTGGTGAGGACGGGCAGGCGGTCGAGGCGGACGTCCCGGGTGACCACCTCCATGACCGGGCCGGAGCGGCGGCGGGAGGAGCCGATGCGCAGGGCCTCCCGGGCGAGGTCCCGGGCCCCCCAGAGCTTCGCCGGCGTGGGCGGCAGCAGGGTCTCGGCGAGGTGGACGAGCCGGCGGATGAGCTGCTGCGGGCGGGTGCCGAACGCCATCTCGGCCCGGCGAGCGGTGCCGAAGAGGTTGGTGGCCAGGGGGAAGTCCGCCCCCTGGACGCGGGTGAACAGCAGGGCCGGCCCGCCGGCCGCGATCACCCGCCGGTGGATCTCCGCCGCCTCCAGCCGCGCATCCACCGGGGCCTCGACGGTGACGAGGTCGCGGTCCTGGCGGAGCTGGTCGAGAAAGGCGCGGAGATCGGGGAAGGCGGGAGCAGGGGGCATGGCTGGGGAGTGTACAGCGGCCCCGCCTCACCCCCGGTTCCGCGTCCCCTTCCCAAGACCCTCATCACCCCGGCCCTCTTCTCCCGCCCCCTCCCAACCCCCCTCCCCGGGAGAAGAGGGAGAAAAGCAAGGACCCTTCAGCCGGGTCCCCCTCTCCCGGTCGGAGGGAGGGCGGTGGGAGAGGGGACAGGGGTGAGGTCAGTCGCCGAGGATCTCGATTCCCCCGTTCGTGGTGCGGACCCTCAGCCGGCCGCCGCCGCCGTTGATGTCCCCCTTCAGGGAGCGCTTGCCCGGCGTGCCGCCCTGGACGTCGAAGTCGCTCTTGACCCGGCCGTTGGTGGTGGACGCGTCGACCGTCAGACGCGCGTCGTGCGGCAGGCGGACGTGGATGCCGCCGTTGGTGGACTCGAAGCTCAGGTCGCTGCCGCTCGGCAGGCTGGCGAGCTCGACCTCGACGGCGCCGTTGGTGGTCTCCGCCTTCACGGCTCCGGCGACCCGCAGGGCGGTGATGCCGCCGTTGGTGGTCTCGGCGTCCACGTCGCCCGTCACGTCCTGGACGTCGATGGCGCCGTTGGTCGTCCCCACCCGCACCTTGCCGCTCGTGCCCGCCAGCGACACGCCGCCGTTGACGCTCTCGGCGTCCACCGCGGCCCGGCTTGGCACGTGGACCACGTAGGTGACGTTGTAGTTGGCGCTGTTGCCGAAGAGCGCGTCCCAGAAGCTGTCCCCCCGCTTCGGAGCGTGAGTCTCGATGCGCAGGCCGCCCGCACCGGGAGTCACGTCGATCCGCACCTGGTCCATGATCTTGCGGGCGTCGGCGTCGGAGCCGGCCTTCACCTGCTTGTCGGCCTCGATCCGCACCTCGTTGCGGTTCCAGGCCTCCAGCTTGACGCTGCCGTTGACGTTGCGCAGCGTCACCTGAGAGCCGGGATTGAGCGGCACGGTCTTGTCGAAGTGCTCCTTCAGCGTCACCGCCTGGGCGGCCGACCCCAGGAGGAGAAGACCGCAGAGGACCTGGACGATCCTTCGGAATGAAAAGCTGAGCATGAATCCCTCCTTGTCGACGAGGTTGATGGGCGGCGCTGCGCGCCGTCTTCCCTCTCCTACGAAAGGACGGGCCGAAATGTTACAACGCTCCGGCATCGATCTTGCGGAACCGGCCCGCTGGAGGGCGGACGCCGGAAGGGTGTAGCCTTTCCGTGGAGGCGAGCGAACGTGGCGGGACGACCCATCACCGATGACCTGGAGCTGCTGCTGGAGGTGATGCCGCCGCCGCTCCGGGAGACCCTGGAGGGGCGGGCGCAGAAGGAATCGCTGATGGAGCTGGTGCTCGACCTGGGCCGGCTCCCCGAGGCCCGCTACCCCGACCGCGGCGAGCTGCTCGCCCAGACCCCGGTCACCCGCGAGGACATCGCCTACGTGGTGGGCCGCGTCGGCCGCTTCGGCAAGGACAACCGGGCGGGCATCGAGCGCACTCTCCACCGCATCTCGGCCATCCGCAACCGGGTGGGCGACGTCATCGGACTCACCTGCCGGGTGGGCCGGGCCGTCTTCGGCACGGTGGACATCCTGCGCGACGTCATCGAGGAGGGGCAGTCCATCCTCCTCCTGGGCCGGCCGGGCGTGGGCAAGACGACCCTGCTGCGAGAGGCGGCCCGGGTGCTCGCCGACGAGCTCGGCAAGCGGGTGATCGTGGTCGACACCTCGAACGAGATCGCCGGCGACGGCGACGTGCCCCACCCGGGCATCGGCCGCGCCCGGCGCATGCAGGTGCCCTCGCCCGACGAGCAGCACGCGGTGATGATCGAGGCGGTCGAGAACCACATGCCGCAGGTGATCGTCATCGACGAGATCGGCACCACGGCCGAGGCCCTGGCCGCCCGCACCATCGCCGAGCGCGGCGTGCAGCTCATCGCCACCGCCCACGGCAACACGCTCGAAAACCTGCTGCAGAACCCTACCCTCTCCGACCTCGTCGGGGGCATCCAGGCCGTGACCCTCTCCGACGAGGAGGCGCGGCGCCGGGGAACCCAGAAGACCGTCCTGGAGAGGAAGGCGCCGCCGACCTTCGACGTCCTGATCGAGATCCAGGACCAGGATCGCCTGGCCGTCCACCACGACGTCGCCGAGGTCGTGGACCGCTTCCTGCGCGACGTCCCGGCCCGCCCCGAGCTGCGCACCCGCGTCGAGGGCGGAGGGGTCGAGATCCAGCGCGCGGAGCGGCCGGAAAAGACCGAGCCCGAGCACCCCCAGAGGCCCCCCCGCGCCGACCGCCCTGACCGCGCCAGGCGAACCCGCCCGCAACCGCCGCGGCTCAACCCAGCCTCTCCGTGGATGCCGCCGCCGGCCGAGCCCCCGGGGGCGCCCGCCAGGCCGGGGGAGGACGAGGACACCGCCACCTTCCCACAGCGCCTCGCCCGCGGCCGGACGGTGCGCATCTTCCCCTACGCCGTGAGCAAGGCAAAGCTGGAGCGGGCGCTGCGCAAGTTCCGGGTGCCCGCCTACATGGTGGAGGATCTCGACGACGCCGACATGGTAGTCACCCTCAAGGCCCAGGAGCGGCGCCAGCCCCACCGGTTGCGTGAAGCCCTGGCGCGGGGCATTCCTTTCTACATCGTGCGCAGCAACACCATCACCCAGATGGAGAACTTCCTCCGCGCCGCCTTCGGCGTGGACGACCACCTGGCCCTCGACGAAGCCGCCGTGCGCGAGGTCGAGGAGGCGGTCGACGAGGCCCTGGAGCTGGGCCGCCCCGTCGAGCTCTCCCCCCGCAACAACCACCTCCGCCGTCTCCAGCACGAGCTCGTGGAGCGCTTCGGATTGACCTCCGAGAGCAAGGGCCAGGAGCCGTACCGGAGGGTGGTGGTGTATCCGGAGCGGGGGGAGAGGGAGGGGCAGGATTTGATGCAGTAATCCAGGTCCTTGCCAATCGAGCCCTTGCCAGTCGAGGCGGTATGCCCTCCGAAGCCTCACCCCGTCCCCTCTCCCGGAGGGAGAGGGGGGACTTGGCTGAAAGGGTGTTGCCGAGCGGGGACTGTTGTCGATAAATTGTGGCTGGAGAGAGAAGATATGGCGAGAAGAGAGTTCTTGGCGCCGGGGCCGAAGCCGTCCTGACCCGCATTCTGGAGGTCGCCGTCCGCCTCCATACCTTCCTATAGGCAAACTCCTCCAGCCAAGTCCCCCCTCTCCCTCCGGGAGAGGGGCCGGGGGTGAGGCTTCGAAGCGCAGGCAGCCTCAACCAGCAAGGAGCCCTATAAGGACCCCTCCCCCCATGGCCCGTCTGTTGCATCGAGGCACGGCGCGGGCCGCCATTCAGGCCGGCCCCGGAAAGAGAGTCATGCTGAAACCTGTGTCCATGCTTCTTGCCCTTTTCCTTTTTGCCGCCATTCCCAGCGGGGTGGCGGCTGCCCAGAAGCCGACCCCGGCTCCAGCCCCGGCCCGGCCGCCGCAGGCGCGACCCCAGCCCACGCCTCCAGCGCCGGCCCCGACTCCAACTCCGGCGCCCGCCAAGACCCCGGCCCCGGTGCCAACCCAAACTCCGGCTCCGCCACCCCAGACGGCGACCCCGGCTCCGGCACCTCCCCAGACGCCCGCCCCTGCCCCGGCAGCGCCGCCGGGACCCGCCCAGGGCATCCAGGGCGCCCCGTCGCCACAGGCTCCCGGGGACGTCCAGATCCTCCTCGACCGGGCAGGCTTCTCGCCAGGCGTGATGGACGGCCGCTGGGGCTCGAACTCCACCAAGGCCCTGACGGCCTTCCAGTCCGCCCACGGCCTGCAGCCCACCGGCCAGGTGGACCCTGCCACGTGGCAGGCCCTCCTGGTGGCCGGCAGCCAGGTCCTCGTCCCCTACACCATCACGCCCGACGACGTGAAGGGGCCCTTCTACAAAATCCCCGAGGACATGGACAAGAAGGCCAAGCTTCCGGCCCTCGGCTACAGCTCGCCGCTCGAGATGCTGGCCGAGAGGTTCCACTCGACGGAGGACTTCCTCCAGCGGCTCAACCCCGGCGCCCGCTTCGACGTCGCCGGACAGCAGCTCCGCGTGCCCGCCGTGCGGCAGGTGGGGCCGCCGCAGAAGGGCCAGACGCCGCCGGACGGCACACAGATCGTGGTCTCGAAGAGCGCCCGCACTCTTACCGTGCAGGGGCCGAGCGGCGTCCTCTTCTTCGCCCCCGTCACCGCCGGCAGCGAGCACGATCCGCTGCCCCTCGGCGACTGGAAGGTCAAAGGGATCTCCCTCAATCCGACCTTCAACTACAACCCCGCCCTCTTCTGGGACGCCGAGCCCTCGGAAACCAAGGCGAAGATCCCCCCCGGCCCCAGGAACCCGGTGGGGGTGGTCTGGATCGACCTCTCCAAAGAGCACTACGGCATCCACGGCACGCCGGTGCCGAAGATGATCGGCAAGAGCTTCTCCCACGGCTGCGTCCGGCTCACCAACTGGGACGCCCTCACCGTGGCGGGTCTGGTGAAGCCGGGGACCCCGGTCCTCTTCCGGGAGTAGAGTCCTCTCGCCCAATAAATAAGGAAGGGAGCGCCATGGCCGGGGAGAAGAAGCCGGGGAGTTGGAAGGTCCCCCTGGCAGGGCTGGGGGGATTCATTCTCGGAGCCGCCACCGTGCTGCTGGTGGTAACTCTATACGGCCGCTTCAGCGGCCGGACCCGGGAGCCCAGAACCGTCTCACCGCCCCCGCCTGTGGCGGCCAGCCCGGCGCCGCCAGTCCCCGCGGCCCCTCCGTCGGCTCCCGCAGCCACACCGCGTCCGGCGGTGCCGCCGCCAGCGGACCTGGCGGCGAGACAACTGCTGATCCCGGTCCAGGGCGTCCAGCCCCAGGCCCTCCAGGACACCTTCGACGACGCCCGAAGCGCGGGGCGAGTCCACGACGCCATCGACATCCTCTCCCCCCGCAACACCCCGGTGCTGGCCGCCGAAGGGGGCCGGATCGTCAAGCTCTTCACCAGCGACAAAGGAGGCTTGACGATCTACCAGTTCGACCCCACGGAGACCTACAGCTATTACTACGCCCACCTGGAACGCTACGCCCCGGGCCTCGCCGAGGGGAGCCCGGTCACCCGCGGCCAGGTGATCGGCTACGTGGGAACCTCGGGCAACGCCCCCCCCAACACCCCCCACCTCCACTTCGCCATCACCCGGCTGACTCCCCAGAAGAACTGGTGGCAAGGGGAGGCGATCAATCCGTATCCGATTCTGCGGCGGGGACGGTAGGCGGGCTCCGAGCGCGCCACTTCTCCCGCTCCTCGCCTGTTCGCTATAGAGTCCACGAGGGAAGCCCCAGACGCCAAGGATTCCGGCACCTGGGGCGGAGAAGCCCAACTAGGCGGTCGGCCAGCCAGGAGGGGCGGACATCATGGCAGTCGCGATGCATCCGATGCGGGTCCCAGGATCGTGGAGGGAAGGCTATGTCCTCGACTATCACACGAAGAGCAGCGAGTTTCTCGGCTACGACGAGTACGGCCATCCTCGTTTCGAAACCATCCGAACCGAGGTCGGGGAACTCCTGTATCGCCTGAAGTACAGGGGGCGGAAGGACGCCCTCGCGGAACTGGTCGCGGTAGCGGTGGACTTCATCCGCCAGTGGGCCCCCGAGGTTCAGGCTGTCGTACCCGTTCCTGCTTCCAAAACCAGAGCGACCCAGCCGGTCATGCAACTCGCAAGAGGACTCGCTGAGGCTCTGAAGCTGCCGCTGCGAGATATCGTGAAGCGGACTCAGAGCCCAAAGCAGCTCAAGGACGTGTTCGACTACCACGAGCGTATGAGTCTACTTGAGAATGCCCATGACGTGACTGGAACGGCGGTTCGTGACAAATCCGTTCTTCTTGTCGACGATCTCTATACAGGTCCGGCGCAACCCCCAACGCTGTTACTGCCGCCCTCTATGCGAAGGGCAAGGTGGCAAGCGTATACGTGTTTGCTCCGACCAGAACTCGGAGCGCCTCATGAGCACCGTTTTCATCGGAGGCTCGCGGCGGGTTGGGCGCTTAAACAGCGTCATTCGTGCGAGGCTGGACAATATTGTTGAGCGTGGCATCCGCGTTATCGTCGGCGACGCGAATGGAGGCGATCGGGCCGTACAGGCCTTCCTTGCTGAAAAGGGTTATAAAGAGGTCGTCGTCTACTGTATGGAGAACGCTTGCCGGAACAATGTCGGCGGGTGGCCTGTGCACGTGGTCGAGGCGGCCGGGAAGCGTGGCTTCGACTACTACTCGACGAAGGACGCCGAGATGGCGCGCGAGGCCGACTGCGGTTTCATGATCTGGGATGCGAACAGCAGGGGTACCCTCCTTAACATCCGGAGGCTGGTGGAGGCAGGGAAGCCGGTCGTGGTCTACTTATCACCGGACCAGGAGTGCTGGACCGTACGGACGAAAGCCGATCTCAGTGACCTGCTGAGCAAGCGCTCGCGGTCGAATCGTCCACACCTTTCAAGGCAGGTGGGCGAAACCTCGGAGCAGGCGACACTTTTCCCCTCTGGGGAGGGCGTGATGAGAGGTGCGGAGGCGCAACCGCTGAATCGGAGCAGCAACAGCGTTAGGCGCCATAAGCACCATGCTTGACTCGATATACGAGCGGGTTGACACCCTCACAGGTGAGGGGGCCCGAGTATTAAATGGGCTTGGGGACAATTTTCGCATTCCAAGTGCACAGCTAACTGAATGGCAGCGGTGGTTTACTTCAGCAGCGAACATAATTTCCATAATCGCGCCTCCGGATGGCGTTCACCGTGCTCAAATGGCTCCTCTGTTGGTGCATCCCGATCTGCAAAATGATCTCCCTGTGAGGTTGGTTCGGAAAATGCTCGGAATTCTCGAATCGTTAGCAGCAGACCTGAGGGCAGGTTTGCTCAACAAGTTCGAGTACATTGTTCTCGGTGCTTCCTTCGACAACTTTCTCGAACACGCGCTAGACTTCCATCGGTCTGGCAAGAAGCAAGAAGCCGCGGTATTGGCAGGAGTTGGTGCTGGAGGACACGATACGAAAAATTGCCAAGAAGCATGGCTTAAACGCGAACGGACAATCCTGGAGTCTCTAATCGATGAACTGGTGAAACTGAGCGTACTGACACCGGTTAAGGCCAAGCGAATAAAGGCTTACGCCAGCACGCGGAACCGAGCTCTCCACGCAAACTGGGATGCCTTCGATATTCGCGATGTAGGAGAAATGATTTCAGGGACCCGAGAGTTGATCGAGCATGCCCTTTGAGCCTGTAAGAGCCATGAAAGGAAGGCGCCTAACTCCAGGAACGTTGAGCGACGTCAAGGTAGGAGGCAGAAGGTGCGCGAGGTGATTCTCGTCGCCGTGGTGTTATTGCTGGCCTGGCGCACGGCGATCATGAGAGTCGAGCGGATTCGCAGGTGCTCGGCTTCAGCCTCATCGAAGCCAAGGTCCCTGAAGACGTTCCCGCTCGATGGAGTGATCTTTGCGTCCATGGGTAGAGCTACCTCCGGTGTGACCGACTTGTTGCCTGCCTGCTTCTCAGGACATCCTGATACCTCTCTCTGTCGATCTATCCACCGGCCCAACGGGCCGGGAGACCCTAGCCCAGGGCTGTGGCCGCAGGCCGATGCCCTGGGAAAAAGGGCAACCCATCCTTGCGGCCTGAAAGGCCGCGAGAACTTTTCGACGAAGGACCGGCCGGCCCGACGGTCTCGCGGCCTTTCAGGCCGCACCGCGTTGCCATCCCTCCACCCAGGGCATCGGCCTGCGACCTCAGCCCTGGGCTGGGATCTCCCGGCCCGTTGGGCCGGACGGGACGGCCACTCACGCCCGGCTAATGCCCCCGGGGAGAGGAGGCGGGCCGGGTGATTGCAAACGGAATTGTCCCCAATCAGGGCTCGACGCGTCCGAGGGCCTCGTCGGTCGCCAACTCAAGCTCAGCGATCTCCTTCTCCGTGAGGGCGCGTATTCGGGTATCGAGAGCGTCCTTGGGCACAGCCCGCATCTGAAACGCGAGAGCCACCGAGTCTTCAGGGAGACCCTGCTTCGGCGAAGCTTGTACAATCGCCGTTCCTGCCAGATTAGCTCTATCCAGGTTGGTGGTCAGTGGAATGACAAGAACTGACTGGAGAACCCTTGTCAGTGCGTCGCTCTGCCAAATGATCACCGGGCGGCGACCGGTCTGCTCTCGCGGGTGGTAGGGGCCAAGGTCTGCCCACCACACCTCGCCCCGTCTCAACTATGGTCCTCTTCGTCAAGCGCGTCGGCCCATTCGGTGAGTCCCTGTTCCGCAAGCGCCTGATCTTCTTCTACCCCGCCCTTGCTTAATCGCTCGAGGTCCCAGCGCCTCGGATCTGGATGGCGGACCACGATCAGCGCCACACGCTCTCCTGGCGTAAGGGCCAAGGGCGTCTCCGGCTTGAGCAGACCTTCTTCGAAGCGGGCTTCAATAAATCGCATGGCGCTCATCCTACCAGAACACCCACGGGGGTCCCGCCGAGGAGGTGCTGAGGCTCAGTGCTCCGGTCCCCCCGCGAACTTCTTCTCCCCCGCCTCGACCGCGAGGGCCAGCTTGTTCTGGGCCGGCGGCAGCGGGCAGGTGGCGAAGGCGGTGAAGGCGCAGGGCGGGTTGTAGGCGGTGTTGAAGTCCACGACCACCGTGCCGTCTTTGGGCGGGTCGGTGTCCAGGAAGCGGCCGGCGCCATAGGTGGTCTTGCCGTTGGTGGTGTCGCCGAAGATCAGGGAGAGCCCCTCCTTGAGGTCGCCCAGAGCGTCCAGACGGTAGGTCCTGCCCTGCCAGTCGAACACCACGGCGCCCGGCGAGGGCTCGTCCGCCACCTGGCCCAGGACGTTGGTGATGGGGATCTTCTTGTCCTTGTAGGACTCGAAGCGGGCGACCACACGCCACCTGGGATCCGGCGGGAAGGTGTCGACTCCCTTGAAGGCGACGCGCTCGGGGCTCTCCTTGTCCTTGATCCGCACGCCGACACGGTCGCCCCGCTTGATGACGTAGAAGGAGAGCGAGCCGAGCCCGAGGACGGTGGGCTTGCCCTGAGCGTCCACTTTCAGGGCCACGCTCCCGGTCACCGGCTTGCCGTCGGCGGTGAGGTTGGAGCCCGGCTCGGCGCGCACGGTGACGGCGTCGCCTTCGCGGATCAGGACGCCCGCCACGGCCGGGGATTTGCCCTTCGGCAGGATGACCGGGTTGCCCGGATCGCTGCCGAAGCGGTTCTCTCCCGGCTTGAGCCAGTAGAGGCCCACGAGGGTGAGCCAGCCGTCCTCTCTCTTGAGGCTCGCGGTCCGCTCCTTCTTCCAGGTCTCCACCTGCTGGCGCCAGGCCGCGAGGTCCGGCTGGGGCGCGGCGGTATCCGCAGAGCCGGCGGCGAGCAGGGCGGAGGTGCCGGCGGCCAGGGTGGTCGCCAGGAGGATGGAGGCGAAGGTCTGGGGCTTCAGATTCATGGGTGTGTCTCCTCGGATCGCTTGGGTCTCGGGCCGGAACAGCATAACCTGCCCCGGGGCGGGAGGCATTCCGTAACCTTCTCCCCATCTCTCTCGTATGGATGCAGGACGGGGCCGCAGCCGCGCCTCGGACACAAGGAGACTTCCCCATGCTGACGATCCGCGATCTCGTGAAGGTCTATCCCGGTCCCGTGACCGCCCTGCAGGGCATCAACCTCGACGTCCCGCCGGGCATGTTCGGACTGCTGGGCCCCAACGGCGCGGGCAAGTCCACGCTGATGAAGATCCTGGCCGGTCTGCTGGAGGCGACCTCGGGGCAGGTGACGCTGGACGGCGAGGACGTGCTGGCCCGCCCGGAGCAGGTCCGCCGCCGGCTGGGCTATCTCCCCCAGGAGTTCGGCTTCTACCCCCATCTCACCGGGGAGAAGATGCTCTCCTACCTGCTCCAGCTCAAGGGGGTGGAGGCGCCCGGCGGCCTGAAGCCCCTGGTGGCCGAGCTGCTCGACCGGGTCAACCTCGGCCCGGCGGCGAAACGCAAGGTCAAGACCTACTCCGGCGGCATGCGGCAGCGGCTGGGGATCGCCCAGGCCATCGCCGGCGATCCGCGGCTGATCACCGTCGACGAGCCCACGGCCGGCCTCGACCCGGAGGAGCGGCTGCGCTTCTACCGCCTGCTGGCCGAGCTGGCCGCGGACCGCATCGTGCTCCTCTCCACCCACATCGTGGAGGACGTGGCCGTGCTCTGCCCCCGCTTCGCCGTCATCCGCAAGGGGAGGCTGGTGGCCCAGACCTCGCCCTCCGAGGCGCGCGGGGCGATCGACGGCAAGATCTTCGAGGGACGGGTGCCACGCGAGGAGATGGACGAGGTCCGCCGCCGGCTGCGAGTCACCCAGGCCGTGCTCGTCGAAGGCAAGAACCGGGTACGGATCTACCAGCCGGACGGCCAACCGCCCGTCGGCTTCGAAGCCACGCCCGCCACTCTGGAGGACGCCTATCTCCTGCTCATGCAGGATGTCGCCCAACCTGAGCCCTACGAGCAGCGGCAACAGGAGCCGGAGGTCGTGGCGGCCGGGGGGGCCGCATGAGCCCCGCCCTCACCCGCGCCCGGACCATCTTCGGGCTGGAGCTCGCCCACACCCTGAAGCGTCCCCTCTTCTGGTTCCTCATCGGCATCCTGGTCCTCACGACCTGGCTGTTCTCCACAGGGGGCCTGACGATCTCCTCGGGCGACGCCTCGGTGGGCGGCACCAAGGCCTGGATCACCTCGGAGTTCAACTTCGCCTTCCTCCTCGTGACGCTGGTGGCGATCCTCTACTCCTTCTTCGGCTCGATCGCCTCAGGGATGGCGGTGATCTCCGACGACGAGGCGCGGGTGGGCGAGATCCTTCACTCCACCTCGCTGCGTCCGGGCGAATACGTGTGGGGGAAGTTCCTGGCCATCGTCGCCGGGTTCGTCGCCGCCCTCGGGATCCACCTGCTGCTGGCCATGTTCTTCAACCACCTGGTGCCCAACTCGCAGTCGGCCGAGATCCAGGGCCCCTTCCACCTGATGAACTACGTGCGCCCGGTCCTGGTCTTCGCGCTGCCGGCCCTGATCTTCTACCTCGGCGCGGCGTTCTATCTCGGGGAGCGCTGGCGCAAGCCGATCGCCGTCTTCCTCTTCCCCACGGCGGTCCTGCTCCTCTGCGGCTTCTTCCTGTGGAACTGGGCGCCCACCTGGCTCGATCCGCGGATCAACCAGGCGCTGATGATGGTCGACCCGGCCGGCTTTCGCTGGCTCAACGAGACCTGGCTCAAGGCCGACCGCGGGGCGACCTTCTACAATACGACCCCCGTCGGCCTCGACCTGCCGTTCGTCATCTCCCGCCTGGCCTTCCTGGGTCTGGGATTGCTGGGGGTCTATCGGGCCCAGCGCCACATGACGACCCACCTCCAGGGCGAGGCGGTGTCCGAGGGCGGCTGGCGGCCCTTCCGCCGCCGGTCCCGGGAAACCGCGGTGGCGAACGCCGCGACCGCCACGAACGCCGCAGTGGCCCCCTTCCCGCGCACCCTCTCGGAGCTCCGAGCGCGCAGCGGCAAGGTCGGCCTCTTCCGGGGGATCGGTCTGGTGGCCGCCACGGAGCTCAAGAACCTGCTGGCCTCTCCGGGCCTCTACCTCTTCGGCGCGCTCATCCTGCTCCAGACCCTGGGCACGAGCCTGCTCACCCTGGGGGCGTTCCAGACCGAGATCCTCCTCACGCCCGGCCTCACGGCGGTGGGCAGCTTCAACACGCTCTCCCTGCTGCTCTGCCTGCTGCTGATGTTCTACACGGTGGAGTCGCTGGAGCGGGAGCGGTCCTCCGGGCTGTCGCCCATCTCCTTCTCGACCCCGACCCGGACCGCTTCGTTCCTGTTCGGCAAGGCCGTCGCCAACAGCCTGGTGGGCGTGGTGATGATCGCGGCGACCTTCCTCGGCTGCGCCATCGCCATCCTGATCCAGGGGAAGGTGGGGCTCTCCTTAAGCCCCTACCTGATCGTCTGGGGCGTCCTGCTGGTGCCGACGCTCTTTCTCTGGACCTGCTTCATGGTCGCCGTCCAGGCGATCGGCGGCCAGCGCTACCTGACCTATGGGATCGGTCTGGGGACCATCGTCCTCACCTTCTACCTCCAGTTCAAGGGCCACATGAACTGGGTGTGGAACTGGTGGATCTGGGGCTCGCTGCAGTGGAGCGACCTGGGTCTCTTCGAGATCAACCGCAAGGCCCTGCTGCTCAACCGCATCCTGGCGCTGAGCACGGCGGTGCTGCTGGTGACGGTGGCCGTGCGCGCCTACGGCCGGCGCCAGGCGGACGCCATCGGCCGCCTCCAGCGGCTGCAGCCGGCGTCCGTCTGGCGGGGCGCGCTGCGCCTGGCCCCCTTCGCCTTGGTGCCGCTGGTCACCGGCACCGTCCTGGCCCTGGCGGTGCAGGATGGTTTCCAGGGCGGGTTCTATGAGAAGAAGGCGCACGATTACTGGAAGCAGAACCTGGCCACCTGGAAGGACGCGCCGCGGCCGGCGATCGCCGGCGTGGATCTCGACCTCAAGCTGGACCCCGACCGCCGCTGGTTGCACAGCCACGGGAGCTACGAGCTGTTGAACGACCACGACAAGGAGCTCGCGCGCTTCGCCCTGACCGGCGGCTTCCACTGGCAGAAGGTCCACTGGACCCTCAACGGCAAGCCCTACAAGCCGGAGGATCGCACGCGGCTCTACGTCTTCACGCCGCCGGCGCCGCTCAAACCCGGAGACCGGCTGCGGATCGGTTTCGACTTCGAGGGGAGCTTCCCCCGCGGCATTACCAAGAACGGCGGCGGGACCATGGAGTTCATCCTCCCCTCGGGAGTGGTGCTGACGAGCTTCACCCCCAGCTTCGTGCCGGTGGTGGGCTACCTGGAAGGCATCGGCAAGAAGGATGAGACCGACTACGAGTCCAAGGTCTACCCCGACGATTTCTACAAGGGAATTACGGAGGTCGCCTTCGGCGCCGGCCACTCCTTCACGACCCGCATCGCGATCACCGGCCCGGCCGAGTACACCTTCAACTCGGTGGGGATCAAGGAGAGCGATCGGGTGACGGGGGGGCAGCGCACTGCGGTCTGGCGCAGCGACTACCCCGTGCGCTTCTTCAACGTCGTGGCCGGGCACTGGAACGTGCGCCAGGGTCACGGCACGGCCATCTACTACCATCCCGGCCACGAGTACAACCTGGGCGAGATGATCGGCACCCTGGACGCGGCCCGGCGGTACTACTCCGAGTGGTTCCGTCCCTTCCCCTGGCGCGAGCTCAAGCTCTCGGAGTTCCCCGGTCTCGCGGGCTACGCCCAGGGCTTCCCCACCGACATCACCTTCTCCGAGAACATCGGCTTCCTCACCAAGAGCGACGTCAAGACGGACGCCGTCTTCCTGGTCACCGCCCACGAGAGCGCCCACCAGTGGTGGGGCAATCTCCTCACCCCAGGCGAGGGACCGGGCGGCGACCTCCTCTCCGAGGGGATGTCCCATTTCTCCACCGCCCTGCTCACCGAGCAGGTCAAGGGCCCTCAGGCGCGCATGGAGTTCATGAAGCGCATCGAGGAGAGCTACGGCAACTCCCGCCGCGCCGATGCCGAGCGACCCCTGGTGAAGATCGACGGCTCCCACACCGGCGACACCACGGCGACCTACGACAAGGGGGGCTGGGTCTTCTGGATGATGGAGCAGAAGCTGGGGCGCGAGCGCATGCTCGCCGGCCTGCGCAAGTTCATGGCCGACTGGGGCAATGGCCCCGACTATCCCGTCCTCCAGGACTTCACCGCCGCCATGCGTCCCTTCGCGCCCGACCCGGCCTCCTACGACGACTTCGTGCGCCAGTGGTTCCACCAGGTCGTGGTGCCCGAGTACCAGCTCTCCGGCGCCCGGGGCGCCCGCACGCCGGAGGGGAGCTGGAAGGTGACCGTGCGAGTGAAGAACGTCGGCAAGGGGCGGATGCCGGTCGAGGTGGCGACCGTCCGCGGCGACCGCTTCACCGACAAGGGCAAGCCGAAGCCGGGCTACCAGGACGCCCGCGCCACCGTCGTCCTGGGTGCCGGCGAAGAGCGGACGGTGGAGATCGCCTCCGCCTTCCAGCCCGAGAAGGTGGTGATCGACCCGGACGTCCAGGTGCTCCAGCTCCGGCGCAAGGCGGCCGTGGCGAAGCTGTAGGGCTCTCTACTTCCTCAGATGCGTCAAAACTGCTAGTATTCTGCCCACTTTTCGGCTCCCCCAGCCCGGGGAGCCGGAGACGGGCGGTCGCAGAGGGAGAAGAAGTTTTTCGGGAGTGGCCCGCTTTTCCTCTCCGGCGACACTGTTAACCATAGAAGCGTGTATAGCCTGGCCTGAGGCGTGACCGGGCCGCCCAGGGAGGGGGGCCGGTGGCGCCGCAGGAATTGAGATCTCAAGAGCCCGCAAGGGCTCCGTTGCGCGAAGGAGGGCCGGGGTGGACCTGGCAGCTCTCGCGAAAGGAGGAGGAGATGTACCGCAGAACCGCTCACAGAGGGATAGCCGCGCTGACGCTCGTTCTCCTGTTGACGCTCGTCGGGGCGCAACCGGCGGCCGCTGCGAATCGGGGCTCCATGCAACGCTTCGCCGGCGTCTGGGAGGCCATTCTCGACACCGTGCCGGGCGCGCATGCCGCGCTGGACACGCTGACCGGCTGGTTCCATCTCACGGAAAATGCGACTTCGTCGTCCCCAGACCCCGCCGGGTCTGAAAGAGGCTGGGGGATCGATCCGAACGGTGTCTATGTCGTTCATCCGGCTGAGCCAGTGCCGCCGGGCACGCAGAACTAGCGCCCGGAAGAAGACATTGATCCTCAAATGTGCGAGAATAGGTTCTACTTTTGCTGAACTGATCTGAGGAGAAACGGATGAGCGAGCATCCACACAGCGAAACCCTGGAGGGCTTCCTGCTCAATCACCTGCCCGCGCGGGGGGCGAAAGCCACGGTGGCCCACCTTTTAAGCGGCTGTGACCGCTGCCGGCAAGACCTGTCGCCGCTCGCGACGGCCATGTTCAGGCCGGGAGCCGGACCGGAGCCGCAGCTCTCGGCCGAAGAGGACGCCGCCTACGACCATTCGATTTCGGCGGCCTTCGCCAAGGCCCTGGAGACCGAGAGGAGCCTGGGCGCCGAGCGCGAAGTGGCCGCCGCGAGGTCGGAGGAGATCGTCCGCTCCCTGGAGCGCACAGAGGTGCTGTCGCTGCCCGAAGGCGCGATCACCTGGGGCCTCTGCGAGAGCCTGCTGGAGAAGAGCCGCGCATTGCGCCACTCGGATCGGGCCGGCATGCTGCGCATGGCGGACCTCGCCCGGCTCGCCGCCGACCGGCTCGACCCGGAAGTCTACGGCGCCGAGCGGCGGACGGACATGCAGGCCCGCGCCTGGGCCGAGCTCGCCAACGCCTATCGCATCACCGATGACTTTGCCCAGGCGGAAGCGGCCATGGCGTACGCCCTGGAGCTGCGCGCCCTGGGGACGGGCGAGCCTCTCCTCTACGCCCGCATCGCCGACCTCGACGCCTCGCTGCTCTGCGACCAGCGGCGCTTCAAGGAGGCGTTCCGCATGCTGGACCTCGCCTATGCGATCCACCGCCGTTACAGCGACTCGCACGAGGTCGGCCGTGTCGTCATCCTGAAGGGCCTCTACACCGGCTACGCCGGCAAGCCCGAAGAGGGGCTCCAGCTCCTGGTGCGCGGGCTCTCCATGATCGACCGGGGGCGCGACGCCAAGCTGGTGTTCCACACCCTGCACAACATCCTGCTGTTCCGCGTCGAGCTCGGCGAGTACCAGCGGGCGCAGCGTCAGCTCCAGCGGATGCGGGTTCTCTATGCCGCCCACGCCGGCTGGCTCGACCTCGTCAAGCTCCATCGCCTCGAGGCCGAGATCGCCGCCGGTCTGGGCGACCTGGTTACCGCCGAGGCGACGTTCCAGCAGATCCGCGAGGACCTCAACGACGCCGGCCTGGGTTATCAGGCCGCCCTCGTCTCCCTCGACCTTGCCGGCGTATGGATGCGCCAGAGCCGCACCCCCGAGGTGCGGGGCCTGGTCTCCGAGATGCTGACCAGCTTCCGCGTCATCGGCGTGGAGCGCGAGGCCCTCTCGGCCCTCCACCTGCTGCACGACGCCCTGGAGCGTGATCAGGCCACCCTGGAGGTCCTCCGCCTGGTCGGCGGCATCCTCCGGCGGCTGCAGAACGAGCCGGTCACGCGAGCAGGGCTCGACGCGCTCTGAGCGTTTCTCCTCTTCCTTTCTCCCAAGGCCCGGGTCTCCACTCCCGGGCCTTTCGTCTGCCCCTTTCGGCCCGCCCCTTGCAGGAGCATCCCCAAGGCGAGACGCGACCCGCGTCCGCCGAAAGGAGGACCCATGAACGACAGAGCTCCCACGGGAGACCTTGACGCGGCCGAGCCGGGCCACACCCTCAAACCGCTCAGCCGGCTGCACGCCTACGAGATCGTCGAGGGCGACCCCGACGTGCGCGGCTGGGCCGTGGTCGGGGCAGACGGTAGGAAGGTCGGCGAGGTCTCCGATCTCCTCGTCGACACCGACGCCGGCCGGGTGCGCTACCTCGACGTCGCCGTGGACACGGACCTGCTCGACGCGCCGGCCGGACCGGGCAACGAAGCGGTGGTGACCGGCCCCGGGCTCCTCGGCACGCCCGCCGGCCTGGTAACGGCGCACTCCGCCATGGCCGGAGTGGCTCCCCTGTTCACCGAGGACGTGGTGCGGAGCACGCTCTCGGACGCGGAGAACGCCCTCACCCGGGACCACCACCTCGGGGTTGACAGCCGCCACGTCCTGATCCCCATCGGCCGCGCGCGCCTCGACCCCGCGCACGACCGGGTGAACCTGGAGGAGTTCACCGCCGGCCAGATCGCGGAGCTCCCCGCCTACGACTCCGGCAACCTGGACCGGGAGGCTGAGGCCCGCGTGCGCCAGGCCTTCGACCGAGGCGGCGCGGGCCACGCTCCCGGGGGCGAGCCCTACACCAGCCCCCTCTTCGACGAGGATCGCTTCTACGGCCCCCGGCGGCAGACCAGCCAGACCCGGGCCGAAACCGCTCGCGGGGCGGGTCTCGAGGCAGGCGGCGCAACCCCGGCCGGGGGACAGGGCCGGCCGATCACCGGCGAACTCGACCGGCTCGACCGGACGGTGGAGACGCCGGAAGAGGAGACGGCGGCGGTGCCGGGGCGGGGCGCCCGGGATTGAAGCTCCGGGCGGGGCGGAGGGCTGGGTGATCCATGGCTGACGAAGCGAGGCCCCTCGCCATCTACGGCGCCATGGGCGCGAACCTCCTGATCGCCGCCACCAAGTTCGTGGCTGCGGGTTTCACGGGCAGCTCGGCCATGCTGTCGGAGGGGATCCATTCCGTGGTGGACACCGGCAATGAGGTCCTGCTCCTGCTCGGCCTCAAGAAGAGCCGCAAGCCGGCGGACACCGGGCATCCCTTCGGCCATGGCAAGGAGCTCTACTTCTGGAGTCTGATCGTCGCCGTGGCCCTCTTCGGGGTCGGCGGCGGAATGTCCGTCTACGAGGGGATCACCCACCTCCTGCACCCCCATCCCCTGGAGGACCTCGTCTGGAGCTACGGCGTCCTGGGCAGCGCCTTCGTCTTCGAGGGGATCTCGTGGGTCCTTTCCATCCGGCCCCTCCTCCCGGAGATCCGGGAGGAGGGGCTCTGGAAGGCGGTCCGCACGAGCAAGGACCCGTCGATCCTCACCGTTCTGTTCGAAGATTCGGCGGCGCTGGCCGGCCTGATCGTCGCCTTCTGCGGCGTTGCCCTGGGCCAGTGGCTGGGCACCCCCTATGCCGACGGCATCGCCTCCATCGTGATCGGCGTGGTCCTGGCGGCCGTGGCCCTGTTCCTGGTCTACCAGAGCAAGCGCCTGCTGCTGGGCGAGAGCGCCGATCCGGAAGTCGTGGAGGACATCCGAAAGCTGGCTCAGGGCATACCGGCCGTGGTTGACGTCAAGCCCCCCCTCACCATGCACCTGGGCCCGGACGAGGTGCTGCTGAACCTGGAGATCGATTTCCGCCCGGACGCCACCGCAGCCCAGATCACCGCCGCCATCGAGCGCCTCGAGCGGGACGTCCGGGAGCGGCATCCGGAGATCGGCCGCATCTTCATCGAGGCGAAGTCCCTCAAGGTGCGGGCGCCGGAGGTGTCGAAACCGGAGGTGAAGGTCGGGTAAGCTACACCGAACATGCCTGCCCCCCTCTCCGTCACCCTCGTCGACGTCCAGGCCGCCCGCGAGCGCATCGGCCCCTACGTGCACCGTACGCCGGTGCTGACCTCGCGGCTGATCGACGAGCGGGTGGGGGCCCAGGTCTTCTTCAAGTGCGAGATTTTCCAGCGGGTGGGAGCGTTCAAAGCCCGGGGGGCGTTCTCGCGGCTGACCCTGCTCACGGCCGGGGAACGGTCGCGCGGCGTCGTGGCCTTCTCCTCGGGCAACCACGCCCAGGCCGTGGCCCTGGCCGCGCGCGAGCTCGGCGTACGTGCCACCATCGTCATGCCGTTGGATGCTCCGGCCCTCAAGGTGGCGGCCACCCGGGGGTACGATGCCGAGGTCGTGTTCTACGACCGGATCGGCGGCGAGAGCCGCGAGGCGATCGCCCAGCGCATCCAGGACGAGCGGGGGGCCGTGCTCGTGCCCCCTTTCGACGACGACGCGGTCATCGCCGGGCAGGGCACCCTCGCCCTGGAGCTCTTGGAGGACGTGTCGGACCTGGACGTGATCGTCACCCCCTGCGGCGGCGGCGGTCTCCTCTCCGGCGCCGCCGTGGCCGCCCGGGGGCTCCGTCCCGAAATCCGCCTCTGGGGCGTCGAGCCCGAGGCGGGGGATGACATGAAGCGCTCCCTGGAGAAGGGTGAGCCCGTCTCCATCCCCCTGCCGGACACCATCGCCGACGCCCTCCAGACCACCCGGCCCGCCGACCGTACCCTCGCCATCGTAAGCGCCCTGACTGCGGGCATCCTCACGGTGAGCGACCTCGAGCTGCGGCGCGCCATGGCCTTCCTGGCCTCGCGCATGAAGCTCGTCGTCGAGCCCGGAGGCGCCGCCGCTTTCGCTGCCCTCCTCCACGACAAGGTGCCGGATACCCGGGGCCGGCGGATCGGCATCGTCCTCTCCGGCGGCAACGTCGATCCCGAACGCTTCGGCGCCCTCGTCTCCGGCGTGGAGTAGACCAGGACCGATATCAGGAGGCCGCAGCTCTCGGACAGGGTCACCGCCTGGGTGCTGCTATAGAATGCTGGAATCTATGGAGGACACGAAATGCTCCAGAACCGACGGCTGAAGCTGCTCTTCCTGATCGTCCTCATCTTGACCAGCTTGGCGGGACTGCCGCCGTTCGCGGCGCGCCCTGCTCTGGCGTCCGACTGTAACAACGCCTTCTGCCGCGCCGAGTGTGCCCCCTGCTTCGGGGTTCTCTTCCGGTGCCTCAACGGGGAGCCGATCTGCAAGTGCTTCTGCTAGCCAAGGTCGCTCTACGCCGAACGGCCCAGATATGCCTTGAGCTTCGGCGCCACGCTGCGCCGGACCAGGGCGCTCTGGGCCTGCCAGCGGGCGGCGGGATCCAGGTCGACGAGGAAGCGGGGCTCGCGCCCTTCCAGGAGGGCGATGGGCTCGCCGTCGCGGAACAGGAGGCGGTTGCCGGCCAGCGCCGGGAGGCGGTCGCCCGGGGTGGCGATGCCCACCAGGTTCAGCGGGTCCGCGGCGGAGACCGAGACCAGCACGCCCTTCTTCGGCTGCTTGCGCACCGCGCGCAGGCGACCCACGGCATCGGCGAGCGCGTACTGCTCGCCCGAGAAGCCGTCGACGAAGCGGCCGCCGCGGATCTCGCCCCGTGCCTCCAACCGGCGAAAGACCATCAGCAGATCGCGCCATGGCGGCAGCAGCGTCTCCCGCTCCAGCAGGCGGCGGAAGACGACTCCGTAGCGCCGGAGCAGGCTCCAGGCTACGGTCTCGACGGCCTCCCGCGAGGGTGCTTCGGTGTTCGTCGCCGGAATGGCGGGGTGAAGCAGCGACCAGCGGCCAGCGTTCTCCATGCCGAAGAGCGAGATCGAGCTCCCCCGCCGGCGGTCGACGGGCGGTCGCTTGTGGGCCGGCACCAGCAGGGCGCGCAGGCCGGTGAAGCTGTCCGACGTCACGAGGCCCCAGGCCACCAGTTCGCCCAGGGCGATCTCGAGTTGGGTGTGGAGGAGCCCGGCGCCGTGGGCGATCTCGCCGAAGAAGGAGGCGCCCCGCGAGCTCAGCAGGTCGTAGACGGCCCGCGCCCCGGCCGAAAGGTCGAGCCCCGCCGGGTCGACCGGCCCCGCCACCTCCCGCCAAAGAGGAAGGCCGCCGCGGGAGAGCAAAGCGAGGGGCGTGGCCCGCACCGGACCCGAGCGCCGCAGGCCGCCGTTCGGCCCGGGCGCCGTGGCCCGGCCCCATACCCAGCGGCCGGAGAGGCAGAGGGCATCGAGCCAGGTGGGGTCGTACTCCTTCATCCGCGCCGGCAGGATCTCCCCTTCCCAGGCCGCCGCCGCCGCTTCGAAACCTTCGAGCTGGTCGAGCAGGGCGTTCAGGCTCTCCGGCCCTTCCGCCCGCTCGTCGGGATCGGCGCGCTGCCAGGCGAGGAGGAAGCGCAGGTAGTCGGCCTGGGAGACCGGCTCGATCTCCCGCCGCAGCCGGTCGAGCGTGTAGCGGTGGATGCGGGCGAGGAGCCGGCGCTCGCACCACTCCTCTTCGCCGGGGCCCGGGGTGAACCGGCCGCGGAAGGCGAAGCCCTCCGACTCCAGCGACGCCATGGCCGCCTCGACCGAGCTGCGGCGCACGCTCAAGGTCGCCGCCAGAGCTTCCGTGGCGATCGGCCCCAGCCCTTCCAACCGGCCGCGCACCAGCTCGACGAGCGCCTCCTCCCTGGCCCACTCGCGGGCCAGCCGGGGTGGCGCCGTGATTGCAGGCTCCAGGTCCACGTTGGGGTGAATCGCCAGAAGCTGGGACAGCCGCTCCGCCGCCACCCAGAGACGATGGCCTCCATCGGGAAGTGTCGCGACCGTCGCCCGCCGTGCCGCGGCCAGGGCGTCGAAGAGGCGAGCCCAGCCGGAGCGGACACCCTCCTCCAGCGTCACGAAGCCCAGAGTCAGCAGGGCGTCGTGCAGCTCGTCCGGGGTCTCGGCCTCGGGCCAGGCCTCTTCCCGCACCCGCGCGATGGCGTCGGCGTCGAGGGCGCCCAGATCCGAAGCGGTCTCCGGATCGAGCCAGCGCCGCAGCGAGACCGCCTGGGTGCGCCGCTCCTCCAGAGGCGCGTCGTCCAGGAAGGCGTAGGGCTGGGCCTTGAGGACCTCGTGCGCCAAGGGAGACGGCTCCACCACGTCGCGCGCCACCAGCGTGACCTCGCCGGCCTCGATCCGCCGCAGCAGCGCCTCCAGGCCCTGGACGTCCATGGCCTCTTCCAGGCAGTCGTTGAGGGTCTGCTCCACCAGCGGATGGTCCGGGACCTCGCGCTCGCCCACGATGTTCTCCAGGCAGGCGAGCTGATCCGGGAAGACCACGGCGATCAGGTCCTCGGCCTGCTGGCGCAGCAGCGGCGCCGGCAGCCGGCGGCCCCCCCGGTGGCGGGGGACGGCGAGCGCCCGGCCGGCGTTCCACCGCCAGCGCACGCCGAAGAGGGGGGCGTCGAGCACGGCCTGGGTGAGCACGCCGCGCACGGTGTTGGAGTGGAGGAAGTGGAAGGCGTCCTCCAAGGGGAAGCTGTGGGTCGGCCCCAGCGAGAGCACGATGGCGTTCTCGGTGGCCGCGGCCTGCAGCTCGAAGTTGAAGGTCTGGCAGAAGCGCTTGCGCAGGGCGAGCCCCCAGGCCTTGTTGAGCCGGCTGCCGAAGGGCGCGTGCACCACCAGGTGCATGTCCCCGGCCTCGTCGAAGAAGCGCTCGGTCACCAGCGTGTCCTGGCTGGGCATGGTGCCCAGCGCCAACTGCGAGGCGACCAGGTAATCGGCGATCTGCGCCGCCGCCGCGGGCGGCAGCCCCAGCTCGACTTCCAGCCACTCGACCGCCGAAGCGCGCGAGCCCTCCTTCGCCCGCCGCGACACCTCCTCCCGCAGCCGGGAGACGGCGACCGACAGCTCCTCGGTCCGCGCCGGCGCCTCGCCCAGCCAGAAGGGGATGGTGGGCGGCTGCCCCTTGGCATCCTCCACCAGCATCCGCCCCTGCTCGACCTTGATGACGCGCCACGAGGCGTTGCCAAGCTGGAAGACGTCGCCGGCCAGGCTCTCGACGGCGAAGTCCTCGTGGACCGTGCCGATCGTGTTGCCCGACGGCTGGAGCACCACCTGATAGTCGGCTAGATCGGGGATGGCGCCCCCCGAGGTGATGGCCGTCAGCCGCGCCCCTTTGCGGGCGCGGATCACCCCGTTCACCGCGTCGTGATGGAGGTAGGCCCCGCGGCGCCCGCGCCGGGTGGTGAACCCCGTCGAGAGCATTTCCACTACCTCGTCGAAGTCCTCCCGCTTGAGGTTGCGGAACGGCCAGGCCCGGCGGACCATGGCGAAGAGGTCATCCTCTCTCCATTCCTCTACTGCTGCCGCGGCCACGATCTGCTGGGCGAGGATGTCGAGCGGCCGCTCGGGGATGATCAGATGGTCCAGCTCCCCCCGGCGGACGGCGTCCACCAGGGCCGCGCACTCCACCAGCTCGTCGCGGGTGAGGGGGAAGAGCCGGCCCTTGGGGAGCCCGCCGAGATGGTGGCCGGACCGCCCCACCCGCTGCAGCAGGGTGGCGATGGAGCGCGTCGAGCCGAGCTGGCAGACGAGATCGACCGAGCCGATGTCGATCCCCAGTTCCAGCGAGGCGGTCGCCACCAGCGCCGAGAGCTCGCCGGCCTTGAGCCGCCGCTCGCTCTCCAGCCGGTGCTCCTTGGCCAGGCTGCCGTGGTGGGACGCCACCCGTTCCTCCCCGAGCCGCTCGGAGAGGTGGCGGGTGGCCCGCTCGGCCAGCCGCCGGGTGTTGGCGAAGACCAGCGTCGTGCGGTGCTCGCGGATCAGCTCGGCCAACCGGTCGTAGATCTCGGCCCACACCTCGTTGGGCATCACCGCTTCGAGCGGCGAGGACGAGGGCACCTCGACGGCGAGGTCCATGCGCCGGCCGTGCCCGGCGTCCACGATGACGCAGTTGGGCGCGCCGTCCGGCGCCACATTGCCGGCGCCCACCAGGAAGCGGGCGACCTCCTCGATCGGCCGCTGGGTGGCGGAGAGGCCGATGCGGAGGAGAGGCTTTCCGGTCCCCGCGCAGAGCGCCTCCAGCCGCTCCAGCGACAGCGACAGGTGCGACCCCCGCTTGTCGTCCGCCACGGCGTGGATCTCGTCCAGGATCACCGTGCGCACGGTCGAGAGCATCCGCCGCCCGCCGTCGCTGGTGAGGAGGATGAAGAGCGACTCCGGGGTGGTCACCAGGATGTGCGGCGGCCGCTTGACCATGGCCGTGCGCACGGACGCGGGAGTATCCCCCGTACGTACCTGGGTACGGATCTCCACGTCCGGCAGCCCCATTGCCGACAGCTCTTCGCGGATTCCCGCCAGCGGCTCCCAGAGGTTCTTCTCGACGTCGTTCGACAGCGCCTTCAGCGGCGAGACGTAGACCACCTCGGTCTCGTCCGGCAACCCACCGTTCAAGAGCGCCTGGCACACCAGGTCGTCGATGGCGGAGAGAAAGGCGGCGAGCGTCTTGCCCGAGCCGGTGGGGGCGGCGATCAGCGTATGGCGCCCGGCGCGGATCTCGGGCCACGCCCGGCTCTGAGGCTCGGTCGCGGCGCCGAAACGCTTCGCCAACCAGGAGGCGACGGCGGGGTGAAAGTCGGTGAGTGGCATGGCGCAAGAAGGGCGGAAGACGCCCATGAGGATAACAGAGAAACAGGTGGGGGGATTCCAGGTCCGGAGCGGTCTCCGGACCCGGGTCGCACAGCGGACGACCTCACCTCGACGAGCGCGACGAGCCGCCCCGGGCTCCCGCCTCTTCGAGGACCTCCTCGCGCTCGCCGGAGCCGTGGATCCGCCCCTCCTCTCCGGGCTTGTAGAGCGTCCCCTCCGGATCCCGCGGCGGCTCGTTCTTCTGCTGGCGGTCGACCTGCTTGGCGGACATCTTGTCGCCGAGCCCGGGGGCGACCTTCGACACCGTCGTGTTGAGCTTGGACATCGAGCCCACCTTGACGTCGCGCTCGGGCTTGGTGGCCGCCTTGAGGATCGCGTCGGCCACCTTCTGTGGGTCGATCATCGGCGTCGGGAGCTTGGGCTCCTGGTCCATGTAGTTCCTGGCGTGCTCCGGATAAGGGGTGTTGACCGCCGTCGGCTGGATGAGCGTGATCGAAACCGGCGCCTTGTCCACCTCCTCGATCTCGACCCGCAGGGCATCGGTGAAGCCCTTGACTGCGTGCTTGGACGCCGAGTACATGCCCTGCAGCGGGACCACCGCGTCCGACACTTCGCTGCCGACGTTGATCAGCGCGCCGCCCTGCCGCTTCAGGTACGGCAGCGCGGCGAGCGAGCCGTTCACCACGCCCCAGAAATTAGTGTCGAACAGCCGGCGGCTGTCCTTCTCGCTGACCTCGTCCAGCCGCCCGTAGATGGACACGCCGGCGTCGTTGACCCAGGTATCGATGCGGCCGAACCGGCGGACGGCGGCGTCGGCGATCCGCTCAACCTGCTGGCGGTCGCCGACGTCGGCGACCACGGAAATCGCTTCGCCGCCCTCGGCGTTGATCCGCTGCACGAATTCATTGAGCGTCTGCTCGCTGCGTGCAGCCAGGACCAGCCTGGCGCCCTCCTTGGCGGCGGACTCGGCCGTGGCAAGACCGATGCCGCTCGAAGCGCCGGTGATGACGATGACTTGTTGATCCAGAGGTTTGAGTGATGCAGCCATGTTTTTCCTCCTTGCTGATCCGCCGAGCCCGTGGATGCCGGCGGCACTTGGTGAGGCCTTTACTCAGTTGCAACCACCATGCCCAGAGCCATGAAACAGAAAGGCGCCGGGTCTCCCCGGCGCCTTCGCACTCACGGCCTGCCGCAGGATCTTACCGGCCGCCGTAGGCCTCGATGTGGATGTTCTGGTACACCCAGTTGTAGGACGGCACCTCGTCGGGGACGTTGTTCTCCTTGAAGCCCATGTCGATGATGAACCGCTGGCCGGGCCGGGAGGTGTAGAGGTGTACGTTGGGCCGGTCGGTCAGCACGGCCTGCACCGCGCCGGTGCTCTTGTCGGTGATGGTCACCGTGTAGACGCCGTTGCCCATGTCGTAGTCGTTCTCACAGTGGTAGGTGCGGCCGATCGTCGCCAGGAAGGGCTTTTCGATCTTGCCCTTCTGCGGGTGGGTCAGGCCCATACCGTGGCGCACCAGCGCCGTGCCGCCGCCCGGGCCCGGACCCCGGAAGTACAACATGCCCGGCATGTCGAGGTTCTTGTCGATCACGAACCAGTAGATCAAGGCTTTGCCCTGGGGATCCAGCGGATACCAGGGCCCCACCGTGATGTCCATCGACATCTTGAAGCGGCTGTAGGAGCCCTGCGGCAGGGCGAAGGTCACCCGGCCCACCGGGTTGGCCGGCGACGGCTGGTGGACGACGCCCCTGGCGTCGAAGCAGACGACGCCGGGGCTGCCGCAGCCGGACTGGGAGCCGGGCGTGCCGGGTGTGCCGAGCGTCGAATCGCCGCTGGCCGCGGGCTGGACCAGGGCGAGCTCGCCCGTGGCGCTGTTGGCGAGCACGCCGTAGGCATAGAAGTCCTGGTTGCAGCTCACCAGCGCCCGGGCATCGGTCACGCCGCTGGCGTCCACCAGACCGGCCAGGACGTTGGCGAAGTAGCGATGGGACAGCGGGCTCAGGGACACCGTGGCGTTGGCGCCGATGGCCGAGCCGTCGGCTCGCACCAGACCGACCGTGCACTGCGCGGCCGTGTTGCCGAGGTTGACCAGCGCCAGGTCCGCGGTCCGCGAGCCGGCGGAGATCAGACCCTGGAGGCTGAGCTTGCCATTCGCCTTCGTCATGGTGGACGAGGAGATGAGCGGCAGGTCGATTCCGGGCCCGCCCGTAGCCACGTTCACGATGCGGGCGGAGTAGCGGAAGTCCGAGGCGCCGGAGAGCTCGAGCAGGCCGCTGAAGGCCGCTCCGGGATTCACCACACCGGTCTGCCCGCTGTTCATCGCGAGGGGGATGACCGTCACGCCGGCACGCTGGGTGCCATCGGTTTCGCTGGCGAGCAGGACCTGATTGACCGTGCCTCCCTGGCCTGCAGTGTTGACGATGGAGACCTGGACCACGTAGGCGGACGTGCCGACGGCGGCCTTGCCGGGCAGGGGCACGTAGACCGTGCCCGCGTGTGCGGCGCCGGCCGCGCCGAGCGTTGCGAGGAGCAGGGAAGAGACGATCGATCGGGTCATGCTCGGTCTCCCAAAGCGGTTCGCAGAAACCATGGAAAAGCTGGACCTGCTTGTCCTTTTACAACTTGGTGCGAAGGGATTATAGCCGATTTTGAATCGATCTCACTGCGAGGAGGAAATGGAGGGGCGGGGATCTTGATCCCCGCCCCTACGAGCTCCTTGTCTTACGCGCGCCGCCGCCGCAGCAGCGCCGCTCCGCCCAGGGCCAGCAGCAAGGCCAGCAGCGTCAGGCCCACCGTATCGAGGGTCGGGATATCCGGAGCCGGCGGCGCCGCGACCTGGAAGGCGGTCGGATCGGCACCGCCGCCCTGGCTGGGATCGTCGGTCTGGGCCGAGGCCTCGTTGGTGCCGTCGCCGTTGGCGTCGAAGGCGATCGTGCCCTGGTTGGTGAGGGTCGTGCCGGGGGCCGCGTTGGGGTCGATGGTGGCGGTGATGGTGATGGTCACCGAGGCCCCGGCGGCGAGCGAGCCGTTCCAGGTCACCGTGTTGGTCCCCACGGTGGCGAGGGCCGTGCCCGAGGTCGCCGTGGCGCTGACCAGCGTGAGCCCCGCCGGCAGCACGTCGGTGAATTCGTTGCCCGGGTTGTCGCCCTGAGTGCCGGGACCGTTGTTGGTCAGCACCACGGTGTAGGTCACCGTGCTGCCCGGGGTGAAGGAACCGGCGGCCGTCTTCGTGCCGGAGAGGGAGGCGCCGGGCGGAGCCGTCAACGTGTCGTTGTCGGTCGCCGAGTTGTTGCCGGGCGTCGGGTCGGTCACCCCGCCGGGCGCCGTCACGGTCGCCGTGTTGGAGAGCGTGCCAGTCGCCGAAGCCGCGATCGTGCAGCTCGCGGTGTAGGTGACGCTGCCGCCCGCCGGCAGGTTGACGGTGTCGCCTAGGTTGCCCGAGCCCGACGCGGTGCAGGTGCCGCCGCCGGCGCCCACGCACGTCCAGGTGCAGGTCAAGGAGGCCGGGAAGGTGTCCGTCACCGTCGCTCCGGTGGCATCGCTCGGGCCGGGGTTGCTCGCCGTGATCGTGTAGGTCACCGAGCCGCCCGCCGTGGCGGTCGTCACCCCGTCGCTCTTGGTGATCGCCAGGTCCGCCTGCGCCGCCAGCGTGTCGCTGTCGGTCGCCGAGTTGTTGCCGGGCGTCGGGTCGGTCACCCCGCCGGGCGCCGTCACGGTCGCCGTATTGGAGAGCGTGCCCGTCGCCGCAGCCGAGATCGTGCAGCTCGCGGTGTAGGTGACGCTGCCGCCCGCCGGCAGGTTGACCGTGTCGCCGAGGTTGCCCGAGCCCGAAGCCGTGCAGGTGCCGCCGCCGGCGCCCACGCACGTCCAGGTGCAGGTCAAGGAGGCCGGGAAGGTGTCCGTCACCATCGCTCCAGTGGCGTCGCTCGGGCCGGAGTTGGAGGCCGTGATGGTGTAGGTCACCGAGCCGACCGGCGTGGCCGACGTCACCCCGTCCTTCTTGGTGATCGCAAGGTCCGCCTGCGCGGCGAGCGTGTCGCTGTCCGTCGCCGAGTTGTTGCCGGGCGTCGGGTCGGTCACCCCGCCGGGAGCCGTCACGGTCGCCGTATTGGAGAGCGTGCCCGTCGCCGAAGCCGAGATCGTGCAACTCGCGGTGTAGGTGACGCTGCCGCCCGCCGGCAGGTTGACCGTGTCGCCGAGGTTGCCCGAGCCGGAGGCCGTGCAGGTGCCGCCGCCCGCGCCCACGCAGGTCCAGGTGCAGGTCAGGGAGGCCGGGAAGGTGTCCGCCACCGTGGCTCCCGTGGCGTTGCTCGGGCCGGCGTTCGAGGCCGTGATCGTGTAGGTCGTCGAGCCGCCCGGCGTGGCGCTGGTCACGCCATCCGTCTTGGTGATCGAGAGGTCGGCCTGGGGAGAGAGCGTGTCGCTGTCGGTCGCCGAGTTGTTGCCCGGAGTGGGATCGGTCACGCCGCCGGGGGCCGCCACGGTCGCCGTGTTGGAGAGGGTGCCGGTGGCCGCGGCGGAGATCGTGCAGCTCGCCGTGTAGGTGACGCTGCCGCCGGCCGGCAGGTTGACCGTGTCGTTGACGTTGCCCGAGCCGGAGGCCGTGCAGGTGCCGCCGCCGGCGCCCACGCAGGTCCAGGTGCAGGTCAGGGAGGTCGGGAAGGTGTCCGCCACCGTGCTGCCCGGGGCATTGCTCGGGCCGGCGTTGCTCGCCGTGATCGTGTAGGTTACCGAGCCGCCCGGCGTGGCCGTCGTCACCCCGTCGGTCTTGGTGATTGCCAGGTCCGCCTGAGGCGTCAAAGTGTCAGTGTCGGTGGCGCTGTTGTTGGCCGCGTTGGAGTCGCTCGTCATGCCGTTCGAGACCGTTGCGGTGTTGGAGAGCGAGCCGGTCGCCGAGGCGCTGATCGCGCACGTCGCCGTATAGGTGACGCTGCCGCCCGAAGGCAGGTTGACGGTGTCGTTGACGTTGCCCGAGCCGGAGGCCGTGCAGGTGCCGCCGCCGGCGCCCACGCATGTCCAGGTGCAGGTGAGGGCGGCCGGGAAGGTGTCGGCCACGGTCGCGCTGGAGTCGTTGCTCGGGCCGGCGTTGGAGGCCGTGATGGTATAGGTCGCCGAGCCGCCCGGAGTCGCCGTCGTGACGCCGTCCGTCTTGGTGATCGCGAGGTCGGCGACCGGGAAGAGGCCGACGAGCACGGGATCGTGGTCCGAGGCCCGGTACGGCGTGCCGGGCGCGAAGACGACGCGCGGCGGCGTCAGCGCCGAGCCGTCGGGCTTCTCCTCGAAGGTGGCCTCACCCGGGACGTCCCGGATCTCGTCGTTGTAGTCGAAGAGGTCCACCTCGTCCGCGTTGATGTGCCAGGGCGCGGCGCCGGTCACCTGCGGCAGCAGGCTGGCGCTGGCGAAGCCGTAGTCGAGATGGCCGAGCTCGGCGTTGAAGAGGTAGGAGTAGGTGCTCGCGTCGAACGTGGTCTCGAGATCGGTGAACCCGCCGCTCTCCAGCGTCGTCACCGGGTCCTCCTTGGCGTAGGAGTTGAAGTCGCCCAGGAGGAGGACGTCGGGGTCCCCCGCGGCCGGAATTACCGTCCCGTTGATCCAGGTCAGCAGCCGCGTCGCCTGCTGCGTGCGCGTCGCGTTCCAGCAGCTCTGGCCGTCGTTCTGGTCCGTGTCCGGGCCGGAGCCGGGGCAGCTCCCCTTCGACTTGAAGTGGTTGGCGATCACCGTGAAACGCTTGCCGAACGCCGGGTTCGTCGCGTCGACCACGTCGAACGTCTGCGCTGTGGGCGGCCGGTTGTGGACCGGGTCGAGGTCGACCAGCGGCGAGCCCACCGGCGACACGATGCCCGTCCGGTAGATGAGCTGCACCCGGATCGCGTCGGTGCCCAGGGTGCCGCCGGTGTTCACGAAGGCGTATGGATGGGCGCCGCCGCAGCGGGCGTTGATGGCGCCGAGCAGGTCGGTGATGGTGTCGCTCGGCGTGGTGTTCTCCAACTCCATGAAGGCGTAGACGTCGGCGTTGAGCGTGCACACCACGATCGAGGCCCGCTCGCGCTGGCGGTTGAGCTCGGCCACGCTGTCGGCGCCGCGGCAGTTCTGCCCCCCAGTCGGGCCGCAGGGCCCGGTGTTGGAGTTGGCGCTGGTATCGATCGTCGTGAAGTAGTTGAGGAGGTTCATGCCCACCGCCTTGATGGCGCCGCCGACTGCCGGCGCCGTCACCGGCCGCGGGTTGGCGACGGTGAACGTCACCGGGTGCGCGGCGGCGGGGCGGATGCGCCAGGTCGCGGGGCCGAAGCCCGGGAAGGACCAGTGCAGGACGCCGGTGAGGCCGTTGACCAGGTCGCCGCCACGGAAGAAGTCGACACCTTGAGTGCCGACGGAGAAGCCGCCGTTGGCCTGCGGGTAGAAGACGAACTGCTGGCCGTCGGGCGGACCGGGCGGCGTGGACGACGTCAGATACCATTCCTGCGCGTTGTTATTGTCGTCAAGGATGACCTCCCGCCGGGCGACGGCGTCGAGGTGGGCGGTGTTTCCCGCCACGCTCGGGGGCGACGTCTCGGTGAACTGGAAGGAGCGGCCGCCCTGCGTCAATACGATCTGGCCGAAGCGGCCGAGCTGGAAGTACTCCGAGACGGTGAGCGTGTCCGCGAAGGTGACGAGCATCCCCTCCCGCGCCTCGTAGAAGGCGTTGAGGTCGCCCACGACCGGCAGGTTGATCACCGCGGGGGTCACCTCGGCGAGATGGTTGCCGGCGTCGGTGACCACGACCGAGCCGGCCGTGGTGGCGCTGATCTCGGTCATCGTGCCCGGAGCGTCGGTGAACTCGCTCACGGTGCCGGTCGCCTTCACCCGCTGCCCCTCCGCGACGGCTGTCGGGCACGTGTTGCAGAAGATGAAGATGCCTTCCGAGGTGTTCGGGTCGGCATCGGCGTCGGTATCCTCCTCCTGGAGGAAGAAGCCCTTCAGCTTGTTGGCGCCCTGGAAGTTGGCGGTGACGATCCCCTCGACCGTGACCGTGGCGCCCGGAATGGGAGTCGCCGCGCCGTTGCCCTGGACGTCGTGGATGAACGTGATGTCGTCGTTGACGATCGTACCCAGGCCCTGCGTGTCGACCCCGATGGCGTTGGTGATGTTGGTCACGTTGACGAAGAACGTCTCGTCCGTCTCAGGAGTGGTGTCGCCGTTGACCAGGACGTCGAAGGTATAGGTTGAGCTGCCGGCAGGGATCATCTGACCGGTCAGCGACTTGGCCGTGTAATCGCTCCCCGCCGTGGCTGTGCCGTTGGCGGTGGCGATATCGAACGTCACCCCGCCCGCCCCTGCCGGAGCCGAGAGGCTGACGGTGAAGGTGAAGGTGGTGGTGCCGGCGTTGCCCTCGTTCAGGGTGACGTCGTTGATCGTCAGGTTGGGCGCCGCGTCGTCGTTGACGATCGTCCCCTGCCCCTGGCCATCGGTGACCACGGCACCGGTGACGTTGGTGACATTGACGAAAAACGTCTCGTTGGTCTCGGGGGTGGTGTCGCCGTTGACCAGGACGGTGAAGCTGTAAGTCGAGCTGCCGGCCGGGATCGTCTGCCCGGTGAGCGACTTCGCTGTGTAGTCGCTCGGCGCCGTGGCCGTGCCGTCGGCGGTGGCGATGTCGAAGGTCACTCCGCCGGGCCCGGCCGGGGTGGAGAGGCTCACCGTGAAGGTGAAGCTGGTCGTGCCGGCGTTGCCCTCGTTCAGGGAGACGTCGTTGATGCTCAGGTTGGGCGGCACCACGGCCTGGGGGGTGATGGAGAAGTCGTCGACCGCCAAGCCGTCGTCGGCGCCGGTGGCGTCGGTATCGTTCCAGCGGATCCAGAAAGTCGCCCCGTTGGCGATGCTGAGCGACGTGATCGTCGAGGAGAGCGCCGTGCGGTCGGCTGCCGCGTTGCCGTTCTTGGCCCCGGTCGTGGCGGTGTCCGGCGTGACGAAGTTGAGGGCTGCGACGCCCGTCCAGGTGCCGGTCACCAAGTCCGTGGCATTGAGGCTGTACTCGAAATTCATCTGGTCGGTCCGGGCCGCCGTCCCCAGACGCCACTCCTCGCCGGTGTAGGCGACCGCCAGGCTGGTGATCGTCGAGCCGGTGTTGTTGGTGAAGCAGGCGCCGAAGAGGGGGATCAGCGTGCCGCTGCGCAACTGGCCCAGGGCCCGCTCCGTGCTGCCGGCGGCGCCATAGCTGTACATGTCGCCCGTCGTGCTGCCGCCGGTGTCGACGGCGTATTGCTCGTTGTCCCGCGCACCGCCTCCCGATTCGGTCAGGAACCATCCCGGGATCGTCAGGCTGTTGGTCGTGCTTCCAGCCGTGTTGGAGAGCGTGTCGAAGTTCTGGGTGGAGGCCGACCCGAGGGTCGTGAGGCTGACGCACTGGGCAGCGGCGGGTGCTGCCGGCAGGCAGAGCACCAGCGCAGCCAGGAGGACGAGCGAGAGACGAGAGGCGAAGCGCATGCAGAAACCCTCCGGAGAATCGAGTACTTCGGCCGGCTCAGGCGAGCGGGCGGATCGGGACGCTTTAGCTGACAGGGTAGTTTAACCGGAACTGGGGCGAAATGGGCGTCGAATTCGTGACGAGCTCGTCGCGGTCGTCTCGCATCGGCCTCTGGCGCGCACTCTAAGGGGTGGATTCCCCTGCAAGGCGGCATTCCATCTCCCGTCCAAGAACGGACGCGGAGACTCTCTCCTGGAGGACTGACGCATGGAGACACGGAGATTTCTTGCGGCGAGCTGTCTCGCCCTGGGTACCTTGGCCGCTCTTGGCGCCGGCGCGCCGGTCCGGGCCCAGGGCCTGCCGGACATGATCGTCGACACCGTGACCCTGCAGCACAATTGGCTGGTGCGCGACGAGAACCTGCCCGCCGACGCCTGCAGCGTTCTCGAAGGCGGGGTCACGCCGGGCGTCCGCCGCATCATCCGCTTCACGGTGACCACGCCCAACGTCGGCACCGCCGACATCAAGGTCGGCAATCCCGCCGACCACATCGCGGCCAACGACGGCCTGTTCGAGTTCGCCACCTGCCACCAGCACTACCACTTCCGCAACTATGCCAAGTACGAGCTGATCGACCCGCGGACGGGGCAGGTCTGGAAGGCGGCGAAGCGCGGCTTCTGCATGCTCGACACGGACCCCGTCCCGGCCTCGGTCGACGGCACCGCGCCACGCTCCGCGCAGTACAAGGCCTGCGGCACCCTGACCCTCCCCGGCAACCAGGGGATCAGCCATGGCTGGTCGGACACCTACAAGTTCTACCTCGGCGGCCAGTATTTCGTGCTCGACGGCGGCGACAACCAGCCGGTGGTCCCGCCGGGGGATTACATCCTCCGCATCACCGCCAATCCACCGTTCAAGGGGGACCACAACAATCCCTGCCGGGCGCTCGACTCCGCCACCGGGCTGTGCCACAACTTCGCGGAGTCCGACTATACGAATAACGTCGGCGAAATCCTGATCACCATCCCGGACCATCCGGGGCGCAGCGGCTACGGTCCCCTGGCCGGCGCTGCAGTCACCAAAGAGTCCCCTGAACACTAGGCTCCGCTTTCCACGCAGGCGGGAGGACCCACTCCCGCTCCGCGCCTTCCTTCCCGCCTCGGTATTCTTTTTGCATTTCCATGGCCCGATCCGGGGGCCGGCCCCGGTTCGACATTTTGTAGCCAAAGGAGCCGACTCCACGCATGGCCACGCATGCCTACAAAGACTTTCCCCGGGCCTCCACCGGGGTGCAGGGTCTTGACGACATCCTGGGCGGCGGCTTTCCCATCAACCGGATGTATCTGGTGGAAGGGGATCCCGGCGCAGGCAAGACGACGCTGGCCTTGCAGTTTCTACTCGCCGGCGCCCGCGCCGGCGAGCCGGGGGTCTACGCCACCCTCTCGGAGACTGAGGAGGAGCTGCGGGACGTCGCCGCCTCCCACGGCTGGTCGCTGGACGGGGTCACCATCTGCGAGCTGCAGACGGCCGAGGAGAGCCTGAAGGCCGACTCCCAGTACACCCTCTTCCACCCCTCCGAGGTGGAGCTGTCGGAGACCACCCGCGCGGTGCTGGACACGGTGGAGCGGGTGCGGCCGCTGCGGGTCGTCTTCGACTCCCTCTCCGAGATGCGGCTGCTGGCCCGCGACTCGCTGCGCTACCGCCGGCAGATCCTGGCCCTCAAGCACTACTTCACGGGCCAGAGCTGCACCGTCCTGTTGCTCGACTACACCGGTGCCACCACCGGCGACTTCCAGCTCCAGAGCCTCACCCACGGCGTGGTGGGGTTCGAGCAGCTCGCGCCCGGCTACGGCGCCCAGCGGCGGCGCCTGCGGGTGCAGAAGGTCCGCGGCATCCCCTTCCGCGACGGCTATCACGACTACGCCATCCGCACCGGCGGTCTCCAGGTCTTCCCCCGGCTGGTGGCAGCGGACCACCCTCGGGGCGTCGTGACGGAGACACTGGAAAGCGGCCTTCCTGAGCTCGACGCGCTGATGGGCGGCGGCCTGGAACACGGCACCAGCGTGATGCTCCTCGGCCCGTCAGGGGTCGGCAAGTCGACGCTGGCGGCGCAGTACGTCGCGGCCGCCATGCACCAGGGCGAGCGGGCCGCCGTCTATACCTTCGACGAGAGCCCCGAGAGTTGGCTCAGCCGCGCGGAGCGGCTGGGCCTCGGCCTGCGGCAGCCCCTGGCGGAGGAGCGGATGTCCATCCGCCAAGTGGACCCCGCCGAGCTGGCCCCCGGCGAGTTCGCCCAGCAGGTGCGGCGTGGCGTCGAGGCGGGCGCGCGGCTGGTGGTCATCGACAGCCTCAACGGCTACCAGCACGCCATGCCGGAGGAGCGCTTCCTCGTGCTGCACCTGCACGAGCTGTTCTCCTACCTCAATCAGCAGGGGGTACTGACGCTGCTGGTGATGGCCCAGGCGGGCATCCTGGGCGAGACTCTGGAGTCGCCCGTGGACCTCTCCTACCTGGCCGACACGGTGGTGCTGCTGCGCTACTTCGAGGCCTTCGGCGAGGTGCGCAAGGCCGTGTCGGTGGTCAAGCGGCGCACCGGCGACCACGAGCGCAACGTGCGGGAGCTGCGCACCGCTCACGACGGCGTGAAGGTCGGCCGGGAGCTGCGGGAGTTCCAGGGCGTCCTCACGGGACGGTTGGAGTACCGGGGCGAGAGCGAGCCGCTGCTGGGTGGGCTCGAGGGAGGAGCGGGGGAGGCCGCCAGTGCCTGAACGATCGGCCCGCGAGCAGCGGGTCCTGGTGCTGGCGCCGACCGGCCGCGACGCCATCCTAGCCTGCCAGCTCCTGAGCTCGATGAACATGCCGAGCCTCGCCTGCAGTTGTCCCGACGAGCTGTTCCGCGAGATCACGGCCGGCGCCGGCGCCGTCATCCTTGCCGACGAGGCGCTCCAGCCCGACACCACCGCGGGCCTGCTGGAGGTCGTCGCGGGCCAGCCCCCCTGGTCGGACCTCCCGCTGATCGTCTTCACTCGCGGCGAGAGCAGCGAGCAGATCCTCGACCTCCTGGTCCCCCTGGGCAATGCCACCCTGCTCGAGCGGCCGGTGCGCCTCTCCACCCTGGTCAGCACCGTCAAGGCCGCCCTGCGCGCCCGCCGCCGCCAGTACGAGGTGCGCGACCTGCTGGAGCGCCAGGCCGAGGCCGACCGCCGCAAGGACGAGTTCCTGGCCATGCTCGGCCACGAGCTGCGCAACCCCATGGCCGCCATCCGCAACGCCCTCTGGGTGCTGGACCAGGTGGGCTCGAAGGACGAGCGCGCCGTGCGCCAGCGGGAGACCATCCAGCGCCAGACCCGCCACCTGGTGCGCATGGTGGACGACCTGCTGGACGTCTCCCGCGTCACCCTCGGCAAGATCATCCTCAAGCGCCAGACGGTCGACCTGCGCGAGACCGCCGAGCGCTGTCTGGCCGACCTGGGGATGAAGTCGCTCGCCGAAGACAAGGGGCTTACCCTCATCTTCCGTGCCCAGTCGGTCTCCGTCCACGGCGATCCGGTGCGCCTGGAGCAGGTGGTCTGCAACCTGCTCCAGAACGCCATCAAGTACACCCCCCACGGCGGCCACCTATCCCTCGTCGTGGAGACCGACCGCGGCGAAGGCGTGGTGCGGATGAAGGACACGGGAATCGGCCTGTCGCCGGAGATGCTGCAGACCATCTTCGAGCCCTTCGCGCAAGTGGAGAGCTCGCGTCAGCGCTCGGAGGGGGGGCTGGGGCTCGGCCTGCCCCTGGTGCGCAGCCTGGTGGCGATGCATGGCGGCCGGGTGGAGGCCCGCAGCGAGGGCCCGGGCCAGGGGAGCGAGTTCATCGTCCGCCTCCCTCTCGTCCGGCCGGAGGAGAAGCGACCCGTGGCCTTCCGCAAGCCCGCGCCCGCCGTCCGCACCGTCACCGAGCCCGCCGCCGTGGGCCGTCACATCCTGGTGGTGGAGGACAATCCCGACGGCCGCGAGTCGCTGCGCGACCTGCTGGAGATCTGGGGATACCAGGTCTCCCTGGCCACGGACGGCCCCGAAGGGGTCGACAAGGCCCTCTCCATCCACCCCGACGTGGCCCTCGTCGACATCGGACTGCCCGGTCTGGACGGCAACGAGGTCGCCCGCCGCATCCGCTCCGCTCTGGGCAGCGACGAGATCTCCCTGATCGCCATGACCGGCTACGGCCAACCCGAGGACCGCCGCCGCGCCCTGCAGGCCGGCTTCGACCGCTACCTGGTCAAGCCGGTGGACCCCAACATCCTCTCCCAGCTCCTGGCCGAGATGCGCGACCGCGGCGACACCCGCCATGCGGCAGGAGAATCCTCCGTCGCCTGAGAGGAGGACGAGGATCCCGGGACCGGGATCAGTTAGAGCTCGAACGTCCGCAGGCGGGCCAGGGTGACCAGCACGAACGGCAGCAGATTGGTATTGACGAGGTCGTGGACGCTGGAGGACCAGGGATAGCCGTCCCGCAGGTCCAGGACCTCCATCGCGACCGAGAGCACCAGCCCGGGGATGAGCGCCTGATAGGAGCCGAGGCGCCGGCGGAGCACCATCACCGCCCCCAGCAGGCAGACGAAGCCGATATAGACGTGGATGGCGTCCTTCGTCAGCGGCAGGATGGCGAGGCACCAGAGCTTGAAGAGCTGATACCAGGATTTCATGGCTCGCCGCCAGCCTATCGCAAGGCCGGGTGGCGGTCACCACCCTGAAAACGCGAACGGCGGGGGGCTCGCCAGAGGCGGTATGGGTGCTGGCCGCTAGCCAGCGTAGTCCGCGAAGCGCAGCTCGGGATTCCAGGTGAGCTGCTCCATGAACGAACGCACGCGCTGGACCAGGGGTACCGTCGCTCGCTGCCACCGGCACGCCTCACGCAGGAAGTACAGGGCGCGCTGGGCCTCGCGGTGGACTTCCAGCATCCTGAAAGTCTCGTACATCTCTTCGGCCAAGGCGTGGACTTCGGCCGCCCGGCCCTGCCGCAGCCAGAGGGCGGCCAACTCCAGACCCAGCAGCGCGGCGTCGTAGGTCCTTTCAAGGCGCAGGAGCTCCTCTCGCACCGAGCAGTAGATGCTCTCTGCCCGTTGGAAATGACCCAGGCCGGAGTGAACCTTGCCCTCCACCCATCGGAGCTTCAGAAGGTTGAGCGGCTCCGCGGCAAACGCCTCCCGCAGGCCGCTCGCCAGGAGCATGCGGCTGGCGCGCCCGAGCTCTCCGGCATCCACCAAAGCATCGAGAAGGCCCTTCAGGCCGATGACGGGGAGCTCCGGCTCGCGCTCGGCTTCGACGAGCCCGATGCCCTGCTCCATGATCCCGATCGCCTCGCGGGGTCGCCCGGCCCGGCGGAAATTGAAGCCCTGGCTGATCAATGCCCGGCCCGCGAGGTGGGTGTCACCGGCCTCCTGGTAGAGGTCGTGGACCTTGCCGAGAAGCGAGATCGCGTCTGCAAAACGCCCCCGGTCGCTGAGCAGGGAAGCTTCGAGATCCAGCACCCGGGCCTCCAGCAGGAAGTCGCCAGTCCCTTCCACCAGGAACTCCCGGGCTTGCGAGAGGGCTCGCTCGGCTTCAGGGAACTGGTGGTTGATGCGATGGGCGTTTCCCAACTCGGCGAAGGCGCGGGCCCGGAGGTCCATGACGAAGCCGGGGGTGGGTGGGTACTTCTCCGGCGGGGTGGTCTCGGCGACTCGCGCAGCATCATAGGCGAGTTGCAGCATCTTCTTCGGATCCCGGTAGCGTTCCTCGAAGCTCTTGCGCAGAAGGGCCTCACACAGCGGCCAGCCATGGAGCGTCTGTACCTGGCGCAGTGGGAATCCTTCGCCGAGCCCCCCGGCCTGCTCGACGAGAGCCAGGGCTCGATCCAATCGCTCGGACTCTTTGCGCCACCGCGTGGTGAATCGCTGCGCCGCTGCGCCGGCCCGGGCGAGGGCCGCGTCGTAGTCCTCCTCCGGCGCCGTCTCGACGTGAGCCCAGGGCTCCTCTTCCAGCAGCGGCACGGCCAGGCTCGTGAACCGCCGCAGACACCCTTCGCATCGAGTCAGGAGATGCTTCAGCAGGCGGTCGCGGTCCTCCCGCGAGGACAGGCCGGCCAGGAACGCCTCGATCTCTCCCTTTCCCAAATGCATCATCTCAACACCTCCCGACGAAACCAAGTCCCTCCAGCACTGCATGATTGTCGCACACCGGCCCCGTCAAGAGAAAATACGGGAGCGACCCGAGCCGGCCGCTCCCGCGCGCCCCACCTCCCGGCTCAGTGCCCGCCGTTGGGATCGATGCCCATCCCCGCGTCGGAGCTTGCGCTGTCCGCGGCGGCCGTGTGGGGACGGCTCTTCGGGTCGTTGCTCGATCCGCTCTTGCGCTTCGGCACCCCCTCCAGGGCCGGCCTGAAGCCGAGCCAGGCGAGGAAACGCGTGAAGATTTCGCCGCTCAGGAAATCTCCCGAGCCCACCTCTCTCGCCGGCCTCTCCCAGCCCGCGGCGGCGAGCGGTCCCCCCAGGGAGAGCGCCGCCACGACCGCCAGAGCCGCCACCCTACGATTCATGTTCATACGAAACATACCCTCCTCCTTTCCGGGATCGCAAGGCGCCGACATGGCACCGGGCTTCCACGGAGATCGCCCTCAGGCACTCCTAGTTTGCCCCCAGTTGTCTCCGTTCGTGCCTTTTCCTGTCCAGCCGACAAAGGAGGGGCGCGGGGTGACTGCGCCGGAGGAGCCGGAGCTCTACAGCCGCCGGTGGCGGGCCACGGGGATGGCCTCGCGCACCTTCGCCAGCCGCTCGAGGTCGATTTCGGCGAGGGCGAGGCCGGGGCCGTCCGCGGCGGTGGCGACGGGGATGCCCCAGGGGTCCACGATCATGGCGTGCCCCCAGGTGTGGGCGAGGCCGCCGTCGTCGTGCCTGCCGTGCTGGGCCGGAGCAATGACCCAGCACTGGTTTTCGATGGCGCGGGCGCGGATCAGGGGCTCCCAATGGTCCTTGCCGGTCACGAGGGTGAAGGCCGAGGGGATCATCAGCACCTCTGCCCCCTGCTCGGCCAGCTTGCGATACAACTCGCCGAAGCGCAGGTCATAGCAGATCGACAGGCCGAAACGGGCGAGAGGCGTCGCCACCACGGCCGTCGCCCCGCCCGGCTTGCAGGTGGCGGACTCGAGGAAGCGTGGACCGTTCGGGACGTCGACGTCGAACAGGTGGATCTTGCGGTAGGTGGCCAGCACGGAGCCGTCGGGCCCATAGAAGACGCTGGTGTTGTAGCAGCGCTCCGCCTCATCGCTCTGCTCGTTGAAGGAGCCCAGCAGGAGATGGATGCCCAGCCGGCGGGCGAGCTCGGCGAAGCGCGTGCCCGTCCGCCCGTCGAGGGGCTCGGCTCGGCGCACCTTCTCCGCGTGCGGACCGAGGTAGTTGGTGTTCTCCGGAGTCGCCACGAAGCGGGCGCCGTGGCCAGCCGCGCGCTCGATCAGCGACCTGGCGCTCTCCCAATTGGCATCTTCATCCGAGGTGGAGGTAAGCTGGATGGCGGCGGCGAGGAACATAGCACTTTCTTGTAGCACACTCCTGACCCGCCCGTGACGCCGTCGTCATCCGGAATTGCCATCCTGCCACTGGGAGGAAAGGACTCCGTGCAGACGATCACCGCCGTACTCGCCGCGATGGCCGCCGTCTCGCTCGCCACCACCCTGGGGGTCGCGGGCCTCGCGTTGCGATTCCTCGCCCGCTCCCGCCGGTCTGCACCGCGGGACCTCCCCCCCATCTCCGTCCTCAAACCGCTGCGCGGACTGGACGACGGGCTCTATGAGAACCTTGTCTCGATCGCCCGCCAGGATTATCCGGACTTCGAGCTCATCCTGGGCGCCGAGGACCCGCACGATCCGGCCCTGGCCGCGGCCGAGCGCCTGCGGCGCAATTTCCCCGGCCTGGCCATCACCATCGTCCGCGGTGCCCCGCCCCTGGGCTACAACCCCAAGGTCCAGAACCTCGCCTCGCTCAGCCGCCACGCCCGCCATGAGCTCCTGCTGGTCTCCGACTCCAACGTCCGCGCCCGGCCCGGCTATCTGCGGGCCATGGCCGCCGAGATGGCCGTGCCCGGCGTGGGGCTGGTGGCGAGCACGCTCGCCGGCAGCGGCGAGGAGACGGTGGGCGCCCTGCTGGACAACCTGCACTTCAACTCCTTCGTGGCCGCCTCGGTCTGCGCCGCCCAGCTCGTGGGCCACCCCGTCGTGGTGGGCAAGTCCATGCTCCTGCGCCGCGGCGACCTCGCGGCTCTGGGCGGCTGGGAGGTGGTCAAGGACGTCCTCGCCGAAGACTACGTGCTCGGCCAGGCTTTCCTCCGCGCCGGCTTCCGGGTGGCCCTCTCGCCGCACCCCCTGCCCGCCCTCCACCAGCGGCGGACGGTGGCCGAGTTCGCCGAGCGTCACCTGCGCTGGTCGCAGATGCGCCGCCGCATCTCCCCCGCCTACTTCGCCGAGCCGCTGCTCAACCCCGTGCCCTTCCTCCTCGGTCTCGCCGCGATGGCCGCGGTGACCGGCGGTGCGGGCCGCGTCCTCCTGGCGGGGGCGGCCCTGGCTGGAGTCGCCGCCAAGCTGGCGGCCGACGCGCTTCTCGCCCGGCGGTTGCTGGGCGAGACGCCCTCCCTCGTCTTCCTGGCCCTGGGCGCGCCGCTCAAGGACGCGCTGATCCTGGGGATCTGGGCCGTGGCCGTCTTCAAACGGACGATCTGCTGGCGCGGCCACCGGCTGCGGGTGGGCCCCGGCAGCGTCCTCTCGCCGATGGCGGTCGCCGTCTCTCCCGCGCCGGCGTTGCAGGAGGTCGCATGATCCGCGCCGCGCTCGCCGCGACCATCTCCCTCGACCGCTGGCTGCTGCTGACTGTCCGCCGGCTGGAGTCGCGGGCCATGACCCGCCTGATGCGTGGCTTCACCCGGCTGGGCAACCCCTCGACCTGGGTGCTGGTGGGGCTGGTGCTGGCGTTGAGCGGCGGCGATGGGCCGCACCGCTGCGCGCTCCTGGGCTCGGCGGCGGCGCTGGCCCTCGCCCTCTCCGAGCCCCTGAAGCGGGTCTGCCGCCGCCAGCGGCCGGACCGCGGTATCGGCGGCTTCGCGGCGCTGGCGGACAATCCGGACGCCTTCTCTTTCCCGTCGGGACACACCGCCGTGGCCTTCGCGGTGGCCTTCGCCTTCGCCAGCCCGGGGAGCGCCCTCGGCGCGCTCGTCCTCGTCGTGGCGATCGGCATCGCCGTCTCCCGCGTCTATCTCGGCGCCCATTATCCGCTCGACGTCGCCGCCGGCGTCCTCCTGGGGAGCGTCGCGGGCACGGCCGCCCGGATGCTCGTGGGTCAGTACCCTCTCCTCAAGCTCGTGGGCTACGCGATGCTTGCCGCGATTTCCTGACGCTGCTCCCGACATCCCGAAATCTTCGCCAGGATAGAGATTTCTACATAGTCAGACCGCTTAGAGTAGGCCCTACTTGTAGGCGGAATCTTTGCCGCGGTTTGCACGTTGACGAGCGGCATCTGTATGTACAAGGTGAATTTAAGGCTTCGTAACAAACCCCGGCTTGTGCTTCGCGAGTTGGCAGATCCTGGAGCGGGTGACGGGGCCTCGCGGCGAGATTAGGGCGACTTGCAGGGCCAGAGGGAAAGTGGTACTTTCCCTCTGAGGAGTTCTCACCATGCCCGCAGCAACCACATTCCTGACCCTCGACAAGAAGGGACGCACCACTCTGCCGGAGGAGGTTCGCGAAGCGCTCGGCGTCGGGGCCGGCGACTTCATCCTCTTGGAGAGGACAGAACGGGGGACCTTCGAACTCGTTCCAGCGACCCTCGTGCCCACAGATCAGCTCTGGTTCTATCATCCGGAGATGCGTGCCAGGATCGCAAAGTCCGAGGAAGACTTCGCCGCTGGACGTGCCACCTGGACGGAAACCCCGGAGCAGGCTCAAGCTTTCCTGGACAGCCTCAAGAAGAAGTAGCGGCGCTGATCCTGAATGGCCCGCAAGCAGACTTTCCTCGCCGCCGGGTGGTCGGAATCGTGGAAGGAGAGTTATGCCAAACTGAGTGCCGAGCATCAATCTGCCTGTGATGTGGCCATGGTCACCCTCATCAAGCAGAATCTTTCCTCGGGCCTCAGAGTCAAACCGATCCAGCCGGCAAAATACTATCTGGAAGCTCGAATCAACAGTGGCGACAGGATCGTCTTCCGCATCGAAGCGGGAAAGATCTTCTTCGTCGACGTGGTGAAGCACGACAACCTCTCGCAGTACGGAAAGCGCCCCAAGCACCACTAAAATTGGGCTCGGAACGCCGCAAAACGAGCTTGAGACGCCTCGTCACGAGCTTGCGACGGGCCGGCCAGGCTTGCGCCGGCCCGGCGCGACCTTGCGACGCTCCCCGCCAGACTTGAGCCGGTCGGCGGCAAGCCTGGCACCTCCCGGCCCTAGCTCCGCACGCCTTGTTCCAAGCTTGAGACGAGACGCGTCAAGCTTGCCGCCACGCCTCCACGGCCTGAATCGCCTCTTCCCAAGCTTGAGCCGGCACGTCTGAAGTTCGCGCCGATTCGATCAAGCTCATGACGAACCGTCCCAGGCTGGCGGCGAAACCCGCTGAGCTTGAATCAGTTCGCTACGGGCTTGTGTTGCTGTGTAGCAAACTCGCGGAACGAGACTTCCGGTTTGAGACGCGACTGAGCAAGCCAGGTAGCCGCTCAGAAAAGCTTGGAGCATCTCTCCTGAAGCTTGACGTGCGGCGCCGCAAGGTTGAAAGCCGAGGTCGAGAGGATCGCTCAGGTAGTCTCTGACTAAGGCTGCGGAGCCACTCGCTCTCCCACGTGATCCTCGCCGCCGTACCGCATGTTGACCTTCACGGCCTTGCCGCTCTCATCCAAGGTGAATACGGCCTTGCCGTCACCGAGCGGGAAGTAGAGCTCGGTGGGGGAAAGGGGGATCAGGCCCGCCATGTAGCGGCCCTTGATTTCCGCCGTCAAGAGGTCGGGCTGCTTGCGGACAGTCAGCAGCTTGCCATCCGTCATCTTGTAATCGCCTTCGAGCTTTGCAAACTGTTCGGCGGTGAGTTGGACCACCTTGCCGTGTACGGGAAGGTCGTACGGCTTGCCGAGTACGATCGCCGTGACGTCCCGGGCGATGCGATCGAGCCGCGTGCGGTCGAGGTTCGAGAACAGGATGATCGTGACCTTGTCGCCGGGAAATTTGATGAAGTCCGACACGTAGCCCGGCAGGAGGCCGGTGTGGCGCATCCGCTGGCGATCGAAGCCGGTGTCGATGAACCAGCCGTAGCCGTAGTTTTCCAGACCCGGAGTGAAGACCTCGGCCGCTTCTGGGGCGGAGACGAGCGGGCCGCCGTCCATGACCTGGCTCCAGCGATAGAGGTCGTCCACCGTGCTGTAGATTCCCGCGTCCCCCTCCGGCGGCGTGAGGGGGAGCTGTGGAACCTTCCTGAGATGACCGGCCGTCAGCGAGACTCCGGCCAGCATCTTGTCCCAACCCAGGTCGCTGTGCGTATAACCCGTTGCCAAGCTTTTCGGCCCATCGCCGACGCCGAAGATTCCCGAGCGCGTCATGCCCGCGGGCGCGAGGAGCGTCCGGGTGACGAAGTCCCCGAACGGCTGGCCGGCAGCCTTCTGGACCGCGTAGCTTAGGACGATGTATCCCGTATTGCTGTAGTGGAACTTCTCCCCGGGCTTGAAATCGAGCGGCAGCTTCCTGGCGTTCTCCACGATCTTCGCGGAAGCGCCTGGCTGATTCATGAAGGCCATGTACTTGCCGGAGCCGATCTCCAGGGCCTCCTCATAGTCGGGGATACCCGAAGTGTGGCGCATGAGCTGCTGGATCGTGATCGGCTTCCACGTCTCCGGGCAGTCTTCCAGGTACTTGCAGACGGGGTCTTCGAGCCGCAGTTTCCCCTGGTCCCGCAGCTTGAGCGCCGCCATGGCGGTGAACATCTTGGAGATCGAGGCGACGTCCTGCCGGGTTTCCGGCGTGTAGGGCGTCTTCTTTTCCACGTCGGCGAAGCCGTAGCCCTTCCGCAGGAGGACCTTGCCATCCCTGGCGATCAGCACGGCGCCGCTGAAGCGCCCCAGGTCGGTCCGCAGAGAGAGGTATTCGTCGACCCTCTGAGCGACGTCCTTGGACTGACCGGCGGCGGGCAGCGCGACGAAAAGGACAAGTACGGACAGCAGGGACTTCAAGCCGCGGATTCGCATGCGGCGATGGTACAACGAGGCCGGTAGTTGGAACGCCCTGCTCTCAAGCAATCCTGCGGGCCCAGCCCATGAAGAGGATGCTCTTGTCGGAGCTCTCCCGGAGATCGATCCGCCGGATGGCTTCCAGGTAGGAGATCTTCCCCCGTTTGCGGGCGCGCAGGAGGCGGAAGATCTGCAGCGGGCTGGCCGTCGGTTTGAAGCCGGTGAGCCCCTGGTTCTGAAGGCCGCTGCCGGCGAGGGTGGCGGTCAGCTCCTCGGGCTTGATGAACATGCGCCAGTCGTGGAGATTGGGGGGCATGAGGCTCGTCCAGTCCCATTCCTGGAAGAGCTTGATCATCACCAGCTTGCTCCGCAAGGTGCGGTTGATCGTGTCGTAGAAGAAGAGGCCGCCGGGGCGGAGGACGCGGGCGATCTCGGCGACGACGCGGCGCAGGTCGGTCACGTGCTCCAGGACGTCGCAACAGTAGGCCAGCTCGAAGGTGGCATCCGGGAAGGGCAGGGCCTCGCCCGTCGCCCGGCGGTAGTCGATGGCGAGCCCCTCCTGGCGCGCATGGGCCCGCGCGGCCTCCAGGGACTGCTCCGAGGGATCGACCCCCGTGACCTCGCATCCCAGCCGGGCGAGCTCCTCGGCCAGGATACCGCCGCCGCAGCCGACGTCCAGCGTCTTCCTGCCGCGCGGATCGATTCCCAGCTCCTCCACCAGCACCCGCCGCATGTAGCCGAAGCGGGCCGGGTTGAGCCCCCGCAGGACGTGCAGGAACCCCGCCTCGTCCCACCATGAATCCGCCATCGTGTCGTAGAGCTGGTTGTCGACCGGCATCTTTCATTCCTCAGGGTCGCGGGCCACGATCTCCCCCCGCACCCCGTCCGCCGCCAGCCCCACCAGCTCGACCTCGCTGAACCGGTTCCACAACCCGGCCCCGGCGGGGCATTGCACGCGGAGGTAGTTGTCCGTCAGGCCGTGCCCCATGCCGTCCCGGGGCCTCTCCCAGAGGACCGTGGCCCGGGTGCCCAGGTGGGCGCGGTGGAAATCCTGCTCGGCGCGGGCGGCGGCGGCGAGCAGGCGGTCCATCCTCTCCTTCTTCTTTTCGGGGGAGACCTGGCCGGGCATGATCTCGGCCTCGGTCCCCGGACGGGTCGAGAAAGGGAAGGCATGAACCTTGGCGAAGCCGGCGGCCTCCACGGTGGCGAGGCTCGCGGCGAATTCCGCCTCGGTCTCGCCGGGGAAGCCGGCGATGACGTCCGTCGTGATCGCCACGCCGGGGACAGCGGTCCGCACCGCGGCGAGGAGATCGAGGTAGCTCTCCGCCGTGTAAGGCCGGCGCATGCGGTGCAGCGTGGCCGTCGCGCCGCTCTGAAGGGAGAGGTGGAGATGACGGCAGAGGCGGCGGTCGGACCACAGATCGAGAAGGCGGTCGTCCAGGTCCCAGGGGGCGATCGAGGTCAGGCGCAGGCGGGGGACGTCCGTGCCGGCCAGGATCGCCTGGACGAGATCCGCCAGGCGGTTCGCCTCCCAGCGCCAGGCGGAGATCTGGACTCCTGTGATCACCACTTCCTGATAGCCCTCATGGACCCGGGCGCCCACCTCCTCGACCACCTCGGCGAGGGGACGGCTGCGCTGCGCTCCGCGGGTGAAGGGAATGATGCAGAAGGCGCAGCGCATGTTGCAGCCATCCTCCACCTTAACCAACGCCCGGGTATGGCCCGAGCATCCACCTGGTGACGGGGCGCAGGGGACCGGCTCCGCGGCGGCGGCCTCGGGGAAAGTCTGTTGGACACGGGCGAGGAGGTGGTCCTTCTCGGCGTTGGGCACCACCAGGTCCACCCCGGCGAGACGCGCCGCCTCCTCCGGCTGCTCCGTGGCCCAGCAGCCGGTGAGCACGGTGCGGACCCGGCCCCTGCCACGGCCCGCCGCCTTGCGGGAGCCCCGGGCCGCGGTCCCGGTCACCGTGCAGGAGTTGACGACGTGGAGGTCCGCCTCGGCGAGGGAGCCCACCACCTCGTGGCCGGCGGCGGCGAACTCGCGGGCCAGGCGATCGATCTCCGCCTGGTTCAACTTGCAGCCGAGATTGGTGAAGTGGACACGCATGGACGTCAGGCCGTAAATTTGCTGTAAAGGTCGGCCGCTGGAGGAATTCTAGCCGCGCCGCCCGAAGTTGGGTTGAACGCTGAGCATTTCGAGTCATCCGAGCCATGGCCACGTCCAGAATCGCGTTGTTTTCCGCCGCCGTCCTGCTGATGCTGCTGCCATCCCGCCCGGCGAGCGGCGCCGCCAGCGCGTGGTCGGTCAACAGCCAGTCGCAGGTGCGGCTGATCACGGCCTGGAAGGTGGCGCCGCGCCAGGGCGAGCTGTGGATGGGCCTCCAGTTCCGCCTCAGTCCCGGCTGGCACGTCTACTGGAAGAACAGCGGCGACGCCGGCTTCCCGCCGTCCGTCACCTTCCAGCCGGCGGACGTCCTGGGCAGGCCCGAGCTGCTCTGGCCCACGCCCCGGCGTTTCGACCTGCCGGGCGGCCTGGTCGCCTTCGGCTACGAGGGCGAGGCGATCTATCCGGTGCACGCGCAGATCCAGGCCGCGAGCGCCGCCCCGGAGACCTTGAAGATCACGGCCAATCTCGACTATCTCGTCTGCCAGGTGGACTGCGTCCCCTTCCGCTACACCCTCACCCTGGACCAGCCCCTGGGCGAGGCGCCCGAGTCGGACCCGGATAGCACCCCGCTCCTCCAGGCCGCGCTGGACCACCTGCCACGGACGACGGCGGAGGTGGCCGGGGTGACCACGGGCGCGGTGCTGGACGCCAGCCGCCCGGACGGGCCGGACCTGGAGATCCGCGTCCTTGGCGCCCGGGCCGAAGCGGGGAGGACCGACGTGTTCCTGGAGACGAATGACGCGCTGGACGCCGGCCGGCCGCGGATGAAGGTGGCCGCCGACGGCGTGGTCTTCCACGTCCCCATGAAGCCGCGGCAGACGAACAAGGCCCTGCCTGCCCGCGCCCCCATCGCCTGGACGGTGTCCAACCTGGTGGCGAAGGACGGCCGGAGCTTCAGCCTCGAGGCCCGGCGCGACGTCGAGGTGTGGACCCGCGCCGGCGGACCGCCTTCCGGAGCCCCTCAGCCGGCGGCGACCCCCGGCCGCCTCGCCCGGCTGCTGCTCGCGGCCTTCCTGGGGGGCGCGCTGCTCAACCTCATGCCCCCGGTCCTCGCCCTCCTCTTGGCCGAGCTGCTCGTCCTGCGCGCCGGCGAGGGGAGCGGCCGGGTGCGGGAGGGTGCGGCGGCGGCGACCACCGGCATCGTGGGCGCCGCCTGGGTCGTGGCGGCCCTCGCCCTCCTCGCCCACCGCGCGGGGCTGCCGGCCGGCTGGGGCGCGCAGCTCCAGGAGCCGGTGCTGGCCACCCTCCTCGCCGTGGTTGCGGCGCTGCTGACCCTCAATCTCTGGGGGGTGGCCGAGGTACCGCTGGCGCCGCTGGCTCCAGCCGGGGCGGCGGGGTCCTCCGGCACGGGCCGCCACCTGCTGGCCGGCCTGTTCGCGACACCCCTGGCCCTCGCCTGGCCCGTGCCCCTGCTGCAGGAGCCTCTGGGCTACGCGCTCGGCCGCGGGCCGGCGACGGTGGCCGCCGTCTTCGCCGTGGTGGGCTTCGGCCTCGCCCTGCCGTACCTGCTCCTCGCCGCCGCGCCCGCCCTCGTGCGCTTCGTGCCGGCGCCGAGGCTCCCCGGAGGATGGTTGCCGCGGCTGCGGGAGGGGCTCGGCTTCCTCGCCGGCGCCGGGGCCTTCTGGGTGCTCTACGCCCTCTCCCACCAGGTGAGCCCGGAGGGGCTCGCCGGCATCGAGCTCGCCCTGCTCGCCATGGCCCTGCTCGCCTGGCTCCGGCACCGCGAGGGGAGCGGCCGGGCATTCCGCGCCGTCCTCGCCGTGGGCCTGCTGGCCTGCGCCGCGGGGGCCCTCTGGCTGGCCGAAGAAAACCGGTTGGCACCGCGGCCGGCCGCCACCGTCCTGAGAACTCAAAGGACTCAAACGACAACGACCAACCCTGACTTAGGAGGTTGACCATGCGTCGGACACTTCTCACCCTGGCCGTCCTGAGCCTCGCCGCCGTCCCGGCCTTCGCCGGCAGCGCGGTGGGCGACACCGCCCCCACCTTCAAGCTGACTTCGATGGACGGCAAGGCCTACAATCTTGCTGATCTCAAAGGCAAGACGGTGGTGCTCGAATGGGCGAATCCGAATTGCCCCGTCTCGTCCCGCCACACCCGCGAGAAGACGATGATCGAGCTGTCCAAGCAGTACGGCGAGGTGGTGTGGCTGGGGGTCAACAGCACCAACCCGAACAGCGGCGACTACCTGAAGCCGGCCGAGGAGCTGGCGTGGAACCAGAAGAACGGCATCAACTATCCTGTGCTGGCCGATCCGACGGGAGCCACCGGCCACGCCTACGGCGCCCGCACCACGCCGCACATGTTCATCATCGACAAGGACGGCAAGATCGCCTACAACGGCGCCATCGACGACGATCCTCCCGGCCGCAAGGCCAAGGCCGAGCGCGTGAGCTACGTCGGCCACGGGCTCGACGCCGAGAAGGCGGGCAAGAGCCCCGATCCCGCCTCGACGCACCCCTACGGGTGCAGCGTCAAGTACTGATCCACGCGAAATGGCACGCCACGAGGCCCGGAAGCGTCGCCTTCCGGGCCTTTTTGCGCCTCGTCGCGCCTTGACGCTCTGTTTCTCCCTGACTTAGAATCCCTCGTGTTCGCACAACATTTCGATGCTTGAAGTCTGGAATCGATCTGCATGCCGTGGCGCGAACGATCCAGGGACTCACTTGTTGATTATCCGGGAGGGATCCGATGCCGAACAAAGAAGCTCTCATTGTGCAGGCCGTCTTCGCCTTTGCGCAGGGCTGCGGCGACGCCCGCATCGCAGAGGACGCGGCCGAATGGTTCCACGTACGCTACTATCCGTGGATCGACGAGAAGAAGCAGCACGGGAAGAGCCCGCAGGATGCCTGGGACGAGGAAGGGAGGGGATTCCTCGGCAAATTCAAAGAGATCGGGCGCCAGGCCGCCGAGGAAGGTGCCGTCAGCAGGGACGGGCTGACGAAGGCCGCCCTGGCTGTCGAGCTGCAGTCCGCGTGCCCTTACTGTCCCGACAAACCTTGAACCGGAGCACTTGAGTCACGGGCGGTCGATGTCTTGAAGAGCAGTCTCTGGACGCGTCTCCTCCTGGCGTTGACCGCCCTCAAGATCCTGGGGGCCGCAGCGGGGTTTGCATGGACCCGTGGCCTCATCCCGGAGGCCGGTGAATCCACCGTGCTCTCGCCGGGGTTGCTCTGTCTCATCATGCTGGCGTTCGCCGCGGTAGGGCTCTTCCTCATCACTTCAGGCCGCGGCGACGATCGCGCCCTGGACCTGGGCGCCTTCTTTCTCATCCTGGCCACTCCTTTCGCCAATCGGCCCTTGCAAGCCGTCGTGGAGGGAGCTCAGCCGGTCTGGGCCTGGCCGGCCTTTGCTCTCTACGTCGCTTCGCCGGACGCCTTCCTGGCGTGGTTTCTCTGGTCATTCACCCAGAAGTTCCCCCACAGCGTCTCGTCGTTTCGCGTGCAGCGGCTCCTGCTCTGGGGGCGCCGGGTGGCGCTCGTGGCGGGCGTCGCCGGCTTTGCCTGGCAGATCGGCCGGCTGCTGGTGAGGCTCGGCGGGGCGGCCACGCCGGCCGCTCTGCTACCGCCGAAGCCCAGCTACGAGTTCTACGGCCCGCTGCTGCTCGTCACCATCCCGGCTTTCGTGATGCTGGTGTGGCGCACCCGGGGTGCCGCGGGCGAGGAGGGCCGGCGTGCCCGCCTGTTCGTAGCCGCTCTGGTGGTGGGGATCGCGCCGCTTTTCCTGCAGATTGTCGTCGAGGCGCTGATTCCGCCGTACAAGGCGGTCATGAACGTGGACGACCGCCGATTCACGTTCGCGAAGGTGGTGCTCTTCCCGTGCCTGCTCTCCGTCCTCTTCACCACCACCTACGCCGTAGTGGTGGGGCATCTGCTCAACGTCCGCCTCATCGCCCGCAAGGCCTTGCAATATGCCCTGGCCCGCTACTCGGCGATCGGCCTCGCGGTGATACCCCTCATCGCCATTGCGTACTATCTCTACGAGAATCAGACGCAGCCGCTCAGGGAGATCTTCTCCGGCCCGCACCTGCCGCTGCTCGGCTCCTCCGCCGCTGTGGGCCTGGCGGCGCTGCGCTACCGGAAGACTCTCCTCGACTCCATCGACCGGCACTTTTTTCGCGAACAGTACGACGCCCGCCAGACCCTGACCTTGCTGGTGGAGCGCATCCGCGCCACTCACGGCGTGCTGGATCTCGCCAACCTGCTGTGCCGGGAGGCCGACCTCGCCCTGCATCCCGAGAGCGTGTCGCTGATGGCTTTCGAGCCTCGCTCCGGTCTGCTGGCCGATCCCAAGGTGCGGGGACGGCGGCTGGACGCCTCCTCGGCGCTGGCCTCGCTCGTCGCCAGCGCCAGCGAGCCGCTGACGGTGGACCTCGCGGACTCCCGCTCGCCGCTCGCCAAGCTGCCGGAGAAGGACCGCCACTGGCTGGTGGACAGCGGCTTCCGCCTGGTGGCGCCCATCCTCGCCCGCGACGGCTCGCTCCTGGGCCTGATCGGCCTGGGGGAGAAGAAGAGCGGGCTCCCCTTCTTCAAGGAGGACCGCCAGCTCCTGCGGGCCATCGCCAGCAGCGCCGCCTGGGTGCTGGAGCTGGAGCAGAGCCGCTCGCTGGGCTCCTCGCACAAGAGTTGGCAGGAGCCGGTGGACCGCGAGGCCGCCCTCCCCTTCCCGGAGCCGGCGGCGACCGCCGCCGAGCTCGCCAAGGAGTGCCCCAACTGCGGCCGGCTGTACGCCTCCTACACGGTCTTCTGCAGCCAGTGCAGCCGCCGTCTGGAACCCTCCCACGTGCCTTACGTGCTGCCCGGGAAGTTCCGCTTCGAGCGGCGCATCGGCATCGGCGGCATGGGCGTCGTCTACCGCGGCACCGACCTGTCGCTGGGCCGGGCGGTGGCGGCGAAGACCCTGCGCCGGGTCTCGCCCGAGGATGCCATGCGGCTGCGGCGGGAGGCGCGCACGGCGGCGGCGGTCTCCCACCCCCACCTCGCTCCCGTGTACGGCATGGAGACCTGGCAGGGCACGCCCATCCTGGTCATGGAGCTGCTCGAGGGGGGCACCCTCACCCAACGCCTCGAGAAGAGGCGGCTCGAGGCCGTCGAGACCGTGGCGCTGGGGATCGCCATGGCCGAGGCCCTGGAGCACCTCCACGCCTCGGACATCCTGCACCGCGACATCAAGCCGAGCAACATCGGCTACACCCGGGACGGCGTCCCCAAGCTGATGGACTTCGGCATTGCCCGGGTCATGTTCGACCTGCGCCGTGACACCGAGGTCCCTTCGCCCGACGATCCGGAGGATGACTCCGCGCTGCCTCCCACCTCGCTCTGGCACCACACGCCGACCTCGGCCACGGTCTCCAAGCAGCTCGTGGGCACCCTCTCCTATCTCTCTCCCGAGGCGCTGAACGGCCAGCCGGCGGATACCTCCTTCGACCTCTGGAGCCTGGCGATCGTCCTCTACGAGTGCCTGCTGGGGCGGAAGATCTTCAGCGGCGGCGACATCCACCAGCTCATGAACCGCATCCGGCATGGCCGCGTCCCCGAGTTCGCCCAGGTCCTGCCGGAGCATGACGAGCTGCTGGGCGACTTTTTCCGCTCGGCCCTCCACCGCGCCATCGGCCGTCGCCCGGCGAGCGCCCGTGAATTCAGGGAGCGCCTCGCCGTCGTGCGCCTGGGACTCGCCTGAAGCCCTAAACACAACCGGTCGATCTCGTTTCCTTTCTTGCTGAAGCTTGACGAGGCGAGAAATCCAGGCGTATGATCGTCTCTATCTGAAACATTGTCGTTTGTCGTTCTCTGTTGCGATTGTCCGGCGCCCCGTTCGGTGACGGCGGTCCCAACCACCGGGCGACACTTGCGCCCAAGGAGAGAAACCATGGCGTACACGCAAGAGGGCATCATGGCTCAGATCTGGGTCGCGTTCGGCCAGGGCGCCGGGGCGATCCGAGTATCGCAGGAGGCGGCGCTGGAGCTGCGCCGCTGGTACTTCGACGCGATCACGCCTCAGATCATCGACCAGCAGTGGGAGATCCAGGCGGTGCAGGTGCTGGACCGCATCCGCGCCATCGGCAGCCTGGCGGCGTTGAAGGCGACGATCGCCGGGGCCACGGCGATCTCTTCCCAGGACGTCTACGTCTCGGCCTCGACGGTACAGGACCTCTCGGACACCCAGCTCTGCCCGCCCAAACCCCCGGTCCTCTCATGACCCACCGCGGAAAAGCGGCGTGCTGAGAGGGTCTCTCCTGGCGCGGCTGGTCCCGCCGCTGGCTGCCTTCAAGCTGGCGATGGGGCTGGCCGCGTTCGTCGTCACCTATGACGGCGCCGCCGGCCGCGACCCGACCTTCCCCTACGTCTTCTACGGCCTGTTCTCCGCCGCCTTCGGTGCCACGGCCGCCCTGCTGCTGCTGGGCGGCGGGAAAGACCGGCGGTCCCTGGCCCTCGGCGGCTTCTTCCTGGTCACCGCCACGGCCTGGAGCAACGGGCCGCTGAGTCTCTTCCTGAAGGCGCACCGGGACGCGAGCCTCTTCTCGGTGGCGAACGCTCTGGAAGTCAACGCCTTCATGCCCTGGTTCCTCTGGCGCTTCGTCCGCGACTTCCCCCAGCCCTCGGTGTCGCTGCCCGTCCGCCGCCGCATCCAGACGGCGGTGCGGGTGAGCGCGGCGGCCGGCCTGATCCTCTTCTTTCTCAATCTCCTGCTGTTCACCCTCCGCAACGTCTCGGGGATGCCGGAGGATGCGCTGCGGCTGCTGACCTGGTTCACCCCCAAGCGGGGAGAGGGTTCTTTCTACACCGTGACGCTCGGGTTGACCGCGGCGGCCTTCGGCCTGCTGCTGTGGAAGGCCCGCGCCGCCCGCGGCGACGACCAGCGCCGCGTCCGGGTCTTCCTGGAGCTCCTCGCCATCGCCATGGGCCCCATGGTGGCCGAGGTGGTGATGGAGCTGTTCGTGCCCGGCTACGAGGCCCACCTGGTCTCGCGTCCGCAGGAGCACCTCGCCACCGTCGTCCTCACCATGCTGCCGGCGCTCAGCCTGCCGTTGACGGTGCCCTACGCCGTCCTCGTCCACCGCGTCCTCGACGTCCGGCTCATCGCCCGGCGGGCGCTCCAGTACCTCCTGGCCCGCTACTCGGTGCTCGCCGTGGTGGCGGTCCCCCTGGGGGCGCTCATCGCCTACTTCTACGGCCGGCGCAGCGACTCCCTGGCCACCCTCTTCTCAGGGCCGGGGGTGCTGTTCCTCCTCTCGGTGACCGCCATCGGCGCCGCCGGCCTGCGCTACCGCCGCACGCTGCTCGACGTCATCGACCGGCGCTTCTTCCGCGAGCAGTATGACGCCCGCCAGATCCTGACCCTCCTGGTGGACCGCATCCGCTCGATCAAGGACTCCGCCAGCCTGGCCAACCTCATCACGCGGGAGATCGACCTGGCGCTCCATCTGGAGGGGATCGCGCTGCTGGTGCTCGATCCCCGCTCCGGCATGCTCGCCGACCCGCGCAACCGGGCGCGCAAGCTGGACGCCTCGAGCTCCCTGGCCTTGATCGCCTCCAACACCAGCGACCCGCTGGAGGTGGATCTCGAGAATCCCCAGTCACCCCTCCTCAAGCTGCCGGAGCGCGACCGCCACTGGCTGGTGGACAGCGGCTTCCGGCTCATCGTCCCCATCCTGGCCCGGGACGGCTCGCTGCTCGGCCTGATGGGCTTGGGGGAGAAGAAGAGCGGTCTGCCCTTCCTGCGCGAGGACCGGGAGCTCCTCCATGCCATCGCCAGCAGCGGCGCCTGGGTGCTGGAGCTGGAGCACGAGCGTCCGCTGCCCCCCTTCTGGCAGGTCCCTCCGGGCCCCCCGCCCGAGCCGGCGCCGGCCTCGCCGACGATGCCGACGATGCCGGCGATAGCCGAGCTCGCCCGGGAGTGCCCCAACTGCGGCGCGCTCCACCCCTCGTACACCGTCTTCTGCAGCTCGTGCAGCCGCCGCCTCGAGCCCTCGCGGGTGCCCTATGTGCTGCCCGGCAAGTTCCGCTTCGAGCACCGCATCGGCGAGGGGGGGATGGGGATCGTCTACCAGGGATCCGACCTGGCCCTGGGCCGCCCCGTGGCCATCAAGACCCTGCGTCGGGTCTCGCCGGAGGATGCCATGCGGCTGCGCCGCGAAGCGCGCACGGCGGCGGCGGTCTCCCACCCCCATCTAGCGCCGGTCTTCGGCATGGAGACCTGGCAGGGGACGCCGATGCTGGTGATGGAGCTGCTGGAGGGCGGCACCCTCGCCCAGCGCGTCTTTCGCGAGGGGCTGCCCGAAGTGGAGACGGTGGAGCTGGGGATCGCCATGGCCGACGCCCTGGGCCAGCTCCACGCGGCCGACATCCTCCACCGGGACCTCAAGCCGAGCAACATCGGCTACACCCGGGACGGCGTGCCAAAGCTGATGGACTTCGGCATCGCCCGGGTGATCTTCGAGCTGCGCGACGAGGAGGGGCTGGAGGATTGGGACGAGGACGACACGGAGGTGGCGGTGTGGCCGGCGGGGGGCGAGCCGGGCGCCGATCCCCGACAGCGGTTCGTGGGCACCCTCTCCTACCTCTCCCCCGAAGCGGTGCGGGGCGAGCCGGCGGACGCCTCGTTCGACCTCTGGGGCCTGTGCGTGGTTCTCTACGAATGCCTGCTGGGACGGAAGGTTTTCAGCGGCACCAATGCGCAGATCGTCGAGCGCATCCGCTCGGGCCGGGTGCCGGACTTCGCGCAGGTCTGCCCCGGGCGCGCCCCGGCCCTGGCCGACTTCTTCCGCGACGCCCTGCACCGCACGCCCTCGCGCCGGCCGGCCACGGCCCACGACCTGAGGCGGCGGCTGGAGACGGTGCGGCAGAGCCTCTAGAAAGGCCCGCCGCCAGGAAATCACCGGGGCAAGACGTGGAGAATACCCGCGCGGCCCATGCCCCGCGTCGCTTGCGACACGAGCCCGGCGGGGCGTGCGACACGACGCGGGTCTGCATGACAAGACCCCGGAACTGGGCGACGCCGGCCGAGCTTCTCTCCCGCCGATCCCGGTCTGCGCGACGGCGACTGCGATCCCTCTGCCGGGCTTCGCGAGGCGCCACACGAGAACGGCGAAGCGCATCATGGGCCTCGGCGATTGCGTCACAGGCCTGGCGAGGCGCATCATGGGCTCCGCGAGGCCCATCATTGGCTCGGCGAGCCTGTGTCGCAATCCGCGAGGCCTGTGAGGCGCCCGGCGAAGCCCATGATGCGCCTCGCCAGGCGCGCGTCGCGCTTCGCGAAGCCTGTGTGAGGCTCCCACACCCGACCCGCGCGCGCGAATCACCGTCCGTGGGCGCATATAAATATGGGAATCAGGAGGCGACTCTTTGGAGACTCAGAACGCTCCCCTGCCAGAGAAGCACGCCCGGAGGTTGTAGTAGATCCCCGTAGACAGACTGCCTGCCCACGCCTCTCAGGAGATTTCCAGGCCCGAGGGTGATTGCCGAAGGAAAGTAATCGCCCCTGTCGAGACACCCTCTCAGCAAGGTTAGCGCCTATGCCCCCTGGCCCCTCCTTCCTAGCACCATGATGTGCAGACGCGGCCCGCGCGAACTCTGAAGGCTCGATGCCGGTGCCGCGGGGAGATCCGCCGATGCGCCGAACCCTCGTCGCCGTAGCTCTCACCTCGTCCCTCCTGACCCCCACGGTCGGCCAGACCCACCTGCTCGCTCCGCTCTGGAGCCTCCTCTCCTCCTTTTTCACGCCAACGACCGCCAACGAGGGCGCCGGGTGGGACCCCGACGGCCTGACTCACAACTCCACACCGCCGGCGCGGACCGACGAGGGGCCCGGATGGGACCCGAGTGGCCTGACCCGGTCGGACGAAGGCCCCGGCTGGGACCCCAACGGCTAGAGCGTTCCTGCCGCCGTGAACCGGAGGCCCTGGTCGTGCCGGGCGCGGAACAGGAAGCCCAGAACCCGGCGGGCCAAATCGGCGGTGGCGGCTTCGCGCTCGGCCGCCTCCTGGAAGAGCCGCAGGGCGGCCAGAGCCTCCCGGTGCACCCCTTTCGACTCGAAGACCTGGGTCAGCTCCCCGGCCAGCACCTTGACCTCGGCCGTCCGGCCCTCCTCCAGCAGCAGCACCGCCTCCTCCAGCAGCGCCAAGGCCACGTCGTAGCCCATCTCTCGGGCTGCAAACTCCCGCCGCGCCTGCGCCAGCAGCTCCAGCGCATCCGCGGTGCGGCCCAGCCCGGCGGCGATGCGCCCCTCCAGCCAAGTTCCACGGAGCGCTCCGATCTCGTCCCCCATCTCGGCGGCCACGGCCCTCACCCGCCGTCCCACCTCGGCGGCCTCGCCAAAACGGCCAAGGTGCGTAAATGCCGAGGCGAGGTTGTGGCTGAGGATGTTGGCAAGGCGCGCATCGCCCCGTTCCTCGACCAGGGGTTGAGCCTGAAGAAGAGCCTCCACAGCCTTCTCGTACTCTCGCATCGCCAATAGGTTGGTCCCCTTCTTGACCAGATAGCGCTCCGGGCAACGCCCCACAATCATGGCCTCCTCCAGCCGGGCCAGCGCCTCGCCGAACCGGCGCTGGTCTCGGCGCAGGGAAGCCTCCAGGTCGAGCAGCCGGCCGGGGTCCAGCAGATCGTCAGGGTCAGAGCCGGAGAGCCAGAGACGCTTGGCCTCCTCGAAGGCCGCGTCCGCCGCTTTCAGCTCGCCTCTCACCCGGAGCGCGTTGGGACCGTGGGCCGCCGCGTAGCCGCGGAGCCGCCTTTGCCACCCCTCCGGCCCACGGACGCGGTCCGCGATCTCCTGGGCGAGCTGCGCCAACCCCGCCGCACGGTCGACGTCACGGGACGCCTGAACCGCCGACTCTTCACAGGCGAGCTCCACCAGCGGCCAGGTCTGAAGCTCCCGGGCCACCCGCACCACGGCCAACTGGTGCGTCTCCGGCAGGTCCCGGAGGAGCGCCCACTGCTCGGCCGCTCCCTGCCGATCCTCAGGCTTGGGAGTGACGCCGGGAAGCGGCAGCCGCAGCAGGCGCTGATAGACCTCGGAAGCCACTTCCGCGAGCCGCCCTGAGAGGTCCTCAGGTCCTGAACCGCTCCGCTGCCGCGGCTTGGCCAGGGTGGCGGCCTGCCGCAGGAGCCGTTCCCCGGCCGGCACCGTCAAGCCGGCGCCGCGGGCCGCGCGTTCCAGGTGCTCCGAGCCGGGCTCAATCTCATCCAGCTCATACTTGGCCAACAGGACGGGATGGATACCGATCTTTTCGCCAAAGCTCCTCTGCGTCTCTGCGGAGAGCGCCCGGAACAGACGTACCAGCCGATTTTTTTGCCTCATCCGCTCCTCCACTAGCACGAAGACAGGAAATTTCCTTCACGCGCCGCGCCGGAAGCACCATGATGTGCGGACGCGGCCCGCGCGGACCCTGAAGGCTCGATGCCGGCGCCGCGGGGAGATCCGCCGATGCGCCGAACCCTCGTCGCCGTAGCTCTCACCTCGTCCCTCCTGACCTCCACAGCCGGCCAGACCAACCTGTTCGCTCCGCTCTGGAGCCTTCTCTCTTCCCTTTTCGTGCCTTCGACCGCCGACGCGGGCGCCGGGTGGGACCCGAGCGGCCTGACCCACAACTCCACACCGTCGGCGCGGACCGATGCAGGCGCAGAATGGGACCCCGATGGCCTGACCCGGTCGGACGCAGGCGCCGAATGGGACCCCAACGGCTAAAGGGCTCCTGAGGCCGTGAACCGGAGGCCCTGGTCGTGGCGGGCGCGGAACAAGTAGCCCAGGACCCGGCGGGCCAGCCCGGCGGTGGCGGCTTCGCGCTCGGCCGCTTCCTGGAAGAGCCGCAGTGCGGCCAGGGCCTCCCGGTGCACCTCCTCGGACTCGAAGACTTTCTCCAAGTCCCTGGCCAGCGCCTTGACCTTCGCCGTCCGCCCTTCGTCCAGCCACAGGGCCGCCGACTCCAGCAGGGCAAGGGCCACGTCGTACCACATCGTGCGGGCGGCAAACTCCCGCCGCGCCTGCTCCAGCAGCCGCAAGGCCTCTTCGCGCCGGCCCAGCCCGGCGGCGATCCGCCCCTCCAGCCAGACCCCGCGCAGCACCCCGATCTCGTCCCCCATCTCCACGGCCACGGCCCTCACCCGCCGTCCCACCTCGGCAGCCTCGCCATAGCGGCCCAGGTGCGTGAACGCCGAGGCGAGGTTGTGGCTGAGGATGTTGGCGAGGCGAGTGTCGCCCCCTTCCTCGACCAGGGGTTGAGCCTGGCGGAAAGCCTCCACAGCCTTTTCATACTCTCCCATCGCTAAGAAGTTGATCCCCTTGTTGATCAGGTAGCGCTCCGGACAACGCCCCACGCTCAGGGCCTCCTCCAGACGATCCAAGGCCTCGCCGAACCGGCGCTGGTCCCGGCGCAGGGAGGCCTCCAGGTCGAGCAGCCGGCCGGGATCGAGCACCTCGTCAGGGTCGGAACCCGAGAGCCAGAGGCGCTTGGCCTCCTCGAAGGCCGCGTCCGACGCCTTCAGCTTGCCGGTCACGCGCAGGACGTTGGAACCGTGGGCCGCAGCGTAGCCGCGGACCCGCCTCTGCCAGCCTTCCGGTCCACGGACGCGCGCCGCGATCTCCATGGCGAGCCGGGCCAGCCCCGCCGCACGCTCGACGTCGCGGGACGCCTGCACCGCAGACTTCCCGCAGACGAGCTCCATCAACGCCCAGTTTTGAAAGTCGCGGGTCACCCTCACCACCGTCACCTGCTGCTCCTCCGGCAGACTCTCGAGGAGCGACCACTGCTCGCCGGCGTGCCAGCGGGCGGTCTCGAGCTCGGCGGCCCGAGGGTAGTCGTCCCACGCCGGCGCCGCCCGTGAGCGCCGGACCCTCGCGGTGAGATCGGACCGGAAGTGGCGCGACCCCTCCAGGACTCCCGTCTCGATCTCGTCCTGCTCCTCGGCCGTCAGCTCCCCGTCCGCCTCCAGGGCGGCCAGGGCTTCGAGACAGGCCGTCACGATCGCGACCTCCGCCGGCCGGCCTTCCACGCCCCGCAGGAGCTGCTCATAGAGCTCGTCCTCCAGGGCCGTCTTCTTGAGGTTGGAGGAGACCCGCTTTTGCCGGACGCCGGCTCGCGCGCCGATCTCCTTTTGAGACAAGCCCTTCCAGAGTGCCAGGATCGACACGATCAGCGGTCGGAACGAACGGTCCATGAAATCTCCTCCCGGACTGTCAACGGCTTCCATACATCTGGGTGCTGTGAAAGGGGAAAACGTGGCACCCATAAGATAAGTTGCCGGTCCCCACTGCGGCGAGACATCCGCCTTCCAGCGAAATTTCGCGGTCCAAGATAGCAGGTGCCCGGCCCGGGAACTTTCCCCAAGTTCGGAAGCAGAGGCTTGAAGCCCGGCAGAGTCGCCGTGTGAGCGGCTCGCGAGCGGGACTCCCGAGATGACGACTGGAGGCCATACGGTGATCGAAGGCGCAAGGAAGGAAATGTGGGCTGTCGCAGGAGATCTGACGTCGATCCGTTACCGGCTCTTGGGCGTGCAGATGAGTGTTCCGCCGTCGGCGCAAGAGACCTCGCAGGGAGACCTCGAAGGCGAGCCGGACGTGGAAACGGAGATCCGCACCGTCATCGCCAACGGCATTCGAAACTGCCTGGACCCCCTGATCGACGACCTTCTCGCGGCGGCCGACTATCAGCCGGAGAGCGGGAGCGTGGAGGAGGACGACCCGCGGTCCATCGCGGACCTCGACCTCCGTCGCGAGGATGAGGATTGAGCCCACGCCATGCTGCTGGATCCTCCTCCCCGTTTCTCGCCGGCCCGCAACCCGGTCAACCGGCTGCGCGCGACGCTGCCGGTCATCACCGCCGAGGATGGCTCGCCCGTGCTTCCCGGCTTCGTCCTCTGGGCGTTCTCCCTTAACGAGGGGGACCTGCTGGCCGTCTCGCCCGGGCCGGACCCGGCTGGCTCCTGCCGATTCCTGAGCTATGCCGAGAGAGTGTGGAGCGCCAAGGAGGGGTTCTCCCACCCCTGGCCCTACGTCGAAGAGTTGTTGCGCCAGCGCATGGCCGCCGTGGGACCGAGGGGAGCGCTACGGCTGCCCGAGGAGGCGCAGGCGCTGCTCGCCGGAGGCCAGGTCCTGCTGCGGGCCGAGAGCCACGCCTGGAGGGGCTCGTTCACTCTGGAGCCGGTGGG
>Ga0136846_1231959_pt1 | contig 65262 bp, 67 predicted proteins | sample HopSoiMetagenom2_FD_96841 | JGI IMG/M metagenome (GOLD analysis project Ga0136846, IMG submission 96841) | Grasslands soil microbial communities from Hopland, California, USA - 2 Assembly 2016 (version 4) | ecosystem: Environmental > Terrestrial > Soil > Grasslands | place: USA: Hopland... | reverse complement strand
GGCTTCCCGCGCCTGGCGGAGATGATCTCCAGTCTCGATCACGGTTCTCTTCCCTGCCGCCGGCCGTCCGACGCTGCTCAGGGGCGTTCGATAGGTAGGACCGGCGCTCGGCGCAACGACTGCTTCCCGCCGGCGCGCCATTTTCGCCGTTAGGCGCTCGGGAAGGCAGGCCCGCCGTCTGGCGAGCCCGGCCTTCGGCGCGATGGTCAGGCGGCTTGCGTCAGCTGGCGCTCGCTGGCGGGCCGGTAGCGTTCGAGCCAGTGGGCGTAGGGTGCAGGCAGCGTCCACGCCGCGTTCTCGACGCCGAGCTCGCGCGCCGCCCGGTAGGGCCAGTGCGGATCCTCCAGCAGAGCGCGGCCCAGCGCCACCAGGTCCGCCTGGCCGGAGGCGACGATGGCCTGCGCCTGGGCGGGTTCGGCGATGTACCAGCTGGTCATGGTCGGAACCTCGGCCTGGTTGCGGATCTCGGCCGACAGCGGCGCCAGCATGGCCGGGCCCCATGGGATCTGGGCGTCGTTCGCGGTGAAGCCCATGCTGACATCGACCAGGTCGATGCCGGCAGCCTTCAGCCGGCGCACGTACTCTACGGACTCGGCCAGGTCGTCGCCGTCGGCAAACTCGATCAGGCCGAGCCGGGCGGAGAGCGGCAGGCCGGCCGGCCAGACCTCGCGCACGGCCCGCACGGTCTCGAGCGCGAACCGGATGCGGTTCTCGAAGCTCCCGCCGTAGGCGTCGGTGCGCTGGTTGGCGTGTTTCGAGAAGAAGCTCTGCGCCAGATACCCGTGCGCGAAATGCAGCTCCAGCCAGCGGAAGCCGGCGTCGCGCGCCCGCACCGCCGCGGCGACAAAGTCAGCCTGCACGCGCGCGATATCGGCCAGGGTCATCTCGCGCGGCGTCCGCCAAAGGCCGCCGCCCTGGGCGAGGGCCGACGGGGCGATGATCTCCCAGGCGCGGGGGTCGTCCTCGGCAATGTGATCATCGCCTTCCCAGGGGCGGTTGGCGTTGGCCTTGCGGCCGGCGTGGGCGATCTGGATGCCCGGGACCGCGCCTGCGGCCTCGACCAGTTTCACGGCCTTGGCCCAGAGGTCGCGCTGGTCGTCGGTCCAGATGCCGGCGTCGGCGGGGGTGATGCGGCCTTCCGGCGAGACGGCAGCCGCCTCGGCGATGACCAGGGCCGCGCCGCCGCGTGCGAGGCCTGCGAGATGGGCGAAGTGCCAGTCATTGATGCGCCCGTCCTCGGCGGAATACTGGCACATGGGGGAGACGACGATACGGTTGCGAAGGGTGACGTCCTTGAGCGTGTACGGGTCGAAAAGCGCGGCCATGATCCCTATCTCTCCGGAGTTGGCTATTAGTTCGAGAAATATCGAACAAGCTTCAGATAGGGCCTCGCCAGGACGCCGCAAGGGATGAGCCGCATCACCCATCCGCCGCGAGACGCGCTCGAGCTGACGCGCGTGCTGCACGCCCTGAGCGACCCTGTGCGCCTGGAGGTCGTCCGCTCGCTGGCCGAAAACGGGGAGCAGACCTGCGCGGCCCTGGACGGCGATCGGCCCAAGTCGACCATGTCGCACCACTTCAAGGTGCTGCGGGCCGCCGGGATCGTGGAGACGCGCGGCGAGCGGACCTCACACCTCAACCGCCTACGCGCCGAGGATCTCGAGGCGCGATTTCCCGGACTGCTGCAGGCGGTGCTGAACGGCTGAGGCCGCGTGGCCGGCGGGCTCAGGCCTCGGGCGCGGCCGGGAAGGCGTTGCGGATGCGGCGGTTGAAGAACTCGCCCTTGGAATGGGCGCGCCGCATGGCCTCATAGGTCGCCCGCGGAACCGCCTCGTAGCGATAGCGGCGGCCGCTCACGAAGGTGATGTGCAGCTGGCGCGCGTCGGGATCGTAGCTGAAGGTGCGGATGACAGTCGAAGGCATGGCCTCCTAAACGCGGAGGCCTTCCATTCGAGCCCGCGCCCCGGGCCGCTTGCCTGTCAGCGGCGCGGCGGGCTCAGCGACAGGGGCGCGGGCGTTTCGCGGCGCACCTGCTGGTCGCGCGCGTAGTCGGGATCGACCATCACCGTCGTGCGCACGTTGCCGAAGTTGTAGCTGGTGACGCCGGGCGTGGCTGCGCCGCGGCTGCTCGAGAAGTTGGCGCCGGTGGCCCAGCCGGGCCGGTCGCTGCTGGTCAGGCTGTCCGGCAGCTGCGCGCCCGAGGTCTGTTTCTGCTGACGCAGGTGCTCGACCTGTTCGCGGTTCGGCGTGCTCTGAACGGTCAGCGCCAAGCAGGGGCTCGCCACAAGCAGGGCGGCTGCGGCGGTGAAAGCGTAGAGCTGCGCACGCATGGCGATCTCCTCGAACACTGGGCGGGAGCCTAGGCCACTGGCGGGCCGGGTCAATCCGTCAGATGACCTGGGCGACCCGTAGGGAATTGGTGCCTCCCGAACGGCCGAACGGCACCCCGGCGATGACCACGATCTCGTCGCGCCGCTTGGCGAAGCCGCTCTTCAGGGCCAGCTGAGCGGCCTGGGACACCGTCTCGGTCATGGTGTGGGTCGGCTCGGAGGTCAGGGCGTGGACGCCCCAGACCAGCGCCATCCGCCGCGCTGTCTCCAGGCTGGGCGTCAGGCCCAGGATCGGCACGTCGGGCCGCTCGCGCGAGATGCGCATGACCGTGCGGCCGGAGAGGGAGAAGGCGGCGATGGCCTTGGCGTCGATGGTCTCCGCCACCTGGCTGGCGGCCGCGCAGATGGCGTCGCCGGCGGACCTCTCGGGCTTCGGCCGCATGGCTGCGCGGGCGGCCTTCAGGTCGTCGTCGTCCTCGGTGCGGGCGATGATCCGGTCCATCATCCGCACCGTCTCGACCGGAAACTTGCCGGTCGCGCTCTCGGCGGAGAGCATCACCGCGTCCGCCCCGTCGAACACCGCGGTGGCCACGTCGGAGGCCTCGGCGCGAGTGGGGGCGGGGCTCTCGATCATGCTCTCCATCATCTGGGTCGCCACCACGACGGGGCGGCCATAGCGGTGGGCGGCGCGGATCAGGCGCTTCTGGATCAGCGGCACGTCCTCGGCGGGCATCTCCACGCCCAGGTCGCCCCGCGCCACCATGATCGCGTCCGAGAGGCGCAGCACCTCGTCGATCGACTGCAGCGCGCCGGGCTTTTCGATCTTGGAGAGGATGAAGGCGCGGTCGCCCACCAGTTCGCGCGCCTCGGCCACGTCCTCGGGCCGCTGCACGAACGACAGGCCCACCCAGTCGCAGCCATGCGCCAGGGCGAAGGCCAGGTCCGAGCGGTCCTTCGCGGTCAGGGCGGGGATCGGCAGGGCGTTGCCGGGCAGGTTGACGCCCTTGTGGTCGGAGAGCCGGCCGCCGACGATCACCCGGGTGTCCAGGTACTCCGGCGTCTGGCGCGTGACCTCCAGGCGCACCCGCCCATCGTCGAGCAGCAGCACCGAGCCGGGGCCGGCGGCGGCCATGATCTCGGGATGCGGCAGCTGCACGCGCTGGCCGTCGCCCGGCCGCTCCTGCAGGTCGAGGCGGAAGGTGCGGCCCCACTGCAGCATCACATAGCCCGCGGCGAAGCGCCCGACGCGCAGCTTGGGCCCCTGCAGGTCGGCCAGGATGCCGATGGGCCGCCCGGTCCGCTTCTCGACGCGCCGGATGCGCTCGATGACCTCGGCGTGGCCCTCCTGGGCGCCGTGGCTGAAGTTGAGCCGGAACACGTCGGCGCCGGTGCGGAACAGCTCCTCCAGCCGCTCGGGACTGGAGGAGGCGGGCCCGATCGTGGCGACGATCTTCACCCGCCGGCGCCGCCGGATCGCTTCAGCCACGCGGGCGGTCTCCTCTGTCCACGAATCCGGAGCGGATAAGTAGGCCTCCCGACGCGGGCCCGACAAGCGGGGCGGCAATCGAACGCTGGGTTGCACCAGCTGTGACGAAGCGACCCAAGGCCCAAGGAGAACCCGTGCAGAGCGCCTGGATTACCAGGATTTATCTTGCCCCGGCGCCATGGGGTGACAATTAGGGGCCCGGACGCGCTCGGGAGGCGCTGTCCTGGGAGCCGAACGCCTTGATCGCCCTTGCCGCCGCCCTGCAGCTCAGCGCCGCCGCGCCGGAGATCCCGCGCCTGCCGCCGATCCAGCGCGATCCGCAGGTCACCTACCTCGACCGTTCGGGCGCCATCATCGGCGTGCGCGGCGGCAAGATCCCGCCGCCGGTGGATGTGGCCAAGCTGCCCGCCTATGTGCCCGGGGCGGTCGTGGCCATCGAGGACCGGCGGTTCTACGAGCACACCGGCTTCGACCCGCGCGGCATCGCCCGCGCCATCGTCGACGGCATCGCCGCCGGCCACCCGACCCAGGGGGCCTCGACGATCACCCAGCAGACCGCGCGCCTGCTGTTCCTGAACCAGGACCGCACCCTGGAGCGCAAGGCCACCGAGCTCGTCTATTCCGTGGAACTGGAGCGCACCTACACCAAGCCGCAGATCCTGGGCATGTATCTCAGCCGCGCCAACTTCGGCTCCGGCGCCTATGGCCTGGAAGCGGCGGCGCAGCGTTATTTCAACAAGCCGGCGGCCAAGCTCAGCATCAAGGAAGCCGCCATGCTGGCCGGCGTGCTGAAGTCGCCCACCAACTACAATCCCGCCAACGAGACCGAGCACTGCCTGGAGCGGGCCAAGCTGGTGCTGGACGCCATGCTGGATACCGGCACGATCACCAAGGCCCAGTACGACAAGGCCGTGGCGCAGACGCCGAAGGTCTGGAAGACCTCGCCCAACGCCCCGGCGCAGTACTTCGTCGACTGGGTGGACGGCCAGGTGCGCGAGATGGTCCCCAGGCTGACCCGCGATCTGGTGGTGGAGACCACCCTCGACAACACCATGGAACAGGCGGCCGGCGAGGCGGCGCGCACGGTGGTCGAGCGCCACGCTAAGCAGGACGTCCAGCAGGCCGCCGTGGTCGCCATGGACGGCTTCGGCCGCGTGCGCGTGCTGGTGGGCGGCACGGACTATCCCACCGCCCCCTACAACCGCGCCATCAACGCCCACCGCCAGGCGGGCTCGGCCTGGAAGCCGTTCGTCTACCTGACCGCCCTGGAGCAGGGGCGCACGCCGGACACGCCCGTGGTGGACGAGCCGGTGACCATCGACGGCTGGTCGCCCCACAACTTCGAAGAGGAGTTCCTGGGGCCGATCACCCTGCAGACCGCCCTGGCCAAGTCGATCAACACCGTGGCCGCGCGGCTCGCCGACGAGGTGGGCCGCCCGACCATCGCCGCGACGGCGCGGCGGGTGGGCATCCTCTCGACGGTCAATACCGACCCGGCCATGGCGCTGGGCACCACCCTGGTGACGCCGCTGGAGATGACCCAGGCCTATGCCGCCTTCGGCAACGGCGGCTATCGCGTCCAGGCCTACGGCGTGGAGCGGATCCGCTCGGGCGCGCAGGTGATCTATGTGAAGCGGCCGCCGCAGCCGGTTCCCGCCATCGCCAATCCGGCGCTCAGCGAGCTGAACCAGATGCTGCGCCAGGTGCTGGTGTCCGGCACCGGGACCAAGGCCGCGGTGCCGGGCTACGACCTCGCGGGCAAGACCGGCACCACCTCGGATTACAAGGACGCCTGGTTCTGCGGCTTCACCGGGGGCTTCGCCAGCTGCGCCTGGATGGGCCGGGATGACGCCCGCCCGATGGCCCGCGTCACCGGCGGGACCGTGCCGGCCGAGCTGTGGAAGAGCTTCATGAGCGTGGCCCTGAAGCGGACGCCGGTGATGGCGATCCCGGTGGGTCCGCCTGCGCCGGTCGCGGCGCCGCCCGTGGAGGTGGCCGCCCAACCGGCAGCTGCGCCCCTGCCGGTGACGACGCCCAACTGAGACTATCGCCCCCGCGCGCAGACCGCTCTATGTTCCGCGGCTCCGCACTCCAGGAGGATCCGCGCGCATGGCTCGTGACCGGCTTTCGACGCTTACCGCCATGGCCGAACAGGGCGTGGTGCCGATCTTTTACCACCCCGACGTGGAGGTCTGCGTCCAGGTGATCCAGGCCTGCGCCAACGGCGGCGCCAAGGCCGTAGAGTTCACCAACCGCGGCGACTTCGCCAGCCACGTGTTCCTGGACGTCACGCGCCACTTCGCCAAGGCCGATCCCAGCGTGATCATGGGCGTGGGCTCGATCGTGGACGCGCCGACCGCCGGCATCTTTCTGGCCAATGGCGCGAACTTCGTGGTTGGCCCCATGATGAACCCCGAGGTCGCCCGGGTCTGCAACCGCCGCATGATCCCCTACCACCCCGGCTGCGGCACGGTGCGCGAGATCAGCGAGGCCCAGGAGCTGGGCGTGGAGATCGTCAAGCTGTTCCCGGGCGGTTCGGTGGGCGGGCCGGAGTTCGTGAAGGGCGTGCTGGGCCCGATGCCCTGGAGCAAGATCATGCCGACCGGCGGGGTCGAGGCCAACGAGGGCTCGCTGCGGCCCTGGTTCAAGTCCGGCATCGTCGCCTGCGGCATCGGTTCGGACCTGATCACCAAGGACCTGCTCGCAGCCAAGGACTACGCCGGCATCGAAGCGCGGGTGCGCCAGACCGTTCAGCTGATCAAGTCCATCCGGGCGGGCGGGTGATGGACAGCGCCGTGCCTGCTCCCGTGATGCGCGGCGCCGGCGAGGCGGTCCGCTACCTCGAGGACCTGCTGGACGAGGTGATCCGCTACCTGGACGGCGAGGACTCCGCCGCCCTGGTCAAGCGGGCCCAGGCGGTGGCGCGCCAGGACGACGAGGAGGCGCTGGAGGCGCTGTTCTCCAAGCTGCGCTCCGACCAGGCGGTCTATCTCGCGCGGGCCTTCGCCTGCGCCTCGATGCTGTCCAACCTGGGCGAGGACGTCGCCGGCCGCCGGCGGCAGATCGAGGCCGAGGCCGAGCCCGGCGAGATCCCTCACACCCTGGCCGAGGCGGCCGACCGGCTGGGGCCGCGCGTCGCCGACCGCCTGGTGCCGAAGATGGCCGTGGCGCCCGTGCTTACGGCCCACCCCACCGAGGTGCGCCGCCGCGCTGTCGTGGAGCGCGAGGCCGAGATCAGCCGGCTGATGTCGCTGCGCACCCACCGACTGCCGCCCAAGGCCGAGGCCCGCCTTCGCGACGACCTGTTCCGCGAGGTCGCGCTGCTGTGGCGCGCGCGCATGCACCGCCCGCAGCGGATCACCCCGGCCGACGAGATCCGCAACTCCCTGGCCATCGTGCGCCGCGCCATCCTGCCGGCGCTGAGCGAGATCTACGACGGCTGGAGCGAGCGCTTCGAGACCGCCACGCCCCTGACCCTCGGCTCCTGGCTGGGCGGCGACCGGGACGGCCACCCTGGCGTCACCGGCGAGACCCTGAAGCTGGCGCTGCGCTCGCAGGCGCGTCTGATCCTGAACCACTATTTCGACGAGGTGCGCCGCCTCTGGTTCGACATGGCGGTGACCTCGGAGCTGGCGTCCGCCAGCGAGGGCGTGCTGGCCCTGGCCAAGGCCTCGCCGGACCCCTCCGTGCACCGCCAGGACGAGCCGTATCGCCAGGCGCTGCAGGAGATCGCCGCCCGGCTTTCGGCCACCACCGACCACCTCACCGGCACGACCTGGGGCAGCCGCTCGGCGCCCTACGCCAGCGCCGCGGAGTTCGTGGGCGACCTGGAGACCGTGCTGCAGTCGATCCGCAAGCACCTGGGCGAGCGGGTGGTGGGCGCGCGGCTGCGCACCCTGATCGCGGTCGCCCGCGCCTGCGGCTTCCACCTGCTGTCGCTGGACCTGCGCCAGAACGCCGACGTGCATGAGCGGATGATCCACGAGCTCTACATCCGCGCCGGCGTGAACATCGACTACCTGGGCTCGGACGAGGCCGAGCGGGTGCGGGTGCTCTCCAAGGAGCTGAGCCACGACCGGCCCCTGCGCTCGCCGTTCCTGGACTACAGCGAGGAGACGGCCCGGGAGCTGGGCACGCTGGAGGCGGCGGCCGAGGTAGTGCGGCTCTACGGCGAGAAGGCCCTCGGCGCCTACATCATCTCCAAGACGGCGACTCTCTCCGACATCCTGGAGCCGCTGGTGCTGCTGAAACAGGCGGGCCTGGTCCAGGGCGGCGACAAGGGCCGCTCGGCCGTGCGGATCACGCCGCTGCTCGAGACCATCGGCGACCTGGAATACGGGCCGGAGCTGCTGAAAGCCTGGCTCGCCCTGCCTCTGCCGCCCGCCATGTTCGGCGAGCCCGGCTGGCGCGAGGTGATGCTCGGCTATTCCGACTCCAACAAGGACGGCGGCTACGTCGCCTCGCGGCACAATGTGGCCAAGGCGGCCCAGACCCTGTCCGCCCAGGCCCGGGGCGACGGCTACGACCTCTGGTACTTCCACGGCCGCGGCGGCTCGGTGGGCCGGGGCGGCGGGCCCGCGGCCCAGGCCGTGCTGGCCCAGCCCCCCGGCACCGTGAAGGGCCGCCTGCGCCTGACCGAGCAGGGGGAGATGATCTCGCGCCGGTTCGGCGACGAGCCGACGGCCCGGCGCAACCTGGAGAGCCTGGCCGCGGCCGTGCTCACCGCCAGCGCCCGGCCGGACGAAGTCCCCTGCGACGACGGCTGCGCCGAGATGATGGAGACCCTCTCCAAGGCCTCCTTCGCCGCCTATCGCGAGCTGGTCTACGACAACCCGGCCTTCGAGGACTTCTTCTGGGGCGCGACCCCGATCTCCGAGATCGTCGGGCTCAACATCGGCAGCCGGCCCGCCTCGCGCACCGCCAGCCGGCGCATCGAGGACCTGCGCGCCATCCCCTGGGTGTTCAGCTGGTCGCAGGCGCGCTTCATGCTGCCGGCCTGGTACGGCTTCGCCGGCGGCGTGGCCAAGGCCGGCCTCGGCCTGGACGACCTGAAGACGCTCACCGACGACCAGGTGTTCGCCACCCTGATCTCCAACATGGAAGTGGCCCTGGCCCAGTCCGACATGGCCATCGCGGCCAAGTACGCGGCCCTGCATCCGGGCCCCGGCGGCCGCGCCATCTTCGAGACCATCCGCGCCGAGCACGCCCGCGCCTGCGAACTGGTCCTGGCCATCCGCGGCGGGACCGCGCTGCTCGACAACCATCCGCAGATGGCCGAGTCGGTGGCCCTGGCCGCCGAGGTGGTGGACCCGCTCAACCAGCTGCAGGTGGAGCTGCTGGCCCGCCGCCGCGCCGGCGACGACGATCCGCAGCTGAAGCTGGCCATCCAGCTCACGGTGGCGGGGGTCGCCTCGGGCCTGCGCAACACCGGGTGAGCCGCCTTATCCCCGCCCACATGCTGCGCGAACGGAGCGCCATGCGCGCACTTGCCCTGGCCCTGATCCTCGCCGCCCCTGCCGTGGCGGCCCACGCCCAGGCCGGCGGCCAGACCTCCGACGACGCGCGCTCGGCGACGGGCGCCTGCCTGGCAGCGGTGATCGACCACGCGCCGGTGGGCGACGTCCAGGAGGGCGACATCGCCATCCGCCGCGGCAAGGACCCCGTGAGCTGCACCGTCACCATCTCTGGCGGCCAACCGGTGGTGATCCGTGAGGCCATGCTGGCGGCGGTGAAGAAGCGCGAGGAGCTGTTCAGCCCCACCAAGACCCGCTGGGAATCCGGCGAGTTCGCCTCGCGTGAGGCCTTCTGCAATCTGTCCCTGCGGCGGCACCTCAATGTGGTGATCGCCACCGGCAAGCCCGGCGCTGTGCCGGTCGCCGTGGCCACGGTGTTCGAGGCGCCGAAGCGTGACGAGCGCTGCGACCGCGACCTGGGCCTGCAGACGGTGGCGCAGGCGCAGGCGCCTGCAGCGCCAACCGAGCCAGCGACGCCGACCGCCGCGCCCGCCGCGGACAAGACTGAACCCGCGAAGCCCGCCAAGGCGGCCTCGTCCAAGTCCCTGCGCAACCGCATCCCGAAGATCTTCGGCCTCGGCCCGAAGGGCTGAAGCTCAGGCGTTCCGCGCCATCAGCCCGCCGTCGACCGGAATCGTCGTTCCGGTGATGAAGGAGGCCGCCGGCAGGCAGAGGCTGAGGGTCATGTGCGCCACCTCCTCGGGCCGGCCATAACGGCGAAGCGCCGTGCGCCGCTTGGCGAAGGTCTGCCGGTCGGCTTCGGAAATGGCCTCGGTCATGCCCGTCAGGATCGGCCCCGGGCAGATGCAGTTCACCGTGATCCCCTCGGGGCCCAGCTCCACCGCCAGGGCGCGGGTGAGGCCGGTGACGCCGGCCTTGGCCGCCGCATAGGGGCTGTCGCGACTGGTGGCGCCCAGGGCCTCGGTGGAGGCGATGTTGACGATCCGCGGCGCCTTGGACTTGCGCAGGTGGGGCAGGGCGGCGCGCACCAGCCGCTGCTGGGCGGTGAGCAGCACGGCGACGGCCCGGGTCCAGATGGCGTCGTAGTCCGCGGAGTCGATCGGCGCGAAGGCCGAGATCCCGGCGTTGTTCACCAGGATGTCCAGGCCGCCGAACCGCGCCGCCACCGCCGCCACGGTCAGCTCGATGGCCGCCGAGTCGGCGACGTCCAGGGCCCAGGCCTCGGCGCTGAAGCCGCGGTGGACCAGGTCGTCCGCCACCTCGCGCACGCTCTCCACGGCGATGTCGGTACAGGCCACGTGCGCGCCCTCGGCCGCGAACACCTCGGCGGTGGCACGGCCCATGCCGCTGGCTGCGCCGGTCACCAGCACGACCGAGCCGGCGATGGATCTGGGATGTTCGGTCATCAGCGTCCCTGGAATACGGGCGCGCGCTTCTGAAGGAAGCTGGCGACGCCCTCCTTGTGGTCCTCCGTCTGCATCAGCAGCCGGATCTTCTCGATGGCCCAGGCCCCGATCTCCCGCGGGTCGCCATAGGCGAAGCGGTTGAGCCCGGCCTTGAGGTGGCGCACGGCCAGCGGCGGATTGGCGGCGATCCGCGCGGCGAGCGCCCGCGCCTGCGGCATGAGCTCGTCGTGCGCCGTCACCGAACTGACCAGCCCGATACGCAGCGCCTCGGCGGCATCGAAGATGTCGCCGGTGAACAGGAGTTCGGCCGCCTTGGCCGGGCCGACGATGGCGGGCAGGCGGTAAAAGCCACCGACGTCGCAGACCAGGCCGCGCTTGACGAACAGCTCTCCGAACTTCGCGCGCTCCGAGGCCAGGCGGATGTCCGCGAACAGGGCCAGCTCCATGCCCCAGCCCACCGCCGCGCCGTTCACCGCCGCGATCACCGGCTTGTCGCACTCCAGCACGGCGATGGCGGAGGGCGTGGCCTGATAGATCACGGTTGGGGCGGCGGCGCGGCGGGTCACCGATTTCGGCCCCGCCATGATCTCGCCGACGTCGTCGCCGGAGCAGAAGGCCGGATCGGCGCCGGTGACGATCACGCAGCGCACGTTCGGATCGGCGGCCGCCGCGCGGAAGGCCGCCTCCAGCTCGTCATAGGCCTGGTAGTTCAGCGCATTGCGCCGCTCGGGCCGGTTCAGGGTCACGGTGGCGACGTGGTCCTGCAGCGTGCAGTCGACGCATCCGAAGCCGGCGCTCGTCTCGGTCAGCGAGGCCATGGGCGCTCCTCCTCCGCCGCAACCTTCGCGTCTCGCGGCCCTAGGTCAACGCTGACGCCGGGTTAGGCTTGCCACGGGCTGGCGGGGGGAGAAGCATGCGCCCACTTTCGGGAGGGCCCCATGCCGCAGTTCCAGATCATCGACACCGGCGAGGTGAAGCTGCGCGTCGCCGTGGAAGGGGAGGGGCCGCTGGTGATCATGGTCCACGGCTTTCCGGAGAGCTGGTACTCCTGGCGCCACCAGATCGGGCCCGTCGCCCAGGCCGGCTACAAGGTCGCCGCCCTCGACGTGCGCGGCTACGGCGGCTCGGACAAGCCGCATCCGGTCGAGGCCTATTCGATGGAGAACCTCACGGCCGACGTGGCGGGCGTCGCGACGGCCCTGCAGCCTGAGGCGCCGGCGATCCTGATCGGCCACGACTGGGGTGCGCCCATCGTCTGGAACTCGGCCCTGACCCGGCCGCAGACCTTCTCCGCGGTGGCCGGGCTCTCGGTGCCTTACAGCGGCGTGCCGAGCCGGCCGTTCACCGAGATCTTCACCGAGGTCTTCACCTCCAAGGGCCACTTCTTCTATCAGGCCTGGTTCCAGGCCGAGGGGCCGCCCGAAGCGGAGGCCGAGGCCGACGTCCGCGGCTTCCTGCGCAAGTTCTACTACGGCATCTGCGGCGACGCGCCCGACGGGACCTGGCCGCAGAAGGCGCATGGCGCAACGCTCTTGGAGGGCATGGTCGACCCCGACCCGTTCCCCGCGTGGCTGACCCCTGCGGACCTCGACTACTACGTGGGCGAGTTCGAGCGCTCCGGCTTCCGCGGCCCGATCAACCGCTACCGCAACCACGAGCGCGACTTCGAATGGCTGCAGGGCTTCAAGGGCCGCAAGATCGAGCAGCCGTCGCTGCTGATCGGCGGCGACCGCGATCCGGCTTTCAACGGTTTCGGCCGCATCGCCGACCCCGGCGCCATGATGCGCCAGCACGTCACCGACCTGCGCGGCGTGCACGTCCTGCCGGGCGTCGGCCACTGGACCCAGCAGGAGCGGCCGGCCGAGGTGACCGGGCTGCTGCTCGACTGGCTTAAGGGGCTCTGAGCATGGCGGATCTGGAGCTGCGCCAGGAGGGCGAGGTCGTCTGGGCCACCCTGAACCGGCCCGAGCGGCTGAACGCCCTCAGCCGGCCGCTGGTGACGGCGCTGCGGGAGTTCTTCGTCGACCTCTACTGGCGGCGCGACGTGCGGGTGGTGGTGCTGCAGGGGGCGGGCAACGCCTTCTGCGCCGGCCTGGACCTGAAGGCGCGCGGCGACAACGCTGGCGCCGAACGCTCGATCGGCGTGGGGCTCACCCGCCAGCGCGAGATCAGCGAGATCGTCATCGCGATGCGCCGCTGCCCGCAGCCGATCATCGCCTGCGTGAACGGAGCTGCGGCCGGCGGCGGCTTCGCCCTGGCCCTGGCCTCGGACGTGCGGCTGGCGACGCCGAGCCTCAGGATGAACGCCGCCTTCATCCGCATCGGGCTCTCGGCCTGCGACATCGGGGTCAGCTACTTCCTGCCGCGGATGGTCGGCGCGTCGGTGGCCGCCGAGTACATGCTGACTGGGCGCTTCATCACAGCAGAGCGGGCCTACCAGCTGGGCCTGGTCAGCCGGATCGTGCCGCCCGAACAGCTGGAGGCCGAGGCTCGGAGCTTTGTGGATGACATGCTGCACGCCACCCCGCTGGGCCTGCGGCTGACCAAGGAGGCGCTGAACCACGCCATCGACGCCCAGGGCCTGGAGGCCGCCATCGCCATGGAGGACCGCAACCAGATCCTGGCCAGCGCCGACGGCGACTTCGCCGAGGGCGTGCAGGCGTTCCTGGAGAAGCGCCGGCCCGTCTACGCCAAGCGCGAGGGCTAGCGATGATCGAGCTCTGGCACTGTCCGGACGCCCGCTCGTTTCGGCCGCTCTGGGCGCTGGAGGAGCTGGGGCTCCCTTACGAGCTCCACCTGCTGCCGTTCCCGCCTCGGGTGCGCGAGCCGGCCTATCTGGAGGTCAATCCGCTGGGCACCATCCCGGCCCTGAAGGACGGCGAGACCTTCATGACCGAAAGCGCGGCGATCGTGCAGTACCTGGCCACCCGCCACGGCCCGAGCGACCTCGCCGTGCCGCTCGACGATCCGGCCTACGGGGCCTGGCTCAACTGGCTGCACTTCGGCGAGGCGACCCTGACGTTTCCTCAGACCCTGGTGCTGCGCTACCGGCGCCTGGAGCCCGGCAAGGCCGAGATGGTCGCCGACGACTATGCCAAGTGGTTCCTGAGCCGGCTGCGGCACGTGGACCGCGCGCTGGCCGACGGACGCGACTGGCTGTGCGCCGAGCGGTTCACGGTCGCTGATATTTCCGTGGGTTACGCGCTGCTCTTGGCGCGCCAGTTGAAGCTGGACGAGCGCTTCTCGCCGGCCATCCAGGCCTATTGGGCGCGGCTCGCGGCCCGGCCGGGCTTCCAGGCCGCCAAGCGGGCGCAGAAGATGGATCTGGAAGAGGCGCTGAAGTCGTGACGATCACGCTCTATGACCACCCGCTCTCGCCCTATGCCCAGAAGGTCAAGATTTCGCTGCGGGAGAAGGGCCTGGCGTTCGAGGCGCCGATGCCCGGCGGCCTCGGGGCGGGGGGCGCTGAGGGCGCCTTCGTCGAGGCGAGCCCGCGGGCCGAGGTGCCGGCCCTGGTGGACGGCGACGTGCGGGTCTTCGATTCCACCATCATCCTGGAATACCTCGACGACGCCTATCCGGAGCCCGCCATGCGGCCCGTCTCGGCCGCCGAGCGGGCGCGGGTGCGCATGCTCGAGGAGGTGATGGACACCCACTTCGAGGCGATCAACTGGGGCCTGTCGGAGATCCGCTGGTTCGGGCGGGCGAAGGGCGAGACGGCGGAGGCGCTGACCGCCGCCGCGCGCCGACAGACCGACGGCTTCTACGGCTGGCTCGAGAAGCAGCTGGGCGCGCGCGAGTGGTTCAACGGCGAGCGCTTCGGCTGGGGAGACCTGTCGGTGGTTCCCTACCTCAACGGCTCGGCGGGACACGGCCATCCGCCGCCGGCGGGCTCCAGGCTCTGCGACTGGCTCGCGCGCGCCAACGCCCGTCCGTCTGTCGCCGCGTGCGTCGCCGACATTGCGGCCCTCAACGCCGGCGCGAGCCTGCCCAATGTCGCGGAGCTGGTGGAGAAGGGCCTGTTCAAGCGCGAATACCGCGACCACCGCCTGGAGTGGATGATCAAGTCCGGGGGCGTGGACGTCGTCCTGCAGGGTCTGGAGCGCGACAACATCCGCTTCGCGCCGGCGTTCGGGTGATGGCTTTGAGGTTGCAGCAGCCGCTGCGCCCACCCCTTACGTGGCGTCGGCGTTGCAGGCGGCCCGCTTTGGCATAGGGTCTCCTGAACAACGATAATCGGGAGGATCGCCTTGAGCCCCGCAGACGACCAGGGCGTGGTCAGCGCCGCGCTGCCGCCGTTCAAGCCGCTGCCGCAGAAGGCGCCCGACGTCTCGATCGAGCGCACCGCCGACGGGACCTACTACATCCGCTCCAACCACCCGCCGGCTGACGGCCCGCGGTCCATCGCCCACCTGCTGGCGGAGCGGGCGGCCGCGCACCCCGACCGCCCCTACATCCTGCAGCGCGAGCCGGGCCACGGACCCTGGCGCGGCGTCACCTATGGCGAGGCCAAGCGCGCCGCCGACGGCATCGCCCAGTGGCTGATCGGCCAGGGGCTGACCGGCGCCGACAGCGTCATGGTGCTCTCCGCCAATTCGGTGGAGCACGGGCTGATGATGCTGGGCTGCTACACCGCCGGCGTCCCGATCGCGCCCATCAGCCCGGCCTACAGCCTGATCTCATCCGACCACGCCAAGCTGAAGCATTGCTTCGCCACGGTGCGCCCACGGGTGGTGTTCGCCCAGTCGGGCCCGCAGTTCGCGCGCGCGTTCGAGACGCTGAAGGCGCTCGACCCGGCCCTGCGGTTCGTGATCGTGGACGGGGAGACGGACGCGATCCCGTTCGCCGAACTGACCGCCACCCTGCCGACTGCCGCCGTCGACGCCGCCCGGGAGCGGCTGGCTCACGCGACGGTGGCCAAGTACCTCTTCACCTCGGGCTCCACCGGCATGCCCAAGGGCGTGCCGCAGACGCACGGCATGTTCGCCGGCGTGATCGCCGGGACTGAGGGCCTGCGCGACGAGCCGGCCGATCCCGAGCTCGTTCCCCAGGCCCTGGAATGGATGCCCTGGAGCCACATCTCGGCCGGCAACATCGGCTTCAACGGCGCCCTCTGGGCCGGCGCCACCCTGCACCTGGACGAGGGCAAGCCGATCCCGGGGCAGTTCGAGACCACGATCAAGAACCTCTACGAGATCTCGCCGACGGTCTTCGGCTCCGCGCCGGTGGCGTTCGGGATGCTGGTGGAGGCGATGGAACGCGACCCGGTCCTGCGCCGTAGCTTCTTCAGGAACCTGCGCAACTGCGGCTATGGCGGCGCCACCCTCTCCAACGACGTCTCGGCGCGCCTGCAGGCCCTGGCCATTGCCGAGACCGGCTACCGCATCCCGCTCACCACCATGTACGGCGCCACCGAGACCCAGGGCATCACAGTGGTGCACTGGATCACCGAGCTGGTGGGCCTGATCGGCCTGCCACTGCCGGGGATCACCCTGAAGCTTGTCCCCAACGGCTCGAAGCTGGAGGTGCGGGTCAAGGGCCCCACGGTCACCACGGGCTATCACAACGATCCCGAAAAAACCGCGGCCGCCTTCGACGAGGAGCGGTTCTACAAGCTGGGCGACGCCTGCCGCTTCCTGGACCCGGAGCGCCCGGAGCTGGGCCTGGTGTTCGACGGCCGGGTCACCGAGGACTTCAAGCTGGACTCCGGCACCTGGGTCTCGGTCGGCACGCTGCGCCCCGACCTCGTCGCCGCCTGCAGCCCCTATGTCTTCGACATGGTGATCGCCGGCCAGGACAAGCCCTTCGCCTCGGCCCTGGTGTGGCCGTCGCCGGCCGCCCTGCCGAGCCTAGGCGACAATCCGCTGGCCAAGCTGGCGGAGCTGCTGAAGGCGCGGATCGCCGCCTTCAACGCCACCGCCGGCGGCTCCTCGCGCCGAATCGGGCGGTTCGTCATCCTGACCGAGCCGCCGTCCATCGACGCGGGCGAGATCACCGACAAGGGCTATGTGAACCAGCGGGCCACGCTGGAGGCGCGCAAGGCCCTGGTGGACGCCCTCTACGCCGATCCGACCGGTCCCGGCGTGGTCAGCCTCTAGATGAGCGCGTCGGAGATCATCCTGCACCACTACGACGCCTCTCCGTTCTCGGAGAAGGTGCGGCTGATGTTCGGGATCAAGGGGCTCAGCTGGCGCTCGGTGATCCAGCCGGTGATCATGCCCAAGCCCGAGCTGGTCCCGCTGACCGGAGGCTACCGGCGCATCCCGGTGATGCAGATCGGAGCTGACATCTACTGCGACACCCAGGTGATCCTGGCCGAGCTGGAGCGCCGCCATCCCACGCCGCCGGTGGTCCGCGGCGCGGACTGGGCGGTGAACCTCTGGGCCGACCGGCTGTGGTTCAACGCCAGCGTGGTGGCCATCTTCGCCGAACTGGGCGGGGCCGTGCCGAAGGAATTCATCGCCGACCGCGAGAAGCTCTCGGGCCGCCCGTTCGACGTCCACGCCATGAAGGCCGCCGCGCCGTTCATGAAGGCCCAGTGGCGGGCCTATGCGGCCTGGCTGGAAGAGGCGCTGCAGGCGGCGGACTACCTGGGCGGGGCGACCCCCTCACTGGCGGACGTGGCGGCCTGGATGAATGTCTGGTGGACCGGAGCCGCCGCGCCGAAGGTGGCGGAGGCCCTGCTGACCGGCCTGCCGCGCACCTTGGCCTGGCGTGAGCGCCTGCGCGCCATCGGCCACGGCCAGCGCAGCGAGATGGCGCCGGCGGAGGCCCTGCAGGCCGCCACGCGTTGCGAGCCCCTGGAAAGCTGCGACTGCGATCCGCAGGACCCTTCCGGCCTGAAACGCGGCGACGACGTCGTGGTCCAGGCGGACGACTACGGCCGCGACCCAGTGGAAGGCGTGCTAGTGGCCCTGACCGGCGACCGCGTCACCCTGGCCCGCGAGTGCGGCGAGCTGGACGTGGTGCATGTGCATTTCCCGCGCGCCGGCTATGTGCTGGCCCGACGCTAAGAACAGAGAGAGACGCTATGGAAGACCGCGTTCGCATCGACATCCAGGACGGCGTCGCCGACGTGCGCCTGGTGCGGGCCGACAAGATGAACGCCCTGGACAACGCCATGTTCGAGGCCCTGATCCAGGCCGGCGAGCGGCTGAAGGGCGAGGCGGGCGTGCGGGCGGTGGTGCTGTCGGGCGAGGGCCGCGCCTTCTGCGCCGGGCTCGACACCTCCAACTTCGCGGCCATGGCCTCGGGCGAGCGTTCGGGCGGGCAGGGGTCGGTGGGGGCCCTGGTGACCCGCAACCGCACACCGGGCGGGTCGAACCGCGCCCAGCACGCAGTGATGGTCTGGCGCGAGGTGCCGGTCCCGGTGATCGCGGCGGTTCACGGCGTGGCGTTCGGCGGCGGCTTCCAGCTGGCCCTCGCCCCGGACCTGCGGTTCGTGACCGCGGACGTGAAGCTGTCGGTGCTGGAGATCAAGTGGGGCCTGGTGCCCGACATGGCAGGCGTGGCCCTGATGCGCCATCTGGTGCGGGACGACGTGGCCCGGGAGCTCACCTTCTCCGGTCGGATCTTCAACGGCGAGGAGGCGGTGCGCATCGGCATGGCGACGCGCGTCTGCGCCGATCCCCGGGCCGAGGCCCTGGCCTTCGCGCGGGAGGTGGCCGGGCGCAATCCGCATGCGATCCGCGCCGGCAAGCGGCTGCTGAACCTGGCCATGGAGGCCGATCAGCGCGAGATCCTGATGGAGGAGAGCCGCGAGCAGACGGCGCTGATCGGCTCGGCCAACCAGGTGGAGGCCGTGCGCGCCAATCTGGAGAGCCGCGCGCCGAACTTCGCCGAACCGGAGGTCGAGCCCCCGGCGCCGGTCCCGTTCGGCGCGGGCTGAGTCCGCTTAGCGCTGGGCCAGCTTGACGCTGGCGCCGGTCAGCTGGGACGTGGCGTCCTTCAGGGTCGCCTTGAGGCAGGCGTCGAACATTTCGAGCGGGAAGGTGGCGCCGGTGGTGGCCGCGTGGCAGACCTTGCGGGCGGCGGTGTTGACGTCGGCCTGGACCTGCTCGGGCGACTTGCCGGCGACCTGGACGCGGACGGATTGCGCGGCGGCGGGGCCGGCGACGACGGCGGCGGCGATGGCCGCGGCGATCAGGATACGGTTCATGAAATGCTTCCGGTTCAAAGGGTTGTCACACCCCTTTCCGGCGTTCCTCGCAGGCGCCTTCGGAGACTACCGCTCCGCACTCGAACAACCTGCGCCCTAACGATTCCGCGATCCTTACGTTGACGCAAGCGTAAACATACCGCGGTGCAGCAATTCATATTGCACTGCGCAATAAATGAGCCGTTAAGCGCCTGCAGATTTGGCAGCGCGCGGCTCAGCCTCGCCCGACAAAGGGCATCTGAGTGGCCATCACGGTCATGAACTGCACGTTCGCCGAGGGGGGCAGCCCGGCCATGTAGACCACCGCGTCGGCCACCGCCTGGACGTCCATGACCGGCTCGGCCTTCAGCGATCCGTCGGCCTGCGGCACGCCCTTGGCCATGCGCGCGGTCATCTCGGTGGCCGCATTGCCGATGTCGATCTGACCGCAGGCGATGTCATAGGCGCGGCCATCCAGCGATGTGGAGCGCGTCAGGCCGGTGATGGCGTGCTTGGTGGCGGTGTAGGCGATGGATCGCGGGCGCGGCGCATGGGCGCTGATGGAGCCGTTGTTGATGATCCGGCCGCCGCGCGGGTCCTGGTCCTTCATCAGCCGGAACGCCGCCCGGGTGCAGAGGAAGGCGCCGGTCAGGTTCACGTCCACGACGCGGCGCCAGGCCTCGAGGGAATGGTCCTCGATAGGCGTGGGCGGGGCGCCGGTCCCGGCGTTGTTGAACAGGAGGTCCAGCCGGCCGAAGCGCGCCTGGGCGGCCGCGAACAGGGCGTCGACCGACTCCGGGTCCGATACGTCGGTGGGGACGGCCAGGGTGGAGTGCGGCGCGGCGGCCTTGGCCGTGGCGTCCAGCGCCTCGGCGCGGCGGCCGGCCAGCACTACGGACCAGCCAGCGGCGGCGAGGGCGCAGGAAACCGCGCGGCCGATGCCGCTGCCTGCGCCCGTGACGATGGCCACCTTGCCCATCCCGCCTTGGTAGCGGGCCTGGGCGCGGGCGCCTACCCGCGGTCCAGCTGTTGGGCCATCTGCAGGTGCCGCTGCAGGTCGGGCAGGGTGCGGCTGGCGAGGTCGCCGACCGGGCCGCCGCGGCGCGAGGCCTTGCGGAAGTCGGCGATGTCCTTGCGGTGGTCGTGGATCATGTAGCGGATGAACTCGCGGTCGAAAGCGCGGCCCCGCAGCCGGTCCAGCCTGCGGGCCTCCTGCCGCGCTTCGGGCGCCATCGCCTGGGTGTCCGGCACGCCCACCCGCTGGGCGACCCGCAGGGCCTCCTCGCGGGCTCGCGCGTGGTCGTCATGCAGCGTGCGGCCGAAGTCGCGTACGGCGGGGCTGGCGGCGCGCTGGGCGGCGAGGTCGCCCAGCCGCATCTCGGAATTGTCTCCCTGCAGGGCGTCCTTCAGGAACTCCCGCGGCGGCTTGGGTTGGGCGGCCGCGGAGGTCGCGGCCAGACACAGCGCTGCAACGCCGAGTGTGAAAATGGGGCGCATCCTGGCGTTCTCCTGTTGAACGGGCGGAAGAACCCCCGGTCGGGGACGATGTTCCGCACAGCGTCAGGCGGACCCGGGTTTGCGATGGACGCGGCGACGGCTATTGCAGCCACGCCGAGGGGAATACGACGCATGCCGCAACTGCCGCCGCCGCCACAGGCCGAGGTCGAAGTCGTGGTCGTCCACCCGCCGCGACTGCCGCCGCTGGGCGGAGAGGCGGCCTTCAGCGCGGTCGAGATCGCGCCCCAGACGCTGAAGGACCTGCCGCGCCTGGACCAGGCGCTGGAGACGGCGCCCGGCGTGTCGCTCTTCCGCCGCACGACTTCGCTCTCCGCCAATCCGACGACCCAGGGCGTGTCGCTGCGCGCCATCGCGGGCTCCGGCGCGGGACGGGCGCTGGTGACCCTGGACGGGGCGCCCGTCAACGACCCGTTCGGCGGCTGGGTGATCTGGTCGGCGCTGCCGCCAGAGGGCCTGGAGGGGGCGACCATCGTCCGCGGCTCGGGCACAGGCCCCTACGGCGCCGGCGCGCTGACCGGCGTCATCGCCCTGCGCGAACGGGACGCGCGCGAAGGCCTCTCCGCCTTCGACGTCTCCGGCGGCGAACGCGGCAGCCTGCGGGGGGCCGTCTCCGGCGGGACGCGGGACGTGGTGATCACCGCGGCCGCCGAAACCACGGATGGCTACACCCCGGTGCGCGGCCGCATCGCCGGGGCGGCCGACCGGCCCCTGGATCTGGAGGACGCCAATGCCGCCGTGCGGGTCCAGCACAGCTTCGACGGCGTCGAAGCCGCCGCCCGGGCGGAGGTGTTCGAGGAGCGGCGCGGCGCCGGCCTGGTCGGCGCCCGCTCGCGCGCCACCGGCAACGCCGAGACCCTGACCCTGGCGCGTCCGGCCGGCGATGGCCAGGGCGTCGGCGGCTGGCGGCTGCAGGCCTGGGCCCGCCAGAGCGACCTTGCCAACACCTCCGTCGCGGTGGCGCCGAGCCGCGCGACCACGACGCCGGCCAACAACGAGTTCTCCACGCCCGCGCACGGCTATGGCGTCAACGCCGCCGTCCAGGGCCGGTGGGGCGGGGCGTCCTGGGAGCTGGGCGCCGACGCCCGCTGGGCCCACGGCACGGACCACGAGCAGTTCCGGGTGGTCAACGGCGCCTACACCATGGGCCGCGACGCCGGCGGGCGCACCTTCGTCGGCGGCGCCTATCTGGAGAGCGCCTACGACGCCGATCCCTGGATCGTCACCGGCGGCGTGCGCCTGGACCACTGGACCTCCAGCGACGCCCAGCGCCACGAGTTCGTGCTGGCGACGGGCGCCACGACCCTGAACAGTTCCGCCGCAGACGACTCAGGGACCGTGCCCACGGGCCGGCTCGGCCTGCGCTATAGCCTGAGCCCCGACCTGTGGCTGCGGGGCGCCGCCTACGCCAGCTTCCGGGCGCCGACGCTGAACGAGCTGCACCGCCCCTTCCGGGTGGGCAACGACGTGACCGAGGCCAATCCGCTGCTGAAGCCCGAGAAGCTGTATGGCGTCGAAGGGGGGCTGGGCGGCGACGGGCCCGTGCATTGGAGCGCCACGGCCTTCTACAATGAGCTCAAGGACCCGGTGACCAACGTCACCCTGGGCGTGGGACCGGGAACCTTCCCCATCGCCGGCTTCATTCCGGCGGGCGGCGCCCTGCGCCAGCGCCAGAACGCCGGCCGGGTGAAGGCCTGGGGCCTGGAGGGCGACGCCTCGGGCGAGGTGGCGGCGAGCCTCAGCTGGCGCGCCGCCTTCGCCTACACCCACGCCCGCGTCCACGGCGGCTCCAGCGCGCGCCAGCTGACCGGTCTGCGCCCAGCGCAGACGCCGCAGTTCACGGCGACGACTGGCCTCGATTGGCGGCCGCTGGCCAAGCTCACCGTCAGCGGCGCCGCGCGCTATGTCGGGACCCAGTACGACGACGACCAGAACGTCCGCCGCCTGCCGCCGGGGGCCCTGCTCGACATGCGCGCCGCCTGGAAGCTGGCTGCGCACGAGGAGGTCTATCTGGCGGTCGACAACGTGGCCGACGCCAGGGTCTCCACAGGCAAGACCGCGGACTTCGTGGACAGCTACTCCGAGCCGCGGACCGTCCGCGTCGGCTTCAGCTACCGCCGCTGAGTCTCAGCTCGCAGGCGCGGCGAACACCGCCTCGTGCCGTGCGCAGATCTGCGGCCAGAGGGTCGCGGCCTGCGGCAGGTCCAGGGCGAACTCCCGGTGCAGCAGGGCCACCAGCTCGTCGGCGCTGGCGATCAGGCTCTCGGTCTTGAGGCCCGGCGACACCCGCCGGAAGACGCGCCCACGCAGCATGCGGATCTCGCCGGCCACATGCCGCTGGGCGATGGCGTTCTGCACGAAGGGCGAGGCCGGCGAGGTCTGCAGCTCCAGGCACTTGGCCGCCAGCAGCGCCGGATCGGCTGGCTCGAGGCGGAAGTCGAAGTGCGGCGCGCCGCCGTCCGGATGGTTGTTCACCCGCCACCAGTCCGCATCCAGCCGCTGCAGGCCATAGGCGAACCCGCCGGAGACGATCGGGCCTTCGCGCAAGGGGAACGGATCGCGCGGTCCGTCGCCGAAGCCCACGTCGGCGATCCAGGGCGCCCCGTTCAGGTCGACCAGCAGCACCAGGTGGTTGCCGACGGCCTCCTCGCCCATGATCCCGCGCACCGCCGCGCCGGCCAGGCGCGTGACCTTGAAGCCGATCGCCGAGAGCGCCAGGCCCAGGAGGCCGTTCATCTCGTAGCACCAGCCGCCGCGCCCGCGCCGGACGATCTTGTCGAACGCCGCCTGCGGGTCCGGGGTGAGTGACCGCCCCAGCTGGACGTCGAAGTTCTCGTAGGGGATGGCCAGCGCGTGGGCCCGGTGCAGGGCCTTCAGCGTCTGAAGGTCGGGCCGGGCCTCGCCCTCGAACCCGATCCGCGCGAAATAGGCCGCGAGGTCCACGGCTACTCGGCCGCCTTGTCGGGCGTCGCCGCGGCGCCGCCCAGCATGGCCGCGAACTCGGGGCGGATGTCGCCGGCGCCCTTCTCGGCGATGTGCTGGGCGATGCGCGCGCCCATGGCCGCCATCACTTGGCCCGTGAACTCGGCCTTGTTGGAGCCCACCCAGGCCATGGACGCCTCGCGGTTGGGGTTCAGGGCCTGGAAGTGCGGGGCGACGTAGCGGGCGATCAGTTCGTAGCTCCGCTTCTTCTGGGCCCACGGCGCCCAGTTGTGGTCCATCAAGAGGAACGCGCCGAACCCGCCGCTCTCGTCCACCAGCTGCTGGATGCGCTTTACCGCGTCCTCGGGCGTGCCGATGACGGCGAGGCCGGTGTCGACCATGGCCTTCACCGGATCGGGCCCCTCGGGCACGATCGGCAGGTTGGCGATCTCGCGGAAGTAGTAGACCCACTTCTCCAGACCGAACTTCACGTCCTCGAAGGCCTGTTCGCGCGTCTCGGCGATGTGCATCGGCCCGACCAGCCGCCACTTGGAGCGGTCCATGGTCTGGCCGTGCTCGGCCGCCTGCTCGGTGGCGATGTGCCAGTTGGAGGCCAGGGCGTTGAAGCCGGCCTGGCTGGTCGCGCCGATGGAGAGCAGGCCCAGGCCATGGCGGCCGGCGGCGCGGGCGCCCGTGGGCGACACCTGGCTGGCCACCGACATCTCCACCGACGGGCGCGAGTACGGTGTCATCTGCAGGCGCGCCTGGCGCAGTTCGAACCAGTCTGACTTGTGGGTGACCTCCTCGCCGCGCATCAGCCGGACGAGGACGCCCAGGGCCTCGTCCATGCGATCGCGCTGCGCCTGGGGCGGGATGCCCATCATCATAGCGTCCGAGACCAGCGCGCCTGGCCCGGCGCCGAACATCACCCGCCCGCGGGTCATGTGGTCCAGCTGGTTGATGCGGTCGGCCAGCATCATGGGATGGTGGTAGGGCAGGGAGGCGACGCCCGTGCCCAGCCGGATGTGCTTGGTCCGCTCGGCGGCGGCGGCGATGAACACCTCGGGGCTGGCGATCAGCTCGTAGCCGGCGGAGTGGTGCTCGCCGATCCAGGCCTCCTCGTAGCCGAGGTTGTCCATGTGCTGGACCAGCTCCAGGTCGCGCTGGATGGCCAGGGTGGGGTTCTCATCCACCGGGTGGAAGGGCGCGATGAAGGCGCCGAAGCGCAGGCGCGGGCCGAACATGGGATCCTCCGAAAGCGCGTTGGCCGCGCCTTATCGGCGATCACCATAGCGGCGGTCTCGGAACCCGGCGAGGCTGTCGTCGCGTCAGGCCGGCGCCTGGGCCGCCGCGTCGCGCGCCGCCTCCAGGAACCGCAGCACCGCCAGCTCCAGCGCCCGGTCCTCCTTGCCCGGCCTCAGGTCCAGGGCGCCGTTGGCATAGGCCTCCAGGATGGCGGGGTGGATGTAGGCGCTGCGGGCCACGGCCGCGGTGTTGCGCAAGAGGCCCGCCACCGCCTTCACGCAGGTGGCGATCGTACGCTTGCCCTCCGCCGCGCCCGCGCAGGGGCCGGCCAGGATCAGGGCGCGCGCCGCCGCCACCGTGCCGGCCCAGGTGCGGAAGTCCTTGGCCGAGAAGTCCTCGCCCAGGGTCTCGCGGATGTAGGCGTTGACGTCGGCGGATTCGACGGCGTGCTGGTGGCCGTCCTCGTCCACGTACTGGAAGAGCCGCTGGCCCGGCAGGTCCTGGCAGGCCTTGACCACCCGCGCCAGGCGCCGGTCGTTGAAGCCGGTGCGATGCACCTTGCCGCTCTTGCCGCGGAACTCGAACACCGCATGGCCGCCGCCGACCTTGGCGTGGCGATCGCGGAAGGTGGTGAGGCCAAAGCTCTTGTTCTGCTTGGCGTATTCCTCGTTGCCCACGCGGATCAGGGTGCGCTCCATCACCTGGATCACCGCCGCCAACACCTTTTCCCGTGGCAGGCCCCGGCGCGAGAGGTCCTCGTCGACCCGCCGGCGCAGGCGGGGCAAGGCGCGCCCGAAGGCGATCAGCCGGTCGTACTTGGCCAGGTCCCGGGTCTCGCGCCAGCGGGCGTGATAGCGGTACTGCTTGCGGCCCTTCTGGTCGCGGCCCACGGCCTGGATGTGGCCGTTGGCCTGGGGGCAGATCCAGACATCGGTCCAGGCCGGCGGGATGGCCAGGGCGCGGATCCGGTCCAGGGTCGCGGTGTCGGTGACCGGTGAGCCGTCGGGATGGACATAGTTGAAGCCGTGCCCGCGCGCGGGCCGCCGCCGGATCCCCGGGTCGTGGTCGCTCACATAGCGCAGGCCGTCGGGGACCGGGGTGTCGCGCCCCTCGCCATGGCTGTCTTTCGGCATCCGGACCCCTCTTCAGGCCCGGCGGCAACGTGGTAAGCGGTGCCGGGTTCCTGGCCGACGGAGCCCGAGCTTGAACTACCGCCACGCCTTCCACGCCGGAAACTTCGCCGATCTGGTGAAGCACGCTGCGCTCCTGGTCCTGCTGGAGGCGCTGACGGGTGATGGCGCTCCCCTGGCCGTGATCGACAGCCACGCCGGACGCGGCGTCTATGACCTGGCCGGGCCCGAGGCCAAGGCCTCCGGCGAGGCCGAGGCCGGGATCGCGCGGTTGATGGCGGTGCGCGACGCGCCGGCCGTGTTCGAGCCGTTGAAGCGGGCGGTGCGGGCGCTGAACGGCGGCAAGGCGCTGGCGCGCTATCCGGGTTCGCCCTGGCTGATCGCCCAGGCCCTGCGACCCCAGGACCGCTATCTGGCCTGCGAGCTGCGCCCCGACGAGCACGCCGCGCTCCATGCCGTGCTGCGGGGCCGGCCGAACGTGCGCACGCTCTGCGCGGACGGCTATGAGGCGGCGGTCGCCGAGGCGCCGGCCACGGGCCGCGTCCTGGCTGTGATCGACCCGCCGTTCGAGCAGCCCGATGACTACGACCGCATCGTGGAGACCCTGGCTGACCTGCGCGCCCGGAACCCCCGCGCCGCGGCGCTGGTTTGGCTTCCGATCAAGGACCTGGAGACCCTCGACGCCTTCCTGCGGGACCTGGAGGACGCCGTGAACGCCCCGATGCAGGTGGCGGAGGCGCGGATGCGGCCCCTGACGGACCCGATGAAGATGAACGGCTGCGCCCTGGTGCTGCTGGGCGGGCCGGACCTTTCGGGGCCGCTTGCCGCGATCTGTGGCTGGGTCGCGCAAGCTTTGGGCGCCGGGGGCGGCGGGCGGGTGCATAGCCTCTCGCCACAATAATTTCGCAACTGCGAAGATCGGGGGCATGTTATGTTGCGTTGCACAATCCTTGTCGCCCAGGAGCGTCCGTCATGACGTATCTCGACCTCCCCGAACGGCCTGAACCGCGGGTGAGCCCGCAGCTGCTTATGGGCGTCGCCTCGCCCCTCTGGGGCTACTTCGGCGCGGCGGCCGCGGGCGGGGTCGCCTTCTGGTGGATGACGCGCTGGGCGCGGCCGGTGAACCTGGAGGCCCTGTTCGGCGCCGGCTTCACGCCGATGGTCGAAGGGGCTGTGGAGTCCATCGAAGCCGCGGTCGAAACGCTGGAGCCGCTCCCCGAAGTGATCGCTGAAGCTGGCGTCGAGGCCGAGGCCGAATCCGAGGCTCTCGTGGCCGACGCGCCGCTCGAAGCCGCCGCCGAACCCGCCGAGGAAACCCTCGAGGCGCTTGCCGAACCGATGGTCGAAGCGCCTGCGCCTGAAGCGTTCGAGCCTGAGGCGCCCGAGCCTGAGGCGATCGCCGAACCGCTGCCGCCGGAGCCGGTCGCCCTGCTGCCTGCCCACGCGGCGCCCGAACCGGCAGTCGAGGCGGCGCCGGTCGAGGCCGCGCCGGTCGAAGCGGTCGCGCCCGAAGCGCCTGCCAAGCCGCGGGTCCGCAAGGGCCTGCCGCCCGCCGCCGAAGTCTGACGCTTGGCGGCGACGGCCGGCGGGCGCTAGAACCGCCGGGTGCTGAAGCGGGCCCTGGACATCGCCGTCGCCCTGGCGGGACTGCTGGTGGGCTGGCCAATCCTGCTCGGCCTGGCGCTGGCCATACGGCTGGACAGCCCGGGACCGGCGATCCACTGGTCGCAGCGGGTGGGCCGCGGCAACCGCATCTTCGCCATGCCCAAGTTCCGCACCATGCGGGTCGACACGCCGGACGTGGCCACGCACCTGCTGCCGGACCCCGACCGCTGGATCACGCCCCTGGGCCGGTTCCTGCGCCGCTCCAGCCTGGACGAGCTGCCGCAGCTGTGGAGCGTGCTCAAGGGCGACATGAGCCTGGTGGGCCCGCGCCCGGCGCTGTTCAACCAGGACGACCTGGTGGCTTTGCGCACCGAGGCCGGCGTCGAGCGGCTGCGCCCCGGCGTCACCGGCTGGGCCCAGATCAACGGACGTGACGAGCTGCCCATCCCGGAGAAGGTCAAGCTGGACCGGGAATATCTGGAGCGGATGTCGCTGGGATTCGACCTGAAGATCATCCTCGCCACGGCCCTGGCGGCGGTGACCGCCCGCGGCGTCAGCCACTAAACCCTTCGATTTTCAACGAAACGACCCGGGGCGCTGCGCGTTGGAAGGGCTCCCCGGAGGCCCCCCGTGAGCCACGATCCTGTCCAGCGTCCCACTCCAGCGCCTCGCCGCAGCCCGTCGCAGGCCCGGCCCGGCGCACGGCGGCCGCTGCGCGAGCGGCTGGCCCATCCGCACATCCGCCCGCCCGAACTGACGCCGCCGCGGAAGAAGGCCCTGGCCTGGACGGGGGGGATCCTGGCGCTGATCGCCATCCTCGTCGCGGTGCTGATCGCGGTCTGGGACTGGAACTGGTTCCGCGGCCCCGTGGCGCGGATGGCCTCGGCGCGCATCCACCGCGAGGTGACCATCAGCGGCGACCTGAACGTCAACCTCTGGTCCTGGCGGCCGACTGCGACCGTGGACGGCATATCGATCGCCAACCCGGCGTGGGCGGGCAAGGACAAGCTGGGCAGCATCCAGCGGTTCTCGATCCGCATCCGGCTGGTCCCGCTGCTGTGGGGTCACCTGGACCTGCGGCAGGTGCGCCTCGACCGTCCCGATTTCAGCCTGCTGGCCGACAACAAGGGCCGCAAGAACTGGGACTTCTCGGACGGCCGCGACACCGGCCCCACCAAGCTGCCGCTGATCCACAGCTTCATCATCAACCAGGGCCACCTGCGCTACCTCGACTCCAAGCGCGACATCCGCTTCCAGGGCGTGCTGAACGCCCATGAGCGGTACTGGCAGCGTCGCCAGGGGTTCGAGCTGAACGGGCAGGGCACCATCAACGGCGCGCCGTTCCGCGCCCAGATCACCGGCGGGCCGCTGCTGAACATCGACCGCAGCACGCCCTATCCGTTCAACGCGGACATCCGCGCCGGCCAGACCACCATCACCGCCCACGGCCAGGTGCCCAAGCCGTTCGATCTCGGCCGCTTCACCGTGGCCCTGACCGGGCGAGGGCCGGACATGGCCCAGCTGTTCCCGCTGACCGGCCTGGCGTTCCCCAACTCGCCGCCCTACAACCTCAAGGGCACGCTGATCCGCGACGGTCACCTGTGGAAGATCGACGACCTGGGCGGGCGGGTCGGGGCCAGCGACCTGGCCGGGCATCTTGCGGTGACCACGGGCCGGGTGCGCCCGCTGCTGAAGGCGGACCTGCGCTCGCGCAGCCTGGACTTCACCGACCTCGGCGCCCTGTTCGGCGGCCGGCCGCGGCACGCCGCGCCAGGCGCGCCGCCACCGGTCGCGCCCAAGGGCCAGACCCACTTCTTCCCCGACGCCACCCTGGACTTCAGGCGCATCCGCGCCATGGACGCCGACGTCAGCTACAAGGCCACGTCGATCCACGGCGCGCCGGTGGCGCTGAGCGCGGGCTCGGTGCGGGTGCGGCTGGACGACGGCCTGCTGCGGGCCGACCCCCTGGCGCTGGAGCTGCCGCAGGGCCGCGTCGCGGGCCACGTCAGCCTGAACGCGCGCAAGGCGGTCCCGGTCACCGACCTGGACCTGCGCCTCAGCAACGCCCGCATCGAGCACCTGGTCCCGGTCACCTTCCAGGGCGGCCATCCGATCACCGGCGCCATCGTCGGCCGCGCCCAGCTGAAGGGCGCCGGCGACAGCGTGCACAAGGCCCTGAGCCACGCCGACGGCCAGGTGGTGATCGTCGCCCCCGGCGGCCAGATCCGGCAAGGCGTGGCCGAGCTCATGGGCCTCAACGTGATCAAGGGGCTGGGCCTGCTGTCCAAGAAGGACATGACGCCGGTGAACTGCGCCGTCGCCGACTTCCGCACCCAGGGCGGGGTGATGCGCGCCGACAATATCGTGGTCGACACCGGCCCCGTGCTGATCACCGGTTCGGGCGAGATCAACCTGGCCAACGAGCAGATGGACGTGCGCGTGCGCGGCCACGACAAGAAGTTCCGGCTGGTGCGGGTGATGCTGCCGATCAAGGTCACCGGCCCGATCAATGCGCCGCACTTCGGCGTCGAACCCGGGGCCGCCATCGCCCAGGCCGGCGTCGGCCTGTCGCTGGGCTCGCTGCTGTCGCCACTGGCCGCGATCCTGCCGTTCGTGGACCCCGGTTTGGCCAAGGACGCCAATTGCGGCGCACTTGTCGCCCAAGCCGCAGGCCAAGGCGCCCCGGTGAAGACGGTCTCGGCCGCACACCGTTGACGGCCCAGCGCGGGCGCCGCCAATCTCCGCCCTCACTTGAAGATCGGGAAGGCGAAGCGGCATGACGGGCATGGGATGGAGAGGTGCGGCCCTGGCCGCGCTCATGGGACTGGGCGCGGTGGTGACCGCCGGCGGCGCCCTGGCCCGGGACGACGATCCCATGCCCAAGAACGCCAATGCCGCCACCAAGGCCGCCTACGCACGCCACGAGCACTTCGAAGAGCTGGGCAAGACCTTCAAGGCGCTGAACGAGGAGATGAAGAAGGACGCGCCGGACAAGGCCGCGGTCGCCGCCGACACCAAGATCATCGCCAGCCTGGGCGCCGCCCTGCCGACCTGGTTCCCGAAGGGCAGCGGGGTCGAGGCGCGGCCGAAGAGCCTCGCCAAACCCGATGTCTGGAGCGACGCGGCCGGCTTCGGCGCCGCCGCCGCCAAGCTGAAGGACGAGACCGCGAAGCTGAACCAGGCCGCGCTGTCCGGCGACCTCGCCGCGGTGAAGGCCCAGCTGCGGCCCACCGGCGGCGCCTGCAAGGGCTGCCACGACAAGTACCGCCAGGAGAAGAGCTGAGGCGTGGCGCGGGGTGACCTCGGCGCCGCGGCCGGTGTGCGCGTCCGCCTCTGGGACGCGCCGATCCGCCTGGTCCACTGGCTGCTGGTCGGGCTGATCGCCTTCGCCTGGTGGTCGCGCAAGGACCACCTCGACTGGCACCGCTGGGCTGGCTACGCGGTCCTGGGCCTGGTGATCTTCCGCGTCTACTGGGGGTTCGCCGGGGCCGGCGCCGCGCGGTTTGCCAGCTTCGTGAAGGGGCCGCGCGCGACCTTGGCCTACCTCGCCACCGTGCCGAGGCGCACGCCGTCCGGCACGCCGGGCCACAATCCGCTGGGCGCGCTCAGCATCCTGGCGATCCTGGTCGCGCTCGCACTCCAGACCGTCACCGGGCTCTTCGCGGTGGACGTGGACGGGATCGAGTCGGGTCCGCTGAGCGACCGCGTCAGCTTCGAGACCGGGCGGCGGCTGGCGGAGCTGCACGAGCAGGCGTTCACGGCCCTGGAGGCGCTGATCGCCCTGCACGTGGCCGCGGTGCTGTTCTACCTCGTCTGGAAGCGCACCGACCTGGTCGGGCCGATGATCACCGGGCGGCGGACGTTCGCCCGCGATCCCGGCTATCCGGCCACGCCCCGGTGGCGGTTAGCCCTGGGCGTGGCGCTGGCCGCGGCGGCCGCCTGGTTCGTCTCGAAGGGCCTGAAGCTCTAGCGCTTAGGAGCGGTTCGCCGCGTCGCGCAGGCAGTTGAGCCAGGCGTCCTCGCGGGCCTTTTCGGCGTCGCGCAGTTTGGTCTCCGCCTCGCGCACCCCGGCGTCGTGCTTGCGCCACTCGGCCACCGCGCCCTCGCGGGCGTCGCGGGCGGCTTCCAGGGTGGTGAAGCGCGCCAGCACCGCGCGGGTGGAATAGTTCACCGGCGGCCCCACCGTCTCGCGGTCGGGATAGAAGCCGGTGATCGAATCGGCGGTCTCGCTCTCGATGTGGAAGACATCGGCCCAGCCCGCGTGGTGACGCATCAGGGCCCAGGGTCGCTCGATCCGCTCGCTCACCAAGTCTCTCCGTCGAATAGGAAGCCGCGCGGGGCGGCGTTCAGACTGCCTTTAGCGCGACCCTTCACCGCGTCCAACGCCGTCATGGCGGTTTTTGGCTTTCCTGTCGCAACGGCGCCGTGGCAACGCTGCCCCATTCATTCGTTCCATTTGCGCGTGGGCTTTCGATTTTGAGCGAGATCGTGATCGGCCGCCAATTCTGCGGTCCGCCGAATTCCGGCAATGGCGGCTATGTGTGCGGCCTTCTCTCCGAGGACATCGCCGGCCCCGCGACCGCGGTGCTGCGGGCGCCGATCCCACTGGACCAGGCCCTCAGCCTGGAAGCCCGCGATGGCGGCCAGGTGCTGCTGGGCGCCCAGGGCGTGCTGATCGGCCAGGCCACGCCGGCCAGCCAGCCGTTGCCGCAGCCGCCGGTCCCGCCGACGCTGGAGGCCGCCCGCGCCGCGGCGAGCCGCCATGCAGGCCTGGCCCAGCGCATCCACCCGATCTGCTTCACCTGCGGCCCGGACCGCGCCGACGGCGACGGCCTGCGCGTCTTCCCGGGCCAGCTTGAGGGCGCCGCGCCTGGCGTTGTGGCCTGTCCCTGGACCCCGCACGCGGCCTTCGCCGGCGAGGACGGGACCGTCGGCCCGGGCGTGGTCTGGGCGGCGCTGGACTGCCCGGGCTTCTTCGCCTGGGTGGAGAAGGAGGGCCGCCATGGTGCGCTGCTTGGCACCATGACCGGGGAGGTGGTGGCGCCGGTGAAGGCCGGCGAGCCGCACATCGTGCTGGCCTGGCCGCTGGCGCGCGAGGGCCGCAAGGAGACCGCCGGGGTGGCGCTCTTCACCGCCGAGGGCCGCCTCGTCGCCCACGGCCACCAGGTCTGGATCGTCATGGGCCCGCGCCCGCCGGCGGCCGCGCCGGCGTCGGAGGCCGCCACCGCCTGACGCTTGCGCCCACCCGCAGCGCGCTCCACAACCCTGCGGGCGGGAGGGCTAAGGGCATGCGCGCGGCTTCGATTTCGGACTTTCGCGAGCTGGCGCGCCGGCGGCTGCCCAACATCTTCTTCGAATATATCGACGGCGGTTCCTACGCCGAGGTGACGCTGAAGCGGAACGTCGCCGACCTGGAGGCGATCGCCCTGCGCCAGCGGGTGATGCGCGACATGACCAAGCTGGACATGAGCGTCCAGACCCTGGGCCAGACCCTGAAGTTGCCGGTGGGCCTGGCCCCCGTGGGCATGGCCGGCATGTACGCCCGCCGCGGGGAGACCCAGGCGATCCGCGCCGCCGCGGGCGCCGGTGTCCCGTTCTGCCTCTCCACAGTGAGCGTCTGCTCGATCGAGGAGGTGGCGGCCACCGGGACCGCGCCCTGGTTCCAGCTCTACATGCTGAAGGACCGTGGCTACATGCGCGAGCTGCTGGCCCGCGCCAAGGCGGCGGGCTCGCCGGTGCTGGTGTTCACCGTGGACCTGCCACTGCCCGGCGCGCGCTACCGCGACGTCCGCTCCGGCTTCACCGGGGGCACGCCGCTGCAGCAGATGCTGACCCAGCTGAAGGACGGGATCGCCCACCCGGCCTGGACCTGGGACGTGGCCCTGAACGGCCGGCCGCACACCCTGGGCTCGGTGCAGGCGGCGGCGACCTCGGGTCGTCGCGTCACCGACTTCCTCTCCTGGATCGCCCAGAACTTCGACCGCTCGGTCACCTGGAAGGACCTGGACTGGGTGCGCGAGAGCTGGGACGGGCCGATCGTGGTCAAGGGCGTCCTCGACGTGGACGACGCGCGCGATGCGGTCCGCGCGGGGGCCCAGGGGCTGGTGGTGTCCAACCATGGGGGGCGGCAACTGGATGGCGTGCTGTCCGCGGTGGCGGCCCTGCCGCGGATCGCCGATGCGGTAGGCGGCGACCTGGAGGTCTATATGGACGGCGGCGTCCGCTCCGGCCTCGACGTGCTGAAGGCGCTGGCGCTGGGGGCCAAGGCCTGTTTCGTCGGCCGCGCCTGGGCCTGGGCGCTCGGCGCGGACGGCCAGGCCGGGGTGGCGCGCATGCTCGACATCCTGCGCGCCGAACTGGCCGTGGCGATGATCCTCACCGGCTGCGCCAATGTGCGCGACGCGGGCCGGGAGCTGCTGGACCGCCCCTGACGGCGCCCGCCAAACGACCACTCTGGCCCGTCTATTTCGCCACTGCGGGAAATCTATTGTGCAGCGCGAAACCTTCGGCCTCTACTCGGCGTTGGATCAGTCCGGGTGACTGGAGGATGCGGTATGTCGGAACCCCGATCGTTCGCCTATTCCCTTGCGCAGGCTGAGGACGGCTGGCGCTGGCGCATCTACGACGAGGACGGCGTGACGGTGGCCGACGGCTCCCATCCCACCCAGGCCGCGGCGCTGGCCGAGGTCCACACCATGCTGGAGAGCGCGGGAGTCGACCTGGCGGCCTAGCGATGCGGGACCCTTCCGCCTAACCTGCGCGCGTGTCCGAAACGCCCGAACCCCTGCGCCGCGGCTGGCGGCATCTGCGCCGGTTCGAAGGCCGGGTGCTGGTGGGGCTGATCCTGGCCGCCGGCGCGCTCTGGGCCTTCCTGAAGCTCGGCGGCGAGGTGGCCGAGGGCGAGACCGGGATCTTCGACCGCCGCCTGATCCTGCTGCTTCGCACGCCCGGTCACCTGGACGATCCCATCGGCTCGCGCAGCATCGAGGAGGCGGTGCGCGACATCACCGCCCTGGGCGGAACGACCCTGATCGCCGTCCTGACCGTGGTTGCGGCCCTGGCCTTCGCCTTCCACCGGCGCTACCGGCACGCCGCCGTCCTGGTCGGCGCGGTGGTGCTGGCCTGGGCCTCCAGCGAGGCCACCAAGGTGCTCTACCACCGCGCGCGCCCCGACCTGGTGCCGCATGGCGTCTACGTCTATTCGTCGAGCTTCCCCAGCGGTCACTCGACGCTCTCCACCACGGCTTACCTCACCCTGGCCATGCTGGTGGCCAGCCTGGAGACGCGGCGGCGCACCAAGGCGCTGGCCTATGGCCTGGCCGGGGCGGTGCTGCTGGCGGTGGGCTTCAGCCGGGTCTACCTCGGGGTGCATTGGCCCAGTGACGTCCTGGCCGGCTGGTGCCTGGGCAGCGCCTGGGCCCTGGCGGCCTGGCTGGCGCTGGGCGCTTCGGGCGCCCGAACCGTGCGTTCCGATTAGGCGGCGAACCCGTTGAGGTCGGGGCTGCGGCCGTTCCAGCCCGAGACCCGCTCGTAGGCCGCGCCCAGGGCCACCACCATGGCCTCCTGCCTGGGCCGCCCCAGGATCTGCAGGCCGGTCGGAAGGCCGCTCGCGGTGAGGCCGCAGGGCACGCTGATCCCGGGAAGGTCCAGGTAGTTGGCCGCCCGCGTCAGCCGGCTGAGCGGCGAGACGGTCTCGTCGATCTCGTCCATCGGCGGGGCCGGGATCGGGCAGGTGGGCGAGAGCAGGCCGTCGTAGTCCGCCAGCCAGGCGTGGAAGCCCTGCTGATGGGCCTCGCGCTCCAGGTGGGCCCGGGCCAGCCGCTCATCGCTCACTTCGCGGCCCGCCTCGAAGCGCCGGACGATCCAGGGGTCCATGACCGGCCCGTGCGCCTCGATCCGCGCCCGCCAGATCCGCCAGCCCTCGCCGGCCATCAGCAGGCCGTTGGGCGCGAAGGACTGGTCCAGCCCCTGCGGCGGCGGCACGAGCGCCACGTCCATTCCTGCGCCCCGCAGACGTTCGAGGGCCTCGAGGTAGAGCCGCGCCACCTCCGGATCGAGCTCGCCAAGCGCGTCCGGCGGGATGGCGGCCAGCCGCCGTCCCCGTACGTCGAGCTTCAGCGCGTCCTCGGCGTCGAACGTCTCGCGCGTGGCGGCCTCGCCGTCGGGGCCGGAGATCACCGCCAGCGTCCGGGCCGCCGTCGCCACGTCGCGGGCGAGCGCGCCCACGGTATCGAGCGACGGGCTGAGCGGATGCACGCCCTTCAGGCTCACCAGGCCACGGCCGGGCTTCAGGCCCACCACCCCGCAGACCGCGGCCGGGATGCGCACGGACCCGCCGGTGTCGCTGCCCAGGGCCGCGTCGCACAGCCCCGCCGCCACCGCCACCGCCGAGCCGGACGAGGAACCTCCCGGCGCGCGATGGACCTTGGCGTCCCAGGGGTTCCAGGGCGCGCCCACCGCGCGGTTGGTGCCCCAGCCGCCATAGGCCAGCTCGACGGTGTGGGTCTTGCCGACGATGCTGCAGCCGGCCATCAGCAGGCGCTCGACCACCCGGGCGTGATGCTCCGGCCGCTCGGCCAGCGGCACCCGGGCGCCGCCGCCCGTGGGCACGCCCGCCACGTCGATGAGGTCCTTCACCGCCACCGTCGGCCCATCGGCCGTCTCGCCGGCGAGGGGCGGGTCGAAGACCTGCACGAAGGCCTTCAGGCGGCCGTCGTAGCGGCGGATGCGGGCGAGGGCGTCATCGGGCGTCATATCCCTCCCTTAATGGGGAGGGACCGCTCGCGGAAGCGAGCAGGGTGGGGAAGGGCGAGGGGAAGTGCGGGCCGAGAGGACGCGGCGTCGCCTGAACCAGGCTTCCCCACCCTGGCCGCTTTCGCGGCCTGTCCCTCCCCATTAAGGGAGGGAAGATGTCCGAGAACCTCTACGAGCTGCTGGCCAGCCGCTTTCCGACCGACCGATCCCGGCCGTGCTTCCTGTTGAGCGACGGGCGCGCGATCAGCTACGGCGAGCTCGAAGCCGGCGCGGCGCACGTGGCGGGACGGCTTGCGGCCGAGGGCGTGCAGCCCGGCGACCGCGTGGCGCTGCAGGCCGAGAAGAGCGCCGAGACGATCATGGCCTATCTGGGCGTGCTTAAGGCCGGTGCTGTCTACCTGCCGCTCAACAGCGCCTATACCCAGGCCGAGGTGGACTACTTCCTGGGCGACGCCGAGCCCGCCGTCTTCGTCACCGACCCGCCGGCCTGGGTCGCCGAGGCTCGGGCGCATCCGCCGCTGGCGACCGCAGTCCCCCGCGCCGCCGACGACCTGGCCTCGCTGATCTACACCTCCGGCACCACCGGCCGCTCCAAGGGCGCCATGCTCAGCCACGGCGCCCTGGCGGCCAACGCCCTGGCCCTGCACCAGGCCTGGGGGTTCACGCCCGACGACGTGCTGCTGCACGCCCTGCCGATCTTCCACGTCCATGGCCTGTTCGTGGCCCTGCACTGCGCCCTGCTCTCCGGCTGCCCGATGGTGTGGCTGCCCAAGTTCACCGACGCGGAGGTGCTGAAAGGGCTGGAGGGGGCCACGGTGATGATGGGTCTGCCGACCTTCTACACGCGGCTGCTGGGCAATCCGGAGTTCACCCGCGAACGGGCGGTGGGGGTGCGCGTCTTCATCTGCGGCTCGGCCCCGCTGCTGCCGTCCACCTTCGCGGAGTTCGAGGCGCGGACCGGTCAGCGGATCCTGGAGCGCTACGGCATGAGCGAGGCGGTGATCATCACCAGCAACCCGCTGGCGGGCGAGCGCCTGGCGGGCTCGGTCGGCTATCCGCTGCCGGGGGTGGAGCTGCGCATTGGGGGCGGGGCCGACACCGGGGTGATCGAGATCCGCGGGCCCAGCGTCTTCTCCGGCTACTGGCGCATGCCGGACAAGACCGCGGAGGAGTTCACCGCCGACGGCTTCTTCATCACCGGCGACGTCGGCCGGCGCGACCCGGACGGCCGGGTCTGGATCTCCGGGCGGGCCAAGGACCTCATCATCTCCGGCGGCTACAACGTCTATCCCAAGGAGGTGGAGCTGGTGCTGGACGAGCTGCCCGGCGTCACCGAGAGCGCGGTGATCGGCTGTCCCCACCCGGACTTCGGCGAGGGCGTGGTGGCGGTGGTGCAGGGCCAAGGCGACGAGGCCGCCATGATCGCCGAGGCCCGGCGCCAGCTGGCCGCCTACAAGGCGCCCAAGCGGATCGTCTTCGTGGACGAGCTGCCGCGCAACGCCATGGGCAAGGTGCAGAAGAACCTGCTGCGCCAGCGCTACGAGCGCCTGTTCGAGGCCTGAGGGCCGGCGCTCAGCGCTCGGACGCGCGGCGGCCGGCGGGACGGATGTCGCCCTGCATCACCTGGCGCAGGCGCGCGATGTAGATGGGGCCTGCGGCCATGGCCACGCCCAGGGCGTCGGCCGTGACATTGGTCGGCGAGATCAACTGGCCGCCGATGCAAGGCGCAAGCTCGCTGAGGAGCACGACCCAGGCCGCCACCAGGGGTACGTCGCCACGCCGCACCAGCGGCATGAGAGCATAGGCCGCCGCCGTCGCGACGTAGAACAGGAACAGCCGGGCCAGGAATAGCGTCGCCACCGGAGTCAGCGACAGGCCCAGGACCACCGCGCCCAGCGCCAGGCCCACCGGCGCGTAGAACGCGCGGGGCAGGGCGGCGACGCCAGGCAGGCTGAGGTTCTGGCCGATCATGGTGCGGAACATCGTAAACGGCGCCTGTCACTTCAGGCTTAAGGTTCATGGTTAGGGGGCGGTGTGCGACTTCCCGCCGCGCGTGTGCGGACCGAAAATGCACTCGACAGCGAAGCGCTTGCGCCGCCGCCCGCGACGCGCTTTCAGAGCCCATGGACAAGCTGTTCTTCGACCTGCGCGCCACGCACAACCCACACCGCTGGTACATGCCGGTGGAGCCGTCGGTCTGCGTCGGGCCGCCAGGCAATCCCTTCATGTTCGGCGGCGTCGGCATGGCCTCGGCGGTCGCGGCCATGGAGCGCACCTGCGGCCGGCCGCTGATCTGGGCCACGGCGCAGTACCTCTCCTACGCGCGGCCGCCCAGTATCGTCGACCTCGACGTCTGGACCCCGGCCGAGGGCAAGTACAACACCCAGGCGCGGGTGATCGGCCACGTGGAGGACAAGGAGATCTTCACCGTGAATGCGGCCCTGGGGGAGCGGCCCAGCCCGATCTCCGAGCAGTGGGAGCGCATGCCCGAGGCGCCGCCGCCGGAAGATTGCGAGCCCGCGGAGCATTGGCGGGCGGCGGAAAGCGGCCTGCACAGCCGCATGGAGGTGCGGGTGGTCAAGGGCCGCTACGGCCGCGACCGCGAAGGCCATCCGCAGGCCGACGGCCGCACCCTGATGTGGGCCCGGCCGCGCGAGGACTTCGCCATCGACTCCTCGATGCTGGCGATCATGGCCGACTTCGTGCCCCAGGGCGTGGGCAACGCCCTGGGCAAGAACGCCGGCGGCAACAGCCTGGACAACACCCTGCGCATCCGCCGGATCGTGCCCACCGACTGGGTGCTGTGCGAGATCCGCATCATGGGCGTGCACGGCGGCTTCGCCCACGGCGCCATGTCGCTCTACGCCCGCGACGGCGAACTGATGGCCAGCGCCAGCCAGTCGCTGATCGTGCGCGTGCGTGAGGACGTCCACGACCGCTGACGTCTCATAGGTGAAAGCATCCAGCGCCGAGGGGCGGTAGACCCGCCGCCGTGGGGCGCCCGGAGGACGCCATGACGCTTGCGCTCGAACGGACCCGCGACGGCCTGCGCGCCTCCGAGCCGCAGGCGCCGGACGCGATCGTCCGCAGCGCACGCACAGCGGAAAGGCGCTCGCGCCCCTTCGCGCACTGGCGGCTTGCCGACGTGCTGCCGCAGACCACCGCCGAGGAGCTCGCGCGCCTGCCGCTGGAGCCGTCGCCGGCTGGCGGGGACTGGGGCCAGCGCGAGCGGCACAACGACACGCGGCGCTACCTGGCCGGCGAGATGCTGGACGCCTTCCCGGCGGCCCGCGCCGTCGCCTGCGCGTTCCAGGCCCCCGCCGTGGTGGCGGCCCTGGCGGCGCTCACCGGCACGCTTCTGGCCGGCGGGTTCCTGCGTATCGAATACGCCCTTGACGTCGATGGCTTCTGGCTGGAGCCGCACACCGACCTGGGGGTCAAGCTCTTGACCCTGCTCGTGCAGTTCCCGGCGCCCGGCCAGGAAGGCCTGGGCACCGACCTCTACTGGGACGCCGGCCGCTGGGCCGAGCGCACGCCCTTTGCTTGGAACGCCGCCCTGGCGTTCGCGCCCTCCGACCGCACCTGGCACGGCTTCGAGCCTCGGCCCATAGTGGGGGTGCGGCGCTCGCTGCTGGTCAACTATGTCTCGCCCGCCTGGCGCTCGCGCGAGCAGCTGGCGTTTCCTGACCGGCCGGTGGGCCTCGGCTAGAAAGCCGTATTCCGAAGTCGGGGTCCAAGGTGCGCATCATTCCGATCGACGGGCCCGACGATCCGCGCCTGGAGCCCTACCGCGCCGTGCGCGATCGCGACGTGGCCGGGCGGGGCGGGCGGTTCATCGCCGAGGGGCGGGTGGTGCTGGAGAAGGCCCTGGCCGCCATGCCCGAGCGGCTGGAGTCGGTCCTGGTGGCGAGGGCGCGCCTGCCGGGGCTCGAGCCGGTGCTGGCCGCAGCGCCCGATGACCTCGAGGTGTTCGTAGCCGAGCAGGCGGCCATGGACCAGGTCGTCGGCTTCCCGATCCACCGGGGCGTGCTGGCGGTCGGCCGTCGGCCGCAGCGCGACGCGGCCGAGCTGGTGCGCGGCCTGCCGGACCGGGCCCTGGTGCTGGGATTGGTCGGGATCGCCAACCACGACAACATGGGCGGCCTGTTCCGCAACGCCGCGGGCTTCGGCGCGGCGGCCGTGCTGCTGGACGACACCTGCTGCGACCCGCTCTACCGCAAGGCGATCCGCGTCAGCGTCGGGGCGGCCCTGACCGTCCCGTTCGCTTCGGCCGGCGGCGCGACCGCGATGGCGGACCTGCTGGAAGCGGCCGGCTTCGAGCTCCTGGCCCTGTCGCCCGCGGGTGCGGAGGAGCTGCGCGAGCTTGTCCCGGCGCGCCGCACGGCGGCCCTGTTCGGCGCGGAAGGCCCCGGTTTGCCGGGCGCCGTGTTGGCGCGGGCGCGGAGCGTTCGGATCGCCATGGCCGGCGGTTTCGACTCCCTGAACGTCGCCACGACCAGCGGCATCGTGCTGCATCACCTCGCCGCAGGCCTGGGCTAAAGGCCGGCTTAACCTGCTCCAGCTCATAATATTTGATGGGATGACGCTCTGCGCCGTCTCGGGGGGAGCTGAGAATGCCGGCTGACGTGCCGCCGAATGCTGGGCCGCCATCGGGGCTGGAACAGTCCGGGCCGGTCTTCGACCGCGCGACCCGGCTGGCGCGCGCGCTGTTCGGCGAGGTCGACTCGGACATCACCCTGATCACCGACCGCGGCGCGTGGCGCAACCGCAACCGCGGCGACCAGTTCCGACGCGATTCCCGCGGCGTGCTGGAGGTCATCCGCCGCGGCGAGGTGGTGTGGGCCGAGGACTGCACGACACACCCGCTGTTCCAGGACGATCCGCTGGTGAACGGCCCGCCGCACGTCCGCTTCTTCGCCGGCGCGCCGATCCGCCTGGAGGACGGCTCCACCCCTGGGGCCCTCTGCGTGGCGGGCTTCCAGCCGCGTCCCTACGACCGCAGCCTCGCCAAGCGCCTGCAGGACCTGGCCGACTTCGCCGCCGACGAGTGGGCCCGAGTACGCGGGCGAAGCGCGCGCAAGGCCTACGAGCGCACCATGGGCGCCATCGTTGACGCCATGCCGCTGGCCATGGTGCTGGTCGATCGCGACGTGCGGATCCTCTACGCCAGTCCTCGTTGGATCACGGCGCGCGGGCTGGAAGGCCAGCCCGTCATCGGCAAGACGCTGTACGAACTGCGGCCTGACATGTTCGAGCGCTGGCGTCCGGGCATCGACTATTGCCTGGACGGCCACGGCCGCTCGATCGAGCGGCTGCAGATCCCCGGGGCCGACGGCGGCACGGAGTGGGTCCGGGTGGAGCTCGCGCCCTGGATCGACGAGGCCGGCGCGGTCAACGGCCTGATCATCTCGTCCTACGACATCACCCACATCGTCGAGGCGCTGGAGCGGACCGAGCGCTCGGAGGAACGCCTGCGCCTGGCGCTGGAGCTGGCCGAGCTGCACGTCTACGAGATGGACTACGCGCGCCGCGAGCTCATCAAGGTGGGCGCCGAGGACACCTTCTTCGACACGCCTCTCGCCTATCGCGACCTGGCGCGGGACGTCTGGAGCACCGTCGATCCGCGCGACCGCCCGGCGGCGCTGGCGGCGTGGGAACGGCACGAGCGCGAGGGGACACCCTTCCGACCGGAATACCGGATGGCGCGCAGCGACGGCCAGGAGATCTGGGCGGCGGGCACCGCCAGGCTGATCGTCGACGACCAGGGCAAGCCCCTGCGGCTGGTGGGTGCGCTGCGCAACATCACCGCCCAGAAGGCTGCCGAGCGGGCCCTGGTCCGCGCCAAGGAGGAGGCCGAGGCCGCGAACCGCGCCAAGAGCGCCTTCCTGGCCACCATGAGCCACGAGATCCGCACGCCCCTGAACGGCGTCCTGGGCATGGCCCAGGCGCTGGCGGCGGCCGACGACCTCACCGAGGCCCAGCGCGAGCCGGTGGAGGTGATCCGCCAGTCGGGCGAAAGCCTACTGGCCATCCTCAACGACGTGCTGGACCTCTCCAAGATCGAGGCCGGCAAGCTGGCGCTGGAGCAGACGCCCTTCGAGGTTACCGCCCTGGCCAAGACGGTGCAGGCGACCTTCCAGGCGATCGCCGACACCAAGCGCCTCGACTTCGAACTGACCGTCGACCGCGCTGCGCGGGGCGTCTACGAGGGCGACCAGGTGCGGGTGCGCCAGGTGCTCTGGAACCTGGTCTCCAACGCCCTGAAGTTCACCGAGAAGGGCGGCGTGAAGGTCCGCATCGGGCGCGAGCGTGGAGCCCTGTCGCTGACCGTCATCGACTCCGGCATCGGCATGACCGCCGAGCAGCTGGAGCGCCTGTTCCGCAAGTTCGAGCAGGCCGACGCCTCAACCACGCGCCGCTTCGGCGGGACGGGCCTGGGCCTGGCCATCTGCCGGGAGCTGGCCGAGCTGATGGGCGGCGAGATCACCGCCACCAGCGCGCCCGGCATGGGATCGACCTTCACCGTCGCCCTGCCGCTCAAGAAGCTGGCGCGCGCCGCGCCGAAGCCGAAGCGCGCCGCCAAGGGCCGGGCCCAGTCTCCGGTGGCCGGCGGTGGCGAGCGCACCGTGCGCGTGCTGGCGGCGGAGGACAACGCCATGAACCAGCTGGTCCTGAAGACCCTGCTGGCCCAGATCGGCATCGAGCCGGAGATGGTCGCCGACGGCCGCGAGGCGGTGCAGGCCTGGGAGCGCGAGCCGTGGGACCTGATCCTGATGGACGTGCAGATGCCGGTGATGGACGGACCCACCGCCACGGCGGTGATCCGCACCCGCGAACGCGCCGAAGGTCGCGCCCGCACGCCGATCGTGGCCCTGACGGCGAACGCCATGAGCCACCAGATCGCCGAATACCTGCAGTCGGGCATGGACGCCTTCGTGGCCAAGCCGATTGAGGCCGGCCGGCTCTACGAGGCCCTGCAGGCGGCCCTCGACGGCGAGCCGGGCCAGGCGACCGCGGTCGCCTGAGGCAGTCATCGATCAAGGCGAGATCCGGAGGCCCTCAACGGCGGGTGTGCGGCGCCGTGGGGATGCTGAGAGCCTCCGGTCCCTCTCGCTAGAGAGTATCCTTACGCGGCGCGGCCGAACTCGACGGCGGAGATCACCACGTCCATCACCTGGTCGCGGAACGTGACCTCGCCGGCCTGTCCGGGCGCCGCGCCGGCAGCGACCATCAGCGGCAGCAGGTGCTCCTCGCGCGGATGGGCCTCGCGGCCGTAGGGGGCGCCCGCCCAGTGGGCCAGGGCCTCGTCACGGCCGGCGGGATCCGCCACGGCCGCCTCAAGCCAGGCGTCGAACGCGGCGGAGCGCGCGGTGAAGGCGGGGCTGAAGCCGCGCATGTTGTGCCAGCTCATGCCGGAGCCAACGATCAGCACGCCGTCGTCGCGCAGCGGCGCCAGCGCCCGTCCGGCCGCCAGGTGCGCCTGCGGGTCCAGGCCGGCCTGCAGCGAGAGCTGGACCACCGGAATGTCGGCGTCGGGCGTCACCAGCTTCAGCGGCACGAAGACCCCGTGGTCCCAGCCATGCGCGGCGTCTTCCGCCGCCGGCAGGCCTGCGGACGCCAGCAGCGTCTTCACCCGCCGCGCCAGGCCCGGGGAACCCGGCGCCTCAAAGCTCAGCCGATAGGTGTGCTCCGGGAAGCCTGCGTAGTCGTAGATCAGCTGCGGCCAGCGGGCCGAGCCGACCGTGAAGGCCGGCGCCTCCCAGTGGCCGGAGACCACCAGGATCGCCTTCGGCCGCTCCGGCAGGCTGTCGATCAGCCCGCGCAGATAGGCGGCCGTGCGGTCCCAGGCGTCGGCCGGACCACGCTCCCACTCCATGAAGAAGCAGGGGCCCGCGCCATGGGGGAGATAGACGGTGGGCAGGGTCATGGTCGTCACCTTTTGCGCAATCCCTCCCCTTCATCGGGAGGGTGGACGAGGCGAAGCCGCGGACGGGTGGGGATCTGGCGACCGGGCGCGATGCCTGGTCATGGTTTCCCCACCCGGGCCGGCAAGCCGGCCTGTCCCTCCCCATAAAGGGGAGGGATGCAGCTACGCCGCTTGCTTGGCCTCGACGTCGTCGACGATGCGGTCGATCCAGGCGGCGAAGGCTGCGCCATAGCTGCGCAGGAACTCGGCCGTGCCTTCGTTCACCAGCTCGCCGGTGTCGTCGAACAGGGCGAAGGCGTTGCCGATGTAGGCCTCCTGGCTGAGCAGGGGCACGTTGAGGAACACCAGCGACTGGCGCAGATGGTGGTTGGCGCCGAAGCCGCCGATCGCGCCGGGCGACAGGCTGATCACCGCGCCGGGCTTGCCGTTCCAGACGCTCTGGCCATAGGGGCGCGAGCCGACGTCGACGGCGTTCTTCAGCGCGCCCGGCACCGAGCGGTTGAACTCGGGCGTGACGAACAGGACGGCGTCGGCGACGGCGATCTCCTCGCGGAACCGCACCCACTGGGCCGGCGGCGTTGCTTCAAGGTCCTGGTCGAACAGCGGCAGGTCGCCGATCTCGACGAAGTCGAACTTCAGGTTGGGGGTCAGGGCGGCGAAGGCCTTGGCCAGTTTGCGGCTGACCGAGTCCTTGCGGAGCGAGCCGACCACGACGGCGACGGTGTGAGGACGGGACATCTCGGCATCTCCTTCGAATGGGTTTCCCACGGCATCGCCTCGGGATGACGGGAAGATGGTTCACGCCCTGGCAGTTGATAATCCGGGCGATCCGAAGGAGTGTGTTGCCGAACAGGAAAGAGTCCGATGGACCGGCTGGACGAGATCCGCGCCTTCGTGGCGGTGGCCGAGGCGCGCAGCTTCACCCAGGGCGCGCGCAAGCTGGACGTCTCCGGCGCGCAGGTCTCCAAGCTGGTGGCGCGGCTGGAAAACCGCCTCGGCGCGCGGCTGCTGAACCGGACCACCCGCGACGTCTCCCTCACCGACACCGGCCAGGCCTATCTGGAACGGGCGCGTGAGCTGCTGGAGGGGTTCGAGGCGCTGGAGACCTCGGTCCGCGACCAGAGCGGGCCCAGCGGCACCCTCAAGATCTCGGCGCCGGTCTCCTTCGGCCAGAACCAGCTGACGCCGGCGCTGCTGGACTTCGCCTCCGGGTGCAACGCCGTGTCGCTGGACGTGGCCTTCACAGACCGCATGGTCAACCTGGTGGAGGAGGGCTTCGACGTGGCCGTGCGCATCGGCCAGCTCATGGACTCCTCCCTGGTGGCGCGTCGGCTGGCGGCCGTGCGCCTGGTGACCTGCGCCTCGCCGGCCTATCTGGCTCGAGCGGGCGTCCCCACCTCGCTGGCGGACCTCGCCGGCCATGAGGCCGTGATCGACACCAACTCGCGCGATCCCCTGGTGTGGCGCTTCGGGCCGGCGACGGACCCGCAGGAGGTGCGCGTCCATGGACGGCTGCGCTTCAACGGCGCCGAGGCCTGCGCCGACGCGGCGCTGGCCGGCTTCGGCCTGATCCGCTCACCCGCGTTCGCCGTGGCGGACGACCTGCGCGCCGGCCGCCTCGTGCCGATCCTCTGCAACCTGGAGCCCGAGCTGATCCACGTGCATGCGGTCTATCCGCACGCCCGCCATCTGGCCGCCAAGGTGCGCGCCTTCGTCGACTTCCTGGTCCAGCGCTATGCCGGCGAGCCGGCTTGGCACCAGGGCTGGGGCAAGGCCCACGCCCCGACGGCGTCGGCGGCGGCCAATTAGGGAGTGCGAGGCATGGACCGACGTCTGGCGCTGGCGTTGTCAATCACCGACGTGCTCTTCATCGCCTACTGGGCGCTGGCCGGAGCCGAACAGGCCGGGCTGGTCGCCGTCCCGAAGGCCTGGATGTACGCAGGTTTCGACAGCCCGCGGGTGGTGGCCTGGAACTGGTCGTTCCTGCCGATCGACCTGGCGTTCTCTGCCACCGGTCTGCTGGCGGTCCGCGCCGCGCGCCGGGGCGATCCGCTGTGGCGGCCGCTCAGCCTGATCTCGCTGGTCCTCACGATGGTCGCGGGCGTGATGGCGGTCGGCTACTGGGCGCTGCTGGGCGAGTTCGATCCGGCGTGGTTCCTGCCGAACCTGGCGCTGTTGCTCTGGCCGCTCGCCTTCCTGCCCCGGATCGTGTGCGATCTGGGCCGACCGGGCTAGGGGCTGGGCTTCTAAGCGAAGGCCAGCCAGCGCCCGGCCGCGGCGGTCATCACCCAGACCAGGATCGCGGCGAAGGCCATGGCCTTGACGAACGGACCACTCTCCCGCCCGCGACCGGTGGCCACCGCCTGGACGATGGCGACGGCGATGATCCAGGCGGTGAAGACCCAGGCGAAGGCCTTGTTGGTCGGATCCAGGTGGGCGTAGTCGTCCCACCTGTAGACCACATTGGTCATCACCTGCTGCACGGCGAGCAGGACTGCCAGGCCGCCCAGGTAGACGATCCGCGTCAGTCCGCGGGCGGCGAACAGCACGATCAGGGCGCCGGCGAAGATCACGTGCCAGAGGCCTGGATTGGCCAGCTTGGCCGCCGCAAACATCCAGATGGCCACGGCGAAGACGGCCAGGCCCACCACCGCCGCGGCGCGTGCGATCGGCCCGAGCTCACCGTCCCGCCGGGTGGCCGGCAGGGTCACGCTGAACGTCAGGATGATCCCGGCCAGTAGGCCCACCATCTTCGCGGCGAAGGCCTCTGAGGTGTAGAGCCGCTCGGCATTGGCCGAGCCGATCAGGAGGCCGGTGGCCACGATCCCCACCACGCCCGCGATCGTCCAGCCGCGCAGGTTGCGATTCAGCTCGGACGCCGGCTCGTCCGTCAGACCGACGCCCAGGAGGCGCAGGTTCAGCAGGATCGACGTGCCGCCCAGCACGATCAGCGACAGGATATGGCCTACCTCCCACTCGGCGAACCAGGGCTTGACCTGCTTGCCGGGGAAGACGCTGTCGAGCCCATGCACCCACTCGGCGAGGCCGGGCAGGAAGTCTTGCGGCGCCATGGTCATTTCAGCGCGCCTCCGGCGGCCTTCGCCACATCGTTCGCGCCGTTCTCCGAGCGCTGGCACTCCTCGGCCACATTGATCCAGTGGGGCAGGGGCTTGCCGCAGTTGGTCCAGTCGTAGGCGATGAAGCGGCCGAAGGTGATCACCAGCACCCACGAGAGCAGCGAGACCGCCGCGGAGGCGCGGGCCTTGGCCGGGGGCTTGGGCGCGGCGTCCCACGCCTCCATGTCGCGCTGCACCCGGAAGTGGAAGACCAGGATGTTGATCGCGGCCACCGCCAGGAACACCAGCTTCAGCCGGAACCAGAGCGAGTGGTAGTAGAGCAGGGGCTTGGCGAAGAAGAGCGCGGTCCCGGTCACCAGCATGATCACCAGGCCGAAGACGGTCAGCGGCAGCACCCGATCGCTGACCACCGACACCGGCGTCTTGCGGAACAGCGCCCCCATCAGCCGCAGGTCGACCACGAAGATCGTGCCGGCGAACAGCATCAGGGAGAGCACGTGGGTGCCTTCCAGGAGGCTCCAGAAGTTCAGGGAGCCGGCGAGCGCCTCGCTCCAGGACATGGCGTCCTCGCCCGGGCCCTTGCCCAGGTGGGTGGCCATCCAGACCAGGAAGTCGCGCAGCACCTTCAGGAATCCCCCGACAACATACCCGCTCTTCTACAGATACCGGCGTGCGGCTCAATTGCGCGTTTGCGTCGGGGACGCAATACGGTCGGGGGCCGCTAAGGGGACGGGCTTAGAGGCGGCTCAGGCCGCGGCGGCCAGGTCGTCCAGCGCCTCGCGCAGCATGTGCAGCGCCACGCGGAGCGCCTTCAGCCGCACCTGGGCGCGGCCCACGGCTCCGAAGCCTTCACAGCGATGGACGGTGGGGCCGCCTCGCCGCGCGCAGGCGAAGTGCACGAGGCCGGCAGGCTGGCCCGGGCCGCCCTCCGCATAGCCGGTGATCGAGACGGCGAGATGGGCATGGGAGTTTCGGATCGCGCCCTCGGCCATGGCCCGGGCACAGGCCTCCGACACCGCGCCGTCGTGCTCGAGGATCGTGGCGGGCACCCCCAGCAGCTCGGCCTTGGCCTCGTTGGTGTAGGTCACCAGCCCGCGCTCGAAGGCGTGCGACTTGCCGGGGATGTCGGTGAGCAGGGAGGCGAGGAGGCCGCCGGTGCAGCTCTCCGCCGTGGCGAGCATCAGTTCCCGGTCGCAGGCGGCCTGAAGGACCGCCTGCGCCAGGTGCTCGACGTCGTCGGGGACGGCGGGGTCGAGGGCTTCGGCCATCGGCGGCTCAGCGCCGGGCGGAGCCGCGCGCGCCGTCCATCTGGCCCATCAGCTCGCTCTTGCGCGCCTTCAGCGGCTCGGCGATGGCCTTGAGGTCCATGTCGGAGCGGCGGCACTCGGGGAAGTACTCGCTCTCCTCCTCCTCCACGTGGTGCTCGATCTGCTCCTGCAGCACCTTGACCTTGGCGTCGTACATCTCGTCCTCGGGGGCCATCGCCTCGAGCTGGGCGATGAGGTCCTTGGCCGCCTGGTGCTCGACGACCGCCTCGTTGACCATGTCCTCCTCCACGAACTCGCGGGAGGCCGGATAGAAGATCTCCTCCTCGATCGTGGTGTGGACCTTCAGCTCCAGGGCGATCTGGGCGAACAGCTGCTGCTTCTTCGCCGGGTCCTCCTTGGCCTTCTCGTACTGCTTGAACAGGTGCTCCACCTTGCGGTGGTCGGCCATCAGGTCGCTGACCGCGTCGTCCAGGCGGGCCGAGGCGCGGCCGCTCTTGGTCAGGTCGCCGCCCGACTTGCGGCCGTCAGATTGTGTGGGGCTGGGCATGGGCTCTCCAATCCTGAAACCGTCGAGCTGCATGAACCCCGCTCCGCGGCCCCGGTTCCGGCCCTTGATTTTCGGGCCGCCTGCGGCTCGTGTGGGGCATGAGCGGCGCCCCCCGAGTCCCGATCGCGGTCACCGTCGCCGGGGCAGGGGTGCTGGGCCTGGCCTCGGCCATCGCCCTCGCGGACGCCGGCTGCCGCGTCACCGTCTGCGATCCCGGCGGGCCCAACGCCTCCAGCATCGCGGCCGGCATGCTGGCGCCGGTGTTCGAGGCGGTGCTGGACGAGGCGGTGCGGCCGCACCTGGACCTGCTGGTCGCCGCTCGGGACCTGTGGCCGGGGTTCGCTGCGCGCACGGGCGTGGCGCTGGACCGCTCCGGCGCCCTGGCCGTCGGCGAGGCTGCCTGGCTGGATGAAGTGGCCGCGCGGTTCGCGGCCCTGCAGCTGCGGCCCACCGAGATCGGCGGCGCCACCGCCCGCGGCCTCGCGCCCGGGCTGGCGGAGGCCTGGCCCCGCGCCCTGATGACCCGCGAGGACTGGCAGGTGGATGCGCCGACCGCGCTCAACGCGCTGCGGCGCGCGGCGGCGGATGCCGGCGTCGCGTTCCGCACAGCTGTGGCGCGCGGACCGGGCGAGGCCGACGTCCTGGTGCTGGCGACCGGCGCCCACGCCTCGGCCCAGGCCCTGGCGCCGGAGCTTTCGGCCCTGTCGCCGATCAAGGGCCACATCGTGCGGGTGGCGACCGAGGCGGCCGGCGCGGTGGTGCGCAGCCAGGGCGTCTATGCCGCGCCGGGCTCCGGCATGGCCTTCGGCGCGACCATGGAGGCCGGGCGCGACGACGTGGGGGTCGACCCGGCGCTGGGCGAGCCGCTGCACGCGGCGGGCCTGCGCCTGTTCCCGGGCCTGGCGGGCCTGCCGGTGCAGGTCGCCGCCGGCGTGCGGGCCGCCACGCCCGACGCCCTGCCGCTGGCGGGCCTCAGCGTGGCGCCGGGCGTGATCCTGGCCACGGGCGCGCGGCGCAACGGCTGGCTGCTCGCGCCCCTGGTGGCCCGCGTCGTCGTCGCCGGCGTCACCGGCGCCGACGCGGGGCCGTACGCCGCGCAGCTCGATCCCCGCCGCTTCGAGGCACGACCATGACCGGCTTCTGGCTCACGGACGAACAGCAGGCGATCCGCGAGGGCGTCGAACGGGTCTGCGCCCGGTTCGACGCCGACTACTGGCGGCGCACCGACGAGAGCGGCGAGTTCCCGGAGGCTTTCGTCGCGGCCATGGCGGAGGGCGGCTGGCTGGGGGTGGCCATGCCCACCGAGCTGGGCGGCGCAGGCCTCGGCCTCACCGAGGCGGCGATCATGATGCAGACCGTGGCGGAGTCCGGCGCGGGCTTCTCCGGCGCCAGCGCCATGCACCTCAATATCTTCGGCCCGATGCCGGTGGTGAAGTTCGGCTCGGACGCCCTGCGCCAGCGGACGATCCCGCGGCTGATCGCCGGCGAGGACAAGATGTGCTTTGCGGTGACCGAGCCGGACGCCGGCCTGGACACCACCAACCTCTCCACCCGCGCGGTCCGCACCAACGACGGCTATGTGATCTCGGGCCGCAAGATGTGGACCACCAATGCCCAGCGGGCGAGCAAGATCCTGATCATCGCGCGCACCACGCCGAAGGACCAGGTGAACCGGCCCACCGAGGGCCTGTCGCTGTTCTACACCGACTTCGACCGCAGACGGATCGAGGCGACGCCGATCCCGAAGATGGGCCGCAAAGCCGTTGAATCCAATGCGGTCTTCATCGACGACCTGCACGTTCCGGCCGAGGACCTGGTGGGGGAGGAGGGGCGCGGCTTCTACTACCTGCTGGAGGGCCTCAATCCCGAGCGGGTGCTGATCGGCGCCGAGGCGGTGGGCCTGGGCCGGGCGGCCCTCAAGCGGGCGGCCGCCTACGCCCGCGAGCGGGTGGTGTTCGGCCGGCCCATCGGCATGAACCAGGGCGTGGCCCATCCCTTGGCCAAGGCCTGGGCCGAGCTGGAGGCGGCCAACCTGATGGCCTTCAAGGCCGCCGCCCTGCACGACGCCGGCCGCGACTGCGGCGCCGAGGCCAACGCCGCCAAGTACCTGGGCGGAGAGGCCGGCTTCCGCGCCTGCGAGGCGGCGGTCCTGGCCCACGGCGGCATGGGCTACGCCAAGGAGTTCCACGTGGAGCGCTACTTCCGCGAGGCCATGATCGCGCGCATCGCCCCCGTCAGCCGCGAGATGATCCTCAACTACATCGCCGAACGCGTCCTGGGCCTGCCGAAGAGCTACTGAAAAGCTCCTCTCCCCCGAGCCGCAGGCGAGAGAGGGAGAGGGAAGGGAGAGGGCTGGCTGGGCTACGCCGCCGCGGGACCGAGGGCCCTCGGTCTTTCGCCCACATCTCTCCGCAACCTGCGCCAGCCCTCTCCCTCTCCGGCGCTGCGCGCCCGGGGGGGAGAGGCTTCTAACCCGCCAGGGTGAAGCGGATGGGGATGGTGACCTGGGCGCCCTCGACCGGCTTTCCGTCCACGGTCGGGGGGCTCATGCGGAAGTAGCGGGAGAGCTTCAGGGCCGCTGCGCCGAAGCCCATGTCGGCCGGCGTCTCGCCCACCACCCGGCAGTCGGCGACCGAGCCGGCGGCGGTGACCTGGCAGGCGATGGCGGCCGAGCCGGGGGTCTCGGTGCGCAGCGCGCGATCGGGGTAGAAGCGGGCGAACTCGTCCGCCCCGGGCCGCCTGAGCCAGGTGGGGTTGGCGACCTGCGGCACGTGGGGCGTCGGCGCGGGCGGATCGGACGGCGCGGTGAACTGGGCCACCGGCCCCACCGGCGTCTGGGGCGCAGGGTCGCGCACCGGCTCGACCGGGATCGGCGGCACGTCGGTCTTGAACGTGTCGACGGGCGGGTGGAGCGTGGCTGTCAGGTGCGGCGGATTGACCGGCGGGGGCGGGGTCTTCGGCTTGAAGGGATTGTCGATGGTCGCCAGGATCGCCGGCGGCTCTGTGACTTCCACGGTCTTCATGGCCGCGAACTGCATGGTCGCCAGATAGGCGGCCACCAGGGCGTGGGCGCCGATGGAGACGCCTACGATCAGCGAGGTGCGGGCCGACATGCGCCGGCGGGCCGGGGTGAAATCGAAGGGCATGGACTGATGGGCGACCAAGGCGTCCTCCTGCGCTCGTCCGAGAATGTACGGACGTAAGATATTACAGGAGTGATATCTCCGAGGCGCCGCGGCGTCAAGCGGTCCCTGTCGGCCAGGGTTATCCAGGCGTTAACCATGATCGGCGACCCCTGGGGCATGTCGGCCGTCCAGGGAATCCGCGGCATCGTCGAAGCCGCTATCCAGAAGGCCTCCCAGGCGACGGGGGTCGACTTCGGATTCCTGATGAAGACCGCCCACCGCGAGAGCGGGATGAACCCGGCGGCGCATGCCGGGACCTCGTCAGCGGCGGGCCTCTTCCAGTTCGTGGAGCAGACCTGGCTCTCCACCCTGAAGCAGCACGGCACGAAGTACGGCTACGCCCGTTACGCCGACCTGATCAGCAAGGGCTCCGACGGCCGCTACCATGTGGATGGCGCCGAGGCGCGGCGCGCGGTCATGGACCTGCGCCTGGACCCGCACGCCTCCTCGCTGATGGCGGGGGAACTGGCCTCCGACCACGCGGCCTATCTGAAGGGCCGGGTGGGGCGCGATCCCACCGCCGGCGAGCTCTACGCCGCCCACTTCCTGGGCCCGCAAGGCTCGGCCCGCCTGATCGAGGCGGCGCAGAGCCAACCGGGCGCCTCGGCCGCGGCCCTGTTCCCGGACGCGGCCCACGCCAACAAGGCGATCTTCTACCGCGACGGCCGCGCCGCCACTGTGGGCGAGGTCTACGCCAACCTGACCCGGGTCGCCGGCGCCCAGGACGGGGTCTCGGCGCCCGCCGCGCCGGTCGATCCGCAGGACGGCGGCTTCATCCAGTACGCCTCGACCCGGCGCGCTGCGCGCCTGCGCGAGCAGGACGCCCTGATCAACATGATCCTGCAGGGCGCACAGCCATCGGACCAGGCGGGCGTCGGCAGCCGGCTGACCGGCTCGATGTTCACCAGCGAGATGCTGAGGGTCCTCTCGGACAACCGCGAGGGCTGAGCCGCCTCAGGCCGCTGCGCCCTCGGCGAACATCGCCTCGATCTCGGCCTCGCCGTAACCCGCCTGCGCCAGCACCTGGCGCGTGTGCTCGCCCAGGCCCGGAGCCGGCGGCCGCACGCCCATCTCCTCACCGGGGAAGACCGCAGGCGGGGCCGGGGCGCGATAGGTCCCGCCGCGGCCATCGTCCACCTCCAGCAGCGCGCCCGCGGCGGCCACCTGGGGATCGGCGGCCACCTCGGCCGGCGTCTGCAGCGGCGCCCAGACCAGGTCCGCCGCGTCCAGGCGGCGTGCGATCTCCTCGAACGGCAGGGCGGCGAAGCCCGCCTCCAGCTCGGCGCAGAGCTCGCGGGCGTTGGCGCGGCGGTTCTTGCCGTCGGCGAAGCGCGGGTCGGTCGCCAGCTCGGGCTTCCCGGCCGCGGCGCAGAACATCTCCCAGCCGCCGGAATTGCCGCGCGGGTTGTGCACGAACCAGTGGCCGTCGGCGCTGTGGTAGAAGTTGGAGATGGCGTTGACCGGATTGTCCCGGGTGCGCATGGACGCCAGGCGGCCCAGCTTCAGCTGCACGGCCAGGTCCGAGCCCATCACATAGACCCCCGACCCCAGCAGCGAGGTCTGCACCATGCGCCCCTCGCCGGTCTTCTCGCGGGCATAGAGCGCCGCCATGATCGCCGAGACCGTGGCCAGGGAGGTGGTGTGATCCCCGAACCCGGTGCGCAGCATGAAGGGCTCGACCCCCTTGGGCGCGGTCATGGCGGCCACGCCCGCGCGGCCCCAGAAGGCGGTGACGTCGAAGCCCGGCAGGTGCGCGTCCGGCCCCTCCAGCCCGTAGCCGGTGATCACGCAGTAGATGAGCCGCGGATTGGCGGCGCGCAGGGTGGCGTCGTCCAGGCCGTACTTCTTCAGCGACACCGGACGGGTGTTGGTCAGGAACACGTCGGCAGTTTCGGCCAGCCGGGCCAGGGCGTCGCGGCCGGCCGGCTTGGTGATGTCCAGCACGATCCCGCGCTTGCCGCGGTTGTCGAGGTCGAAGATCGGATTGGCGCCGATGTCGGCCTTCAGGTCGGCGAAGACGTGACGCATGTTGTCGCCGCCGGGCCGCTCGACCTTGACCACTTCCGCGCCCCAGTCGGCCAGGATGCCGGCCGCGCCGGGCCCTGCGATGTAGGCGGAAAAATCGACGACCTTCAGACCCTGCAGCAGCACGCGCACCCTCCCGGTTTCGGGCGCGCACCCTAAAGGCGGTATGGCGGCTAGGCTACCGCCCGGTCGTTTGCCGGCGCCCTGACGGAAAGCGCCTCGGCCAGGGCGCGGGCGGCGGCGGTGACCGCCACGGGGCGGCGCAGCAGGGCGTCGGCGCCGGCCTCCAGCGCCGCCTCGGCCTCCGCCGGCTCACCGGCCAGGGCGACGATGGGGATGGCGCCGGCCTGGCCAGGCAGGGCGCGCAGGGCGGCGATGGCGTCCGCCTGGGCGCAGACCGCGACGTCCAACTCGCAGATCCGCGCCAGCTCGGCCGCGCGCGCAGCCTGGGTGGTGTGGACGACCTGGTGGCCCAGCTGCTCCAGGCTGGCGCGCAGGGTGGCCGCCAGCAGGGCGTCGGCCTCCAGCGTCAGGATGCGCAGCCGCCGCGCCGGCTCCTCCTGCGGTGCGGGCGCGCCGACGATGCTGAGCAGGTCGTTGACCGCATCCAGCGCCAGGCCGACCTGCTGGCGCGAGGGCGCGGCCCGGCTGCGGGCGGCGGCCGCCAGCACGTGGGCCACGCCGGTCAGGCCGTCACGCAGCTCGTCGGAGAGGGTGTCCACGAGGTCGGCCTTCACCCGGGCGAAGCGGCGCGCGGCCTCCGCCTGTTCGGCCCGCTCGGCCAGCAGCGCCTCGCGCTCGGCGATCAGGGCGTACTGGGCGCGCAGGATGCGGTTGACCATCAGGGCCAGCGCCAGGGACAGCGCCGCGGCGGCCAGCGCCAGCCGTGCGACCGGCAGGTCCTCGCCCCGGCTGAAGAGCGCCACCAGGGGCGGCGCCAGGGCGGCCGGAGCTACGATCAGCAGGCTGGGCAGCCACGGGGCGGTGAACACCACGCAGATCATCGCCGCGCCCAGCGCCAGCAACAGCAGGGTCTCGCGCGGCGCACCGGCGAAATGGGCGAAGGCCGCCACCGCGCCGATCACCGCGGCCCAGATCAGGCCGCCCAGCACCTGGATCCGCGCCCGCAGGCGCAGGTCCTCTGCAGCCTCGGTCTTCAGCCAGTTGACCACCGCGTAGAACGCGCCCCAGCCCACGGCGAACACCGCGAAGACGGCGCTCATCCAGGGCGCGTCCGCCGCATGGCCCGCGCCCCAGACGAAGACCGGCAGGCAGATGGCGAAGGCCGCCAGCGCATAGGGCAGCAACGCGGCCTGGGTCTGCATGCCCTGCCGGTCGGCGTGGGGGCCCGGTTCGGGGGTTTTCGGGAGCGCCAAGGGGACCTCGTCGGCTGCGACATGGTGACCCTATGGCCGTGGCCTTCAGGCGGCGTTACGCGAAATCCTTAATCCACAGATTCGCCCGGCAACCTCTCGTTAAGCTTGGCCGCGTCAATCTCGACTCGTGGGAGTTCGAACCTGGTTCGGACAAGGGTGTCGGGGTTATGGCGACGACGCGCACGGCGCTGACGGATGAGGATATCCGCACGCTCGTGAAGGGCGCGACGCCGGACGAGCGCGCCCTGGCCGCCCGCAAGCTTTGCCGCAACATGGAACGTGCGCCGCTGACGGACGAGGATCGCGCCCTGGCGGCCGACATCCTGCGGGTCATGGCGGCCGACGCGGCGGAGCTGGTGCGCAAGGCGATCGCCGAGACCCTGTACGCCTCCGACGTGGTGCCGCGCGACGTGGCGGTGCGCCTGGCGCGCGACGTCGAGGCCGTGTCGCTGCCCATGCTGGCCTTCTCGCCCGCCTTCACCGACGCCGACCTCGCCGAGATCGTGCGCCTGGGCGGGCCGGTGCGGCAGGTGGCCATCGCCAAGCGCCCGACGCTCTCGCAGGCCGTGACCGACAGCCTGGCCGAGTTCGGCGGCGAGCGCGCCGTCACCGCTGCCTGCGCCAATCCCGGGGCCGAGTTCGGGGAGGGCGGCCTGCAGCGGGTGATCGACCGCTTCGAGGCGTCCGAGCGGGTGCTGGCCGCGGTGGCCTACCGCAGCGTCCTGCCGCTCTCGATCAGCGAGCGGCTGGTGGCCATGGTCAGCGGCCAGGTCCGCGAGCACATGGTGGCGCACCATGCGATCTCGGCCCAGGCCGCGCTGGAGATCGCCACGGGCGCGGCCGAGCGCGCCACCGTCGACCTCGTGGACCAGGCCGGCCGCACCGCCGACGTGAAGGCCTTCGTCGCCCACCTGAACCTCGAGCGCCGGCTGACGCCCTCGCTGCTGCTGCGGTCCCTGGCGCACGGGCACATGACCTTCTTCGAGCACGGGGTGGCCGAGCTGGCCGGCGTGCCGCACCACCGCACCTGGCTGATGATCCACGACGCCGGCCCGCTGGGCCTGCGCGCCATCTACGAGCGGGCCGGGCTGCCGGCGCGGCTGTTCCCGGCGTTCCGCGCCGCGGTCGACACCTTCCATTCGGTGGAGTTCGACGGCGGGCCCAAGGACCAGGAGCGCTTCCAAGAACGCATGCTGCAGCGGTTCCTGACCCAGCCGGAGGCGGCCGCCCGCGAGGACGTGGACTACCTGCTGGAGCGGATGGGCCGGCTCGCCGCCGAGACCCGGGACGCGGCGGCCCTGGCGGGCTGAGCTTGCCTTCCCCGGCGGCCGGGTTCCAAGCTGACCCGATGAGCGAGATACCCAAGCCGGCCGAGACCAAGGCCGCCGCCACCGTCCTGCTGCTCCGCGACCAGCCGGAGTTCCAGGTGCTGATGGTCAAGCGGCACCACCAGATCGACTTCGCCTCCGGGGCGCTGGTGTTCCCGGGCGGCAAGGCCCACGCCGGCGACGACGACCCCGCCTGGGCGCAGCACTGCATCGGCTGGGACGCCTTCGACGCCGAACAGCGGGGCCTGCGCATCGCCGCCATCCGCGAGGCCTATGAGGAAGCCGGCATCCTGCTGGCCGAGGGGCTGGACGGCTCGGACTTCGCCCAGGTGTGCGACCCGCAGGTCCGCTCGGAGGTGGACCACGGCCGCACCGCCTTCATCGATGTGGTGCGCGAGCTGGACGTGCGGCTGCGACTGGACGCCCTGACGGTCTTCGCCCGCTGGATCACGCCGGCCATGATGCCCAAGCGCTTCGACACCTGGTTCTACGCCGTGCGTGCGCCGGCCGACCAGGTGGCCGCCGCCGACGGGCGCGAGGCTGTGGACGCCGAATGGATCGCCCCGGCCGAGGTGCTGCGGCTGGCCGACGCCGGCGAGCGGACGGTGATCTTCCCGACCCGCATGAACGTGCAACTGCTGGCGGAGGCCGCGAGCGCCGCCGACTGCGTGGCCCGGGCCCAGGGGCGGACCCTGGTGCCGGTGCTGCCGCACGTGGAGAAGCGCGATGGGGCGCGGTTCCTGGTGATCCCGCCCGACGCGGGCTACGGGCCGGTGGCGGAGCCGATGGAGCGGATCGCAGCGGAAAGCCGGACGGGCTGAAGCCGACAGGTCTTAACCGCGGAAAACGCGGAAAGGCGCGGAAAAGAAAGGGCAAATTCGGCAGGCTACGAGCTGTACTTCCGCGTTCTTCCGCGTTTTCCGCGGTTCAAAATGAAAGAGCCCCCGCTTTCGCGGAGGCTCCTAAAAACGTCCAGCTTGGGGGGGATGGCGCTTAGGCGCCGAACTCGCGGATGCGGCCTTCCAGCTCCTGGACCAGGATCTTGCCCACCGGGTGGTCCTCGTTCTTGATGTCGTCGCGGGCGGCGGCCTTGATGGCGTCGATGTGGGCGTCGATCAGGCCCATGGGCGCTTCCAGGCGCTTGGCCTTGTCGTCGATCAGCCGGCACAGCAGGCCGGCGATCCGGGTGATCAGGGGGAAGCCATAGGTGGCGCCCAGGCCCTTCAGGTCGTGGGCGCGCAGGTACAGGCTTTCCATGTTCTCGGCGCTGGGGCCGTCGGCGCGCACGACCTGGCGCGCGGCCTCCAGCTTGGAGATCTCGTCGTTCAGCCACTGGGTGAAGTTGCCCGACAGGCTCTTGAGCGCGGCTTCGGCCTTGGCGATCGCCGCCGGATCGATGGCGCCGAGACGGCCGCCGCCGACCTTCAGGCGAAGGGCGTTCGGGGCCGGGAACATCTGGCCGGGCTTCGGTTCGCTCACGAGACTCTCCTAGCGGATCGTCTGGACGCTAAGGTGAACGGGTTAACAACCGGTTTGGTCGGCGCCCAAGACGCCTGCCGAATCAAGCGTTGAACTGCTCCGCCAGCACCCGTTCCTCCAGGCTGCGGCCGGAGTCGAACAGCATGCAGAGCGACACGTCGCGATCCTCGGCGATGTAGACCTCGATGACGTTCGGCGCCTCGAAATTGTCGGCCACCGCGCTCACCGGCCGCTTGGCGCCCTCCAGCACCTCCAGCCGCAGCCGGGCCGTGTGCGAGAGCAGCGCCCCGCGCCAGCGCCGGGGCCGGAAGGCGCTGATCGGCGTCAGGGCCAGGATCTTGGCGTCCAGGGGGATGATCGGGCCGTGCGCCGAGAGGTTGTAGGCGGTGGATCCCATCGGCGTGGAGATCAGGGCGCCGTCGCAGATCAGCTCGGAGAGGCGCACCTTGCCGTCCACCGAGATGCGCAGCTTGGCGGCCTGGCGGGTCGTGCGCAGCAGGCTGACCTCGTTGAACGCCAGCGCCTCGTGGGTCTGGCCGTTGACGTCCACCGCCTGCATCCGCAGCGGGTGGATGACCGCCTGCTCGGCGGCGTTGATACGGCCCAGGAGGTCGTCCTCGCTGTACTCGTTCATCAGGAAGCCGACGGACCCCCGGTTCATCCCGTAGATCGGCTTGTCGTGGCCCATCAGCTCGTGGACGGTCTCCAGCATGAAGCCGTCGCCGCCCAGGGCGACCACCACCTGGGCGTTGTCGAGGCCGGCGTCGCCATAGCGGGCCACCAGCTTGTCGCGGCCTTCCTGGGCCTCGGGCCGGTTGGAGGCCATGAAGGTGAGGCGGGTGACGAACGGCTTTTTCATTGCCGCAGAAGGAACGCTGAAGCTCGCGCCCCTGTCAAACGACGGAATTCTGTCAGGCCGACGAATGCGGCGGCGCCAGCGCAGCCGTCAGGCGGCGGCCAGCGTCCGGGCGGCCTGGCGGAACGCGGCGCCGGCGATCTCCGGCGAGACGGGGGCGAAGGCGACGGAAGCCTTGCGGGCGCCCTCGTTGCCGCCGCCGGGCCGGCCGTCGTTGAGCTTGCGGGTCATTTCCAGCAGGTCCGGGAAGACGCTGCGGTCGATGCCGACGGCGGCGCAGGCGAGGGCCAGCAGCTCCGGCCGGTCCGAATCGAGCGTCGCCTGGACGTGGGCGGCTTCGAAGCGGCCCAGCATGGCCAGGCCGGTGGCGAAGAGGCCCAGGCGGCCTTCGCGCAGGGCGCGGATCAGGTAGCCGGGCCGCAGCTGCCCCGCGGCATGCAGCTTGTCGATCAGCCGCTGCTCCATGGCCTCGCGCTCGCCCTCGCGGGCCATCCGCGGCTGGGCCTCATCGCTGGCGACGCCGTAGTGGGCCTCGGCGACCGAGGCGGCCAGGGCCTCGTCCAGCACGGTGATGTCCAGGCGGAACCGCTCGGCCAGGCCCTGGCGCAGGGCCAGGCCCGCCCAGAGGTAGAGGCGCTTGGCCAATTGGCCGGTCAGCTTCGGGTGCTGCGAGAGCGGCGTGCGCATGGCGGCGATCTGGCGGGAGGCCTCGACCAGTTCCTCCATGTCGGCGGCGGTGAGTTCGGCGGTGGGGTTGCCGGCCAGGGCGGTCAGCACCGCGGGCTCGGCCTGTTCCAGGATGGCGCCGATCACGGTCTGCGACAGGTGCGGGCGCCGCGCGACCTCGATCTGGTGCTCGATGGTGGCCTCGACCAGCAGGCGGACCAGGTCCAGGTCCTTCAGCACCGGGCTGCGGGCGATGATCGGGCGGGCGATCTCGATGTCGTCCAGGGCCAGCACATTGACCAGGGCGTTGGGGGCCCAGTCGGCGGCGGCGAGCTTCTGGGACAGGCGATGGCGGATGTCGCGCTCGGCCTCGACGACCAGGCTCATGAAGATCGACGAGAGCAGCGCCTGGATGGCGGGCGACTTCATCGCGGCGCCGGCCAGCGGCGTGTCGCACAGGTCCGCGATCGCCAGCAGCAGGCGTTCACGGTCCGCCGGTTGGCGGCTCTTTGCGAGGTCGAGCAGACTTTCGCTGCTCATCGCGAGGCTCAAGCCGGATCTCCCATTTCTACAGTGCGAACGCGGCTGTATCCGAGTCTCTGCCCGGCGGGTGAAGACATGCTTAAGGATTGCGCCGCCGGCAGGGAGAGTAACGAACCATGGCTGAACCGCTGATCCTGGCGCTCGATCAGGGCACCACGAGCACCCGGGCGATCCTGTTTTCCGCCGACGGCAGCCCGCTCTCCGAGGCGGGAGCGCCCCTGGAGCAGCACTATCCGCACGACGGCTGGGTGGAGCACGACGCCGAGGAGATCTTCCGCGCCAGCGTCTCCGCGCTGAAATCGGCGGTCGAGAAGGCGGGGCGGCAGATGGACGCAGTCACCGCCATTGGCGTGACCAACCAGCGCGAGACGGTGGTGGTCTGGGAGAAGGCGACCGGGCGGCCGATCTACAACGCCATCGTCTGGCAGGACCGCCGGACCGAGCCGATGTGCGCGCGCCTGCGGGCGGCGGGACGGGAAGGGCGGGTGACGCAGATCACCGGCCTGCTGCTGGACCCCTACTTCTCCGGCACCAAGCTGTCCTGGCTGCTGGACAACGTGCCCGGCGCGCGCGCGGCGGCCGAGGGGGGCGAGCTGCTGGCCGGCACCATCGACGCCTGGGTGATCTGGAAGCTGACCGGCGGGCGGGTGCACGCCACCGACGCCACCAACGCCTCGCGCACCCTGCTCTACGACATCCGCGCCGGTGGCTGGTCGACCGAGATGGGCGAGATGCTGGACGTGCCGCTCGGCCTCTTGCCGCAGGTGCGCGACTGCGCCGGGGACTTCGGGGAGACCGATCCCGCGATCCTCGGCCGAGCCGTGCCGATCCGCGGGGTGGCGGGCGACCAGCAGGCCGCCCTGATGGGGCAGGGTTGCATCCGGGCCGGCGAGATGAAGGCCACCTATGGCACCGGCTGCTTCATGCTGTTCCACACCGGCGAGGCCGCGCCGGTCTCCGATGCGCGCCTGCTGACCACCATCGCGGCGCAGGTGGCTGGTCGCGTGACCTACGCGCTGGAGGGGGCGATCTTCATCGCCGGCGCCGCCGTGCAGTGGGTGAACGAAGGGCTGGGGGTCCAGGGTGGACCGCAGGCGGTCGAGCGGCTGGCCATGGGCGCCCGCGACGACCACGGGGTGGTCATGGTGCCGGCGTTCACCGGCCTCGGCGCGCCCTGGTGGGACGCGGGGGCGCGCGCTGCCGTCTTCGGCCTCACCCGCGACGCCGGCCTAGCCGAGATCGCCCAGGCGGCGATGGACGCCAGCGCCCTGCAGACCCGCGACCTGATCGAGGCCATGCTGGCCGATGCGCCCCAGGCCTTTGGCGGCTCGGTGGAGCTGCGGATCGACGGCGGCATGTCGCGCAGCACCTGGTTCGCCCAGCGCCTCGCCGACCTGACCGGTGTCTCGGTCTGCCGCGCCACCTACGAGGAGACCACGGCCCTGGGCGCGGCCTTGTTCGCCGGCGTCGGCGCGGGGATCTTCCGCGATGTGGAGGCGGCGGCGGCCGCGCGGCCGAAGACCGAGTCCTATCGGCCCGCGATGACGGCGGATCGCCGCGAGGCCGGCTATGCGCGCTGGCTGGATGCGGTGGCCCGGGTGCGCACCAGCTAGGGGGCCAGCTAGATCAGGCGAACCCGGGGCTTCTGCCCGAGCGGCAGGGCGACCAGGCGGCCGACGACCGCGGCCTGGCTGAAGCCGCGGGCTCGCGCCGCCGCCAGGACAGCGTCGGCGGAGTCGGCGGCGGCGGCGATCAGCAGGCCGCCGCTGGTCTGCGGGTCGGTGAGCAGTTCGCGCCGCCAGAGCGAGATCTCCGCCAGATCCTGCACCTGGTCGCCATAGCTGGCCCAGTTGCGGCCAGACGCGCCGGTCTTCACGCCCGCGCGCAGCAGCGATTCCACGCCCGGCAGCGCGGGCGTCGAGGCAGCCGCGATCTCGGCCACCACCCGTCCGCCCTGAGCCATTTCCAGCGCGTGGCCCAGGAGCCCGAAGCCGGTCACATCGGTGACGCCGTGGACGCCCGGAATCTCGGCCAGGTCCGCGCCCAGGACGTTCAGCTGGGTGGTCACCCCGATCAGCGACGCATAGCCGGCGGTGTCCAGGCGCTCCTGCTTGAAGGCCGCGCTCAGCACGCCCACGCCCAACGGCTTGGTCAGGATCAGCACGTCGCCGCCGCGGCCGCCGCGGTTGGTGAGCACCCGGTCGGGGTGGACCAGGCCCAGGGCCACCAGGCCGTAGATCGGCTCGACGCTGTCGATGGAGTGCCCGCCGGCCACGGGCACGCCGGCCGCTGCGCACACCGAGGCGCCGCCCGCCAGGATCGCGCCGATGGTGTCGGGGCTCAGCTTGTCCACGGGCATGCCCACGATCGCCAGGGCCAGGATCGGCCTGCCGCCCATGGCGTAGACGTCGGAGAGGGCGTTGGTGGCGGCGATGCGGCCGAAGTCGAAGGGATCGTCGACGACCGGCATGAAGAAGTCGGTGGTGGCGACCAGCGCCTGGCTGTCGTTCAGCCGCCAGACCGCCGCATCGTCGGAGGTCTCGGTCCCGACCAGCAGGTTGGGGAAGGCGGCCGCGGCCGGCATCTTCGCCATGATCTCGCGCAGCACGGCGGGCGCCAGCTTGCAGCCGCAGCCACCGCCGTGGGCAAGTGAGGTGAGACGGACCGCTTCAGACATGAATGCTCTGGGGCTCTCGGTGGCCAGGAACCGGGCTATAGCACCGCCATGGGCCCCGAAGTCACCGATGACGTAACCGCCGCCGCCCTCGCACGCTACGATTTAGTGGTCGACGTGCGCAGCCCGGGCGAGTTCGCCGAGGACCACATCCCCGGCGCGGTGAACCTCCCCGTCCTCTCCGACGCCGAGCGCGCCGAGGTGGGCACGATCTATGTGCGGGAGAGCCGCTTCAAGGCGCGCCGGCTGGGCGCGGCCTATGTGGCGCGGAACATCGGCCGCCACCTGGAGACGGCGCTGGCCGACCGCGGCGGCGGCTTCCATCCCCTGGTCTACTGCTGGCGCGGCGGGATGCGTTCGAACGCCATGGCCACCATCCTGTCGCAGGTGGGCTGGCGCACGGCGGTTCTGGCCGGCGGCTATCGCACCTATCGCCGACACGTCACCGCGCGGCTCTACGACGGGACCCTGCCGCATCGCTTCGTGCTGCTGGACGGGCATACGGGCTCGGGCAAGACGGCGCTGCTGGGCCTTTTGGCCGAGCGCGGCCTGCAGACTCTGGACCTGGAGGGCCTGGCGGCGCACCGGGGCTCGCTGTTCGGCGCGCTCGCCGGCCAGCCGCAGCCCAGCCAGAAGCTGTTCGAGAGCCGGCTGCTGTCGGCGCTGGATGGCCTGGACCCGGCCCGCCTGGTCGTGGCCGAGGCGGAATCCAGCAAGATCGGGGACCGGATGATCCCACCCGCCCTCTGGACGCGGCTCAGCGAGGCGCCGTTCGTGGAGCTCACGGCGACGCCGCAGGCGCGGGCGCGCTATCTGGTCCAGGCCTATGGCGAACTCACCGCAGATCGCGCCGCCCTCGAAGAGGCGTTCGGCCGCCTGCCGGTGCGGCCCAGCCGCGAGCGGCTCTCCGGCTGGCGAGCCCTGGCCGACGCCGGCCAGTTCGCCGAACTGGCGCTGGCTCTGCTCAGCCTGCACTACGATCCGGCCTACGCCCGCGGCCGCAAGGCGCGCGACCGGACGCGGCTGGGCGAGGTGGCGCTGGACCCGAACGAGACTGCGGCGCTGTCCGCCGCGGCCGACGCGATCGTTCAATTCGTCGGCCGAGCTTGACGCTCCGCCGCCGGGGGGCGACCCTGAACGCTGATAACCAGGCAAGGGAGGCCGCCATGGCGGACGGTTCGGTCGCAGGCGTCGTGTCGCTGAAGGGCAAGGTCAGCGCCGAGGAGTGGCAGGCCCGGGTCGATCTGGCGGCGCTGTACCGCCTGGTGGCGCTGCACGGGTGGGACGACATGATCTACACCCACATCTCGGCCCGCATCCCGGGGCCGGAGCACCATTTCCTGATCAATCCCTACGGCCTGCTGTTCGACGAGATCACCGCCTCGTCGCTGGTGAAGATCGACCTGGACGGCAATGTGCTGCAGGAGACGCCGTACTTCATCAATCCGGCGGGCTTCACGATCCACTCGGCCATCCACGCCGCGCGCGACGACGCCAAGTTCGTGATGCACCTGCACTCCGACCAGGGCGTGGCCGTGGCGGCGCAGAAGGAGGGCCTGTTGCCGCTGTCGCAGCACGCGCTGATCGTGCTGCCGCACCTGGCCTACCACGACTACGAGGGCATCGCCCTGAACCTGGACGAGCGCGAGCGCCTGGTGGCCGACATCGGCGACAAGACCCTGATGCTGCTGCGCAACCACGGCACCCTGGCGGTGGGCGAGTCGGCGGCGGAATGCTGGACCGGGATGTTCTTCCTGGAGCGGGCCTGCAAGCAGCAGGTCATGGCCCTGTCCGCCGGCCGGGAGAACGTCCTGTTCGCCCCGCAGGCCGCGGTGGCCGAGGTGCAGAGCCAGGTCGGGCGCGGGATCGGCGGCAAGCTGGGTTGGCCCGGCTGCCTGCGCAAGCTGGACCGCCACCTGCCGGGCTACGACGCGTAACGTCCCGGCAAAGCCTGTTGCTTGGGCGCCCTGCGCGCGGAAATCGACGCGCATTGTCCTGCAGAACAAGTTTCAGTTTCGCAACGCACAGCCATCCTGCTGTCACTGGACCACGTGTATGAGCCGTCTTAAGAGCGCCATCGTTTTGCCAGTTTGACGTCCGCGGGCCCGTGGACGACGGAGCCCCGCGGTTTGATCAGACGCCACTTCTTCCTGTTCGCGGCCCTCGTGGTGCTGGTCGTCATGGCGGTGGTCGGCGGGCTGAAGCTCGCCACGGCCAAGCACGCCGACGCCGGCGGTGGCCCGCAGGCGTCCGCGCAAGGCGGCGGCCCGGGCGGCGGTGGCCGCGGCGGCGCGGGCGGCGGCGTCG